>WNFL01443536.1_pt1 | contig 12686 bp, 6 predicted proteins | sample 5400361 | NCBI WGS metagenome assembly WNFL01 (sample SAMN13153351, study PRJNA577476) | soil metagenome | isolation source: 40 cm soil on Douglas fir-dominated hillslope | place: USA:California | collected 2013-09-17
GCGCAGCTTGTTCTTCGGCAGCATCCCGAGAACAGCCTCGCGAATCATCCAATCCGCTTTGTTCACGCGCAAACGCTTCGCCGGAACTTCCTTCAACCCGCCCGGATATCCGCTGTGAGAATAATACACTTTCTGCTCGACCTTGTTCCCGGTCATGCGCACCTTGTCGGCATTGATCACCACAACGTGATCGCCAGAATCCAGGTACGGCGTAAAGCTCGGCTTATCCTTGCCGATCAACATGCGTGCCACTTTGGTGGCCAGCCGGCCCAAAACCTGGTCAGTGGCGTCGACCACAAACCAGTTCGCGCCCTCCTTCAGCGCTTCGGCCTCTTCTCCCTTGGCTACATACGTCCTCATCGCCCTTAGTCACACCTTTCCCTGTAAAGACAAACGTCAATACTAGAGTACACCTCGGTCCCCTGTCAACGCACTTCGACGCTGGGTTAGTGCGGTTAATTTCCGGCGTTCGCGTTAGCGCTCCAGGATTTCCTTATAGGCGTTCATCGCAACTTTTTTGGGACGGCGATCGATCAGGATGTTGATTGTCCGCGTGGAATTCCCCGCAATCGGGTATTGATTCAGCCGCACCATTCCATCGCCAAAATCCGCATAGATCGGCACGAACATCGCGAAATGTTCGTCCACTTCGCTCTGGGTTAGTTCGGCATGCACCTTGAATTTGCCACCTTCCGCCGGCTGCACATCGTATTTGAAATTGTAGCGAGGCACCTGCGTGCCCCACACCCACTCTCTAAAAAACCAATCCAGGCGCCCATTTTGCTGCAGGTCCATGTTCTTGGTCATGTGCTTTTCCGCCACCGCCTTGAAGGATTCGGTGGATGCGGGAATATCCCGGTGACGTTCCATAAAATCGTGCATCATGTCGATGAAAGCCTGATCGGGATCGCCCTTAGAACCGTATTCCGCGCGCATCAGCGACCTGAGCATGCTCAGAACGTAGGCGCCTTTGGAATAAGTCACTCCTTGATACGCTTGACCGGACCGTGGAGAAATGAGCCGGAGTCCGAGCCACAGCGGGCCGGCATCATTCGGCGAAACGCCGAAATTATTTTTATCGAGGATGCGGACGCGTTGGCGTTCCCAAAAATCGACGTAGTCTTTATGCCATTTGGGCCCCACGGCTTGCTGCAGAAACAAAGCCGCGGCAAATTCCGCAAATCCTTCCGAGAGCCACTGGTCGTGATAGGAAGCCCAGCCCACGCTGTGGCCAAACCACTGATGCGCCACCTCGTGCGGCGTGACTTCCTGCACGAATCCCGTGAATTTGGCATTGATCTGGCCGAATAGCATCCAACGCTGCGTCGAATCGATGTACGCGGAAATCGGCAAGTACACCAAATTGGGCCACGATTGGCCGAACGAGAAATTCGGCTGTTCCGTGATGTAGATGTTGTCGTAAGGAGCTTTCCCGAAATACAGCGTGCACAGCTGCATCTGGGCCCGGGCCTGATCGAGCGCGTACTTGGTCATCGCACTCGGGGACATACCACCCAGTGCGCCGGTTTCATAAGGCCGCAAGCTGTCAGGCAAGTCCCTTAAAAAATATCCGGAGATCTCATAGTGTGTGATGGGGTCGGGGTAGTCCATTTTCACGTATTTCCCATAATTGAAGCCTGCGACGGCTACCGGAACTGGTGTTACCCAGTGGGTCACGGCAAATCCGGCCTCCGTGCGCTGTCCTTCGAGCTTGCCTACGCTGATCAAAACATTGGAGGGAGGGACCTTAAAAGTAAGATCGTAAAGCGCCTTTTCACCGAAGCCGTTCAGGTTCGGATACCACGATTGCCGCGCCCCGATGTAGTAACTTCCCCCGCCCGCGTCGGTCAGTACTTTGTCGCCGCCGTATTCTATGGTGATCGAATGAACTTGGCCCATGGAAGGGACTTCGTCGAGAACGGCATAGAAAGAACCATCTTTCCTTCTATCTTCCTGAATGAAATGCAGGTCCTGTCCCCCCTCACCGGTTACGCGGGTCACGCGCAGGGTGGGCAAGAGGCCGAATTTCAACACGCGCTCTCCCGGCACGAGAGGTTCAAACGCAATGGTGGCGCGGCTGAACAGGTGATTGTTCTTGCCAATCACCGTTTCGATGTTGTAGCGGTGAGTAGCAATGAGTCTTCTGTCTTCTTGCGAACTTGCGGTGCGTGCCAGCAGCTCGGATTTCAGGTGCTGGAGATACCAGATGCCGTCGTCCATTCCCCCACCGTTGCAATTGACGAGCGCCACTTCCTCTGGCGAATCGATCTGCGGAATCGCTCCCACACGAGCGCGTACAAAGAAACGCAAATCTTTGTGAGGTGTTCCATGCATGTAGGCGTTGAAAAACGGAGGATGTTTCGGATTATAAATGGCGGCGAGTACGTCGGCGTCTACGTTGTCGATCGTTTCGCTTTCCAGGAATGCTTCGGTCAGGCCTTCGGGCACCTCATGGCGGTGGCGGACTCTATCTTTCCAACGCTGGAAGATGGTGACGGCCTCGGCCGGGGTTTCTGCTCTGGCGGCGAGCGTCGCGCCAAATTGCGAAAACTGATCAGGGGAGAAACGAAACACCACCTCGGTGAAGTCTTCCTCAGCAGTCGGACTGCCGGCGCGCCGCACCATCTCGTTTGTGTCAAGGATATTGATGGGTCTAAGAGTGAAGTGTCCCCGGCCGACGAAAATAGCCCCGGTGTGAAATTTGCTGACCGTCCCCAGGAAAGTAATCGTTCCGGATTTCAACTCGAAGGTCCCCACATCCATGGCCAAAGTGAAATTTTCGCAGCGGAATGTGTCACCCAATCCGTCATTGCGGAGCTGGACGTAGACGTCGTCCGAATTCGCGAACGCCGAGCTTTTTTCGTTGACCGTGACGCTCGTTTGCTGCGCAGTGATGGTCAGGCTAAGCCCGAGATCAGCCGTGCCATGCAGGTCAACGATGGTCACCAGGTCGTCAAATCCCTCCTTGGCAACGCGGAGGGAATATTTTCCGGCCGTCAAATTCGCCGCAACAAATTTGCCGAATTCATCGGAAACAAGCTGCAGCGGCTGCGACAGGCTGCCACCGGTAATCTCGATGCGCGCGGCGGCGACGACTGCACCAGACGGGTCCTTGACCGTGCCGGATATTGTGTCCGCGCGCAGAGGCCCGGCGAATACCAGACAACAAAACGCCAATATGAATGGATAGAGAACGTGAAATTGGCCACCACGCCAAAACGCTCTCGCTGGGTACGACTTTCGTTTACAGCTTACACGGCGCATTTCGCACGGTTGATGCATGCCGTTCCCCGGTAGTAATCGGCTGCCAAAGCTTGCGGGCTCGAGTTGGAGCGGGATTATCTACTTACCGCTCGGTAAATCAATAGCGGCATTATAAATTGACTATGTCTGTAGAGGTCCTAATATGGCCGGAATCCTCCCATTTTTCGACCTACTTTTGCAATGCTCTGCCCTGGCTGCGACCGAACCGGTATGACTATGGTTCATTGCCCGCACGGTCGCCAGCGCTTCGCCATGTCTGGCCAGGAATGCTGTAACGGCCGCGTCGTTGTAATTGCTCCTCTAACGGAACATCGACTCAGTCCCTAGCGTATCTATGTGAGTAGTTTCCCGAAACAGACCGCCTCGACAGGAAGGCCAGTCTAATGACCTCATTCAAGAATCAGTTGCGCCAGGTCTTGCGAAGACTCCGGCGCGCGCCGATGTTCACTGTCATCACTCTAATCACGCTTGCGGCGGGGGTGGGCGCAAATACCGTCGTATTCAGCGTTCTTGAGGGCGTCTTGCTTAAGCCTTTGCCCTATCCGCATTCCGAAGAATTGGTGGGCGTGTGGCACAGCGCTCCTGGCATTAACATTCCCGAGCTGAACATGTCGCCGTCCAACTATTTCGTTTACCGCGAGCAAGGCCGGACCTTCCAGGATATCGGAATGTATCAAGACGACTCGGTCAGCGTCACGGGAATCGGCGAACCCGAGCAGGTGCCAGCGCTGAGTGTCACCGAAGCCACTCTTCCGCTTCTCGGGGTGAATCCGATTTTGGGCCGCGTTTTTCGCCATGAAGATGATGTGCCCGGCGCTCCCGACACCGTGCTGATGACATATGCCTATTGGCGCAGAAAGTTTGGCGGCGATTCTTCGGCCGTCGGGCGAACCCTAGTGGTTGACGGGAAAGCTCGACAAATCATTGGCGTGTTGCCGAAAGGATTTCATTTTCTAGACCAAGCCGATCCTGCCTTGATAACCCCCTTCCAGTTCGATCGCAATAAAACGAATTTGGGAAATTTCAGTTACGACGCGCTTGCCCGCCTTAAGCCGGGGATGACGTTGCAGCAAGCCAACGCCGACGTCGCGCGCATGCTCCCGATCGTCATGAACTCTTTTCCAGCACCAGAAGGCTTCAGTATCAACTTGTTTAAAGACGCGCGGATTGCCGCCAACGTCCGACCCTTGAAACGTGATGTTGTGGGCGACATAGGGAACGTGCTGTGGGTCCTGATGGGCTCCATCGGAATGGTTCTGCTCATCGCCTGCGCAAACGTCGCAAACCTCCTGTTGGTCAGGATGGAGGGGCGAACGCAGGAGCTGGCACTTCGCTCCGCCTTGGGCGCAGGTTGGAGCCGCATCGCGGGCGAGTTGTTATTGGAAAGCGTCATCCTCGGATTGCTCGGCAGCATGCTCGGCTTAGGCTTGGCGTACGCTGCACTCCGCGTGCTGGTTGCGATTGCACCAGCAGGTCTGCCACGCATCAGCGAAGTGGGGATTAACGGGCCCGTATTGCTGTTCACCTTGCTGATTTCACTGCTCGCCAGCTTGCTCTTCGGCTGCGTGCCGATTCTGAAATACGCCGGGGCGCGATTGACCACAGGCATTCGTGAGGGAGGACGCGGGCTAAGTCAGAGCCGGGAACAACATCGCGCGCGAAATACTCTTGTGGTCGTACAGGTGGCGCTCGCTCTCGTTTTGCTGATCTGCTCCGGCCTGATGATTCGCACCTTCCGCGCTCTGACCAAAGTGAATCCGGGATTTAGCGGCCCCGCAGAGTAAAGTGAATCCGGGATTTAGCGGCCCCGCAGAGTTGCAAACTTTTCGCATCTCGATTCCGGAAACGCATGTGAAAGAACCCGCGCGTGCAATCCGCATGGAAGAGGAGATTCTCCATAAGCTCGAGACAATCCCCGGAGTGTCCTCCGTAAGCATCGGCACCAAACTTCCGATGGATCGAGAAGGGTGGCACGATCCGATTCTTCTGCAGGGACGCACGTACCCCGAAGGCGAGTTTCCCCCGCTTCGCCTCTTCAAGTTCATATCGCCCGGGTTCCTGAAAACTTTGGGTACCCCGCTGATTGCCGGCCGCGAGATAACTTGGACCGACACATACAACAAAACTCCCGTTGCCATGATTTCCGAAAATCTCGCGCACGAGTATTGGCGCGAACCTGCCGAGGCGCTAGGCAAGCGAATCCAGGTAAGCACGAAAGATGACTGGCGGGACAAGAAGCCGACCACGTCCGTGTATTGGCCCCTGCTTCAAGCGCACTTCGAAAGTGACGACATTTCCGTGCGGCGAGATGTAGCCTTCGTCATCCGAACGCCACGCGCCGGTTCCGAAACCTTTCTCAAGAATGTTCGGGAAGCTGTGTGGTCCGTCGACGCTAATCTGCCGCTCGCGGAAGTGCACACGTTCGATTATTTCTACTCCAGGTCCTTGGCGCGCACATCGTTCACGCTAATCATGCTCGGCGTTGCAGGAGCGATGGCCCTGCTGCTCGGAGTTGTCGGTATTTACGGCGTGATCGCCTACTCCGTATCGCAACGGACCCGCGAAATCGGTATCCGCATGGCACTCGGGGCGCAGCAACCGACCGTCACCGGAATGTTTGTCCGCCATGGATTACTGCTGACGGGCATTGGTGTCGCGTGCGGTCTAGTCGCCGCCGCGCTTCTGATGCGACTCATGTCATCTCTGCTATTCAACGTGAACCCCGTCGATCCGGTCACTTACGGCACAGTATCCTTGGGACTAGCCGCCACAGCGTGGCTTGCCAGCTACTTACCCTCGCGCCGCGCCGCCACCGTCGACCCCGTGGAAGCCTTGCGCGCAGAATAAGCAAGTGGCGGGGTCCGACGAAGTCGCCACCTGTAGGTCTCTTTAATGGATTTTGATTATTCGATTTCAAGTACGTTTCGGTAGACTTGACCCCGCGGCGTGCAAGCCGCGACATTTTCACAGGGTTTTTCAAAGCAAAGGAGAAATTAGGATGGCGACCCCACAAAAGGCCCCCATGAAACTCACGCAAGAACCCGAGATTGTGACCTGGCCGGAAACGCATTATGTATTTGTCGAGAAAATTGGACCGTTTCAAAACACCGCGCCGCAAGCCTGGCAAGAAGTGCATCCGCTTGTTCCGCGGATTTCCGAACACAACAAAGTCACCGGATACATGAGCCTCTACAAAGTCGGGCCAAAGATATACCGGGCCGGTGTTGCGGTTGCCGCCGAACCGAAGAATCTGCCTGAAAACTTAAAATACGAAAAATTCAAAGGCGGCAAGTACAGCTGCTTCGTCCTGACCGGCTCTTATGGGAACTTGCCCGAAGCTTCTGGCCGCGTTTTTGAGATTGTCGGCGAAAAGAAAATCCAAATGCGCGACGACTACTGCATCGAAAATTACAAGAACGATCCGAGAACGACGCCAGAGGATCAGCTCGTCACCGAAATACTTATTCCCATGGTGTAGTTCTGCGTGGAAGGCAGTTCAGAGCTCACACCCTTGCAACTGAGGTCCAGAACTGCACCGGGGTTTTGGACTCCATTGGCCGGAGGTAGGACGTATCTCTTTTCTCGGCACGCTTCTCTCGGTATTCTTTCCTAGAAGAATTCCGTTGTCACGAAACCTGACTTTCAGTAGTATTCCGCCATCGGATGTTCCCCAAAGTCGGTCGGAAATGAACAGCACTGACCTCTGCAGTCCTATGATGCAACACGCGCACACCCAGGTGTCGCTGCGCAGGCCGCTGCGCTGCGGGTTCACTATCCTTCTTTGTTCCTGCCTGCTTTTCGGCGCATCGCATTGCCGCGCTCAAGAAACGCAGGACGCTGCGGAAGCCGCGCGCCAGGAACGCGCCCGCAAAGAGCTGCCGCAAAAACAAAAGCACGTCTACACCGAAGACGACTTAGGCCGCTCCAAAATCCTGACGCCGGAAGACGAAGCGCGCTTCGCGACCCAGCGACACCTGCAATCCCCTCCGTCTGGCGAATCAACGCAACCTTCGCTCGACGCCGACGTCGAAGTCCCGCAACTTCCTTTGGGCGATGTCGCGCGCCGCTATCGCAACGCCAAGCTCGCCTTGCAAGCTTCCACGCCTTTCCATCTACCCTTCGATGAACCAACCTTCGCCGCCCCGATCATTTCGATTCCAAACCTGGCGCCGCCTCGTCCCAGCTCTTCGCCCGCGCATCCAAATCTCGCGCCGGCTCGCCCCAACGTCGTAATCGCCCCGGCGATCACCAACCCAATGCCTCTGCACCGCATCGATCCGTTCACACGGCGTTTCGCCTCGGTCGCGCCGAACGCTCCCGTAGCGCAACCGCGCATCTCGCACCCTTCGCCATCCCCCGCCATTCCGCAGCCGAATCTCTCTCAGAAAATTGCGGTACCAAAGTTTGAATCTCCCAAATTTTCCCCGCTCGCTGCACGGCCAAACCCAGCCCCTGCGGCGATCGCGCCCTTACCCTCCCCGCAGCCGAAGGTCGACACCTCAATAGCGCCACCCTCGCCACCCGCGAGCTCTTCTGTTTCGCCCGTGCACACACTCACTGTGCGATCCGGCGACACCCTCTGGAAGTTAGCGCAGCAAACGCTGGGCCGAGGATCCCGCTGGCATGAACTGCTCGCCGCCAATCCGGGCATCGTGGACCCCACGCATCTCGCGGCCGGCACCAGACTCGTAGTGCCCAGCGAAACCTCGACTTTGCAGGCTCGTAAATCGGACACGAAAATCGTCGTCGAGAAAGACGATACCCTAACAAAGATCGCGCAATCTCAATACCGCCGAGCCACAGCCTGGCGCTGCATAGTGCAAGCCAATCCCGAAGTCGCGGACCCCAACCGCATCTACAAAGGCCAGCGACTCCTCCTTCCCTTCGACTGCAACCAGTAAACTCCGCTTCCTCTTCGCTGCGATGCCCCGGCGTTCTCTGCGTCTCCGCGTTGTCATTTTTTCCAAACGTGAACCCCTCCAACTCGCCAGCACCCCTGCGCCAACATGCCTGAGACAAATTCCCGTTCTTGCAGTGCTATATAAACTCACCTAAACCGCTGTCGAGCCTTACGTCATTTCGTAAGTTCATTCAGATTTCCGTATCGCCTCCGCAAATAGACCATATTTATTTCTTTCATCCACTCACTAACCGACTCAATCTACGGGCCTTTTCCCATCCGTAGGAAATCCTACGTCTGGCCCTGAGATTGCCAATTAACCGGTGGGCACGCAGTGGTGGCGTCCCCTTTCCAAGGCTAAATAGACACGGCAGCTGTGGCTCCGCAGCCATTTCGCGGGCCAAAGCACGTTTATAAACGCGCGTTTATATTTGTCCCCAATCAGAGGAGAGCACATGATCGTTCAGTTCCGGCCCTTCGTTCCAACACGCCGCATTTTCCAATTCATTTTGTTGTGCGCCTTGTCCCTGCAAATGAGCGTTGTTGCGCTTGGACAGTCCAGCGCGGCCCTAAGTGGCACGGTGACAGACCCCTCAGCGGCTGGGGTGCCGAACGCTAAGGTCGTCGCGACAAATCAAGCCACTGGCGTGGCATCTGTCACGCAAACGGACGCCGCGGGCTCCTATCTTTTCCCATCGCTTCCAATCGGCGTCTATCGCATTGAGGTCAGTTGCTCCGGCTTTCAGACTGCCACCGTGGCTAACCTCAAACTCGATGTCGCGTCGGCGGTTACTCAGAATGTTCCGTTAACGGTCGGCGCAGCCTCGCAAACGGTCGAAATCATTGCCGATGCCGCGTTAGTTGAGACTGCCACAACAAGTATGAGCCAGGTGATCAATGACAAGACCGTTCAGGAAATCCCGCTCAACGGTCGCCATTTTACTGACCTCAGCTTGCTGACCCCGGGGACCATCACACCGCCCGCGAATGGATTTCTCTCCGCGCCTCTCCGTGGGCAAGGATCATTCGGAATCAACACCGCGGGCCAACGCGAGGACACCACCAATTGGCTCGTGAACGGCATCAATCTGAACGATCCAGTGCAGAATCAAATTACCTTTCAACCCCCGATTGACACCTTGGCTGAATACAAAATTGACAACTCCGCTTTTCCAGCCGAGTACGGGCGGAATGCCGGAGCCGTCGTAAACCTCGCCACGCGCTCCGGAACAAACGAGTATCATGGTGAAGCGTTCGAGTTCTTCCGCAACAATGATCTTGACGCACGCAACTTCTTTAATACCAGTCCAAATCCGCAGGCGCCTTTCAAGCGCAACGAATTTGGCGCCGATTTCGGCGGTCCCATCGTCAAGAGCAAAGCTTTTTTCTTTCTAGCGTACGAAGGGCTGCGCCAGCACCAAAGTCTGACTACCAGCACTACCGTGCCCACCCAGAATCAGATCGCGACGGTAACGTCGCCGGCCGTAAAGAGCTTGCTCACTCTCATTCCCCCGTCCAACTTCCATCAACCGAAGGACCTTTCTGCCGCTCCGGCAGATTGGAGCGGGTTCACCGGCGGAGCCGTAGCGAACGTTTCGATAAATCAGGGTTCTGCGGACCTCGATATCGAGCTCACCGGGCGTGACCGGCTGCACGGGTACTATGTCGTTCAAAAGGACCTTCGCCAGGAGCCGTTGCTACCGACGGTGTTGGCTTCGATTCCGGGATTCGGCGACACTCGCGATGGCTTTCGTCATCTCGCGACGCTTGGCGAGGACCATACGTTCAATGCATCACTAGCCAATTCGGTGCGTCTTGGGTTCAATCGCATCCACCTGATCTTCACTCCCAACGCCCTGCTGGATCCGACAAAATTCGGCATCACCATGCCGGCGGGTTCTCCACTGGGCGTGGGATTGCCGGACATCCAAGTAGCCGGCACGTTATTCTTTGGCGGGCCTAATGGTGAGCCACAGGGCCGGGGCGATACTACCGTCGTTTTGAACGACACTTTGAGCTGGTTGAAGGGCCGTCACGGCTTTGCCTTTGGCGGGGAGATTCGCCGCGCCTACAGCAACAACATCTCCGAGAACGTGGGGGTCTTCAGTTTCACCAGTTTTCCGAACTTCGTGGCGGACAAAGCCAACGTCTTCCAAGTCCTGCTCGGCGCGGGTAATGACAAACTCCTACTGCCTTCTTACGAGGGATTCGCTCAGGATAGTTTCAAATGGAAGCCCAACTTCACCATCAACATCGGCTTGCGCTATGCCTGGAACTCCACTCCTTCCGAATCCGCCAACCATTTCACGAACTTTGATCCCGCTACCGGCACGCTCGTTTCCTCACCGCAGCCATATCATACCAATAACCACAATTTCGAGCCGCGCATTGGCTTTGCGTGGGATCCGTTCAAGGACGGTAAGACCTCAATCCGCGCTGCCTACGCTCTCATGACTCAGGATCCCACCGCCAATATCGTGACCGGCTTGAGCGGGAATCCGCCATTTGCGTTGCCACTTACCGCCAACTCTGCGGCCAACAGCATCACTCTGGAGAATCCTTCCGCCGCCGTTAAGGGGATCAGTTTGGGCCCCTCCTCAATCAATAGTAATTTCAACGACATGTACGCGCAGGACTGGAATCTCAGCATTCAGCGGCAGATTACTTCCACGCTTGGCCTCGAAGTGGCCTATGTCGGCCTGAAAGCCACCCACCTGCAATTGACGCAAAACATCAATCAGCCTTTTGTCACCAATGGCGTGTACGATTCGACGAGACCCTTTTCCACGCTTCCCCTCACAAGTCCCGTGATCCCCACACAATGCCAGGCTCCTAATCCTCCTTGCCCACTGAGTACGATCAATCAGATCAACAGTGGCGGCAACTCCAATTACAACGCGCTGTGGGTCACGGCCACAAAGCACTTTTCTCACAGCTTTGAGTTTCTGGGCTCGTATACGTACTCAAAGTCTCTGGATTACAACTCCCTGTCTACCGGGGAAAGCTTGGTACTGCAAAACGCCTACAATCCGCGCGGCGATTACGGACCGTCGGAATTCGACGTGCGCCACCGCTTCTCGCTGAGCGGCTTCTACACGCTGCCGTTCCAGGGCAATCGCCTGGTGAGTGGCTGGCAGCTGGGTTTGTTCACCCAGGCGCAGTCCGGCAGTCCCATCAGCCCGACGATTGCCATTGGACCGGGTCCGGGTATCTCTCTGACCGTTCGGCCAGACATTACCGGACCCGTTCAAGTCACAGGAAACCCCTCGCAATGGTTTGCCAACACAGCGGTTTTCGCTGTACCGCGCACCGGAACCGTATTCCATCCAGGCAATCTAGGGCGTGACGCTATTACCGGACCGGACTTCGTCAATACCGACTTCTCGGTCACCAAGAAGACGAAGATCAATGAGAGATTCAACCTCCAGTTCCGCACCGAGATGTTTGACGTGTTCAATCACCCGAACTTTGGGAATCCGGTGCTCACCACCACCAGCTCATCCTTTGGTGTGATTCAAAGCACGCGATTCCCGACTGGAGATTTCGGCTCCTCGCGGCAAATTCAGTTCGGGTTAAAGCTTCTCTTCTAACTGTTGTCCAACTTTTTGCTTCAGCGAGGGCGGGCTTTGCTCGCCCTCTTTTTTCCCCAAAGCCGCGTCAAATCGGCTTGGCTGCATGCGGTTGCGGCGCCGAGAGGTCGCCGCTATGCTCAAAGCGATTTGCCGCGCAATTTTTCAGCTACAATAAGGCACTTACGAGGGTCTCGTGATTCATCGCCACGTCTTTCATAACGACAGCCTGCTGCCCATCGAGAAAGTACGGGACAAGCCGGTCTTCTCTGCGGCTGGGGCCTGTTCACCACCGTTCGCATCTCGCGCGGTGAAGCCTTCGCCTATGAACGTCACTGGCGCCGCCTCGAAAAAGATGCTGCCCTCATTCTTCTCCCGATGCCGTATAGCGCCGCCAAGGTTCGCGTTCATCTTCACGAAGTCATTCGCGCCAACAATGTCACCGAAGGGTCGGCTCGAATTTACCTCGTCTATAACCGAGTCGGCTTCTGGCGCAGCGACGAGCCGCAACCCGAGACCGATCTCATCATCTACTCCGCGTCCCTGCCCGAATATCGCGAACCGGTGCGCCTCGGTCTCCGCGCACATGGCCGCCACGCCGCCTCTCCGCTTTCTGGAGTAAAAAGCATTTCCTGGCTGCCCAACGTCTGGGCTGTTGCGGAAGCCCAAAAAGAAGGATTCGATGAAGTCGTCCTCTTAAACGAGCGCGGCGAAGTGGCCGAATGCACCGCCGCCAACATTTTCGCTATCAAGAACGGCAAGATTCACACGCCGCCTCTAAACTCCGGCTGCCTTGAAGGCGTCACCCGCGGCATCCTCTTTGAGATCGCTCCCGAAGCCGGCATTGCGGTCCTCGAGCACGCGCTCCGCCCCGAAGATCTCTACTCCGCCGACGAAGTGTTCATCTCCTCCACCAACCGCAACATCATCGGCGTGGGCGAAATCGCCGGACA
>WNFL01210978.1_pt1 | contig 12682 bp, 20 predicted proteins | sample 5400361 | NCBI WGS metagenome assembly WNFL01 (sample SAMN13153351, study PRJNA577476) | soil metagenome | isolation source: 40 cm soil on Douglas fir-dominated hillslope | place: USA:California | collected 2013-09-17
ATTCATTTGCACTGCATCGTCGTCGAACATGGGTCATTAAGCTGTCTATCACGTTCCAATGACCATTCACAAGTTACCATAGACATAGCCATAGCCAGCGCGCTCCGCGTCTGAGCTCAGCTCAGGCAGGAGCTTTATCGCCGTCTCTAGGGTCCCAGGAACAGTGAACAGTGTCCCATTCGTAGGTATTACCATTTCCATTTAGTTGATCATGGCTGCCTGGGCTTTTACAATATTCCCGCAATTTGCCTTGCTGCACTTGACGAAAGAAAATCAACAACAACAAATACAACACTGTTCCAGGCACCCTAGGGCCTCTGTGGGCTATCATCTTCCCAATTTTTGGTCAGGTTCGGTTCGAGAGAGTGCTGCTTTGTCTTGTGGACAACTTGTAAACCTGGAGAGATTCAGATATTCCAAGCCCGGCACTTGAGAACCCCGGTACTCGCACCCATTCTCGGGTCAATATTGTCACTTTGCTCGTTAGGGCCGCGTCAATATTGTCACTTTGCTCGTTAGGGCCGCCTTATTAACTGCGCTTCTGCACAGCGTTTCCATCCAAATGACTCTGGCGAGCCCGGTGAACAGTGTGCCACATATGTCAATTGGATGCCGGAAAATAGGCGACGGACATGAATGAAGGGAGGACAACGCATCGAGTGGCTTTTGTTGACAAACGCAAACGCGGGGCTCGGCTGATCGTTGCTACTGCCCGTCGCCGAAGTCTCACTCATTCCGCGCTCCTCGGGACTCGGGCCCGCTCACGGACTATTGCAACCGTTTTGATCTCAACCTCTGCTCTGGCACAGTTTATATGTTCTTTAATCAGGTCTTTCAGCGCTCGGCCTCTTTCGTGTCAACCAATACACCAGAGAGCGAACTACAATCTACCGCGACTCCGGCAAGTGAGGTGTCCAGCCTAGGTGGGCGAAGTAGCGATTCTTTGGCGCCTAATACGCCAGAGCCAGAGCCGGAGGCCAAGCCCAGTGATGGAAGAAGAACGTCCTTGCCTAGCGTCATGGTTGGCGACGATAGCAGCCTCTTCAAGATACTGAAGGACAACATCGGGAAGGCATGTGCAACGCACGAGCTTGCAGGCAAACCTTGAACAACCGTTGTAGGATCTCTCATCTATAGCCTTCCCGGTGTCGTACAACGAGCCACTCACATTCCTTCAGAGGTAGGTACCTGCCGTTGGTACACGTATTTTTTCTCACGGGTAGCTATACAAACATAGACTAGCAGAAGACCTGGAATATGTAGATCTCCTCATACAGGCGGCGCAAACACAAGATCCCACTGAGCGGATCGTGTTAGTCGCTGCCTTTGCCATTTCCAGCTATGCATGCACGAAGTATCGCCCAGGACGCAAGCCATTGTGTGTTTGAACTTTACGTTATCACTTGAAGCGACCGCTCACCACGCCGCTCAGCAATCCCATGCTCGGAGAGACTTTCGAGTTTCAAGACGATAAAAGAAAGTTTGTTGCAGAGAAGACTTCTCATCACCCACCAATCATGGCTTGCCATGCCGAAGGGGAGGGATGGGAATACTGGGCGACCAACGAGGCAAAGAACAAGCTGAACGGTGAGTCTCGCACAGTGAAACGGAGTACAGAAGCGGCTTACTAGGATCTCAGGCAAATCATTTAAGGTAGTTCCGATAGGGTGGACGCACCTGAGACTCGGTGCAGACCACTACCGATGGTCGGTTTCGCACGCCCTCATTTCGTGAGCACCTCCATTCATAAACCTCCTAGGGACAAACCTTCGTCCTTTGTGCGCAACATCATCTCAGGAAAGGACAAATACTTTGAGCATGTGGGACCAATGACGATTGAAAATGCGCGGACAGGGTCCTACGTCGACGTCGAGTTCAAAGAGGCCTCTCTGTGGAACAAGAAGAACAAGAACTCCATCATGGGTACCGTCTTCTCTTCCTCAGATGTGCCACAAGGCACCCTCGACGGCACCTGGGACCACGAAATCCACTTCACGCCGCCTGACCGAGGCGAGAGGAAAAAGATTTGGATAGCCAACTCCTTCCCACCAAACGCCCCTCAACACTACGGATTCACATCCTTCGCAGCGGGCTTGAACGAGCTCACACCCGAGCTTGCCGCCTCACTTCCACCCACAGACTCGCGTCGACGTCCAGACCCGCGGCTGTTGGAGGAGGGGAAACTGGAAGAGGCCGAGGCAGAGAAGGTGAGACTGGAGGAGGCGCAGAGGGATCGGAGGAAGCGCGGCGTGGATGTCAAGCCGAGGTGGTTTGAGAAAGTCAGTGATGGGAAGGGCGAGGAGGGACAGGAATGGGTGTTTAAGAAGACATATTGGAGTGCTAGGGAGACCGAATGGGTAGCTGAGGGCGAACCCCTCTGGTGAATAATGCGCTAGACATCTTGTTTCTTTTTCTTGTCCGACCTCTCCTCTCTTCGTTCGATAGATCCAGTGGTTTCTACGGTTTATATTATATGCCAATACACACGCGCCACTTATCCTTACTTAACACAATCAGCGAGAGAGCAGGAGAAAGAGCAACCTGTCATTCTACAACAATAAAAACCAAACAGAACGCTGAGGGGGGTGCGTGAACAAGCGTCCAGCAATCAATCACTTCAAATCCAAAATTTATCTTCAATGTACGCCGGAGCCGCTGCCTCCTACCACGGGCCACGGCCACGGGGCTCATCGTCTCCCTCGAGCTCCGTTGATAGTTGGACTGGGAGATCGCCCTTCCAGCGCGGCTTGGATGACCTCCGCAGGCAGGTCAATATGCACACCCTCAGAATAAATATGCGGGTTAATAGGTGCATAAGCAGGTGGGTCACTTATTGTGAGCCTCTCGCGCTCATCCCGTCGTCCATGTCCTTCACCGCCAGGGCTCACACCTCCATCATCTCCATCCGTATCGGACGCCTCGCTCATACTGTCCCCACTCGTAGCCTGGACATGCAGTTGCTCTCGTTCGGGCCGAAGAGAGGTGTGTCCGGGACTTGGGTCCAAGGTGCGTAAATGAATATCCAAGATATTCGGCGTAGGTGGGTTGGCCGGGAAAGGTGAATCCGGGCCCGACAAGCTTTCGCGGCTTTCCTGGAGACTCAGGGTGGTTCGGGTTGTCGAGGGATCGCCGTTGCGAATGGTGTGTTCCGAGGAGTTACGAGAATGCGGACCAGGTCTCGACGACCCAGCGCTGGGGCTGGAGGTTGCCAGTTGCAATCTACCGAAAATCCCGTGGCGCGAACTGTTCTCTCCTGGGCTGAAGGGCGGAGGCGGGCTGAAAGGTTCGTTTCGGAGCGGGGATGGGACGACGGGGACGCTGCTTCCAGGTGGACCTCTGGCTCTCCTCGAGCGATTCCCACTTGGTCTTCGGCCGTTTGAGGTTGTTGCCCCTGGAGTTGGTGAAGGGCTTAGCCTCGAATGAGGCGTCCCACCGCCAGCCTCGAGCAAGATGCTCCCTCGCTCACTGCCATACGCAGGTGGCGGAGCGAGTGTTCCAACACTCGGCGCTAGTCCCCACTTTTTGACGTTGGCCTCAATGAAAACAAAGCCTGACTGACCCAAATTGACATGGACACTACATGGACCATCTGCGCCAACTGTGGGGAAGAGGTTCCATTTCGAGAGACCAGAAAACGCCTCCTCCGTCTTACGACCGTTTCGTGTGAAGAAGACAGTACCCGTGCGAGGTCGATAGCCAATTCCAAGAACATCGCCTTCCCGCAGTACCGGACCAAAAGGAGTGGCAGTGAAAGGGTAGTTGTATGATTTATCTCCATTGGAATGGTAGGCGATTGAGTAACGGTTCCAGCCTGGCATACGGAAGGACGGATACGGCTTGGTTGCGAGGCCAACTGCGACACTGGTACCAGGAGGGAGGTCGAACATTTTGACTTCCCAGTAGTAGACCTCGTTGAGTTTAGGCAGAGGGAGGTTGGATTGGACGGAGCTGCATGCACCTGGATCCGGCAGGAAGGTGAGCTCCGTCCTGGCGTGCACGAGGACGGCTGGCAAGGCTTCGTATTCAGGTTCAAAGGACCAGGCAGAAACGCCTTTTTCTTGAATAGTTAGGAACTGTGATAGAGTAATGTCTGTGGGGAGCGAATTGGGTGGGTATTGCGCCTCGTAACCTGGCAAGGAGTTAGCGCGACTGTAGCGCTTGATGAGGTTAGCGGATGCTCACTCTTAGCCTGTCGATAGCCGCGCCTGGTCTCCTCGGATACGGTTTCGAGCCACCGCTCCTCAACACCTTCAAAACCGCCATCGCCTTGGAGAAGGTCCTCACGGCTGACGTCGATAGGGCCATCAAGCTCACGAAGGGAGATGCCTCGTCGGCGTCGGAGTAATACGATGCATGTTAGGAAGAGGAGGAGGATGAGGAGGAGCGTAGAAAGGACAATGAGGAGCGGTAGAAGAAGCATAGCATCGGGGTTGCCTGGTGGAGTGGTGGAAGGGTTTCGAGTGGAGTGTATCAATGGTGAGGATAGAGAAGGGTAAAGCACTTGTTTAATATTGAGCCTATAAACCCCATTGACTCGCTGCTGCGGGGAGGGGGAGGCATGCGAGAGGGCCGTGGCCGCAGCGTCAGGAAGCGCCATCAGGCAACCTTGTCGTCGTCTCGGGCGGTCGTTAGTCGGAAACACAGACGCTCAGGCGCCGTTGATGAGAGGAGTCGCAGGAAGATGGAAAGGCAGAGGTCCAACTAAAGGTGCTCCTTTGTCGTAGCCGTAGCCGGAGAGGAACAGCCTTGGTTGCTTTAGTTTTTCGATAATATTCTACGGGCTTGCCTATTCGATTCCTAACCTGCGACTTGACTAACGCAACCAGCCCTAGTGTGCCGCGGCGGAGCGCCGGGGGGCCGACGGGAAATATGACCATTGTTGGTATACTACGCCACCATAATTACCCATATGCCCTAACCACATTAAATTCTTGGCTTCTCAGTTCACCTCGTCGGTTGCAACAACGCCTCACGGCTAACGGCGCACGTGTCAGCTCCCATTAAAATTCAATATTATTAATAGTACAAGCCAAAGCAGCGATCAACTCAGCAAATACAAGAATGCAATCTCTCCCACTCATACCTTCCCAGGATCGATCTTGAACTCTCCCATCCTCCTCTTTCCATCTCTCCCTCAACCATGACCGAACAAACCCGCCCAATGCCCCGCCTTTTTGTCATCAGACACGGTAAATAACTAAACTGGACCACATGCATTCCGTCTGACGTGTTCCTGCAGGTGAAACGGAGTGGTCGTTGAACGGTACGTAACATGACGCAGACAATCTCGATCTCTTTCACTTACCACCAAATTAAAGGAAGACACGTAGGGTACTACATCCGACCCTTCGATATGACGCTGATAAGGTCCTTTATCGCAGACTGGTTCAACTGACATACCCTTGACCGAAAACGGTGTAAATGTCATCAAGCAGCGGGCGTCACAAATCGTCGGAACCGGAAGTACGTCGCTCCCTTTAACGGGTGACTTCACATTTGACCGCCTCTCCTCGTAGAACTCATCGACCCCGCCAACATTTGCTACGTCTTCGTCTCTCCGCGCCAACGCGCGCACAAGACCTTCCACCTACTCTTTTCAGAACAAGGTATTCCCGCTCCAGCTCACGAAGTCACTGAAGATGTTCGGGAGTGGGATTATGGAGAAATCGAGGGATTAAAACCAAAGGAAATCAATGCCAAGTTAGGTGAGAACTGGTCGATTTGGAAGGATGGATGCCCTGGTGGTGAGAGCGTGGAGGACATCACGAAGAGGATCGACACTATGATTGCAAAGGTTCGTCTCGTTCGTCTTTCCTCGATGTATCCGCACAAGCCTTCATTAGATCCGTGAGATACATCGCAAGTACAAAGAAGACGGGATCGGGAAGCGGGATGTCTTGATCGTCGCTCACGGCCACCTCTCTCGCTGTTTCATAAGTCGCTGGTTTGGTTTTCAACTCTGCCTTGGTATGTGTCATATCGCACCCACCTTTAGATTATCCGCTGATGTGACGGCTTCTAGGAACTCATTTCAACGTCGAGCCAGCCGGAGTTGCGCTCTTGACCTACAATCACAACAACCGTGAGTCCCTTTTTTGCGCATGGAAGGGATATAGCTTTGATATTCGTTCTCACTAGTCGCTGAGCCTTCAATGACGGGGCTGAACCTGTATGCTTTGTAGTCACAAAAGAACAATATAAGTCGAGGCGAGGATAGCGCAGTCCCTATTCCACGAAGAACAAATTCTTAAGGGAATGCATGCTCGGGTATCTTGAATAGTGCTACAGAGTTTCCAGACAGATTCTCAGTCCTTATGCCCAACTTCTAGAGGGACGCCGCGTACGGAAACTTCGACCTTGGTGTATCCAAGGCAAAAGTATCGATATGGGGATAGTGTTTCGGGGAGACGGTAAACCGAGTGTCTCGAGCCATTAACTCGGGCAAGATTTCTTCGAGGGTTTTTCTCGGCGTTGATTCTACTGACCCAAAATCCGAAACGAAGGTGCCACAAGCCAAATACTTTTATTTGCAAGGCGGAAGGCGAATTAATCTCGAACCCTTCAAGTATATATGGTGTTCCAATCGTCACCCACTATTCATATCGTCCATATCAGTTAAGCGATGTCATACTGTAAAAGGGAGGTATGGAGGGGTTCTGGCGAGAGGAATTGGTCCGCAGGGGCTTCTAGAGCGATGAAAGTGGATAGGGGTGGATAGAGAGAATCAGCCGGATGGTTGGAGTAATCTTTTGGAAATTGGTCCGCAGTAGGAATGTAATGGATTCCTCGTAATTTCCGCTTTAATGTGAAGGTCTTTGGCCATCGGCGGATCGGGTTTTGGGCGTACCGATGTTGTCCTGTGTGGCTTAGGCCAGGGTAGGTGTGGGAATGGTATATAATTGTCTTATTAGCACCGAGGGGGTATTGGAAGAAGCGATTATGCGTAGATATGGATGTTTGTCGAGCAAACAGGAATAGGGTATAAATAAGGGGAGATGAAGGGCTCGATATCTCAATGCCTCCCCGAAGGTTCTCCCTTTCCTACCATTCTCTCCGAGTTCGTCAGGAGGAGAAGGGCCGCAGACACTATTTTGGCCTCAATCTTGCAATTGCAAGGATTGCCTTTTGACCTTTCAGGCCTTCCGGTGTTATTACATTCTCCTCCTGACGAACTAGGGAGTCTCCCAAGTCGTTGGGAGAATCGGAGTGAATGGTGACATATTGCTAGAATTGTCTGTGGGATTTTGCGATCCTCATAGGAGCAGCGGACGACTCCGTGAACGCGACCTGTCATGCCCCTAGCTCCTTGTTTGGGCCGTCACGATAAATCGGATCGATGAAAGACCACCAGGTGACGTGTGATGCCTACGATACTGCAGACGTCGCCTCGAGGCGCCCCTAGTTGCCACGGTGGCCTTCCCCGTGTGCTTGATTTCGCCTGCTCGAACTCTTTTTCATATGCGCCGTACATTGTACCACATGTGTACCCTATCCGTAATCTATTTTCCGTACCTCTGGACTCTCTATCCCTCCAGAACCCTTTCCTGTTACTCCCAGCCCAGACAATTCCAGATGCCAAAGAGCGCATGGCCTCTTGTCTTCGTTCCACATTCTCACTCCTTCTCGCGTGTACGTCTTCTGCACTCAACGCACGGTACCTCCTTTCCCGTTCGAAGATCGTAGGCTGTAGAACCCCGATGTCCTTTTTGGTTCTCCTATGTAAACCAGAACGGCGCGTAGCTAGTTTTTTTTACTCAATAAGAATCTTGAATTGGACAGTTCCCCCTCTTCTTCCTTACGCCCTAACCTTCTACTCAAAGTCACCAACCGACGGACACGAAGATCCCGTGCCAACTCCACTCTAGGGGATAGGAGTACGCAGCCGAAAGTGATATTCTTGCAAAAACAGCAGCCTACCTTCTAACATGCGGGTTCCATGACGCTTCGACGGTCTTGCCAGGAAGGGACGCATGAGACTTAAAGACCGTACATTGCTCCCCGTTGATAGGCGATGGCGATCAATTGTGGCTTGCAATACACAACGACGGGAAAAGGAACTGTAGGACTCACCTTCCTTAGATTTTTCACGAAGACAGCGGCCGTATCATCTTTGGGGATTATTACATAAATACGGTGACCCAAAGTCAAAAGTGTATTGTCTTTCAAAACAGACATGCCCCGCGTTCGCAACCGACGATCGATGAGAAAGGGATCGTTATTGGACGGCACATAAGAAAGAATCCAGTCCACGTGGGGCGTGTGTGTCTCCTCTGAGATCAAATTTTCCCTGCTGTTGCAACAATGTTGCAGAACGACTACGAGGCGATCACCAGTTCCAGTTCTAACGGAAGGAATCGGGCACGCGCGCAATGGCAGAAGAGAATGGTGGCTGTCCCCATGGCCAAACCAAAAATGACGAGAGAGCTCACCATGAAAAATATATATCTCACACTTCTTGCTTCTTGCAGGATGACCGCCTGTCTCCCTACGTCTCCGCCTCCGCCAGGCGCGCACGCGAGGTGGGAGACCCGCTTCCCATGATGACCCATGACATGACGGCAGGGCTGGCAGACCTGGGTGTCGATAACGGAATAACTTCTTGGCTTTTCAGATGTCCCTTTTGGCCCTTTACCATTTTTCCTCTCTCTCTAAGGCCACACACCCACCAACCCACACGCCCCCCCCGCCTTCTTTCATTTTTTACCTTTTCATTCAAAATTTCCCTTTCCTTTCTTTTAACCGACACCCTTTTGCATTGCATGTTTGGATCGCTGGCATGTATTCGCTCCTACAACAAGTGCCGAACGAATTTTTGCACACTGGCACGAGAAATTTGCTATCAAGGAATAAGGAAATGTCCCCGGCTTTGGTCGCATTTCATTTCATTTTGTTCTTCTTCAAGGACGAGAGGAAGACTCCGCGTGTGCTCAGGGCATCGCTACTTTCCACTATTATACGAGAGTGTACACTATACAAAAAAAAAACGCCATCGGTGGTACCGCGTTGAGTCAATCTGCAGCCCCTGACCGGAACCTGTGTGTAACTCCTACAGCCTGCAGCCTACAGCAAAGGGGTAACCCGAGATCTAGAAAGATGCTCACACGGAATTCAGTCCCGTTATCCCGCGCGTTGGTACCATTTTGCCCAACAACAATCAACAATATAATCAGAGTATTCATCCATGACGCTCGCAGTAATGCGGGGAGGTGTATATCCTCAATGCGGTGGGAACCAGTATTCAGCATGGGGTCATGTTTTCACACAGTGGACGACAGAAAAGCAGGTTACCGTTGTTCTGCCTTACCTGCCTTACTGCCATCTTTCTCACAGCCAAGGGGAGTGGGTTCCGAGTAATGGAGGAGGTAACACATCCACCGCAGTTGTTTACATCGCCAGGCGCGCGCGGCGCGGGGGGATGTTGACCTGACCACCTCAACGGGAACAGGTTGCTGTTACGGATTATTGCGAATGGAGTTGAGTGTCGAGCCATGTCGAACGATTAGCCTTATCCCCGTAATAAGGCATAAGGCAAGGGACCCAAATCATAATTCATAAAGAACTCAAAGGGTGAGCCTTTTAGCCTCGGTCATTCATTTTCATTTCCCATCGCCGCAATGTGAGAATTTTGCCATACAGAGCTTCAGATCTATACGGTCTTTAGTGGCTTTTGCACAAGTACATACAACCAAGGGTTCTAGACCGGGTCAGATGGAAAGGGTTCAGGGGCAATTGAGAAGAGAGAGGGAGAGAGAGAGAGAGGGAGAGAGAGAGAGAGAGAGAAGAGAGAGAAGAGAGAGAAAAAGGAAAAAGAAAAAGGTGGGGAAATTTGCTTGACCGTGCAAACATGCAAGACAAAGCTTGGAGACGAGAGTGGAGGGGACTTGTCTGCGTGGAGGTGTGTAGGAGATACAAAATTGCGGTGCGAGTTTGGGCGAGCATGACAGGACAGGAGTAGGAGCGGCGGTTGGATGGATGGATGGATGGATGGATGGGAAATATATGGCGACCATGGAAACCCCAAAAATTGACGAAAATCGGAAAATATGCAGGTCTCAAAGGCAGAAAATGAGTTGTGAGACACGAGTGGACCAAAAAGGGAAGAAAAAATGACAACAATGATAGTGCATCGGGGGCCAGAGCAGAGCGTCCAGAAGAGTAACACCGATATGGAGAGTGGAGAGTGTTCGTTGGGGAAGCCGGGTAATACCAAATGGAAAGGCCGTTTCCTGGGTCGTGAATGCTTTCATTGTTGGAAGATGCGGACCTGCCAGTCAGTGACCGAGTCCCCTGGCTTCCAGAATGCCTTGGGGTCGTCCCACACCCGCTGTTGTTCCTCTGGGCTGAGCATCATCCTCGAATCGTGAAGATTGAGCATTTTTTCGCATGTCAGGACATGCCCGGAATGGAAGCCCGTCCCGTCCGCTGCACGAATGAAGAGCAGAGGCAGCGTGGGACGCTTCGGCGTGGGGTCTTCGGCCTTGATGCGATGTTCGGTTAGCGGGCCAATAACTGCAAGCGAGTCAGCGGGTCTGCCGGTGCTTGCTCGACTAGTCTCCTCATGCTGAAACGCACCAGCGGGAACGATCGCTCTGAGTTTGTTTTTTGAGGGGCCGGCGGCCGGCGTCCGGCCGTTTTGACCAGCTCCTGACGCATGTGAGCTACTCTCTCCGCTGGTGAGGTGTGCCACGGAGTCGTAATGCGCGGGTGACCCGTTGAGGCCGGTGGGTCCGTTTGGGGAGCTTTCGCTGTGGATGGCAGTTGAGAGCCCTGGATCGCCATCCATCCTAGAGTGTGGCCGTGCCTTGCGCAGCGTTGCATCGTAGAGCGCTTGAAGAATGTCCTGCATGGGTGGCAAGTCGACGATCAAGATCGCAGAGCTGTCCGATAAACTTGGGGGGGAAGAGCCATTTGCTGGGGCCGATTGCTGAGAGGAGATCGTGAAGTGCAGTGGACCAAGATTTCCAACCCAGACTTCAAGAGTCTGGCGGCCACTGAAGCCATTGGGGCGATGAATGTCGTAGTAGAAATCATTAATTGATAGCAAGAGGGAGTGCTGGAGAGCTGGCATCGCGGGACGATAGAGGGGCTGGTTCGCGAGCGTGGGGAAGTGAGTGATGGGAAGTTTTGGTGGGTTCGCAAATTCGCCGAATGCGTCGAAGAAGGAATATTGCGTTTGGGCTAAATACAATGTGAGCACATGAACAGGTCAAGTCTCCCCCCGAACGTGGGCGTACCTATCCCCACAATCGTCCATGTCAGATAATCGTCGACTTCTTCCATATCGACCATCTTGCCGTCAACCAACTCCTGTTTCTTGATAACTGGCTGATAGGTGATCGCCTGTACCAAAGGCCGAGAGGTACCAGCACGTTCCGTCTTCGTCTTCTTTCATGAGGGCGACTTTTTGCATCTGACTGACGACAGTATTGTCATCAGCAGCACACCCTCTCTTCTCGACTTTACGGACGCGCAAGGGGGCAGTTTCGATAGAGCCGGAGCGGAGGGTGATACGGGAGCCATAGGTGATTGAGCTGGGGAGGGCGTTGTTCGGGGGCCGTGGGGGAAGGAGGTCGACGGTGAAGGGTGTCCATGAGCCGCTGGAGGTGGCCAAGAAGCCATCTTCTGTGGTGAGGTACTTTGTACGGACAGTTTGGGAATTGATCCGATTGAAGAGTGCAATTTGGGAATGGTCGAGGATGCCGTTGTTCGCCGTGCGTGTCCTTGCAGTCTTCTTGGAAGGCTTGGAGATGATGGTGATCGGATTGCTCCGGAAGCGTGCCCAAGGATCAGGGTTTGGATCGGTATCGGGGTCATTGATGGAGAGTTCGAGCTGGAAGTGTTTTGCTCTGCCAGAGCTATTGATGTGCAAGTACTTGAAACATGCAGCATGGTTTGGGCCAAGGTCTGCCTTTGTCTCCTGCATGGGGATGCCAAGGTCGGAAATGACGGCAAGAGAGAAGGACTGCTTGCGAATGGAAGGGAAGGTGGGGCCGTGAACGCGAATGATAGGAGGTGGACAGAGGAACCTAGCGGGGGGAGATAGGTAGGAAGTAAGTAAGAGAAGATGAGAGGATTGTAGAGGGAAGTGGGGAGGACCTTTTTTCGCTTCCGTAGGATTTTTGGGCGACGATGGCATGGTAACAGGCAATGGTGGTCATTCCTGAGTACTCGGATGAGTTGCCTAAGAGGTGTTCCTGGACATTTTTGCGGATTTTTGCGCGGGAGTCGTGTGGTTCGGTCGGGTCGGAAGTGGCCCGCTTCCGCTTTCCGTTGGCCTAGAGGGGAATAGGGATGAGGGATGAACTGGTAGTGATGAAAAGAAGAAAAAGGGAGACCTTTGCTTGTTGTGCGGGGTCGTCTGGATCGACTTGCTTAGAGACGGCGAGGAGGTGCTGGATGTCGAGCCTTCTGACTTTTTGGGGGGCCAAGGGGAGAGTCGGTGAGGGCAAGGGATGGTGATCTACTGACTGATGGACTGCGTCGAGGAGAAGACCGAAATTGTCTGAAGCGGAACGGCGGTGATGGGCGGATGCCATTTCTGCTGGGGCTGTGGGTGGGCGGTAGGACGACGTGGACGTGGACGTAGACGTTGGTGTAGTCGGTAACTGCTAGATCGTGCTTGCTTTCTTGCTTTCTTGCTTGCTTTCTTGCTTTCTTTCTTACTTTCTACTTTACTTTCTTT
>WNFL01430241.1_pt1 | contig 12682 bp, 14 predicted proteins | sample 5400361 | NCBI WGS metagenome assembly WNFL01 (sample SAMN13153351, study PRJNA577476) | soil metagenome | isolation source: 40 cm soil on Douglas fir-dominated hillslope | place: USA:California | collected 2013-09-17
GCCAAATCGGTAGCTTGGTCAATTTCACGCCCAAGCGTTTATACTTCGTTAGCAAATAAGGCTTACAGCGCATTTTGCTGCTGCGATATCCCGTTTTGGAAAATCTCGGCGGCGGCGAAAGATAGCAGCCTTCGCTCAAGCCACTTGCCGTGGACGCGAAGCGCCAATACAAGGAACTGTTCACCTTGATGCGGACCTTGGTCGAATGACGGCCGGGTCCCCGCAGGTGAAGATGGGTTTTCCGTCGAAGTCTCGCCCGGATGGGTTGGGAATCAGGCCTTGGGCCCGGAAAACAGCGAAATTCCGCGGTACCGGCGACGGAATCGCGGGCAACGGACACCGCCGGAGGGGGCGACTCGCGTCATCGCATCGACCGCTCCGGTTTTATTCAGAGATGGCTGGCATAAACGCTACTCGCTCATCGCTTTGCCCTCTACGGGGGCAGACCTGCGCGCGCCGGTCTCTGAGCCCTGATTTGTTTCCCCTATTACCCCTGACACTGCGCCAACCGTCCTACGGCCCAGCCCGCGCTTCGAGCGCGTGCGCGACGAGGTTCGGGCGGATTTGCGCGCTCGGAGATTTCAATGCCCAAACGTATGCTCATCGACGCAAGCCACCCGGAAGAAACCCGGGTGGTCGTTCTCGACGGTAACCGCGTCGAGGAATTCGATTTTGAAGCCGCGTCCAAGCGGCCTCTCAAAGGCAACATCTATCTCGCCAAAGTAACGCGCGTGGAACCCTCGCTGCAGGCCGCGTTCGTCGAATATGGCGGCAATCGCCAAGGATTTCTGGCATTTTCGGAAATTCATCCCGACTATTACCAAATCCCGGTCGCCGACCGCATCGCGCTCCTCGAGGCGCAGACGCAGCGCTTAATGGCGGACGAAGAGGAAGGCATCGATCACGTCGATACCGCCTCGGTGCCGGCCCAAGAAGCCATGCTGGGCTCGGAACACGCGGAAGAGCAAGCCAGTGAACGTTTCGATTCACAGCCGGCTCACGTCGAGGAAAGCGATAACTCCGAACCGGGCATCGCCGACGACAACACGAGCGCCGATACCGGGGGGCTTCCTGACCAGGCAGCGGAAAGCCAAGCCGAGCCGAGCGAAACAGCCGAGATGCCCAGTGAGGACTTGCAGAAGCCGGAGAGCGAGTCCCATGCCACGGCATCTCAACTTGCTGTGGAAGCGCTTCCATCCGCGCCCGTGCTGGCGGAGTCGACCGGCGCACCCCAAGCATTTCGCAGGCGCGATCACCGTGATCGTCCGCGGCCGCCGCGACGCCGCCAATACAAAATTCAAGAGGTGATCAAGCGCCGTCAGATCATGCTGGTGCAAGTGGTCAAGGAAGAGCGCGGCAACAAGGGTGCCTCGCTGACGACCTTCCTCTCCCTTGCCGGACGCTATTGCGTGCTGATGCCAAACACGCCCAGGGGCGGCGGCATCTCGCGCAAGATTACCAGCGCCACCGATCGCAAGCGTCTGAAATCCGCGGCCCAGTCCCTGGAATTGCCCGAAGGCATGGGGCTGATCATTCGCACCGCCGGCGCCAACCGCACCAAGCTCGAGATCAAGCGCGATTACGAATATTTGCTGCGTCTGTGGGATACGGTGCGCGAGCTCACGCTGAAATCGAATGCGCCCGCCCTCGTCTACGAGGAGGGCAGCCTGATCAAGCGGGCGATCCGCGACCTTTACAACAAGGACACCTCGGAAATCCTGGTCGACGGCGAAGCCGGCTACCGCGACGCCAAAGACTTCATGCGCATGCTGATGCCGAGCCACGCGAAAAACGTGAAGCCCTACAAGGAAGCTCTGCCGCTGTTCCAGCGCTATCAGGTCGAGTCCCAGCTGGATGCCATGTTCAGTCCCGTGGTGACATTGAGATCCGGGGGCTACGTGGTCATCAATCAGACCGAAGCGTTGGTCTCCATTGACGTCAACTCCGGCAAGGCGACGCGCGAGCACTCCATCGAGGAGACTGCTCATAAGACCAATTTGGAGGCTGCCGATGAGATCGCGCGGCAGCTCCGCTTGCGCGACCTTGCCGGCCTCATCGTCATCGACTTCATCGACATGGAGGACAGCAAGAACGACCGCAACGTCGAGAAGCGTCTGCACAACGCGGTCAGGGGAGATCGCGCGCGAATCCAAATCGGGAAGATCAGCCAATTCGGTTTGCTCGAGATGTCGCGACAACGCTTGCGCGCTGGCGTCGTTGCCGGTTCGACGGTGACGTGTCCGCATTGCAATGGCCAGGGCATCATACGCTCGACCGAATCCGCGGCCTTGCGTCTGCTTCGCGCACTTGACGAAGAAGGCCAGCGCGCGCCGGGTGCAAACCTCACCGTCAAGGCGCCGCCTGACGTTACGATTTACACGCTCAATCAGAAGCGCCGCGAAATCGCGCGCATCGAGGAGGCTTACAACCTCGCCATCAGCTTCGATCCGCAGTCAACGATGATGGGCGGCAGTTTCGAGCTCGAGCGCACCGGTGTGCGCGTGCCGACAACGCGTCCGAAGAGCGCGGCTATCTCGGTCGAGGCCGGTTTCGACGCGCCCATGACAAGCGTGGTGGAAGCCGAAGTCGCAATCGTTGAACCGCCCGCCGAAGTCCAGGTCGAGAGCGTTTTGGAACCCGGGCCGCCTGTTCAAGCTCCCGCCGTTCCGATCGTCAATGACGGCGACCTTTCCGGCGGACGCAGGAGACGCAGACGGCGGAGGCGCGGGGGACGCGGCCGTAGCGGCCAGCATCCACACTCCGAAAGCGGAACGGAGCCGCACAGCGCAGAGTTTCATCGTCCTTCGAACCATCAGGTCGAAACGCGGCAGGAAGTCCCCGCCATTGGTCAGGAATTCTCGCGTGACACTGGCGATGACACGGTTGCTGAATCGCCGAGCGGCGAAGCCGTTCCCGCGCGTGCAGCACAGTCTCCTCCGTCCGGCGAGAACGGCGACAAGCACCGGCGCCGCCGCAGGCGAGGCCGTCGCGGTCGCCGCCGCGAGGGCGAATTCGGAAGTGGCGGAGGCGACAACCAGTCGGCGCCGCGGGTCGAGCATGACCATGCGCACGAGCGCCACGCCGAGCATGCCGGCGCTATGCCTCCGGATTCTCGTGCCGAACATCGCGAACGCGAAGTCATCGAACCCAACGCACCATCCTCGCCGCAATGGTCGCTGACGGAACATCGCGCTGAAGCGGAAGCAGCCGCAGCGCAATCGGCGCGGCCGCGCCCCGGCGAATCCAAAGCGCCGGAAATCGAAAGCGCCGACGAAGCTCCAGCTTCGGCACAATCGGAAACCGCCTCCGATGAACCGCGCGAAGCACGCAAGGGCTGGTGGCAACGCCGCTTCAAGATCTGACAATGAGTCAAAACGAATGAGGCAAAAACCCTACAGCTGGTCCGGCGGTTCGCCGTCTGCCGGTTTCGATGCCGCCACCGTAAGCAGCTATGTCGGCAAGTACTTCCTTATCGCAGTCACGTATCTCGATGCTTCGGGCAAGGAAGAAAACAGCATGCAAATGCATGGCGTGGTCGAAAGCGCGTCCGAGCAGGGAATTACGCTCTCTCTCAAAGGAGAACGCGACGGCGAAACCTGGACCATGCCCGCCGACCCCAAGGCGATTTCTTCCGCGCAACCGGGACGTTACGAGTTGCCTGAAACGGGGGAAATTGTCGAAAATCCCGATTTCATCACCACTTGGATGATCCAGAAGCCTCGCGGCCCTTGAGTTCACGAACGCGCGTCCTGAAGGAACGCCATTGACGGGCTTATGCGTCAATCCTACGGTCTTTTCTTGGCGGGGAGATCATTTGACGGAGTACGCGGCGTGAAATTCGCCTATCCTCTCTTGCGCCCCATCTTCGGCGCCGCCCTTGCGGCACTCGCGATGTTCGCCGTTTCCGCGCTGCCTTCAGCGCCGGCTCAGGCGCAAGGCGGCCCTCCGGTGTCGCTCATCCGCGATACCGAAGTCGAGCGGGTGCTGCGCACCTATCTCGATCCGATTCTTCTGGCGGCCAATCTTCATCCCGATGCGGTTCACCTCTACATCGTGAACGATCAATCGATAAATGCCTTCGTTGCCGAAGGTCAAAACATGTTCATCAACACCGGTCTCTTGATGGCGCTCGACACGCCCAATGAGATCGCCGGTGTGATGGCGCATGAAACGGGGCACATGGCCGATGGACATCTGGTCCGCACCAGCCAAGGCATCCGTGCCGCATCTGTTCCACTCATTTTGTCCATGGTGATCGGCGTCGCGGCCATCGCAGCCGGAGCGGGCGATGCGGGTTCGGCGATCCTGATGGGCGGTCAGCAGATTGCACAGCGCACCTTCCTTGCGTTCTCGCGAACTCAGGAATCCTCCGCCGACCAAGCGGGAATTCGATATCTCAATGCCACGCACCAATCGGGCCTCGGCATGCTTCGGGTCTTCAAGCGTTTCGAGAACCAGGAAATCTTGTCGTCGCAACGCCAAGACCCATTCGCGCAAACTCATCCGGCTTCCAGTGATCGTATCGCGGCATTGCAAGGTTTGGTCGATGCTTCCCTTTATCGCGACGTCAAGGACAGTCCCGAGTCCCAATTTGCGTTCAACATGTTGCGGGCGAAGTTGAGAGGCTACATCGAGCGGCCCGACATCGCGCTACGCCGTTATCCGCTGTCGGACAATTCCAAGCCCGCGCGATATGCGCGCGCGATGGCGTATTTCCATCAGCCCGACATGCAGAAGGCTTTGACGGAAATGGAAGGCCTGTTGAAGGACGAGCCTGAAAATCCATACTTCCTGGAAATGTACGGCCAGATCAAAGTCGAAATGGGAAAGGTCGACGAAGGCATCGTTCCCTATCAGGCCGCGGTGAAGATCCTGCCTGATGCGCCGCTCTTAAGGGTGGCGCTGGGCGCGGCGATGCTGGGCACGGAAAGAACCCAGTACACCGAGCAGGCCGCGAAAGAACTGCAAACCGCGCTTGAGCAGGAACGCGATAATGCTTTCGCGTGGTACGAGCTCGCTCAAGCCTATGCCCGAATGGGCCAGACGGGGCGGGCCGAGCTCGCCACCGCTGAACGCTATTTCGCCCTCGACGTTTTCCCCCAGGCGATCCAATTCGCCGGCCGCTCCCAGAAGCAACTGCCGCCGGGCTCAACCGATTGGCAACGCGCGAGCGATATCATCGCCATCGCGCAGGCCCAGATGGCCGAGCAGAGAAACCGGTGAGACAAAGTATGGATTGGAAAAATACCCTGAAAATGACCGTCGGCGGAGCCGCGCTGTTCGCCTTGGGTGCGCTGGTGACGGCGATCGCGATCGGGAGGCTGCCGGTGTCGGTCGGTGTCTGGGCCAACCGTGCCCAGATCGAGCAGGTCGTGCAGGAATACCTGCTGACCCATCCCGACATCATGGTTCAAATGTCGAATAGGCTGAATTCCCAGCAGGTGGCCGCGGAGGAAAAGGAACGCAGCGACGCCCTGTTCCAGGTCGGCCCTCAAGCCCTGCTCGATCCCAAGGTCGCGTTTGTTTCCGGTCCCGCGGATGCCGACGTCACTGTTGCCGAGTTCTTCGATTACCGCTGTCCACATTGCAAGGCTTCGCTGGGCGCGATCAAGAATCTGATGGATAGCGGCCTCAAGGTACGCTTCTCTTTTATCGAGCGGCCCATTTTGACGCCCGACTCTCGCATGGCCGCGCTTGCGGCGGTTGCCGCGCGCCGTCAACCCGGCAAATACGTGCCGTTCCATTTGGCGTTGATGGAAACGACGGGCGAGCTTCCCAAAGAGCGAATATTGGATATCGCCAAACGCGTGGTCCGGCCGTCACCGCCTCGGTCAACCAATCCAATGCCCTGGCTGACCAGCTGCACTTCAACGGCACGCCGACATTCGTGATCAACAACCGGATCATTGTCGGCGAGCTTACGAGCGATGAACTTCAAGCCTTGGCCAAAGCCCCGAAGGGGTGAGAGGCCGCTATAAGAGAGGGAGGTCGGGGATGACCGCTTACAACGTTGTTCGTTTTCGCGTTAAACCGGGTCGCGAACAGGAATTCGTCGACAAGCATCGCAATGCGGATGCCGAGTTCAAGGGCTGGCGCAGTGGAGCGCTCGTCAAGACCGGCGACCAGACCTATTGCTTCGTCGGCGAATGGGACGGATTCACCGACATCGTCGGCGCCCGCCCTCAGATGCTCGGAATGCTGGATGGCTTTCGCGACATGCTGGAGGATTTGGGCGGTGGTCTCGGCGTGACCGATCCGATTTCAGGCGAGGCCGTGGTGGAGATCGGTCCGCGCGGTGGGCGGTCAAAAGCCAAACCGCGGGCCAAAGCGAAAGCGAAGAGGACCGCCGCCAAAAAGTCTGCCAAGAAGGCAGCGAAGAAGCCCGCCAAGCGCACGGCAAAAAAGGCCAAGTCAAGACGCGGTAAGAGACGGTAAGTTTGAACAGCCTGGCCCATTGACGCCAATTGGAGCAGGAACCGTGAAATCCATACTTTCGCGAATTGCCCTCGTTGCTCTTGCGCTCGGCATTTCCGCCGGCGCACGCGCCCAGAGCGAAATCACTCTGCTGTCGCCGAATCCCATCAAAGAGACGGTTGATAAACTGGTTGCGGACTTCCAAGCCAAGACCGGTACCAAGGTCAAGATAACCTATGGCAGCGGCGTGGGCACGAGGAAGACGGTTGCGGAGGGCGGCGCTTTGGACGTGACGCTGCTGTTTGCGCCCTTCGACGATGCACTCAAAACCGGCAACGTCGTCCGCAACAGCGCGACCGTCGTCGCGAGACTTCAGCTGGCGCTCGCCGTGAAAAAAGGTGCGCCCAAGCCCGACATCTCGACCGTCGCGGCGGTCAAAAAGACGTTGCTGAATGCGAAGTCCATTATATCGGTGGATCCCGCACAGGGAAGCGTAGGCGGCGTCTCCCTCTTGGCGCTCGATAAGATGGGCATCACCGACCAGGTGAAGCCGAAGATCAAATGGGTTCCGGGCGGCGGTGAGGTGCAGGATTCGGTCGCCAAGGGCGAGACCGAGATCGCTTTGGGTCCCTATCTCAGCGATATGCGCAATCCGGGGCTCGATGTCGTCGGTGCGCTGCCGCCGGAGGCCTCGACGCCGGTCGACATCACGGGTTTCCTATCCACCTCGGTAAAAGACCCTAAAGGCGCAAACGCCCTCTTGGCCTATTTGAAGTCGGCTGACGCAGCGCCGGCTTGGCGGGCAGCAAAGGCATTTCCGGTTCGCTGAGCGTTAAATCAATCCCGCCAGCGGCGACGACGGATCGGCGTAGCGCTTCTTCGCCATGCGTCCCGAAAGGTAAGCCAGCCGTCCCGCTTCGACCGCGAGCTTCATCGCGCGCGCCATCATCACCGGGTTCTTGGCTTCGGCGATTGCGGTGTTGACGATCATGCCGTCGCAGCCGAGCTCCATTGCGATTGCGGCATCCGATGCCGTGCCGACTCCGGCATCGACGATCACGGGAACTCTCGCTTCCTCAACGATGAGCCGTATGTTGATGCGATTCTGGATGCCGAGACCGGAGCCGATGGGAGCGGCAAGCGGCATGATTGCGGCGGCGCCCATTTCTTCCAGGCGCTTGGCCAGCAATGGATCGTCGGTGCAATAGACCATGACCTGGAAGCCTTCGCGGATCAGCGTCTCGGTCGCGCGCAAGGTTTCGATCATGTCGGGATAGAGCGTTTTCTTGTCCCCGAGCACTTCGAGCTTGACCAGAGTCCAGCCGCCCGCCTCCCGCGCAAGCCTCAGCGTGCGCAAAGCGTCTTCGGCGGTGTAACAACCGGCCGTGTTCGGGAGATAGACGTATTTCTTGGGATCGATGAAGTCGACCAGACGCGGAGTGCCGGGCTCCATCACATTTACGCGGCGAAGCGCCACCGTCACCATCTCCGCCCCGGAGGCTTCCAGCGCGGCCGCATTGTCGGCATAGGTCCTGTACTTTCCCGTGCCGATGATGAGCCGCGACTTGAGCTCGCGGCCGGCCACGATGAACGGCTTGTCGGCGACCGTTTGCGGCGCCGGTCCCGAGTCGTTGCCGCCGCCGATGAAATGCACGATCTCCAGCCGGTCGCCGTCGGTAAGTCCCGCGCTTTCGTAGGTTGAACGCGGGACGATTTCGAGATTGCGCTCGACCGCGACCTTTGCCGGGTCGAGGGCCAGATGCCTGAGCAGCCCTTCGACCGTCAAAGGACTAGGAAACTCCCGGTGTTCTCCGTTAAGACTTAAACGCAACCCCATTTGAGACGGGCTCTCCTGTTTTCGTTTTCCCGGCGGGCCAGTATAACCCCGCTTCCGCTTCGGCTTCGCCTGCCGTCCATCATCGTTTAGCGCATTCTTGGGGGCATTTCAGGCCATGATCCTACCCGTATATGTCCTTAACGGGCCGAACCTCAACCTCCTCGGCAGCCGCGAACCGGAAGTCTATGGCCGTGCAACGCTTTCGGACATCGAGAAAGCGGTAAAGGCACGGGCAAAGGGGTACGGCCTGAAGGTGGTTTTTCGGCAGTCGAACCATGAGGGCGTCCTCGTCGATTGGATCCAGGAAGCGCGCGGCAAGGGTTCCGGCGTCATCATCAATCCCGGCGCTTTTTCGCATACGTCGATCGCCATATTCGATGCTTTCAAGGCGTTGGATAAACCCATCATCGAGGTGCACCTTTCCAATCCGCACCAGCGCGAAGCGTTTCGGCACCACTCCTATATCAGCGCGGTCGCAAAGGCCGTGATCGTCGGCTTGGGCAGCACCGGTTATCTGTTGGCGGTCGATGCGATGGCCGGCCTGGTGGGCGGCACCGGCAAGGTCAAGGCGAAATGAGCGACAGCAAGCGCAAGCCGTTTCGCACGCGTCTCGCCCAATATCTCAAGGGCGAAACCACCCCGGGCATCGATCCCGACGTGGTGCGGGAAATGGCAAAGCTGCTGGAAGAAACCGGCTTGAGTGAAATCGAGGTCGAGCGTGGCGGCGTCCGCGTGCGTGTCGCTCGGGAAACGGCGCAGCCTCCGCCGGCACCGTCAGCCATTCCCCCCGCGCCGTCTGGAGATATCAGCACCGAGCCCGCGCCCAAACAGGGTACGGTCGTCACTTCACCCATGGTCGGAACCGTTTATCTGGCGCCGCAGCCGGGCGCGCCTCCCTTTGTCACGGTCGGCGACAACGTGACCGACGGAACGGTATGCATCATCGAAGCCATGAAGACGATGAACCCCGTGGCTGCTCCGGTCCCCGGCCGCATCGTCGAAATCTTCGTCCGCGATGGCCAGCCGGTCGAGTTCGGCGAGCCGCTGATGCGAATCGATTAGCGATGTTCGAGAAGGTTCTCATCGCAAACCGCGGCGAGATTGCGCTTCGCATCAATCGCGCCTGCAAGGAAATGGGCATAGCGACCGTCGCAGTGCACTCGACCGCCGATGCCGATTCCATGCATGTCCGGTTGGCCGATGAATCCGTCTGCATCGGTCCGCCGCCGGCAAGCCAATCCTACCTCAATATTCCGGCGATCATTTCGGCCTGTGAGATCACGGGCGCCGACGCCCTTCATCCCGGTTACGGTTTTCTCTCCGAGAATGCGCATTTCGCCGAGATCGTGAAAGCGCACAAGATCACCTTCATCGGCCCTCAGCCCGAACATATAAGGCTGATGGGCGACAAGATCGCCGCGAAACAGGCAGTGAAAAGCCTGGGTATTCCGACCGTGCCGGGCTCCGACGGCGTCGTCGAATCCGACGCGCACGCGACGGAGATCGCCGACAGCATCGGATTTCCGCTGCTCGTGAAAGCATCGGCGGGCGGCGGCGGGCGCGGCATGAAAGTGGCGCTCGATCCGTCAGAGCTTGCTTCCGCGCTTTCCACGGCGCGCGCCGAGGCCAAAGCCGCCTTCGGCGACGATACCGTCTATCTCGAGAAATATCTGGAGAAACCGCGACATATCGAGATCCAGATCATCGCGGATTCCCACGGCAAAGTTGTGCATCTCGGCGAGCGGGATTGCTCGCTGCAGCGCCGGCACCAGAAAGTATGGGAGGAAGCCCCCTCGCCTGCCTTGAACGTCGAGGCGCGCAACGAAATCGGTGGCGTCGTCACGCGCGCGCTTATGAAGCTCGGCTACCTTGGCGTAGGAACCGTCGAGTTCCTCTATGAGAACGGGCAATTCTATTTCATCGAAATGAACACACGGCTCCAGGTCGAGCATCCGGTAACCGAATTGATCACCGGGCTCGATCTCGTCCGAGAGCAAATTCGCATCGCCGACGGCTCGCATCTCGAGCTCGACCAGAGCGACGTCGCAATTGCAGGCCACGCCATCGAGTGCCGGGTCAATGCCGAGAACCCCTTCACGTTCCAGCCGTCGCCTGGCCGCATCACCGATTTTCATGCGCCGGGCGGCCTTGGCGTGCGTATGGATTCAGCAGCCTATTCCGGCTATCGCATCCCGCCCTATTACGACAGCCTCGTCGGCAAGCTAATCGTGCATGGCAGAAGCCGTAACGAATGTCTCATGCGGCTAAGACGCGCGCTCGATGAATTGGTGGTCGGCGGCATCGAAACCACGATTCCGCTGTTTCAAGAATTGATCAAGCAACCAGACGTCCTGGACGGCGACTACAATATTCATTGGCTGGAAAAATATCTCGCCCGGCGCACGACCGGGCGATGATGCTCCTCGAGGAGGTGCCATGTTCACGACGCTGCAACGCTCTTCGCCCTATCTCTTGAGCCTTATGCGCATCGCCTTCGGGATCACGTTCGTCGAGCACGGCACGCAGAAATTGATTTCCTTTCCGGTACCGCCGCCGGGCGTTCTTGGCCCCGGCATTCTGCTTTTCACCGCGGTGTTCGAGACCGTCGGCGGAACTTTGATCACGCTCGGGCTTTTCACCAGGATCGCGGCATTTCTGGTGTCGGGCGAGATGGCCGTCGGCTACTGGTGGATGCATGCGCCGCAAAGCCTTTATCCGATCAAGAACGGCGGCGAAGTGATGGTTCTTTACGCGTTTGCGTTTCTTTATTTCGCGGCCCTCGGACCCGGACCGTGGAGCTTGGACGCGCTGATGAAGCGCGAGTAAAATCGCCGCCGTGTCCGCGATCAATCCCGAAGAGTTGCTGCTGGCCTATCGTCTGGGCATTTTTCCCATGGCCGAAAGCCGCAAGGCCAGGGAGGTGTTATGGGTGCGTCCCCACGAACGCTGCATCTTGCCTTTGGACACCTTTCATGTGCCCAGGCGTCTTGCGGCCACCGTGCGCACCGACCGCTTCAAGGTCACGGTCGATACGGAATTCGCCCAGATCATTCGCGGTTGCGCCGAAGCGAGGCCGGATCGCCGCGAAACCTGGATCAATGATGCCATCGTCGACGTCTTTACGATGCTGCATGGGCGCGGACTGGCCCACAGCGTCGAAACCTGGCACGGCGACGAGCTCGTAGGAGGTCTTTATGGTCTCGCGCTCGGCGCGGCGTTCTTCGCCGAAAGCAAATTTTCCCGTATGACCGACGCTAGCAAGGTCGCGCTTGTGCATCTCGCGGCGCGGTTGAAGGCCGGAGGCTTTTGCCTCTTGGATGCGCAATTTCCCAATCCGCATCTCGAGCAATTCGGCGCGGTTACCGTCACCGAAGAACGCTTTCAGGGTCTCCTGGCGCAGGCGTTGGCGCGCGAGGGGAATTTTTATGGACTGGCGCCAGGAGGCGGTGGCCCGGGCGGCGGTTCCTCGACGGGCACTTTTGCCGGAGCCGGCGTTTGCGGTAGCGGCGCCGCTTCTGCCGGGCCCGGCTGGTCGGTCTTACAAGTGATCACCCAGACATCGTAGACCGGATGCTCAAGCGCGCTCAGCGCGGGCGTCGAAGCGAACATCCAACCCGAAAAGACGCGCTTGGGCTGCTCGCCCTGCTTGCCATCGTCGATCTGGATGAAGGCCTCGGTCTCGGGCGGCTCCTCCGGCGGCACCGTGTAGCAATAACGCGCCGTGATGGTCAGCGAGCCAAAGCGCACCGGCAAGCCGATGGGCGCGGCGACGTCGATCGCGCGCCCGGTGATTTTGTCGAGACCGCGCAGGATGACCATGCGGCGCACGCCCTTCGGGTCGGGAACCGCGTCCAAAAGAGCCGGTGGATGATTCAAAACCGGTGCCGCGGCCTGCGGCGCGGGCGCTGCGAATGCGGCGGCCGAGACGAGCGCGGCCATGGCCAACCCTGAAACGGATAGAATGAGCTTCATTTCGAATCGCCCGCGCCGAATACAGCCTTGCCTAAGAGTCCGACCAGATCGATGGCGCCTTGGGTATTCTCGATCTCGCCGCCGGCCATGATGTACATCATCGAAGAGCCCGGCTCGATCGACAGATATTGATTGCCGAGCAAGCCTTCCGAGGTGACGCGAATCGAAGAATCGTCGGGCAGCTTGACGTCCCTCGCCAGCGCGATCGTGACCACGGCATTGTAGGTCTTTGGATCCAGAGAAAGCTTGGAAACCGTGCCGACCTTGATACCGGAAAGCCGCACATCGCTTCCGACATTGACGCCGTCCGCGCGATTGAATTTCGCCACCACTTCGTAGCCCGACACCGGACCTGAACCGGTGGTCGAGTAGGCAAAGGCAAGAAACAACACCGCGACCGCAACAACCGCCGCACCAATCAAAGTTTCGACAATCGAGTTCTGCATCGCTTAACCCGGC
>WNFL01438216.1_pt3 | contig 12681 bp, 12 predicted proteins | sample 5400361 | NCBI WGS metagenome assembly WNFL01 (sample SAMN13153351, study PRJNA577476) | soil metagenome | isolation source: 40 cm soil on Douglas fir-dominated hillslope | place: USA:California | collected 2013-09-17
ACTGGTCACCGTGCTGGGCCAACCAGGGAACCCTGCCACAACTCTCCACAACCGCGCGGTCAAGTCGCCACCAATACATCCTCAGCCCAGCATCCTCCAACCAAAAAAAATTAAAGCACAAGGGCACCGTCTGCTCCTGGATCTGAGGTCCACGAATCCATAGACTACCACAACTCAGCCAGCTGCTTGTACCGCACCGCACCGCACCGCACCAAAACAGAAACAGAAAATTTACTGCCGAGTTACTTCCGAGTTCCCCCGCCTCATTACCAAGCTCGCCCCCGTTTTTTTCTTCGCCACCGCCCATCGCTCGTCGCTCGCACGTCCGCGCCAGCACTCAAATTCTCTTTCCCATTAAACCCAAACCTTTCTCTCCTTTCTCATTCCTCCGCCACTTTCACTCTCCAAAATTCCTTTCGTTCTAAATCCAAATCACAAACCCCAAATCCCAGTCAGCCTAGTCACCTGGCCAGCCCGTCCCCGCCAGTGCCCACTCTCCTCCGTTCCAACGCTTCAAACGCAACAATCAATCAAGATGCTCGTCCAGCCATCAAACCTCACGGGGGGTAGCCATTTGGGTCTTACCTGCGACGCCGATGAAGCGCCTGGTCTCGGCCCTAACAATATGGCTTTTGCCACAAATGCTGGCGATGAAGACGCTACCGTCGTAGAATCTGAAGAAAGCGACCTCGAGGCCTCGTTTGCGTGGCACGACGAGGAGACCCGCCTCCGCTATGCACGTCTAGCCGCAAGGGCCCGGGCTCAGGAGCTCGCCTATGCCCAGAAGCTCGCTCGGCAGAACGAAATGGAGAACGAACGTGCAAGGGACTGGAAACGCCAACAGAGCAGAAGTCGCTCCAGAAGTCGCTCAAACACCCGCAATCCCGTATTCAGTGGCCTCTTCCATCGCAGGGAACGACATGCCAGCCACGGTAGTGCCTCCATGAGTCGACCTGGTACACCCACCAACGAGAAAACGTATGTCACATTCCTCTTCGTCTTTCTCAGAACCCAATTAACAAACCAGCACAGTGTTACAAGGTCTCCTCTTCTCAAGTACATCCCAATCCCCCGTTCAGGGTCATCCAAGTCGATTCACTCCTCCGTGAGCTCACAACCTGCCTCATCTCGACCGTCCTCTCCTTTTTCGTCTCCCCGGACACCTTTATCTCCTCTACCGTTCTTCCTGACGTCCAGGAAGCGTCGAGCTTCCGCGGTCCCAGGGCCGGGTGACGACTCGGTGCCTCAAGGCTCGTTGGAAGGCAGCCAGGGGATTGGTGTCCCTTTGGCTCGCGTGGCCCGGAGACCAAGTCCTGTTCGAACCGCCACGCCGCCGATCGCTGAGGGTCTCCAGACCCAAACTGCCAAACCCCGCAGTCGAACTTCCCAGTACCCAGATCTGTCATTCAGGACCAGGCGCCCGAGTGAACCCGCTACCCACGCCGATGCCCCTGACGAGGCAGCCTCGCATACCCCACATCTGCTATTCGACGGAGGCGTGCCCCTAACCAGAGTCGAGAGGAGACGTCCACTTCCAAGGTCGCAAACGATTGGTACTTGACATACATCCGTGCAGCTCTCATTCCGAGCCTCCAACCCCTCCCAAAAAAGTGATATAATTCTCAACGCGGGATGCAAAGATTATTTCGCACTTCATACACAGCACTCTATTCGAATCACCGTCGTCTCTTGTTACTCGATCCCCCTAAATATCCACTATTCCGCTGCGTCTCGTGATTCATGCATGGCACCCTGAGTGTCACCCCTTATCAATTTCTCTTGCATTACCTTATTTTATTTCCTATGCAAACTTCTCGCTCCTCACACAATCTCTCTCAGTTATCCATCTTATATGCATCGACCCCCACAATCCCAGTCTGGTCCACATATCCCCACTTCCCCACTCCTCACAGCACTCAACACATTACCCAGTTATTTCTTGTACAATTTTTTTTTCATCTCTACTTTTGTGCATTTGACCTTCGATTGCGAATCGTCTTGTGGTATACCAGCGAGCAACGTCTTTCGTGCCCCAATTTCCAGCTCATAATGTTCAGCGACTGATCACCTCCACTGTGTCATATAATGTAGCACCACCTCCCTCTAATGTGTTTCTTTTTTTTCCGAATTTTCATCCTACGCCTAGTCTTGCGCTTTGGTTGATAGTCACCACGAATGCTGATTCAAAGCCTGGCTTACCGTACCTTTTTTTTTGTATATAATGTAGCGAGAATACCATTGGGTTTGTTGGTGAAACGTTGGTGCCGTGCGAGCAGGCCAGCCTGATGGGATGGACTCGTTCGATCATAGATATATGATGCAATGATGTCAATTGTGCCACTCAAACCAAACCACAAACCACAATTTGCAAACGAACTTTGGTTGAACTGGATCCACACATTGAAACCAGGAGTGGGGAGGTAGTGCCTATACAAAGCAGTCCGTTACGTTCTCTTGGACGCGATCGGAGGTCGAACAGAAACCTTTCCAAGCCCAAAGCGCGACTCGATGGCGAGCCACACCTCCGCAACGAATAAGTAGACCGCCATAGATTTCCATATGCAGCCCCAGAACACCTCCCAACGGAAATCGAGATCGTCTGCTCTCGGATGGGGATCCTGAAATCGTGGACGCACGACGCGAACGCTTTATGTGAGTAAACGAGGGCCTGCTACGAGTCCTGAAATTCCCACTGACCAGAGCAATTGTTGTGACCAATAATGCCGGCCTGGTCAGTGTCACACCGACGAAGATGGCGTTTAGGCGAATCATCCATCGCCGGTGGAGGCTGTATTGGTGTCGACGGGCCGCGACATAGCTCCGCCACAAAGATATAGCGCCGTATAACCAGAGATGAGGCCCAAAGGGGGGTGTCCAGAACCCTTCGAGAACCAGGGGCCAGGGCGGCGTTGTTTGTGATTGCTGTTGGAATAATATGGGGAAAATTAAACGGGATATATGAAAAATGGCCAGTAGCTTTCAACTTACTAGCATGCTCCCGTAGCACACATGGGGATGATCCCGACCCAGCGATGGACACGCGGGAATTTCCATCTGAGCGAAGTGGTGAATTGAAACGGCCAAAGGAAAAGCCAGATGGTGCCTATAATTTTTTTGGGCCAAGAATCAGCCTTATTAATGTGATAATACCCTTTGGTGTTTTTCTAGGACCAAGATACCGACCGGGGGCGATATGGGACACAGAGGCCCACTTGTTGGATGAAATCCTTTCAAATTGACCCACCCCACGAACGTCCGTTAATTGCGCCACGCGGGGGAGTTGCTCTTCTATGTGAACACCGTCCCCCCCACGGACGAATCCCTCGACCAGCCATAATATCGCTGAAGCGGCCGTGAGCATGCTGAACAGGATTACGAGTGGGAACGTGATCATCGGTAGGATGCTGAGCACGCGCGAGCTGGCCTGCGACTGCGAGAGCCCATGCGCCTCAGGTTTTGGCCTTCTGGTCGACATGGGGAGGGTGAGTAATACGAGGACGCTCGTGGTCCAGGCACTGGCCGTTTTTCAATCGAGGCCATCCAGTCCGATTATCACGTCGGCGCGTGATTGAGGCTGTTTGCCCTTTGTTGGTTGGCTCCCTATCACTGCCACACGGGTCTGGGTATTTCTGCACAGCTTTCGTTTGTTCCTGTTGAAGCGAATACACTGGAAGCGCTCGCCAAGTGGAGATAGGCGCTCGAACAAGATGCCAAGGGAACCATTTTGGCCACATCGGCGAAGAAACCATTTGGGTGGAGGAAGAGTAGCCATGTCTAGCATTGTAGGACGATGCGTTTCCAATTTGATTGTTGCGTTGTGTCCGATGCACACGACGAGATAAATAGGTTATTCGGATCATTGGTAGCCGCATCTTCACCATCTTGAAAATGAGGCCCCAGGTCCGCCTCAGGACGCATACAAAGGAATGAATACCATTTCATAATCATTCCGTAGTGATATCGAGTAGGATGGGTAGCACAGTATTGTAAGCGTGAATTTATGCGTGAATTTATAGCAACATGGAACGGAAGCGGAAGGGGGGTAAAAGGAAAAACAAGGCTGTGTCGATACGGCCAACTGGAATCATGGGGATCGCACTAACTCGGGCGCTGTGTTGTTGACGCCTGTGAATTTAGCCGCAGTGACAAGGCGAAAAACAAAGTGTCAAGGGCGCGGTCGCCGAAATAGGTAATTAGCCTCGATCCGGGGTTTGGGGAAGCCATTCATTCGTGTAGACTTCAAGTACAGGTCGCCTTGCTAGAGTCCATGCGGCGGGTAGATCCAAGGGACGGGCCTTCCGTGACGTACAAAGCAGTTACGAGGATTTGGAGACATAAAGATCTGGTATGATATTGCTGTTATAAATAGACTACTTGTTCGCAAATAGGGCATATGGGGAGTGTGATTTCTGGTTTGTTTCCATCTCAGGAAACCACCAGGATATTCCGCGATCCGTATTCATAGTGTCGAACCACATCGCCATCACCGGACTCATCACCTAGGTATCGTACTTGACCTCGAGGGTGGTCCAAACCAACGAGTGACTCAGGTTCAGGTATTGGACCAATCCAGGCCGGTCCGACTTTCATACTCGATGAGAGACAAGATCGAGACTGATGCGTAGCATTCGCTCAAGTTGATAACCCCGAATTCCGAGCACTTGTACTAATTGTTACTGATAGCAGCCCAATATAGCTCGCTGGCATCCCCGGGGCAGAGGGCCGCTTCCTGGCCTGTGGGGCATATATCAAGGTGAGTCGCTTGTTCGTGCCTACCCGTTGCTCAACAATCCCAAATCTCAACTTCTGTCATTATCAATAACGTGCAAGTAGCATGTCTGCGACCGCATCGCCTTTGAAGTCGTCCGTCAAAGTCGACAAGACGTCCCCAACCTCAAATGTGCTTGCCATCCCTGTGGTACACGCCATCCTCTGCTTTGACTTCTTGGCTTACATGGTGGCTGTTCTGGATTGGCTTCGGTACATTGGCTTCTCTTCTTTCCCTCTTCTCTAGGCTATCCGCGGTAGTGTCACTCTCTTCCTCGGTGAGCATCAGTCATTCGCAAGTTCGATTGAAAGCGGCACATCTAAGTTGTCTAAGTTTGTCAACCGTGCGCTAATTGATGAGAAGCACCAGCTCGAAAGCGAGGGGTGGTGGGGAAAGCGTTGTGCATGGTCGTTTGCCTTAACCACCAACCCCGCGGTCGAACCTCTCAGTACTCAGCCCGTCATTCAGGACTAGGCGCCCGAGTGAACCCGCTACCACACTGATCACCTTGACAAGGGAAGCCCCTAATACCCCACATCTGCTATTCGACGGGGGCGTGCCCCTAACCCGAGTCGAGAGGATACCTCTGCCTCCAAGATCACAGACGATTGGTACTGGGAATACACCCGCCTTCCCAACCTCCAGGAAAGGCTATCGTCCTCGACCCAGAGTGCAGATATTCTTTTCACACTCCACGCACAGCACTCTATTCGAATCGTCGTCGCCTCTCGAGACTCGATTCCCCCAATATGCTGCGTCTCGTGATTCACGCTTGACTTACCCCTATCAACCCCTCTTGCATTGCCTTATTTTATTAACTATGCTGACTTCTCGCCCTCTACACGATCACTCTCAGTTATCCATCTTACATCCATCAATCCCCTCCATCCACAATCCCCGTCTGGTCCCTATATCCCCACATCTCCTTCTCCACCCGTCCTCAACTCACCATCCAACACATCACCCACCTATTCCTTGTACAGTTTCTTTTCTATCTCTCCTTTTGTGCATCTGGTTCCGATTCTAATCTATTTGCGAATCTTCTTGTGCTATAGTAGCCTTTCATGCCCCAATTTCCCAGCTCGCAATGGTCAGTGTCTGATCACCTCCTGTATCATATAGAGTAGCACCACATCCCTCCAATGTGTTCCGATTTCTCGTCCTACGCCTAGTCTTGCACTTTGATTGATAGTCGCCATGCATGAATGCTAATTCAGAGCCTGGCACTTTTGTACATAATGCAGAGAGAATAATATTAGGTTTGTCGTTGAAACGTTCGTACCGTGCGAGTCAGGCCAGTCCAATAGCCAATGAAATGGACTCGATCAGTCATATATCTAGGATGCGATAATGTCAATTGTGCCCTCAGCCAAACCTCAAACCGCAATTTACAAAAGAACTTTGGTTGAAATGGTTTTACACGTATCACGCTTTGGCCCAATTATTTCGCACTACGTCTCCGGACGGCAGCGAAGGAGGCAATGCTTATACAAAGGAGACATTTACTCTTGGACTTTCCAAGCCCCAGTGCGACTCGACGGCGAGTCACACCTCCGCAACGAATTCAAATAAGTTGGACGACATAGACTAGGCCAGGGTTGTTCGTAACTGGTGTTGGAATAATTCGGGGAAAATTAAAGCATGATAAGGGGCCCCGAATTGTATAAATTCCATTCCACAATCATTCCGTAGTGATATCGAGTAGGGTGGGCAGCACAGTCCCGTCAGGGGCTAAAACAAAGGAAGATCAAACCACTTGCTTTGTCTCGACGGTCAAATAATATTACATTAATATTCTTGTGGGGATGCTATTGATACGGCCAAGTGTGGATGGAACAAACTCGGGGACTATTCATTGGCGCTCGGCCACAACAAGAAAGCGGAAAACAAGGTGTCAAAGCCGCTGTCACCGAAATAGGGAACCAACCTTGATCCAACGGTCGATAATCTGGGCAGCCATTCATTCGCATATACAAGTGGCCTTGCTCCAGGCCGTGTGGTCGGCGGGTAGGTCCAGGGCTGGAAAATTGATCGCATTCCTAAGGCGGCGTACAAAGCAATCGGTGGCGTGGAGACACAAAGAGGGTAAGTAAAGTATTGGTATTAAAGATAAACTACTTCGTTCTGGCATATCTCCCCTCCAGACATCCTCTCTCCCGTGTCCGTCCCATCCTCCTACCCTCCCTCACGTTAACGACACACCCTCGCACCCCAATTTCGCCTACCTAGAAGTTTCTCTTATCGCTACTCTTCCTCTCCGATTGTCTCGCTGTCTGCTCGCTGTGATTTCACGACCCTCCAAACGTCCTTCAAATTACCTTCACGATCTCCCTCTTTGTCCTTAGTGCGAAAAAAATTGATCCAACTACCTCCTTTTATCTCTTACTCTTGTTGGGTAGACTCTTTCGACTCCCTTCGGCTGTATCACTCGAGCGCCTGCGCGACCAACCCCACCCATTGTCTCAATAATCCCAGTGTTCAACTTCTGTCATTATCAATAACGTGCAAGCAACATGTCTGCGACCGCATTACCTGTGAAGTCGTCCGTCCAAGTCGGCGAGACGTCTGTAACCTCAAATATTGTTGCCATCCCTGTGGTACGTGCCTCCCCCTACGCTGACTTCTTGGTCTATATGGTGACTGTGCTGTAGATTGTTCAAGAAGCTTCCCCAACTTCTGAGGCGGCCAACCGCTCAGAGCCAGCCTTTCCTCCTGGTCTCGCTAAAGACGACGCATACTGGCGCCATCTCCGTGACATGTGGGACGCTAACTCTACCTCCGGTCGTCCATCAGCGACATCGCCTGTTTCTCCTTCCTTCTCAGACGACGCAAGCGTTGTCGATCTCGAGGACGTGGATCTCCGCTCTGCGACTGCCCAACATACTTTCAGGCTCACCAACCTGCCTACACTGATCAAATCCCAGACTGAAGCAGCCAACAAGCCTCTGACCCTGGATGTACCCGATGGTTATGCCCTCCCTACTCCACGGAGCTTTGCGGGTAGACGCCCCTTCAATGGTGTCATCGTTACTACCCGTTCCACTACCCGAATTGGCATCCGTGGCCCTGCTCCCCCTTACACACCTCGTGCTTCAGTGCATGAGCGGTCTTTTGGAGTGGATGGCTACGTCGTCGACCAGAAAGAGGTATCCCAAATCAATAAATGGACCTACTGGATCCCGTCCTGCAAGTGGCTCTTCTGGATTGGCTTCAGTACGTTTTCTCTCGCTTCTCCTCTCGGGCTGTCTAATATTTCCCTCAGTCTTCCCTCTTTTCTGGGCTCTCGGTTGCGTCACTCTTTTCTTCGGTGTGCATCAGTCATCCGCAAGCGCGATTGAGAGCGGCACGGCCAAGCTGTCCAAGTTCATCAACCAAGCGCAAATCGATGAAAAGCACCGGCTCGAAAACGAGAAACAATGGGCAAAGCGTTGTACATGGGCGTTCGCCTTTGTGTGCTGTTTGACCCCCGTCATCATCACTACTGCCATAATAGCACCTTACTTGGATGCACCAGCAGCCGTTCAGACCGTCGCGGTTGCAGGGTAAACACCAGGTTACACGACTTCCAATACACGCCTCGCCCCTTCAAGGCTCTTGACGAATCTACACGAGCGAGTCCCTATGGACTCTTGACGACGTCCGTCCGATCATTCTTGTTCAAAACTACTCTCGTTTATCATACCACGATCTCCTCCGCAATTCGCTAGTGCCTTAGAGTCACATTCGTACTTTAGCACGGATTTTGACACTTTCATGGTCAATATAATACTTCACAGGTCCCTCTCTATGTCTTCTGGAATGGCATGTATCTGTAGTCCTTACTCTCTTGCCTCGTCGTTGTGCAATGGCAGCACTTTGAACCTCCTTGTCTCGAGTCTGTTTGTCAACGGAAAGTCGGTAACGCCCAAAATCTCTGCCATTGTCTCTGTAACTAGAAAGCACGTTCATATACAACTGAAACAGTAAGAAATGTCCGCAGACATCAGCCTCCCCGTGCCAGCTAGTACGTGGGCATGGTTGATAAGTCAGGCCGGCGACAGTTTGTAGGGTAATTCGGGTGTCCTGGTATACAAGATTTAGTTGGAAATAATGAAGGAGAAACGTTTCTGACATGCCGTGTCTGGTACGATTTAGTTCGAGCGATTCAACTCCTCACACGTTCTCCTTGAGGTTTGCCGCAAACCCCGTACGCTTGTCGTGACTCTCTGTCATCAGCAGCCTCACCGCGCTATCTTCGACCCGACGATATGGGCAATGGTCGCCACATCGCAAGCCCTGCAGTCTGTGGGCCACTGGAGAGGCTTGTTAAAGCACCGCGGCGAATCTCGAGCATGGCTTCAATAGCTTCAGGAGGATTCCGCAAACCGAGGCCACTGCATGTTGACTTTGGGAGGCCTGTGGTAGTCACCATATCCGGAGGAGAGTTCACAGTACATGCGGTTCAGCAGCACGGAAGATGAAAAACATCCCTAACGCTTCGCACGGACTGGTAAACCCACTCACACGTGTCATTATATCGATCTCCGTTCACTCCACAGTACTACTGCACCTCACGCAACGTTTGATATGTATCTCGTGAAGGTGTCTCTTGGATGCAACGGCGATAGCGATGCTGGACCGTGTGACCACCGCAGCCACTTCCATTTATTTCTGTTATCCATTCCTCCGATGGAGGTTTTTACTTCCTGTTGGGTGCACGGACGGTGCACGGGAGTTTCTGTCGGCCTGTCGGACTCCCATTGAATCCCTGGTCCAGTGGACTTTACAATTTACTTTGCCAGCCTCGCTGCAGTCGTCGGCCAACCTTCCTCGAACAGCTGGACGGCAGCGTAATCGACCCCGCACCCGCAACCAACCACGATTGATGGGTTCACATACTGCCTTGTGATTGTGCCCCTCGAATGACACCTGCGGCCGAGGTTGTACCCGTGGTTGCCTGCATCGATGCAACCATAAAAGGAGGCTAAGGATGCAAGGAGGGAGACCCATTACTCAGAAGACCATTATTCAGCTTTTATTCTCCCAAGCATGGCGACCCATCAAGCACGACGAGAAGCTCTAGGACCGCTGGGCACACGATTAGTTCAAGTAGTACCCAGGATTGCATTTATATCCACCATTGTCATAAGCACCCTCACCCATCGTCACCCCATTAAATGGATGGTCTATGTGCTCTTCTACGACGAGTCTGGAGTACATATGGAAGAACATCTTCCTCCACTCGTCCAATTCATTGATGGCCACGGGCGAGGCTACTATGAACGTATGACGGATTCAAAGTGGTCTACATTACTCCACGTCACCCCTGGTAAACAATCATTACGATAAGGAACCAAAAGGCTGACCCTAGTCCAGCACTTTTGTGGCTACTGCTGTGGCCTGCTCAGTTCACCAGCAAACTCAGGTGGGAGTCACCGCGGCTACACCGTTCCTTAGGTACAATTTTGATGATCGACGCCGCGCTCGTGCTCTTGGGTGCTCCTGCCATGTGTGCTGCGGGAGGATGCTAGTAAGCCCATCTACTCATGGTGACTATACCCACTGACACTTACGTTTACAGTACGCGAGAATACCCCCGACCGTGGCCGTTAGCTCTTAACGGATTCTGGAAGCCTCCTTTCATGCCTTTATTCTTGGTGTACGGGGCGGCATCGCTATATCGGGCTTATACAACTGCACGGAATCGACAGTTCAAGCTCCACCGTCGGTGGATCATACGTTTAAACGCCCTCTTCTTGGGAGTGACTCTCAGCCGGCCAGTCCTTGTTCTCCTTGTGGGCATCTTGGTACGCAGCTCCAGAGCCTCAGAAGTACCACCCGGCTTACTAACCCTATCAGTGGGACGATCCTCGATCGCAAGACCTCGACTTTCGTTGGAAACTCTTCTGGGATGTTATTTGGAAGAGCAATCTCGGGTACATCGTCCTAGCCGAAATCTGGCTTGCAACTGAATCATACTTTGGTCTGGGGGCTGTGGCGATCCGTCCTCCCTCCTCGGACCGCTCTTCAATAATGAAGTCAACCTCCCCTCCATCCTGAACGGAGTTGTATATATCTCGTGGCTTCGCTTGTATTAACCCGCCACCGACCCTGTCACCATATTCGCGACCACCATCTCTATTATGCCACAAGTAGAGCTATAGTACCACTATAAGATTGTCATCACATAGAGGATTCTGTCATCCGTATAAGTACACCATACATTATTGAGACAATATGCACGATCAGCGATCCATGAGCCCCATGAAAAGGGAAGTCCGTCAATGAAAAGCACGGGTGAGAGCAACAATGTCACCAGCTTGAACCAAACGAAAAAACGTCCATTATAACATAGCGCCCATCCAGTCCGTGTCGCTATTACTGTCCAAAGAACTCTCCATGAGCACGCTGAGATCGCGGAGGACGAAAGGGACGACGATAGCCGCCATCGCCCCCGCAATCCTCTCCAACACCACCCGAACATCCACAACCTGCTGATGTGACAAGCCCTGGTACTCGCGCGCGAGCGCCTTGACGAGGTCAGCATCCGTTCCCCGGGTGGGGTTCTCCTTAGTTACTTGACTTTGCGGAGTGAGCCTCGCCACAGCACATGCGTGCCCGTCGAGCATTCGCACCCCCGCGCACACCGCGCGCAGCGCCTCGACATACTCCACCCCGACCATGCCGCTGGACTTGCCGGACGCGACCCCAAATGACTTGCGGGCGACGCGCGTGCTCCAGTTCCTCATCCTCTTCGTGCGGCTCACCGAGCCAGCGCCACCTCCCACGCCCTCGCCTAGTCCGAGCTTCTTCCCCATGGCCAGCTCCAGCTGGCCCAACGTCGCGAACAGGCCGTCCAGCGCCGATATCCACTGCTGCACAACGCGGTAACGGACACCGTCCAAGGGGTCGATCTGCAGGCTGTTCAGCGACCCTGTGCGTTCCACTGCTCGTGGGTTACGAGCATGCAGTCGCGCGGTGGACCCAAAGAGCGCCACGGCGGCATCCTGCACAGTTCGGAGGGACTCCTGCATTATCTCTAGTGCTTTGACTTTATCCCCCAGATTAGAAATGAAGATCCATGTTTCGGGTTTGTGCCAAACGGAACATGGGACGTAGAGGCTACCCGTCACATAACCGCCGCCCTGGAGTTTGGGACTCTGGGTCTGTGGCAGGTTTGAGAGCGAAAGTGGAACGGGCACAGGCGTGCCAAGGGAGGCTTGGACGAGCCGGAGAGTGCGGAATGATCGGTGAGTCGGGTCTTTAGGGCCTGTCGGTGGTTTGGGCGCGATGATTCTTTGTGATGGGGTCGTAGAGTACGTTGCAATAAAATTCGGGATTTTACTCGGTAGCTGCGGGACGGCTGTGGGAGCTTTAGGAAGTATGACTAGACCGGGCGTGGAAAACGACATGGCAGACGACGTGAGAGGAGGTGATAGAAGATTGGGAGACACCAATCCACCTGCAAAAGGCGGGCTCATCGGTGATAGAGGAACAGGTTTCGACGGTATTAAGAGCGTGCCTTCGCTACCGTTGGCAGCCCTGACATGAGTGAGAGTACCGGCTGATGGTGAACGCTTCCACTGAGGCTTTGCTCCAGAAGGTGCCGTTTTGGGTCGTAACGAAGCCTTCTTAAACTTGGGCAACACCATAATTGGGAGGGCAGCCATTTGTGCGTGTAGTGAGCCTGGAAATGCCGGGAAGTGGGCAAGTGGAGGCTTTTTGGACGCGGTGGTACGTGCAGGAGGACTTTCCGGGTGTCGAAGTGGTTTCATGGTCAAATGAGCCGAAGATTCGTCGCTTGTCCCATTGCTATCGAAGGATTGTGTGGAGGACCATGGAGCTGGTCCGGCGGGTTTTTGCGTACCGACGGGAATAGGCTGATTGACGTGACGGGTTGGAAGTGTGTCCTCGATTCTATTCGTGGAGTTATT
>WNFL01195101.1_pt1 | contig 12678 bp, 12 predicted proteins | sample 5400361 | NCBI WGS metagenome assembly WNFL01 (sample SAMN13153351, study PRJNA577476) | soil metagenome | isolation source: 40 cm soil on Douglas fir-dominated hillslope | place: USA:California | collected 2013-09-17
TCCCCATTACGGTCAACAACAAACCTATTCAACAGCTTTTCTTTGATACAGCGCCATCTCCCACACAAATAACCTGCGGACAGCAACCTTCTGCAGGCCTTCAGTATTCATCAACAACTCCATCTCATGCACAGGATGGAGGAAAATCCGAAATGGATCGTTTCGCAAGCGTTGAAAAAAGTTTGCGACCTTCAATCCAAGTCGCAGATACCAGATCTCACGTGGGTAGGTTAGCGCGATCGCACGTCGACTATGACTTGCCGCGGCTCTCAATAGACTTCGGAAATCCGGGTAACAGCAAACCACACGATCCAGTGTCACAATATCAGCTTGGTTCAAATCAACGGCAACATCGGTAAAGTCAGCATGAATGAACTTGACTTGTTCACCGTGCCCCAATCGTTTGGCTTCCTCAGTAGCGACCTTCAAATATGCAGATGAAGCATCTACATGGATTGCTTCACCCGCGACATCTTTCAACAACTCGTGATGGATTGTGCCGATCCCGCCACCAATATCCAATAATGCGGCATCTCTTAATCCCAACGAACGGACCGCTTCAAGAATAAGTTTCGTTTGATTCGCAGGTCCGCGCCTGCGGTAGTCTTTGAGATTTGCCTTGGCTTCTTCTTCGCCAAAGGTGTTATTTTCCATTTCACAACAATTGCAGGGCATATGTATCAAACCTTTCTGTGATTTATTATCAATCAATTGCGATTCATCATGTCCCTAGACCATTTCCATAACTCAAGATATATTCACCCTATCATTGTACATCCGGAGTCATCACCATGGACCAATTGATTTGCCCCAACTGCGGAGCTGTTCTGCCTGCCTCCGCTGCCACAGCCGAAGTAGTCACCTGCCAGTATTGCGACGTTACTTTTCGGATTCCACACACACTCACGCCCGAACCAGATATGGGAAATTTAGTATTAGGCGCAGATTTTCGAAGTGAACCCATTTCGGGTTGGGCCTTTCCAAATCGGGACAAGATAACGCTCCTCAACATTACACCACCTGAGTTGCGCTTTAAGTTCACCCCTCAAAGTGGAGTCTTATATGCCCTGAACACTGCTGGATATTTTGATGATATCGATGTGAGCGTCAGCGTTCAGTTTTATGAAGGCGTTGCGGATTATGTGGATGCCGGTATTATGCTGCGCTATCGCAAAGATATAGGCGGCTACATGGTGTTCATTGATCCGGTAGGAAGATATACCCTTGCTTATTACGAAAAAGGCACAGATGCTCTCGTGTGGAAATATATCTTGAATTGGACGAAACACAGCGCCTTGAAACCCGGCATGAATCAAATCAACCGCATCCGCTTCATCGCAGATAAAGATCATTTACGAGTCTATCTCAATGGCGTGCTTGCAACTTCGATACACGACCCATTGCATAAGGAAGGCGAAGTATTGCTCGCCGCGGAATCAACCGAAAAATCATCGATAGACGTTGGCTATACAAACCTGCAACTACGCGAAGCAAAGCCGTAATCTACTTCTTTAACTGCGGATTGCGATCCAGGATCGCCTGCGGTTCATCATCATATTCGACCTGCTCCGGCTTGCGAGGATCATATTTCACGCGGACAACGACTCCACGACTCCCGGCTTCAGCAAATGCATTTTCAGCAATCCTACTTTCATTGTAGCGTCATAAGTTGGTTCGTTCTGCGGCTGGACTCGCACACTCAAATCCAACAAAACCTCACGGCCTGAATAATTGTTGAACTTGGGCTTCTTCATTTCCGCATTCATCTTCTCGCGCCCATCTTCTAACACTTCAGCCAAAGCTTGCACGGTTTGTTTTTTTCCGAATAAGAAACCCATAAAAACTCCTTCTAATTTAGATTATTGTAGCTGTGGCAGAATTTGCTGGTAATACTCCAACGAGCCTGGATTAATCAGAGCATCTTTATTGCTCACTGCGCGTCCATTGATTATGTTCGTGACAGCGCTCTCCACTTTTTTCATGTTCAACGTATACGGAATCTCGGGTGCTTCGAGAATCACAGCCGGGACATGCCGCGGCGACGCATTCTCACGCAACGTCTTGCGAATCTTGTTTTGCAGTTCATTGGTCAGGGCAAAACCCGCCGCCAGTTTGACGAACAGAATCACACGCTGATCATCTTGATAGTTTTGTCCCACGGCGAGACTATCCGCCACCTCGGGCAGATTCTCCATTTGGGCATAAATCTCCGCCGTGCCAATGCGCACACCCGACGGTTTCAACACCGCATCGGAGCGACCGTAAAACGTCACGCCGCCGGTGTCTTTGTGGATCAACACATAATCGCCGTGCCGCCACATGTTGGGATAGACTCCGAAATAGGCATTGTGATATTTCGAGCCGTCGGCGTCGTTCCAAAAATACAACGGCATGGATGGCGCGGGCGCCTCACACACCAACTCGCCCTGCTCATCCCAAACGGGCTGTGCCTTTTCATCGTACGACTGTATCTTCATCCCCAACGCCGGGCTTTGCAACTCGCCCGCATACACCGGGACAATGGGACTCCCCGCCGCAAAACAACCATTGATATCTGTGCCGCCAGCGATGGAGTTGAAATGCAAGTCCGCTTTGATTTCACGATACACGTATTCAAAGCCATCCGCCGAAAGCGGCGAACCCGTCTGCGAGATTTCACGTAACGACGATAAATCAAAACTCGTGCGGGGCGAGACATTTTCCTTTTTCAAAAAATGCAGATAACTGGCGCTGCATCCGAAAATCGTAATCTGTTCATCTTGAATCAACTTCCACATTGCACCCGGGTCGGGATAATTTGGGTTGCCGTCGTACAACACAATCGTAGCACCGACCGCCAGCGAGCTCATCAGCCAGTTCCACATCATCCAACTGCACGACGTGATATAAAAAATTCGGTCACTGCGTTTGAGGTCAGTGTGCAGCAACAACTCCTTCAAATGATTAATCAGCACCCCGCCCGCCCCTTGCACCAAACACTTCGGCTTGCCCGTCGTCCCCGACGAGAACATGATGTACAGCGGATGGTCGAACGGCAATTGCGCAAACGGGATCTCAAGATTATTTTCTTTTGAAAGAAAATCTTCGTAATGAACCGAATTGGGGATTTGAGAAATATCGAGTCGCTCACGCGTATAAGAAACAACAATCATCTTTTTCAGCGAAGGGATTCCGCGCGCCACTTCCGCGGCATGTTCTAAAGTATCGAACCCCTTCCCTTTATAGAAATATCCATCGGCGGTGATCATCGCTTTTGGCTCAACCTGTCCCAGCCGTTCAATCGCCGCACCGGGACCAATATCCGTGGCACACGATGACCATGTTGCCCCGAGGCTGGTCGCCGCCAACATGCCGATCACGGTCTCGATCATGTTCGGCATATATCCAACGACACGGTCGCCCGCTTCAATACCTGTCTCTTTCAACGAATGAGCCAATCGCGCTACTGAGTCATATAGTTCGGCATAAGTAACACGTTTTGATATCTGCATCTCGCCTTTGAAGACGAATGCGACTTGATCATCGCGATAACGCAGAAGGTTCTCGGCAAAGTTTAATCGGGAGCCGGGGAACCATTTCGCGCCCGGAAATTTTTTCAGATCATCAACAACCTGATCGTAACGCTGCGAAGCTTTAATCTCAGCAAAACTCCAAACTTCCGCCCAAAACTCAGGAATGTTGTTCACAGACCAGTTATAAAGCTCGGAATAAGAAGCGATATTTAAACCATGTTGCGTATTGACCAAATCCACAAAGCGCGTGATATTAGCTTGTCGTTTGCGTTCATCCGAAGGTATCCATAATGGAGTTCTCATGGGTCACTCCTAAATTATTGAATGTTTATAGATTTTCCCATTATACAATTTCTAGTCAACAAATTTACTTTTGCAGACAGGCAATCAACGCTTTGACCACACCTTGTGGCTCGACATTCGTCAATGCCAGCACAGGAACCGTGGCGACAATTGCCTGCTCAAAAACCTCATGATTTGAATTCCAGTGCTGAGGCAAAATACCAACCGAACTTCGATCATCTCGAATAACAGCAAGCATATTTTGTGGGGAGACAGCTAATTTAGCGGAAGATAGGACCGGTCTATCTTCAAGAACCAGCTTATTAAATATCCGTTGAACATCGCTGTCAGATGAATATACCCATACATGAACATCACCACTTTCGCCCGAGTGAACATTTCCCCACCCTGATGTTATTTGATTCAAATTTGTAATTTGTCCGGTAAATATTCCTTTAATCTGTTGAAGATTTACTACAGGTGGCCGGACGTCATTCATTACAACAACAATGTTCTCTTTATCAATCTGATAAGCAAATGAGGTAACCGTCGGTTCACCAATTTGCAAAACGATTTCGGCGGAGTTGGAATCATGCGCACGGGAGAGCACGACATTATTTTGCTTCGCAGCGCAATCGTAGAGTCCACTCAGCCAGGGCTCAGCAGCCAAGCTTGAGAAAACAGGAACAACTTGCGGCGGAGGCGTGCTCGTCGAGCAGGAGGAAACAAAAAGCGAGAAAAGAATCAATAACAATATGTCATTGCGAAGAGCGTTCCTGTTCTTCGGGCGAAAGTACATCGCTCTCGCAATGACATAGGCGTTTATTTTTTTACCAATCATGAATCAAAGACGCAATCAGCTTGGCCTTTTGTTCTATACTCGCCGTGAAAATATATTCGCGTTCAGAATGCGCACCATCACCTACAGCGCCCATGCCATCGAGCAACGGAATACCCAGCGATGCAACAAAGTTGCCATCTGAAGCGCCGCCTGTGCCACCCGCCGTAATATTCATGCCAATGCGAGCTGCAATCGTTTTGGCTTTTTCAAATGTAGCGCTCATACGATTATCAAACGGCATGGGTGGACGATTCAATTCGCCCGCGACTTCGAGGCTGGTGCCATCAAGAACCGGCTTGAGGTTTTTCACTTCTGCTTCAATGCGTTCCCATTCGCCAGGCTGCATCACGCGAACATCCACCTGGATGCGTGCTTCTTCAGGGACAACATTGGAAGCGCTGCCGCCATTAATCACACCGACATTAAGGGTGGTCTGTCTTGAATAGTCGGTAAGTTTTTGAATGGTAATAATTTGATGCGCCAGCTCTTCAATGGCATTGCGTCCTTTTTCATGATCACCGCCCGCGTGAGCGGCACGTCCTTTAGCCTTGACACGAAATTCTCCAACACCCTTACGCCAGGTCTTCACTGAGCCATCCGGCATAGCTGGCTCCATAACCAACACCAATACAGACTCTTTCGCCAGCCGTTCAATATGCGCACGCGAAGTATGACTGCCAATCTCTTCATCCGATGTGCATAGCAATGTGATCGGACGATGTAACAATCCTTGCGTTTGGACTGCTTCGATGGCAGCCAACGAAATTACGATACCCGCTTTCATATCCATGGTGCCGGGTCCAAAGATTTTGTCACTATCTTCGCGGAAGGGCGTCCTTTGAAGCGTACCGAGCGAATAGACCGTATCCATATGACCGAGGAACAGAATACCATTCGCACCACTGCCCCACTTTGAAAGCACATGGTCACCTGTTTCAGTATTGGAGATGATCTCAACGTGCGCACCGAGTTTACGCGCTTCTTCAGCGACAATCGCACCGACGCGATCTACGGCGGCTTTATCATGGGAGGGAGATTCGGCTTCAACGAGGGTTTGGAGGAGGGATTTTGTATTCATGAGTTTTTCTCGGTGGTTGAGCGCAAGCAGTCGAGACCACTTGTAATAAAGGTGTTTCGGTTAGTGGTGGTCACGATATGCCCTTCGCCACGAACGCTCAGGGCTACTCGACCACCGTAGACTTATTTTTTTATTTCAGAAAAAACACAACTACGCCTACCACCGCGCAGTATGCAGCGAAGACATAGAGTGAGTTCTTATTGAGATAATTCAATAACCACTTAATCGCCAGCCAGCCGACAATTGCAGCGACAATAAATCCGACCGCAAGCGGCAAAAGGAATGAACTGAGATTTTGCATCTTGAGCACATCGAGGGATTCGTATCCGCTGGCGGCGAGCATGACAGGAATTGCCATAAGAAATGCAAAGCGTGCCGCGGCAGAACGGTCAAAGCCACGCAACATACCGCCTGAGATGGTTGACCCACTACGTGAGGCGCCGGGGAATACTGCCAAAATCTGGAATAAGCCGACGATCAAGGCATCCACCCAGGTCATGGATTCAAGGTTGCGTGTGCGCTTACCGAAGAATTCTGCAAGAGTCAATAATACGGCGGCGGTTAGAAGCCTTATCGAGGCTTCGAGCAAAGGGGTCTTGAACAAGCCTTCAACAACATGCTTGAGTAAAACACCAGCCAATAAAGCCGGGACAGATGCAATAATGATATACCAGACAAGTTTGTTCTCTTCGGTAGAAAATGGCTTGGCAAAAAATGCTTTGATCAGCGAAAGCAAATCTTTCCAGAAATACAAAATAAGCGCGAGGAGCGGTCCGATTTGGACGAGGATGAGGAAGGCAAACATAGCGTCACTGGCTGGAATGTTGAGTAGCCTCTGCACAATGAGCATGTGCGCCGTGGACGAGATGGGAATAAATTCCGTCAAGCCTTCTATGATGCCGAGCAGGAGAGCGTGAAAAATATTCATGGATAATCCTTTATACGAGATTTATTTGGCGTTCACTACTGTCGTAAGATTGACATCAAACGGCGGATATACCACGCCGTTCTCTGTAACAATGGCAGTGACCAGGCGATTCGGCGTCACATCAAAAGCGGGGTTGCGCGCTTTGGCGTTGCGCGGCGCAACAGACTGACCTTGAAATTGGATGTCAAGGACTTCCTCCGTGTTGCGTTCTTCGATAGGTATCAAACCGCCATGTACGAGTGAAAGGTCAACTGTGGAGGTGGGGACAACGGCGTAAGCAGGGATGTTGTTATCATGTGCGGCAAGTGAAAGCATATACGTGCCAATTTTGTTGGCAACATCGCCGTTGGCAGCCACGCGGTCCGCGCCGTAGAATACTTTTTGAACCTGCCCTGAATGCAGGAAATATCCCGACATGTTATCGCTGATAATTTCGTACGAAATGCCGTACTGTTCTAATTCCCAGGCAGTCAGCCTTGCACCCTGCAAACGCGGACGGGTCTCATCCACCAGCACATGGATATGCTTGCCCTGCTCATGCGCGGTGCGGATTACTCCCAGTGCAGTGCCCCAGTCTACTGCAGCGAGCGCGCCGGTGTTGCAATGATGGATGATGGTATCGCCGTCTTGAATCAGCGTCGCGCCATGTTCAGCCATGCGCTTGTTGATCTGCACATCTTCATCGGCGATCAGTTGCGCTTCGATCAAAATCGCATGGCGCAAATCATCCACGCTGAGGTCTGTTTTGCTTTCTGCGAAGCGCGTGATACGCGCCAAAGCCCAGGCGAGATTCACAGCCGTTGGGCGCGCGGCATGCAATAGCGTCGAAGCAGCTTGTAGATCAGCAAGTAGCTCGCGGGGAGTCTGAGCCGTAGATTCACGCGCGGCAAGCGCGAGTCCGAATCCAGCGGCGGCACCAATGGCAGGCGCGCCGCGAATCGCCATGTCTTTTATTGCGTGCGCGACTTCGGTATGTGTGTGGCAGGCAATGATTTCAAACGTGTTAGGCAGGAGGCGTTGGTCAATCATCTTGACCTGATCATCTTCCCAGAAAATTGTCCTCATGATTTTTTCGACAGCCTTTCGAGTTCATCAGGTGGAATACGCATCACGGTTCCAAGCATTTGCGCGCGCCAAAAAACTTCCGCCACGTGTTCGAGACGTTCGAGATGAATCAGAGCTTCGTTCAAATCTTTGCCCACGGTGAGGCTGCCATGCTGACGAAGCAGGAGCGCATTGTGATCCTGAATCAATGGTCGGATGGCTTCCGCATCTTGATGAGACGATGGCGTGGCATAGGCAGTGATGGGAACTGTTTTCAACGTAAGCGCGACTTCGGGCAAAATATCATCGGGGAAAGGTTGATCCGCAACGGTCAGTGTCGTGGCAAAGACGGGGTGCGCATGGATGACGGCATGAATATCGGGACGTTGTTTATAAACTTCAAGATGCATCGGCGTCTCGGAAGATGGCGCGCGACCTTCGGCTGAATGAATTGTATTTCCATACAAGTCAACAATCAACAGATCTTCTTCATTTATGCGACCCTTGCAAACACCCGCCGCAGTGATGAGTACGTGACTTGAATCCAAACGAACCGAGATGTTACCATCGTTCGATGTTACCAAGCCGCGTTCGTAGCAGATTCGACCACATTCGAGGATGGCATCACGAAGGTGTGATTCAGGTGTATCGGGCGTGAAACTGAGTGAGATCATATCTTTTTACCACAAAGGTCGCGAAGCGACACAAAGGAAAACTTCATGTTACATACCATTCTTTATTGTTGATTTCCTTTTAGCATTATTCACCCATTGATCCAGCAATTCAGGCACTCTTGATTCAAATGAGCCATTCGCAATGTAGATTCTGATTTGTTCCATGAGTCTTATCAACGCGCGCAAGTTGTGAATAGATAGCAACGTCCCTGCAAGTAATTCTTTGGCAACAATCAAATGGCGTATATAGGCTCGTGTGAAAGTCTTGCAAGTGTAGCAATCACACGTCTCGTCAATGGGACGCTCATCGCGGGCGAAGGTTGCATTCATCAGGTTTAGGCGTCCTTCAGGAGCGAAGGCAGAATGATGACGGGCTAGGCGCGTGGGCAATACACAGTCGAAAATATCGATGCCACGCGCAACACCGTTGATCAAATCTTCAGGCGTGCCGACGCCCATCAGATAGCGTGGCTTGTTTTCGGGTAATAGCGGAGTGACAATGTCAAGCGTGTCGTGCATCTCTTGTTTGGTCTCGCCCACGGAGAGTCCGCCGATGGCGACACCAGGCATATCGAGAGATGCGATAAATCGAGCAGAAGCAGACCGAAGGTCCGCTTGAACGCCGCCTTGTACGATCCCGAATAAAGCTTGGTCGAGTCGCGTCTGCGCTTTGAGGGAACGTTCCGCCCAGCGATGAGTCCGATCCATGGCGATGGCGCTGTAGGTTTTGTCGTTGGGATCGGAACATTCGTCGAACGCCATGATGATATCGGCACCGAGGTTCTCTTGAATCGCAATAGACTTTTCAGGCGTGAAGCGATGCGTCGAGCCATCGATATGACTCTTGAAGGTCACGCCGTCGTCGTCGATCTTGCGGGTTTGTGAAAGCGAGAAGACTTGAAAGCCACCCGAGTCGGTGAGCATGGGACGATGCCATTGCATGAAGTGGTGCAAGCCGCCCATGTCGCGGACGAGTTCGTCGCCGGGACGCAGGTAGAGATGATAGGTGTTGCTCAGCACGAGCGAGGCATTGATATCCTTGAGGTGTTCGGGCGTGAGAGTCTTGACCGTCGCCTGCGTGCCAACGGGTGCGAAGACCGGCGTGAGGAGGTCGCCGTGCGGAGTGGAGAAAATGCCCGTGCGGGCGCGGGCGTTTTTGGAGGTGACTTGGAATTGGAACATGTAGGTGGATTGTAAGCGAGAACTCGGAGATTTTGGAAATCTCCGAGTTCTTTGCTACCACTTTATTCAAAACTTAGGTTCAAGCCAAATAAGCGTTGTAAAACTTTGACAACCATGCCTTTATATCTAATCAAATCATCGTCAGGGACAGTTGCAGTAGATCTCCTATGTATCAAATCACATCGCATTTTGTAAAAGTATTCAATTGTTGTCCAATCCGAAGCAGATATTTTCTTAAACGCGCTTTGTCTCACCTCTTGATGGACTTGCGTTCTGTTGCTAAATATCCTCTGTATCCTTTCATCACTAAATGCTATACCAGACTCATTTACCAGATATTCCTTGAATGCAATTTCTAATGTACTATCCAACAGAATCAAACAGATTCTGTTCTTTTGCTCAAAATTTTTCTTCAATATTAAATCGACCGCAATAATGCTCTCATAAAGCCCTCTTGTCCATGGTTTAGTTTGCACAACTGTTTTATTTGCATTCTTTATTTTGTCTGGTAATCGAGGCTTAAATTCTGGTAATGTGGGTAAGTATGACGTGTTTGCTGTTGAGAAATCAGAAATTTCTTCATTCTTAATATTTCCCGTATCGTACTTAAACACATTTTCGGGCCACCCGCCATCCATTTTATTAAATCGTCTTGAAAGAGATGCATAATCTTTAACCACATGAACTAACCAGTTTCGAATTGCCAGAAAGACTTCGTGGGAATTATTGATATCAGATTTGCTACTATTCCAAGGCATAAGTTTGGCTGACCCGTTAATAAACAACAATACTCTCATTAAGGAAATATCGGGATGAGGCTTTCCCGCCAAACCAGAAGTAAATCCCACATCGTAAGTTTTCAAGCCAGTCACAATCAATCTATCATTACAATAGAGAAATACTCCCCATTCGCCTCCAGAGGGATTAGACTCCGTTGTTAAGCCTGCAATTGCTTCAACTCTTACTTTATCTCCAGTGCTTGTTGGAACAACTCCAGAATAACGCCTTGGTTCAAAATCTGGCGGGTAAGCCCATTTTTCAAAGCTAACCGGAGTTACTTGGCCAGTATTTAGACTTATTTTCAAATTATTATGTCTTAGAAATTGGCTATAAGTAGCTCCAAGGTGTCGTCTTAAACTATTTAGTTTTACGTCATCTATATTTATGCGAAGTCGTGTTAACTCAATGATTGTTGAATTGGAGTCGATATCTGTAATTTCGTATACAGGCAAATGCCAATCTTCGCTATTCATAAACCAATCATCATCAAATTCGACCTGATATGAATTTCTGTTTTGCCTTCTCGTTTTTATTTTAATATCTTGCGCTAACGCAACTACAGCCCGTTTGGTACCAACTCCAAATATTCCAATCGTCTCATCTTTCTCATTATTACTTGTATGACCGGGTCCAACAACATTACTCAAATCTTCCTTATCGATTCCGCCCGCGTTATCCTTCACTATAATAGTCTGCTGAGTCTCATCCAGAGTAATATCAATTTTTAATTGGCTTGCTTTTTCACTTTTGATCCAAATATCTAAAGCATTATCGATAAGCTCACAAATCCCCTTATTTAAATCATAGTCAGCGATTATTGATAAATACAATCGCTTAGACGGTGTTGCATCAACAATATCAACTTGCTTTTTCATTAGCCCTCCATAAATCAACAAATGTGGAAGAAACCTGCAAATTATACTCCCCATACTATACGTTTCAATTTCAATCCCATTACCATGCAATCTACGAAAAGCGTTTGAACCTTAGTCTCTAAACCGCTACCAACTCCGTCGTCATATCCCTCGACTTCTTGCGCGACATATCCTTCAGATACTGAATAAACCCCAAGGTATCGTACTTCTCCTTGTGCGATGCGCTTCCTTATACTCCAAAACTCACCTGTGTCGGCTTGACGAGCAACATCGACACATGGATGGCGGGCAACTGTGGCAGAAACGGACTGGTAATTTCTGCAAAGTAAACCGAAAGCCAGGTCGTATGTGCGACTTCGAGGTTCGTGACAATATCTGCATGCGTGGAGGTCCGAATTTTACCTGTCAGCATGAATGCACCCAGGATCATATTCACATCCAGCATAATACGATTTTCTTCCTCAGGGTCATAGTCCAAAGGCTCAACAGCAGGTGGTGAAAGATGAAAGCCAATGATCCTCTCAGCTGGGAAAAAATATTCGTCATATGTCAGCGACTTGGGGGGCTCGCCGCCAAAAAACAGCACTTCCGTTTTCAGGAAGTGGATATACCCCGGCATGCCTGTCCGCGGCAGGAGGTTGACGCGTGCGTTCTGCTTTGTCACCAAATCCCCGTGGATCAATTTGTTGGGCGAATACACCATAACAGGTGTCGCTTTTTCATCAGGAGCAAGAGTATACATAGTGACCTCCAATAACTATTTATGTTATGGGCAAATCAATATTGTAGAAGTCCTACACATTGACTTTTACATTGAAGCCGGGAGCACAACCTATCATCGCAGTAGTCGAATTTACGATGCAATAAATCATCACCGATGATGATCACTGCGGTTCATCATCGGCATCCAACCCATGGTACACCCCTCGATTTCTTGCACGACATATCCCTCACAGACCGAATAGACCCTGGCGCGTTATACTTTTCCTTATATGCTCGTACTGACTAAATCTTTCAAGCGCTCGCTACGTGTCCGTACTGCGGCGATTGAAGGATTCGCTATTATCTTCTTGCTGAAGCCACTGCAGCAGGGCATGCACACTACCAGTGGCCAGAGCAATACTTGTATCTGCCGCGCCATAATATAGATGGAGCGTATCGCCATCAGGTGCAAGTGCATAACCGCACGGAAAGACAACATTATCCACATCCCCGCGCCGCTCGTAGGCTTCTTCCGGACCAAAGATCCAAGTGTGGCTGCGTTTCAAGCAACGCCCGGGATCTTGCAAATCAAACAATGCCAGTCCTAGCCGATACAACGAGCCGGAGGCAGTTTGGCGCACGCCATGGTAAATCACCAGCCAGCCTTGCTGAGTCTGGATAGGCGGAGGCGAGAGTCCGATCTTGTTCGCGTCCCACCATGCGCCACTCCGGGCTTCGAGCATCAGCCTATGGCTGCCCCAATGCCGCAGGTCGGGCGAA
>WNFL01113726.1_pt2 | contig 12673 bp, 6 predicted proteins | sample 5400361 | NCBI WGS metagenome assembly WNFL01 (sample SAMN13153351, study PRJNA577476) | soil metagenome | isolation source: 40 cm soil on Douglas fir-dominated hillslope | place: USA:California | collected 2013-09-17
CCCGGGCCACGCCGTCCACCTGGGCCGCCGCGTCCACCGCGCCGCGGAGGACGTCCGCCACGATCTCCGCCACCCGGAGGACGGTCTTGGCGAGGGGGACGAGGTCCGCCATCGCCTACGGGCGCGCCTTCGACGCGATTGAAGTTGGGCTCATCGCTCTCTTCAAAATCTGCCCCGCCTTCGATGACGGTGGAACCGCTGACGGGTGCGGGACGCTGCGGGCGAGCGGGACGGTCTTCTCTAGGACGATCGTCTCTAGGATGATCCTCGTGCTCTCCATGTCCGGAATCGCCCTCGGCTCCGTCAACCGGAGGCGCCTCGCCACCCATCTTCGCGCGCTGCTCCTGCAGAATCGCTTTCCGCGAGAGCCGGATGCGATTGCCTTCCACGGCTAGAACCTTCACCAGAACCTGATCGCCTTCGTTCAACTCGTCGCGCACGTCGCGAATGCGATGTTCAGCCACTTCGCTGATGTGCAACAGGCCATCAAGGCCAGGCAGAATCTCGACAAACGCTCCGAAATCAGCGAGACGAGAAACAGTGCCGAGATAGGTCTTGCCAACTTCAGCAGTGGCGCAGAGGTCGCCGATGATTTTCAGCGCCTTCGCCGCCTGCTCCTGATTGCTGGAGGAAACGTTGACCTTGCCAGAGTCCTCGACATCGATCTTGACGCCGGTTTCCTCGATGATGCTGCGAATCATTTTTCCGCCCGGCCCGATGAGATCGCGAATCTTGTCCGTCGGGATCTGCACGGTGTAGAAGCGCGGCGCATGTGAAGAAACCTGCTCGCGTCCCGAGGTCAGGACTTCTTCCATCTTCCCCAGAATATGCAACCGTCCCTGACGGGCTTGCTCCATGGCTTCGCGCATGATTTGCGCGGTAATGCCCTTGACCTTGATGTCCATCTGCATGGCGGTGATGCCCTCACGCGTACCCGCCACCTTGAAGTCCATGTCGCCGTAGTGGTCCTCCGCCCCGGCAATGTCGGTGAGGATGGAATAAGCATCGCCTTCCTTGACGAGCCCCATGGCAACCCCAGCAACCGGCGCCTTGAGGGGTACCCCAGCATCCATCAGCGAAACCGAAGCTCCGCAAACCGATGCCATGGAAGACGATCCATTCGACTCAAAAATATCCGAGACGACGCGCATGGTGTAGGGCCACTTTTCAATATCCGGAAGAACAGCAGCAACCGCGCGTTCCGCAAGCGCTCCGTGACCAATTTCGCGCCGGCCAGCGCCGCGCATGAAGCCAACTTCGCCAACTGAAAACGGCGGGAAGTTGTAGTGCAGGAGGAAGCGTTTTTTGCTCTCGCCTTGGAAGCTTTCCAGGCGCTGTTGGTCGTCGGCGGTACCGAGCGTGGTGGTGACCAGGGCTTGGGTTTCGCCGCGGGTGAAGATGGCGCTGCCGTGGGCGCGGGGGAGGACGCCGGCTTCGATCCAGATTTCGCGAACTTGGTCGAATTTGCGGTTGTCGGGGCGGCGGCGGGCGACGGTTACGTCTTCGCGGAAGATTTTCTCGAGGAGGAGTTCGTAGTAGTGGGAGAGCTTCTCGAGGGCTGGTTTGTCGTCTTCGGCGATGGCGGATTTTAGTTCTTTCTTGAGTTCGGCGATGAGTTTGTAGCTTTCGGCTTTGGGATGTTTTTGGGTGTCGAGGGCATCGGCCAGACGAGTGCCGATATTGTTCTTCAGCGCATCGAAGTACGGCCCGTCGAATTCGACCGGGGCGACGTCGCGCTTCTTCTTTCCGGCGCGGCCAGCCAGGTCGCTGATGGCGGCGCAGATTTTTTTGATTTCGGTGTGGGCGAACTGGATGGCGTCGAGGATGGTTTCTTCTTTTACTTCTTTGGCGCCGGCTTCGATCATGACGATGGCGTCGGCAGTGGCGACGACCATCAGGCTGAGGAGGCCGTCACGGACTTCGGCGTAGGTCGGATTGATGATGAGCTGACCATCAACGAGGCCGACGCGGACTGCGCCGATGGGGCCGTCGAAGGGGATGTCGCTGAGGGTCAGGGCGGCCGATGCGCCGTTGATGGCGAGGACATCGGGGTCGTTTTCGGTATCGGCTGAGAGGACAAGGGAGATGACCTGGGTTTCGCAGCGGAAGGTTTCTGGGAACAGGGGGCGGATGGGGCGGTCGATTTGGCGGCAGGTGAGGGTTTCGCGGTCGCTCATGCGCCCTTCGCGCTTGATGAAGCCTCCGGGGATGCGTCCACCGGCGTAGGTGTATTCGCGGTAGTCGACGGTGAGAGGGAAGAAGGAGACGCCGACGCGGGGCTCGGCGTTGGCGCAGGCCGAGGCCAGGAGGACGTTGTCGCCGCTGCGGACGACGACCGACCCGTGGGCTTGCTTGGCAATTTTTCCGGTTTCAAAGCTGAGTTTTTTGCCGCCGTGGAGTTCAACTGAGACTTCTTGCTTATTCATCTGTGTCCCTTTCGTGGGAGAAATGCGTCGCGGCTGTAAGGCGGGAGCAGCGGCGGTTGGGGGTCCGTGACACGGCACGGATCACTAATGAGACGGAACGCTAATGAGCATGGGACGAATTCACTTGCTGGGCACCAACTGAGGGTTCGGAAGCGCGGCTGGGCGCTGGGAACGGTCTATCTAACGATATACCGCGGACCGCGGGAACATCAGTTCCGGCAGGTCCGCACCCCAATTGCATATCCTCTTGACCACTACTACTTGCGGATTCCGACCTTCTGGATGACCGTTTTGTAGCGCTCGGCGTCGTGGGTTTTGAGGTAGTCGAGCAGGCGGCGACGCCGGCTGACCATCATGAGAAGGCCACGGCGCGAGCCGTGGTCTTTCTTGTGCAATTTGAAGTGTTCCGTCAGCTGGCCAATGCGCTCGCTGAGCAGCGCGATTTGGACTTCCGGGCTGCCGGTATCGGTATCATGCGTGCGATACTGCCCAATGAGGTTTTGCTTATGTTCGGTGGCTAACACGAAACTGGTGCACTCCTGCTTCTTTTCGATTTTCCTTCGTTAACGTCTTTTAGGTTAACACTTTGCGGAGGGGGTGTAAAGCGGGAGCGGGGTTAAGAAGCGCAGCTTGAGTGATGAATGTGGGCGCCGTAGTGTTCCTCTGCAAAACAAAATTGCGCATGCAGTATGGTTCCCGCCCTTCGCTATGCGAAGAACGGGTCCCTTTGTCCGGGTGGTGTCAGCAGAGATCAAAGGCCCGGCCACCCGCCGAGATCGATCTTGCGATCCAGCGCTCGACCCGGGTCGAGCGCTGGATCCCGCTGCCCCACGAAAATCTCAAAGTGTAAGGGATGTCCCGGGACGCTTTGTATGGTATGTCGTGGGACTAGACAAAAAGAGGGCTTGAGTGGGGCACCCGCCCCTCGGCCACCGCCAGAGTGCCGGTTCTGAAAAAGAAAAACCCCGTCCTCGCTGCAAAGTTTGCGACGAGGACGGGGCTGGTTGACGGACTGTTTCTTATTCGCCTCCGGGGAGACGCAGGGCGTAGGCGCCGCGGCCGTGGGTGGCAGCATATAGGACGCGGGCTGAGTTGGAGAGCACCAGGCTGGGGACTTCGACGTTGGGAAGTCCGGCGGCTGCTGTGCTCCAGGTGGAACCGCCGCCGGGAAGGCGGAGGACGCCGAAGTCATTGGCGGAGTAGAGATCGCCGGTGACGTCATCGCGGACAAGAGCGGTCACGGGAATATCTCCGAGGTTGGAATCGATGCTGGTCCAGGTGGCGGTGCCAGCGACGGGGTCATAGGTGACATCGAAAACGTGGCCGGGTGTGGCGGGCGTTCTCGCAGTGTAGCCGGAGTAGGAAATCCAGGCGTGGTTGGAGTCCTTGGGGTCGATGGAGATTCCGCTGACGAAACGCTGAGGCGCGCTGGCGGACAGAGAGTCAATGCGGGTCAGGGTTACGTTGCTGCCGTCGGCTCCGGGGACACCGGAAACGGCGTCGGCGTTGTGGGAAATGAAGACGCGTCCGGTGGTGGTGGCGGCCCAGAGAGAGCTGGAGTCGCTGGTGGCGCGGGCGATGTTGGCAACGACGCCTCCGGTTTTATCCGCGCCATAGAAGGCCGAGGTCAGCCGGCCTTGCGGATCGGAGAGGCCGGTGGGGCTGGAGAGTTCGACCCAGTCGCCGCAGCTAATGGTGAAGTCGCCGAAGAACTCGTTGCAGTGGAGGTCGAGGTCAGACTGCTTGCCACCATTGTCGCGAGTGCGCCAGATGCCCTGGAGTCCGGCGAACATGGTGCCGGCCCTGGCGACAACGGGATCGGCAATGATCGGGATATAGAACGACCAGCCTTCGGCCGGGGGCGCGAAGAAGCTGTCGGAGATCCAATCCCAGCCGAGCGGGTTCTGACCGTGGAAGTTAATGTCGACTTGCGGAGCATAGTAAGTGTGGAAACGGGTGTTGGGTTGCTTGGCGTTGAAGCCGGATTGCCCGCCGTCGCCGCCCATGGTCTGGGGCCAGGTATTGGTGCCGTGGTAGCGGAACGTGCCGTTGTCCTGGGTTCCGCCGAGCAGTTCGCCGGTGGGGTTCTTGGGATTGATAGATAAGCTCTGGAACTGAAGAGTGTTCAGGCCGGAGTTGAGGCTGGTGAGTTTGGTGGGCACCGAGGAGAGCAGGCGCTGACAGGTGGTGGTGCCATCCGGGCTGAGACCGCGACTGGCGCAAACGCTGGAGATGTCGGTGTAGGCGCCGCTGGAGCGCATGAGGCCGCCATCGGAACCTTCAAACCAGACGTCGGGGTTACCGGGCTTGAAGACCAGAGCGTGCTGATCGGGGTGGATGGAGTTGGGAGTAGAGAGCGAAGTCGCGTCGAACGTGAGATCGGTGAAGGTGCGGTTGTTGTTGGCGGGATCGGGATCGCCAGCGGTGGTGGACCGGAGAACGCCGCGTGCGTTGGAAAGCCCGCCGGCTTCGCCGTAGACGAAGGAGCCGATCACGAAGACCGTGTCGGGATGGCCGTGAGGAGTGTAGATGGCGTTGTCATACCAGCACTGGCCGGTGCAGTAGTTATAGGCAGCGTAGCCAGGGTCGGCGACATTGGAGCTAGTGAGGGACTTCCAACTGGGGCCGTTGGCGCTGGCGGCGACGAGAGCCGAGGCAGGCTGGTTCATGTTGTCATTGCGCCAGACGGCAGCTCCGGCTTGTGCCGGAGGGCCACCGCTGCCGCCGCCATCGCCGACGTATATGCGGGTGTGACCACTCTTGGAGGTGAGAGCGAAAGCGGAGCGGGAGAAAGAGTCTTCGAACACGGGGTCATACCCAAGGGAGACAAAGACCTGCTGAAAGGCTCCCGCGCTTTCAAAGGGGGCGCTACGAAAAACGCCAAGACCGAAAGCGGCAGCGTAGACGATCCTGGGGTTGCTGGGATCGAGGGCGACTTGATTGACGCCTTCGCTGAAACCGCCTGGCGTGATCGTGATGGGTGAAAAGATCAAGTTGAAGGTATTGCCACCGTCGGTGGATTGGTAGAGGCCGACGGGCTCGCCGGTGGGCGGCGGGGGGTTGCCAGTAGCGCCTCCGTTGACGGCGCTGACGCCGCGCACACCGCGGGTGGTTCCGACGTAAATATTGTTGGAGTTGGTGGGGTCGATGGCAACGTCGCTGATGGCGCGGTTGACGGCGAAGGTGCTGCCGGCGAGGAGGGACCAGGAGTCGCCGCCGTCGGTGGATTTGTAGATGCCCTGGCCGGCGCCGGAATCAGCGCTGGCGTTGGGCTCGCCGGTGCCAACGTAGATGGTGTTGCCGCTGGGATCGGTGGGGTCGATGGTGATGGCGCCGATGGCATTGGTGCTAAAGCTGTCGGAGATGTTGGTCCAGGCCGGAGTTTGCAGGAGAGCCTTGTCGGTACGCCAGACACCGCCACCGGCGGCGCCGACGTAGAGGCGGCAGCGAGTGCGGGTGCAGGAGTTCTCGATGGCGAGCGCGGAAATGCGACCGGAAGTGACGTAGGCTGCGCCGGTGCGGCCCAGCACGGCTGGGTATTGAGCGACGGTGGGACCGAGCGAAGTCCAGCCTGTGGCGATCATGGCGCCGCGGATGCCGGCGGCGGATTCAGCATGAACGCGGGCGAAGTGCTGCTTGGCGGTTTGCGAGAACTGCAAGGGAATGTCCTTGCCGGGATAGGCGCGGTTTGCTAGTTTCTCCAACTCGAAGCTGTTGGGACCGCCGGCGGGTTCGCCTCCGTTTTTGAGGCGGCCGGGGAGGGATTCTTCGCGCATCATCAGCAGACGGCGGGCGTCCAAGGATTTTTGGGCGGATTTAGGGGTGGTCTGGGTCTGGGTGGGAGGGTGATGTTTGTTGACCGACTTGGGGGCGGCGAGGAGAAGGGTTGGGGTAAGAATCAGGGCAGCGGAGACGAGAAAGAGTGATTTGTTTCGCATCAAGAACCTCCTGGAGAGTAGCGATGTGAGAACCCAGGGCTTAATCGGAAAGGCGAAAACCGGCCTCAACGCGGTGTTTCGCCCCAGCTTGCAGAAATGACACCTCACAAAGCAAAGAGAATGCTGACAGGGGGAAGGAGGACTGTCAAGATGCTAAGTTTTGCACATAGGGGAGAGATGGCAGGCAACGACGAGCGCCCCCGATCCGCAAAAACATTGCGAAAAGTGGGGCGCACGAGGTGGGGTGAACCGGTTCTTCCGACCTATTCCGGCGGGCGGATTAATCCCTACGGCACGCAACCGGCATGGAGCGGACCGGGCGAGAGTGAGGTTAGCGTGGTCTCGTCGGGGAAGCTGTACGCGTGCAAATTCGCCTTCGACGGCGACTGGAAGGCGAACCATGGGAACATGGCCTCGTTTTGCGGGTGATAGGTGCGACCGTTCATCGAAACCGGAAAGACACCGTTGTAGCGAAGGACCTCGATGACGTCGCCCGTTTCGAGGTTGTTCTGGCACAGGGAAGCCCCGGAGAAGTTATCGTGCGAGAGCCACCATGGCGTGGCATTGTCGACGAAGGGATCATCGAAGGTCTCGGCGATTTCATGGCTCAGGGCGGTGATGTCCTCGAAACCGTGGGAGAAGAGACCATTCGAAATCCAACTCGAGTAATTCATGACGTAGCGTCTTTCGCGATTGCCGTTGGCGGGGACCCCGGGCTCGAAGTCATAGCTGTGGAAACCGAGAATGCAGCAATTGGCGATGGTGCCCCCGTAGAGATAGATGTTGTTGAAGAGAAACGTCGACAGGTCTTGAGTCGTAACATCGCCGGCGAGTTCCGCTGCACCGATGACGGTGGTGTTGTCCACCGGGAACGTGGGAGGGAACAGGAGGGCGACGAACGCGTTTTCGTCGATGAATGCGGCCACGCAGCACGAGCCGTCCGCATTGGGAGTGAAGTACCACGAACCGGAGGGGACGCTCATGACGCGAGTGGTCTGGACCTTCGGGTTGAGCAGCGTATGCCAGCCCCCATCAGAGTTCTCACCGTGTTGGATCCGATTCCAGAACTGTGCCCGCATCATCTGATCGTTGAGTTGGCCAATGCCCGAAGTGTAGATTGCGGGGCGGAACATTGGGGAATTGACGACGGCATTGATCAGGTTGGGTGTGACCGTCAAGGTTAAGGGGAATCCGTTATAGGTGGCAATGTTGCCGTTCTGATCGAGCAATCGGACGGTGACCGGAACAATGGGAGCCCGTATCACTGTAGTCTGGCCGGATTCCGGGGGTGCGCCCACCATTTCGTAGGGCCAGACCGACTGCGGATTGTTATTCGAATCGAACCCAGGCGAGGTGAACTGGCCCGTCCAGTTGGCAAGGGAGTCGATGCCGGGCACGCTCGCGAGCGTGCTGGCAGCGCCCAGTTTGATGGCGCCGTGGTTTTTGAGAGCGGCCGTAGCCGTGTGCTGGCCACTCCGGGGCGATATTTTCTTAAAGAAATCGATCGAAAGTTTTGCGCTGTCGACACTCTTGGTGGCTTGAGCAGGGAGGTTGGATGGAAAGGCAAAGGTCAAAGCCGCGGTCAGCGAAAAAATTGTTGACCAAGTGAAACTGCGGAAAGGGTTTGGCATGAACGTCTCCTGAAGATGAGTCTTCGAACGTGGTTGGGACTCGAGAGAAACTCCGTTGGAGAGGAGGTTGGGTCCTCACGACGCGGGAGAAATTTTGCCACGGCACACGGAGGCAGTCAAGATGGGAATTTGCACATCGGGAACGAAACTGCATCTGGGGAATACGACCGGTCGGTCGTGACGGTTCGCGAGGGTGTGGCAGCAGTTTGCCGCTTCAGGCGCTCCCCAAGGGTGTTGCAAAGTAAGAACGAACTCTTGCTCAGATGAGATAGGCGAGGGGCGGAAGTTCTTATCTTCGGGAGCGGGGCGGTTGTGCCTCAGCGGTCAAAGCCGCCATTCAAATCAAAGTAAAGAGTGATCGTAGGGGCTGGAGCCCGCAGGCGGTTAGTTGTGGTCGGAGGAGCCTCCTTGGGAAGAACCCCCGACATCGGCGGCGCGGGCACGCTGACGGGAAGGCTCGTTCATCCGATATAGATGATGGACGGGACCGTGACCCTTTCCTAAAGGATAGGCGTAAGCAATGGCGGCAGCCACGTAGGCTTTGGTCAGTAAGACCGCTTCTGGCAAACTTCGTCCGTGCGCCAGGTGGCAGGCCAGGGCGGTGGCGAAGGCGCAGCCGGTGCCATGGGTGGAAGTCGTCGTCAGGCGGGGTGACTGGAAGACCTCAAACTCAAACACCCCAGCCGGCGTGGTGAAGCCCAGAACATCGATGGCGCGGTCGAGATGGCCGCCGGTAATGACGACGTTGGCCGCGCCAATGCCGTGCAAGTGTTGCGCTGCGATCCGCATTTCGGCAGGGTTGGTGACGCTAAGTTCTGTTAAATGAGCGGCCTCGTCAATGTTTGGTGTGATCGCCGTAGCCAGCGGAAGCAGGCGTTCCAGGAGAATTGCCGCCCCTTTCGGTTCCAACAACACGGCCCCGGACGAGGATCGCAGGACGGGGTCGAGGACTACGTTCGGGGGCCGATGCTTCTCCAGGAAGCTGGCCACTGCTTCCGCTACGCTATGGTCGGCCAGCATGCCTATGTGTACGGCAGCAATGGGGATGTCCCGCGCCAACTCCTCTAATGTTTCGGAGACCAAAACGGGCGAAACCGCATCCGTGCGGCGGACGCCGCAGGTGGACTGCACCGTCAGGGCGGTAATGCAAGCGACGCCGTAGCAGCCTTGGGCGGCAATTGTCTTGATATCCGCGGTGACGCCAGCGCCGGAGGAAGGGTCAAAACCGGCGATGGTGAGGACTACAGGGGGCGACGCGGGAGGCGACACTGGAGGTATTGGCGACATGATTCGTTCTTTGGGACTAGAACGACTGTATCTGAGAACGACTGTATCTGAAATTTTCCCTGGGGCAAGTGGCTTGCGAGGAGAGGTACGGAGGTACCCAAGGAGAAATCTTATCTGGGGCATCAGTACTCAGTAGTACCCACTGAGGCGGTGGAAAACAGGGTCAAGTTGCTGATTCGACTCTTGTTACGCAGGCCATATAGTTAAGTAATTTATAATCATATATATACGCCGGATACTGCAAGTTTTACAAAACATATAATTTGTATTTAACTAATGCATAATAAACAGTATATATACAATATATAAAGTATAACATTAAGTAACATGTTACTGATTATTGAAAAGTAATGCAAACAGCCGTTACGATCCAGCCTTGACTCGCTTCCGCCAGCCCTTTACCATTCAGAAATAGCAAGCCACAAACCAGTCGTGAGTTCGACTGCTGACTTTGAAGAACCGAGGTGAGTGCATGAGACGACCTATAGCTTACGGACTGGCGTTGTTCCTGGGGTTGGCCAGCCTGGGAGCCGCGCACGGGCCCGATCCGACGGAAGCCAGCATTACGGAAGGGAAATCGGAACTGAAGCAGAAAGAGACCCTGGCCGCGAGCCGGGGCATGTCTCGGCGTAACGGGCATCCTTATGAGGTGGGTACGGCGTCGTGGTATGGAGAGTACTTTCAGGGGCGTACGACGGCGAGCGGCGAGCCCTACGATATGAATGATCTGACGGCGGCGCATCCCTCGCTTCCATTGGGAACGCGGGTGCGGGTGACGAACCTGCGCAACGGCCGGGCGGTAATCCTACGGGTGAACGACCGGGGACCGGTGGTGGACGGGCGGATTATCGATGTGTCTTATGGTGCGGCGCAGATTCTGGGGATGAGCGGTACGGGCATCCAGAGGGTGCGGCTGGATCTGGCCCCGGAGCGGCGGACGGTGGCGGCTGAGGCGGCGATTCAGAGGGCTGCGATTAGTCCTGCGCTGCAGCGGCAGATTCTCGCGCGGCGCCTCAAAGTGGCACTGCGGTCTGCGCCGCAAACGCTGGCGATGCTGCAGCAGTAGCAACTCCTCCTCAAAACTCAGTACACTTCAGGCATGACAGACCCGCGTGAGGGCCTGGGAATTGATCGCCCGGGCCTTGAGCGCTCGAATCTTGATCGCCTGATCATTGCCCTGGATGTATCCACTGCGACGGAGGCCAGGAAGCTGGTCGCCGCCGTCGGGGGAGCTGCGGTTTTTTACAAGGTAGGGAAGCAGCTTTTTACCGCCGAGGGGCCGCAGGTGGTGCGCGATTTGACCGCCGCCGGCAAGAAGGTCTTTCTCGACCTGAAATACCACGACATCCCGAGTACCGTAGCTGGAGCGGCCGGCGAAGCGGCCAAGCTGGGCGTGGATATGCTGACGGTGCACGCTTCGGGCGGCGGCAAGATGCTGCGCGCGGCGGTGGAGGCGGCTAAAGCTCGTCCCGGCATGGCCGTGCTGGCGGTGACGGTGCTGACCAGCCTGGACGAAGAGGATCTGGGCAAAATTGGAGTGCGCGGGCGTGTTCTGGATCAGGTAATGCGGCTGGGGGCAATTGCGCTGGCCGATGGGTGCCAAGGCCTTGTGGCGTCAGCGCGCGAGGCGCGGCAGTTGCGCGCCGAGTTTGGAAACGACTTTCTTCTTGTGACCCCCGGTGTGCGTCCCCAAGGCGCTTCTGCGGGAGACCAGGCTCGCGTTGTGACCCCAGCGGAAGCGTTTGCAGCCGGGGCGTCACATATTGTGGTGGGCCGGCCAATCACGGGAGCGAGCGATCCGGCGGCAGTAGTGCGGGGGATTCTGGCGGAACGTCCTTGCTGAACCGTCAAGAACGGAGCACCGGCATCGACCTATTTGGTTGTTGCAGGGATGCCCTCTACCAGCCGCTGCATCGCAGGGACAACCATGAGGAGGAGCTGGGATTTGGGTTTCCTGGCGTCTGCGATCATGGCGAGTTGGGCGGACTTCCAGTCGGTTGGGGTGGGTTCATTGCGCTCGAGGTAGTCGAGGGCCTGAAGGCCTGTACTGCCGAGTTGCGAGAGAGTTACGGAGAGGGCTGAGTTCTCCTTCAGAAGATACGAGCTTTGGAGAAGCGGCTGCAGCTTGGCGTCGTTGTCGCGCCAGCAGGTTAGGGTTGCGCGCAGTTCGGCGAGCGTTGCGCGATCTCTTGAGGGGGAGGAGAGCAGGGACTCCACAAGAGAGTTGAAGCTGCGGGAGGCGTTGCTCTCGGGAGGGACGGCGTCAACCAGGCGATTGAGCGGGTTGAATCTGGTTGCGGGAGCCGGGGCAGTTTCCTCTCGCGTGTATCCCTTTACCGGTTCCACCACGTCGGCTAGGACCCGCAGGGCTTCAATGTCGGTGCTGTTCGCGAGACGTTCCAGCATAAGAATGTAAGCGGAGTTATGCGCCAGACCGAGCCACTCCATTTGCGCACTGATTCCCTTCAAGCGCCGGTACATCGAGTTCACGTCGGCGACTTCCTGAGGAGACCAGAGGCGCTCGGCGATGGCGGCGGTGCGGGGCCAGACGCGGGAATCGAGGTTTTCCGGAGAGACGTATTCGGTCCACATGGCGGCTTCGCGGCCGAGGACGCGTTGCTTCTCTTCTGGCGTTAAGCCGGCGGCGGGACCGGAGAGCGGATCGGCTGCATAGTGTCGCGATGCTGGTTGCATCAGGTCGATGTAGTAGCCGTTGGAAAGCAGGCCGCGATAGCCTTGACGCGCGGCATCGGCGAGGGACTGCTGACCGCGCCAGGATTGGATGACGATGTCCTTGGGCAGCTCGGGGGCGAGGATTTCGTCCCAACCCATCATGGTTTTGCTATGCGCGCTCACGATCTTCTGCAGACGCTGGGTGAAGTACGCCTGGAGGCTGGCATTGTCTTTAATCTGGTGCGACGCCTTAAACTTTTGGATGGCGGGATTTGCGTCCCATTGCTTGCCGTTGACCTCGTCGCCGCCGATGTGGAAGTACTGGTCGGGGAACAACCCGGCCATTTCTCCAAAGAGTTCGTCGAGAAATTTGTAACTTCGTTCCTGCGTGATGTCGATGGCCGGATCCATGATGCCCCAGTGGCGTTCGATTTCGTAAGGGCCGGGGCCGCTGGCGAGTTCCGGATAGCCGACGAACACAGCGGTGCAGTGGCCGGGAACGTCGAACTCGGGAATGACGCGGATGCCATGATCGCGGGCGTAGGCGACGAACTCGCGGATTTCCGCCTGCGTGTAGAAGAGGTTGTCGGAACCCTCGCCTTGCAGCTTGGGGAAAATCTTGCTTTCCACGCGAAAGCCCTGGTTATCGGAGAGGTGCCAGTGGAAGACGTTGAGCTGGACGGCCTCCATGCCGTCGAGCGTGCGGCGCAGGGAATCG
>WNFL01415588.1_pt1 | contig 12672 bp, 11 predicted proteins | sample 5400361 | NCBI WGS metagenome assembly WNFL01 (sample SAMN13153351, study PRJNA577476) | soil metagenome | isolation source: 40 cm soil on Douglas fir-dominated hillslope | place: USA:California | collected 2013-09-17
GGGGCGAGTTTGATCGCCTTGCCGCCCTGCCCCGAAAGGCTCACGCGATCGCCGTCAAGATCGCCGGCCCCGCTGCCGGCGGTGCGCCGCGGCGCCGATTTGGTCAGGGATTTCATCAAGGGACGCAGGACCAGGAATGCCACGACCAACACCAGCGCGCCACCCACGATTTGCTTCGCCAGCTGAGTGATCCAGGGCGTTTCCCACAGCGGCGGGCTGTCGACGGGACCCATCGGCATGCTGCTCTTGAAGGTTTGGTTGAGCACGTTCAAATGGTCGCCGCGATCCTCCTTGAGCCCGATGGATTCGCGCACCAGCTGCGTGAAGCGCTTGATGTCGGTGTCGCTCATGGGCGCCGTGGTGACCTTGCCGTCGGCATCCACTTTCTGCCAATCGTCGAGCACGACGCCGACATTGAGCTGTTTCAAAACGCCCACGGGCTGCTTCACATAGGACAGGGTACGGTCGACCTCGAAATTGCGGGTGCTGCGCTGTGCGCTCGAGCTCGGGCCGCTGACGGCGGCGGTCGATTGCGCGGCGCCGGCGGCCGCGGGATTCCCCGGAGTGGCCGCGCCCGGAATCGTCGGCGCACCGGAGGTGCCCGGCGGCTGATTGCTGAGCGCGCCCGGAATGCCTTCCGCACCGTCGCCCCCCTTGCGCTGTTCATTGCTGGTCTGTTCGCTGCGCACCGCCGTCTTTTGCGGATCGTAGTTCTCGTGCGTCTCCTCGGTGACGGTGAAGTCCATATCGGCCGTGACCGTGGCGCGCACGCGTCCGGCGCCGACCATGGGCTCGAGCATTTCGATGATGCGCCGCTGATAACTTTGCTCGAGCCTGCGCGTGTAGTCGAATTGCCGGGTGCTGGCGGCCTGCTCGGAATTTTCATCGGGCGAATTGAGCAACGTTCCGGCCTGATCGACCAGCGTCACGTCGCTCGCCGCCAATTCCGGCACACTGGAAGCGACCAAGTGCACGATCGCGGCGACCTGGCCCGGTTCGAGACGCCGCCCGGGATAGAGCTGCAGCATCACGGACGCGGTGGCCTTGCGCGCATCGCGGAGAAAGACCGTGGGCTTGGGCAGCGCCAAATGCACGCGTGCGGTCTGCACCCCCTGCACCTTGATGATGGTGCGCGCCAATTCCGTCTCGAGCACCGATTGGAAGCGCGCGTTCTCCATCATGGAGCTCGAACCGAGCGCGGATTCCTTTTGAATCATCTCGATGCCCATGGAATCGCTTTGCGGCAGGCCCTGACTCGCCAGCCGGATGCGCGCCTCCTGCACCTTGGACTCGGGCACCGACACGGCGCCTGACGGATTGAGCTTGAATTCGATTCCCGCCGCCGTGAGCGCATCCATGACCTGGCCGCTCTCACGTTCCGAGAGCTGGCCGTACAGCACCGTGTAATTCTGGCCCTGCGACCAAAGAACCAGCCAAACGGCGGCGGCGACGGCCGCGGCGACGCCCGCGAGCAGTCCGATTTGCTTCAGGCCCGGGATGTCCGCGATGCTTCGCGAGGACGGTGAGGGTACGATGTCAGCCATGGGTCAAGCCTCGCGGTCGATCAGACCGACATATTCATTACTTGGGTGTAGGCGTCGATGAGCTTGTTGCGCACTTCCGTCATGGCACGAAATGCCAGCCCCGCCTTTTGCACTTCCAGCATCACTTTCGTCAGGTCGACGCTTTTATCGCCGGCCTCGTAGGCATCCGCCAGCGCAGTCGCCTGGTTTTGCATGGTCGAAATGTGATCGATGGAATTCTTCATCAGATTGGCGAAATCCGAGGGCGGCGCGCCCGCGGTGATGGGCGCCTCGGCGACGCCCGATGCCCGCGCCTGGAGCGAACGCATCTCCGCCAACACCTGTTGAATCTGCATGCTGCTCATGTTCTAGACCGCCGCCAATTGATGATCATGCACGCGCGGCACGCTGTGGCCGGCGGCTTTGAGCTGCTGCAGCTTGTGCCGCAGGGTGCGCGGGCTGATGCCCAACCGTTCGGCGGTCAGTTTGCGGCTGCCTCCCGTCACGCGCAGCGTCGCCATGATCAACTCGCGCTCGCGCTCCTTCAGGTCGTGATCCAGACCCACCTCTTGCGCCCGGATCGGCGCCGCGGCGCACTCGCCCGCAGCGACGCCCGTATCCAAGTCGGCCGCATGAATAATGCCGCCGGAAGCGAGCCAGGCGGCGCGCTGCACGATGTTGGTCAATTCGCGCGCGTTGCCGGGCCAGTCATGCTGCAATAGCTTGCGCTCCGCGTGGGGCGAGAGGCTGAGGGCCGCCTGACCGCCGCGGGCGCACGCCTGAATGGCGCGGCGCGCCAGCGGCAGGATGTCGCCGCGACGCTCGCGCAAGGGCGGCAGGCGCAGCGTCATCACGTTGAGCCGATAGTACAGGTCGGCGCGAAAGCGCCCGGCACGCACTTCCTCGGGTAAATCGCGGTTCGAGGTGGCGATCAAACGCACGTCGAGGCTGATGGTGCGGGTGCTGCCCAGGCGCTCCACTTCGCGCTCCTGCAGAACGCGCAGGATTTTCGCCTGCAATGCCAAATCCATTTCGGAGATTTCGTCCAGCAACAAGGTGCCGCCCTGCGCCTGCTCGAATTTGCCGGCATGTGCGCCGAGTGCGCCCGTGAAGGCACCCTTTTCGTAGCCGAAGAGAGTCGCCTCGAGCATGTTCTCCGGGATCGCCGCGCAATTGATCGCGACGTATGGCGCGGTCGCGCGCCCCGAATGATCGCGGATGAAGCGTGCATAGACTTCCTTGCCGGTGCCGCTCTCGCCGGTGATGAGCACCGTGGCGTCGTTCTCCGCGATCTTGCGTGCCAGAGAGACCAGACGCTTCGACTCCGGAGCGACGGCGACCAGTTCGTTCGGCACGACCCGCAGCGCCAATTGACGCCGCGCCATCTCGATCAACGCCTGCGCATCGAAGGGTTTGACGATGTAATCCGTCGCCCCTTCCCGCATCGCCGCTACCGCCTGGGCGACGGTTCCGTAGGCTGTCATCAACACCACCGGTAAATCCGGCCGCAGCTGCTTGATCGAGGACAGCAGCTGGTAGCCGTTGGGGCCCGGCATCTGCACATCCGAGATCACCAAGGCAATCTCCTCGTTCTGCAGCAGCTGCAATGCGCCGGGCGCGTCGGGTGCGCAAAGCGCCGAGAGACCGGCGGCCCGCAGAGTGTCGACCAGAGCCTCGCGCAGCGCGGCGTCGTCTTCGACCACCAGAACCGATTCGTTCACGTCGCTCATTCGCTTTCCTCTGCCGGTAAATCAATGATGAAGGTCGCGCCCGCGGCGCCGCCGCCAGGAGCCTCGGCCAAGGAAACGCTGCCTTGATGCGCCTCGACCACCGACTTGACGATTGCGAGCCCGATGCCGTTGCCGCGCGCGCGGGTGGTGAAGAACGGCTCGAAAATCCGCTCGCGAATGTGCGCCGGGACACCGGGTCCGTTATCGCTCACCACGATTTGCGCCCGGCCGCCGGCCGTGCGGCGCGCCAGCAACTCCAGATCGAGGTCCGCGGTTGCTGCCTGCAAGGCGTTGGTGGCCAGGTTCAGAACCGCGGACACCAGCGACGGCGCATTCGCGCGCACCATGAGATCCGGCGCCTGTGTGCGGATCGTCAGACGGACCCCGCGGCTCAGCGCCGGCCGCAGCCACTGGGCCACCTGTTCCAGCAATGCGCTCACGCTCACCGCTTCGCGGGCCGCGCCGCCGTGGGCGAACGCCAACATGTCATTCACCAGCTTGTCGAGCTGCTTGAGGCTGCCGACCGTCTTCTCGGCGCATCGCGCCAGGTCCGGAGGCGTGCGCCCGGGCAGCGTCATCTGCGAGGCGTACAGCAGGGCGGCCGCCAGCGGCGTGCGAATCTGGTGCGCCAGGCCCGCCGCCAGTTCTCCCAGAGTCAGCAGACGTTGCTGGCGCGTCAGCAGCACTTGCATGAGATGCGATTCGGTCACATCGGCCAGCAGCACCACTTCGCCGCCGCTGTGCAATTCGCGCCGCGAGAGATTCGCGAATCTGCCGCTGTGCAGCTCGAGGTGCTCGCCCGTGCCGCCGCCTGCGCCGGTCGCAGCGCGCGCCAACACGGCGGCAAAGGATTGGGCGAGCAGCGGCTCGCCCAACAGTTCACGGGCCACCGGGTTGCATTCTTGGATGTTGCCGCCGGAATCGAGCACCAGCACGCCGCCGGGCAGTCCCTTGATCAGCGCCGATAGGCGGGCAGCGAGATGCTCCTTGCCCGCGCGCGCCTCGCTCAATTCGGCGCGCAGATCCGCGACCTGGGCGCGCAGCGCGTCGAAGGCGCCGGAGAGTTGTTCCGACACCGAACCGAAGGCGAGGAACGCTGCCTGTAATTCGGAGCGCCGGTTTTCGATCAGCTCGAGTTGGGTGGCTGCCATGCCGGAGGAGGAAAGCAACTTCTGTGCCTTGGCGGTATTTGCTCTTCCTATCAATCAGTTACGCTGAAATCCCGCGCACCCCAAACAAATCAGCGACTGCCGGCGAAGGCCAGCGTCAATTATTTGTCAGGCGCTCAGACGGTATTTGCGCAGCTTCTCCACGAGCGTGGTGCGGCGCATGCGCAGAAGTCTCGCCGCCCCGGCGACCGTGCCGTCGGCTTCCTCGAGCGCTTGGCGAATGAGTCCGATTTCAATCGCCGACAGGTGGTCCTTCAAGTCGATCCCGCCGCGCGGCAATTCGCTGCTTGCCGTCTCCCCTGGGCCGGCGAAGTCCGGCGTACCCACGAGGTCCGCCGCGTCCGCGAACTCCGCCGCGCCGGCGAACTCCAGCGTGTCCGCGAGTTCCGCCGCATCAATCGGCTCTTCGGTGTCCGAGAATTCAGATTCCCCGGCTTCGAGCAATTCTTCGAGCAGACCGGGCGATGCGTTGGCGCTCGCCGCCGCGGCTGTTGCCGGCGGCACGATGCGCATGCCGCTGGCGAACCACCCGTTCGTTCCCTTATTGCGGTACCGCTCGGGCAAATCGGCGGCAGTGACCGTCTGTTCCGGAAATAGAATGGCGAGCCGTTCCAGCAGATTCGCGAGTTCCCGTACATTGCCCGGCCATGGATTGCGCGCCAGACAGTTCATCGCCGCCTTGTCCAGGCGAATGTGGCGGCCTGCCAGTTGTCCCTGGCGCTGCACCAGGTGTTCGATCAACACCGGCAGATCCTCGAGGCGCTCGCGCAGAGGCGGCATCTGTATGGGGAACACGTTAAGCCGGTAGTAGAGATCCTCACGGAAGCGGCCGGCGCTGATGGCGGCTTCCAAATCGCGATGGGTCGCCGCAATGATGCGTACGTTGCAGCGCATGGTCCGGTTGCTGCCGACGCGCTCGAAACTCCGCTCCTGCAGGACGCGCAGCAGCTTGACCTGCATTTGCAGCGACATGTCGCCGATTTCGTCCAGGAACAGCGTGCCGCCTTCGGCGTACTCGAAGCGGCCCATTCGGGTCGACAGTGCACCGGTGAACGCGCCCTTCTCGTGGCCGAACAATTCGCTTTCCAAGAGGTCGGCGGGAATCGCGCCGCAATTCACCGGGACGAAGGGATGGCCGGCCCGGCCCGACAGCTCGTGAACGTGCCGCGCCACCATTTCCTTGCCGGTGCCTGACTCCCCGAGAATCAACACGTTGGTATGGAAGGGAGCGACCTGCTCGATCAGCCGATGCACGTCGCGCATGGGGCGCGAGGTGCCGCTCGGTCGAAAGCGATGGGTTCCCGGTTGCGTCGGGTGCCCGGAGCGCACGTTCTTCGCCTGATCCAAGACCGCCGATAGGCGGCGCTGCTTGACGGGCAGTTCCAGATGGAACCACGCCAGGTCGCCGCTGGACTCGGCAATCTTCGGCAAGCCGTCGTTGCTCAAGTAGATGACCGGCAGCGGCTGAGGCATGGCTCGCAGCTGCGTCACGAGTTCCGGACCGATGGCGCCAATGCTCTCCTTGCTGATGATGACGGCGAGGCAGTCCAACGAACCGCCGTGCTGCGATTGACGCAGTGCAGCCAAATCGCGGATGTGGATCGGCTCGAGATCCAAAAAACGCAGCAGCGTTAGCAGCGTCCGGGCCTCCGACTCCACCGATTCGATCACAATTACTTTGGCGTCTACCACTATCCGGGGCTCCTTCCCGTTAGAAGTGTGACGGAGTCCTCATATTTCGAGTACCGTCTTAACCATCGCGTCTAACCCTTTGACAATGCTCAATCAATGTCGGGGCGGCCCACATACTAACTGATCAGGTTGTGAGAAAAGAACTTGGCAAATCCCCGCAACACATGTAGGGGAATCTCTTAAAACGAGTTACAGGGATTCGCTTTTCTGGAGCTTAGTGAGCGGCCAGCCGAGCGCCGGCCACGAGCCGCCGGTGATGCCGGAATATGAGCTTGTCGAGTTGTTCGATCACGGCGTCGCTGAGACCGGTGAAGCGCAGCTGCGCGGCGCGCAGATTGTCCTGCAGCCGCTCGCCGGCGACCACGCAGGGAATCTTCACCGGCTGCGGCAGCGCGGCGTTGACGTAAACCGCCAACAGTCCGGTGCTGCCCACGGCAGGCGCCGCCTCGCCGAACCATTCCAACGCTCGCGAAGTCAGCCGGATGCGCTGTGCGGAGGGTAGTCCGCTGTTGCGCAACGCGAGCTCGGCTGCGAGGCGCAGCAGGATATTCACTTTGTACTCCAGCCGCTGCAGTTCATGGATGAGGGCGGGCGATTCGTCTTTGAGGGCTTCGTGCACCCGCACTTCGTCCAGCGAGGCCTCGGCGCCGAGCAGCTGGTGGTTGTCGGCATTCAGGCGTACCAGCGCCAAACCTTCCGCAAGCGGCCCCTCGGTCCACACCAGCGGCAGTGCCTCTTCGAATATCAGACCATCGCCCAGGAATGACTCAGGCATGGCTCACTGCCTTGAATGTGCGGCTCTAACGCTGCAGCCGCGTTGGGGAGTAGGCGATGAGCGCGCGTCTGCCGATCGATGCGATATCCATAGCGCGCGCCTTGCGGCGGCGATGATGCTCAAAAAAACCAACCGCCTTATCGTTCAGTTGGGCAATTTCTTGCAGCAATTCCCGATCGTTCATAGGACTCGTCCGCATGGCCTCACGCGCGGATTTTAACAGCTCCAGGCGCGTAGCGTCGAGGTCTACCGCCGCCGCCGCATCACCCAGCTCAGCGACGGCCAGCAGTTCGCGCGACAATTCCAACGCCCGCTCCAGAACCGCCCTTGAATCAGCGCCGCTCATCGCTCATCCGTGACGATCTGATCCCAGCCGATTTTGACGTCACGCACCAGCTTGGACACCTCAGCGACGATCGATGCGTCGTTGGTCGCGTTGGCGAGCGTCAGCCTCGCCAGGATGTAGATGTACAGCGCGTGCAAGCTTGCGGCGACTTCGCCGCCGCGCTCCATGTCGAGCGTGCCGTTGAGCTGGTTGATCAGACGAATCGCCCGGCCCATCGCGGTGCCTTTCGCCACCACATCGCTTACGGGCCGGTTGTCCTCGATGCGCTCCATGCACCCGTGGGCGGTCGCAAGGTTCGAAAGTATGTGCTCGAACATGATCTGCACCAGCCGCGTGGGACTGGCGTCCGCGACCAGGCCGTAGCTGCTCACGGCGCGGTATTGAGCTGCGCCTCTATTGGATTGCATCATGATCTGTTGCCCTAGCCGCCGGTGCTCAAGTTGCCGCTACCCAACCCGGTGTTGGTCGAGGTGCTGGTAGTCGTGCTCGAACCGGAATTGGTGTTGAATGCCTGCGAGAGATAGGTCTGCGTCTGCTTCAGCAACGCCACCGCGGTGTCCATGGCGTTGTATTCGGCCGTGAGCGTCGCTGAATAGACCACCATCCTGGCGGTCAAATCGGCCTGTTGTTTCGCGATATTGGTCAGGCTCGTTTGCAGGCTGTTGCTGATCGTGTCCAGCAAGCCGCCCGCCTGGGTGTACTGGGTGACGAAGGTATTGAGCTGGGTGGCAATACCATTCGGGCCGGAGAGCAATTTCGCCACCGAATCGACGCTCGCCGTCAGCGCATTGCCCAAGGTCGTGGAGTTGGTGCTGAAGGTTCCCTGCGTATTTACGGTGATGCCGAGCGCGGCGAGTGAATTCGGCCCGCTGGCAATACCCGAGTTGACTTGCCCGAGTATTTTCGACAGTTGGTTTTGGAACGACAGCAGGGTTTGGTTGCCCAGCAAGGGGCCTGCGGTCTGAGTCTTGGCGTCATAACCGGTCAGACTGTGGATGCTGGTTTGCAGGCCGTTGAGCGCGGTCACGAAGGTCGAGATGGAGGTCTGCGCGCCCTGGGTGTCATTACCGACGGTCAACGTGGTCGGCGTGTTGGCGGCCGTCGCCTTGACCAAGTTCAACGTGACTCCGCTGATGACGCCGCTGACCTGGTTGCCGGCGCTGGTCGCCGCATAACCGTTGACGGAAAAATTCGCGTTCAGGGCGGCCTGCGTCTGCGTAAGATTGTTGAGGCCGTTCGCCGGATCATATTGAAGCGCAGCCAGTCCACCGTCGCCGCCCGACTGCGTGACCTTGATCGTGTTGGCGGCACCGGTCGCGGTCCCCGACAACACCAGGCGGGCGCCGGCGGTGGTGGTGATGATACTGGCGCTCACCCCTGGATTGTTCGGCGCGCTGTTGATGGCCGCGGCGATTCCTTGCAGCGTGTTGTTCGTGCTATCGATGGTGATCGACGTCGATACGCCCCCGACCGCGATCGCCAGAGTGCCGGTGCCGATGTTGGAAGTCGCGCTTGCAATCGGCTGCGACGACAGACTGGCTGCGGTGGCCAGGTTCTGCACTTGAATGGAATATTGACCGGCGACCGCGCTGGACGTTGCCGTGGCTGTGGCAATCGTCGTGTCGGCCAGGGTGGCGGTGCGGCTCGCTAATTTGGTCGAATCCTGGAGAGTTGCCAGCGTCGCCTGGAATGTCGCCAGGGCAGTGTTGAATGTACTGAAGGCCGAGACCTCCGCCGTGAGCGTAGTCTTGCTTCTATTCAGCGCATTGGTCTCGGGTGCGGCTTTGGCCGTCGTGAGCGACGTCACGATGCTATTGATGTCGAGGCCCGATCCGATACCGGTGGATGATATGACTGTGCTCATGGAGTGCCTCGCCCTCGCCCAACGTGGGACTGATCAATTTATCGGCCGATCCAGCCGGAACTTAAGCAAGAGGCGTACCAAGAACGGAATCGCCGCGCTGGCTGCCGGCGCGCCCTACGGGGGCCGCCTCGCGCGGGCCCCTTACGCGGCGCCCCTTACGCGTGGCTGTCGATGAGCACCCCAGGGACGCCCAGACTGCGAAACAGCAAGGGGAACTCCGCGGCAGAATATTGGCCGACGACCTCGCCGGTATCGGGATTGATCTCTTCGATTTGCTTGCCGCCGGACGAGGCATCCAGGCGAAATTGGTTCGGCCGACCGGATTCCCGGAAATATTTGTTGAGCTGCGCGACCAGCGCGGGCAAATCCGGAGCACTTTTGGCGTGCACCGCCGGTGCGGCGGCCGTCGCGTGCCCATTGACCGGCAAGGACTTGCCGCCTGCCGCGTGAGCCGTTGTCGATATCGGCGCCTGACTTCCGTGCACGGGGCGCGTCGCCGGTATGTTTACCGGTATTCCGTCGCTCGCCATGTTTACACCTATCTTCTGCTATACACCCATGTGATTCGACTAATACTGCGTACTCCTAACGCGCCGACCGCTTACTTGCGACCGCTGCCCGGGTGCTTGCGCACCCGGGCAGGATCTTCCAACTCTACTTCGATATCGGCTGTTACTGCAGAAGCTTGAGAATCAACTGCGGTTGCTGATTGGCCTGCGCCAAGATCGAGATACCGGCCTGTTGCAACACGTTGGACTGGGTCAATTTGGCCGTTTCGGCCGCAAAGTCCGCATCCTGAATCGTGCTGCGCGAGGCCGTCAGGTTCTGCACCGTGGACTGCAGGTTCTTCACCGTCGAGGTGAAGCGGTTCTGAATGGCGCCCAACTGACTCTGGAAGGAGCTGACCGTTGCCAGCGCCGAATCCACCGCCGCAATGGCTGAGTTGGCGCCGGCCACCGTCAACACATTGGCGTTGGCCAGGGTCTGTGCACCCAGGGAGATCGTCTGGCCGCCGGCCGTAAAGCCCACATCCGCCGAGCCCGCGCCGCCGATGACGATATTGCTCGCGGCCGACAGGGTAACGGTGCCCTTGGTCGCCGCTGCGACTGCCGCGCCGGTGCCCGTGGCGCCCGCGCCGATGGCCTCGGTGACGGCAATGTCGCGACCGTCTGCGGCAGTCAGCTGCAGCGCGCCGCTCGCGCTCAAGCCGGCCGTGACGCCCGTCGTTCCCGAATACAAGTTGATCTGCGTCGCCACGGTCGAGCCGGTCAAGGTCTGGCCGTTGGCCACCGTGGTTCCTGCCGCATAAATCGCTACGTTATTGATGGTCAGGGCATAGGTGCTGGTCGCCAGCGTGCCGCCGGTGATGGTCGCGAAGCCCGCTCCACCCGTGACTTGCGTCGAGGCGCTGGCGGTCAGGCCGGCGACGCCGGCCGCATTGATGGCCGCAGCCTTGGCATACGCGGAGCTCGCCGACTGTCCGGCAGCCGTGCCGGCCGTGGAGGCACCGATGGCGGTCGCCGTTCCAGTGCCCACCAGGATGGTCAGATTGCTGCCGGTCAGCGCAGTCGCGGTGACCGCAGCGCCGGTAGCCGTGGCAACCTGCCCGATTTGGTCGGCGCGCACGCCTTGAGCCAGGTTGATGGAAATCGTGTTGCCGACATTGGCGCCGACTTGAAACGTCGTGACGCCGCTGCTGCCGTCGAGGACCTTCGTGCCGTTGAACGAGGTCTGCGCCGCGATTCGCGTGATTTCCGCAATCTGCTGCTGCACTTCGTTATCGAGAGCGGCGCGGTCCGCGGCGCTGTTCGAGCCGTTCGCCGACTGGACGGCGAGCGTGCGAATGCTCTGTAATGCATCGGTCAAGGTCGACAGCGCGCCGCCGGCGGTCTGTGCTTCGGACACCGCGTCATTCGCATTGTTGACCGCTTGGTTCGTGCCGTTGATCTGCGTGGTGAATTGCCCGCTGATCGCGAGACCCGCGGCATCATCCGCGGCGCTGTTGATGCGCAAGCCCGACGACAAGCGCTGCAACGCCTGCGACAACGACGCCTTCGAGGTCGTCAAGTTGCGCTGCGCATTGAGCGAGTCGACATTGGTATTAAGTGTTAAGGCCATCTTTGATCTCCTGAAAGTTGTTACACCGGCCCGTTTTAGGCCCTACTGTTGTGTTCACTTCACCCGCCAAGCGGGCGGACCGGTGACCACATTCAAAAAGGTTATCGGAACCCCGGTGCCGTTCTTGAGTGGAAAATCACCCCGGGAAGCGTCCCGGAATCGTCGCGACTTCACGGTTTTGGCATCCGGAATTTGACACTGCGATTCCATCCGCGGGGCGTTATCGGCGGCAAACGGCCGCCCTTTAGAAAATGTCGCCCTGGCCGTCGGCGCCCGGGCGCACGTCCGCCGTGCTAACCTTATGTCATGTCGCACCGCGACTCTTCACCGGAATGCGCTGCGCCGACTCTTGATGATCTCTGCGGCAACGCCATCAAGCTGCAAGTCGCCGGCCGGCTGGAACTCGCCGAGCAACTCTATCGCCGCATCTTGCAGGCGGAGCCAGCGCATGCCGCGGCAAACCACTGCATCGGGATGCTGAACGTGCAGCTGCGGCGGCCGGCGGATGGGCTTCCCCACCTGCTTGCCGCGCTGGAATCGAATCCGCAAAACCCGGACTACTGGCTGGGATACCTGGAGGCACTGCTTCTGGCCGGTCGGACGGAGGACGCGAAGGACACACTGGCGCTGGGGTTGCAGCATGGGCTGACGGGCGCGTCTGCCTTGGATTTCGCGCAACGGCTGGAAGCCAGATTATCGCAGCCAACCGTCACGGAGCTCCCAACCACACCGGCCGGGCCGGCCACACCGGCCGGGCCACCGGCATCGCCCCAGCCGCGGCGGGCCGACCGGCGCAGGGAGAGCCGCCTCGCGCAAAAGCAGGAAGACAGCCTGCTGACCCTGGTGAAGCAGGGGAAGTTTGCCGAGGGGCTTGCGCTTGCGCGCACGTTGACCGAACGCTTTCCGGAACGCGGCCTTGCCTGGAAGACTCTGGGCGCTTTGCTTTGGGCAGAGGGACGCAAGGAGGACGCCTTGGCCGCGATGCAGACGTCCGCCCGGCTGATGCCTCAGGACGCGGAGGCGCGCTGCAATCTGGGAGCGACCTTGATCAAGTTCGAACGTTTTGACGAAGCAGAGACGCATCTGCAAGCAGCGCTCGAGATCGATCCTGGTTCTGCAGCGGCGTACGCCCATCTTGGGGATGCGTACCAGCTTCAAGGTCGAAATGCCGAGGCGGAAGCCAGCGTGCGCAGGGCCCTTGCCCTGAAGGCCGACGACGCCACCGACGATCGGCGGATCTATTCCAGCCTGCTCTACTTGCTCAGCCAGGATCCGGCGACGGATGCCGATGCCCTATTTGCCGAGCATTGCCGGATCGGCGAGATCTTTGAAGCACCACTGCGTGCGTCCTGGCCGCGCCACTCGAACGATCCGGACCCGGATCGATGCCTGAAGGTCGGGCTGGTTTCGGGCGACCTGTGCAACCACGCGGTCGCGCACTTCATCGAGCCCGTG
>WNFL01138029.1_pt1 | contig 12671 bp, 9 predicted proteins | sample 5400361 | NCBI WGS metagenome assembly WNFL01 (sample SAMN13153351, study PRJNA577476) | soil metagenome | isolation source: 40 cm soil on Douglas fir-dominated hillslope | place: USA:California | collected 2013-09-17
CTTCAACGACTCCGTGACGCCCAACGCCCATGCGATCGCGCGACGGTGGGTGCTGTTCGACAACTTCTATGTGGATGGGGAGGTCAGCGCCGACGGGCACGAGTGGAGCACGCGCGCCTTCGCCAACGACTACAACGAGAAGAGCTGGCCGCAGATCTATTCCGACCGGCGCGCGTGGGACCTGACGAGCGGCGAGGATCTCGCCAACCGGGCCGAGTCATATCTCTGGGACGCTGCCAAGCGCAAAGGCTTGTGGGTCGTGAACTTCGGGGAGATGACGACCGACGAGGCCGACACGACCCGCACCAACATCGCGGGACTGAAGGGCATTACGGCCAATCGGTACCCAGGCTTCATTATGAGCATTCCCGATACTGTGCGCGCCCGGCTCTTCGCGGACTCGGTTGCGAGTTGGGAGCGCCAGGGTCGCTTCCCCGATCTCGTGATCCTCTATCTGCCACGCGACCATACGCTCGGCCGCCACGCGGATGAGCCCACGCCGCGCGCCATGGTCGCCGACAACGATCTCGCTGTGGGTCGCGTGGTGGAGCGCCTCAGCCGCTCGCCGTTCTGGGGTTCGCTGGCGCTGTTCGCCCTCGAGGACGACGCCCAGAACGGACCCGACCACGTCGACGCACACCGCTCGGTGCTGCTCGTGGCGTCACCGTTCGCCCGCCGCGGCGTCGTGGACAGCACGTTCTACACGACGAGCTCTGTGCTCCGGACGATTGGCGCCTTGCTCGATCTGCCGCCCCTGAGCCAGTACGACGCCGGCGCGACCCCGCTCTGGCCCGCGTTCGCCTCGCGCCCCGACGTCACACCGTTTGGGTCGTTGCCCAACCGCTGGCCGCTCGATGAGCACAACGCGCACGCGTTCCGCTCGCGCGTCCCGGACCGCGACCTCGCCGGCCCCGACCTCGCCGATGAAGAAGAATTGAACGCGGAAATCTGGGCGAGCGTGCGGCCACGCGAGCGCAGCCCCGCGCCGCGAACGGGGTTTCTCCGACCCTTCTAGCCAATAATGCCATGTTGCGCGTCCGCTGCAGCGGATGGGCAACACGTTGCCACTCGCCTTGTGCACTTTGTGCAGCACGGCGCGCGGTCACATTTGGCACATGACTTGCGAAAAAGCGCGCGACGATTCGTTTCGAGTCTTGCATCCGATCCCCCGCTCTAGGAGTGGTCCGTGCAGCGCCCGATCCGAGCAGCCTCGCTCCCCTGTGGCCTCCCCCGCACTCCACGGTCGAGCGATGGCCGTTCGGCACGCCCGCGCGAGTCGCTGCAGATGCTCGGCGAGGCGCCGCGGTTCCGCGAGGCCCTCGCCCTCGCCCGCCGAGTCGCCGGCACCGACGCCTCGGTCTTCCTGACGGGCGAGAGCGGGTCGGGGAAGGATCTGTTCGCCCAGTTCATCCACCAGCACAGTCATCGTGCCAGCGGGCGCTTTCTCGCCCTAAACTGCGCGGCTCTCCCCGAGCCCCTGCTCGAGTCAGAGATGTTCGGACACCGGCGCGGCGCGTTCACGGGCGCCGTGCGCGACAAGACCGGGCTGCTCGAGGCGGCCAACGACGGTACTCTGTTCCTGGACGAACTGACCGAGATGGCGACGCCGATTCAGGCGAAGTTGCTGCGCGCCATCCAGGACGGCGTCGTGCGGCGCGTCGGCAGCGAGTTGGCCGACGCGGTCGTCAGCGTGCGATTCATCGCCGCTACCAATCGCGACCCCGAAGGGGCCGTGGGGAACGGGCAGCTGCGGAAGGATCTGTACTTCCGGCTGCGCGTCGTCGCGATCCACGTACCGGCCCTACGCGAGCGGCTGGAGGACATCCCGCTGCTCGCCAACGCGTTCCTATCGCACTTCTGGCGCAAGCACCGCAACCCCGACCTGGCGCCGCCCAACCTCACCAAGGGGGCGCTCCGGGTGCTGTCTGCCCGTGCGTGGGCGGGGAACGTCCGTGAGCTCCAGAACGTGATCGAGCACGCGGTGGTCCTGCTCGAGCCGGGCGCAGACGTGAAGGCGGAAGACCTGCGGTTCGTCGACATCCCTAGAAACCCGAATGAGGTGTCGCTCGAGGCCGAGGTCCGGAACGACGAAGGGGGATACTACGCCGCGCGCGATCGGTTGCTCGCTAAGTTCGAGCGCACCTTTATCACCCGCGCTATGGTCCGGGCCGGGGGCAACGTGTCGAAGGCCGCGCGTCTTACCGCGATCGACCGCACGACGTTCTACCGCATGATGGAGCGGCACGGGCTGACCCGGAGCCCCAACCTCGCGGGGTGGTGACAGCCTCGACGCACCTCAACCCTCTTCAGGGCTGCGCCAAGTCCCGCAGGTCCTCGAGACGCGTGAGGTGCACGTGTGCGACGCGCCGCCCGCGCGCCAGCAAGGCGCGAATGTCACCGCGGGCCTGGGCCCGCTTCAGCTCCCCGAAGGTCCGTCCCTGTCCCGGGATCTCGATGTCCTGAGCATCGTCCGTGGTGATGACGAGGAATAACCCCGTGTTGGGCCCGCCCTTGTGGAGCTGCCCCGTCGAGTGCAGGTAGCGGGGCCCGAACCCGAGCGTGGTCGCACATCCGAGGGCGCGGCCCCACGCCGCCCGCAGGGCCTGGAGCGCCGCGGTGACCTCCGGGAGTGGCGGGAGATAGGCCAGGATCGCGAGGTAGTCACGGGGTCGGGCGCGGTGACGTAATTCGGCCGGGGACAGGGTCGGTAGGGGCGCAGCATGCTGCGCCCCTACAGTTCCGACACGTTCCAGTTCCTCCCGGGCCAGTTTCTTAGCGTCGTCCACGTCGGGTTGGTCGAACGCGTTGACCCCCAAGCGCTCACACAACTCCCAGGTGGCGTACTCCCACCGCAGGAACTCGACACCCAGGTCGAGCGGGTCGGCGGACACCTCGGTCACTACCTGCATGTCGGGGAAGACCGTCCGCACGGGGTCGTCCACCACGGGCACGACGCCGCGCCCACCCTTGCCCGAGCTCTCGGCGACGAGCTGCTCGATCCAATGCGCCAATGCCGCGACGGCAGCGGGGGGCTCGAGCACCAGCTTGTCGCGGCCGTCGCTCACGCGCGCGGCGACGGCGGCGCCGAACGCTTTGGCCCGCGCCGGGTCGATGGCACGGGCGCGTTGCAGCAGCGTGCGCCCATCGAGGCCGAGCAACGCCGCCGGGAGCATCCCGACGGCGGTGAGCGCCGCGTACCGGCCACCCACATCCGCCGGATGCTCGATGACCGCACGAAATCCGCGCTCACGGGCGAGGGCTTCCAGCGGGCTCCCCGGGTCCGTGATGGCGACGAACTGCTCGGGCCGCGCCCGCGTCGCGAAGTACGCGTGGAACGCGACCGTCTCGACGGTGGTGCCGGACTTACTCGCGATCACGAAGAGCGTGCGGGCGGGATCATGCATCCGCTCGGCGGCGAGCACGGCGGCGGGATCGGTGCTGTCCAGCACGTGCAGCGCGGCGCGCGGCCCCACGCTCGCCGCGAGCACCTGGGGCGCGAGGCTCGACCCACCCATGCCACAGACGAGGGTCCGATCGAGACCGGCGGCGCGCACGTCCGCCGCGAGGGCGGTGAGACGGTCCCATTCCCCGAGCGAGTGCTCCGGAGTGTGAATCCAGCCGAGGCGGTTCATTGGCGGCGAAACATAATGCGGTTAGGTTAGTCCCGGAGTCCCGCGTGATCCCGCTGAGTCGCCCCGCCCGCTTGCTGGCCGCCATCGCCGCGCTGTCCTTCGCGGGGATCGTGCTGTTGTATGCGTTCCCGCCGCACGATCGGCCCACCAGCTCGCTCGTCACCGGCGTCTGCTGGCTGTGGGCGTCGGCGTACGGGGCGTACGGCTGCTTCCTGGCAGCCCGACGCATTCCCCAGCCCGAGGAGCGCCGCACGTGGCAATGGATCGGCGCGGGATGCGTCTGCTTCTTCGCGGGCCAGCTCGTCTGGACGTATCATGAGGCCCGGCTCGGCGCCCCGCCGACCTTCCCGTCCCTCGCCGACGTCGGTTACCTCAGCATTTACCTGTGCTTCGCGTTGGGGGTCACGACGCTGCTCCGTGGACAGCCCACGCGGCGCCCGGACCCTGAGCTGATTCTCGACACCGTGCTCGTCACGTTCATCGCGGGCGCGCTCGCCTACGAGTTCCTGCTCGAGCCGGTCTTCGACGCGGGCGGCTCGGTGCTCGGCCTGATCGCCAGCATCGGATGGTCGACCGGCGGGATCATGGTGCTCTGGATGGTGCTGATCCAGATGCTGCGACGCACCGTGTTCCCCATCGCCACCGCGGCCCTGGTGCTGCCCGGCGTGGTCGTCTTCGCCGTCGGCAATCTCGTGTACGCCGTCGTCGCCTTGCGCGGCACGTACCAGACGGGCGGCCCGCTCGACCTCACCTGGGACGCCGGCCTCCTGATGATCGCAGCCGCCGCGGCCATCGCCCCCGACTACGCGGCTCGGCGCGGCGCGAGTTCCCAGCCCGCGGCGGTGCTCGGTCCCGCCGCGCGGACCGTGGCCATTGTCGTGGGGCTCGCCGGGGTGGCCGGCCTGGCGATCGCCGCGATCCTGCGACCCGAACGAGCGCCCGACACCGCCATCCTCGTCGGGATCGGGATCGCGATCATCGGCGCCCGGGTGCTGTACTCCCTTGGCGCCGATCGCCGCTACGCGCAGCTGCTCGAACAGGAGGTCGCGCAGCAGACACGCTCGCTCATGAGCTCGCTCGCGGCGACGGCGTCCGCGGAACACAGCCTCCGCCTCGTGATGGAATCCGTCCCCGATGCGATCGTCGTCCTCGACCGCGACGGCCGCGTGCTCGACTCCAATGCGGCCGGACGCCAGCTGTTCGCCCCCGGGCAGGTCGTGTTCGACGGGTTCGACGAGGCGGCCGCGGCCTTCGCCCGGGAGAACCTGGCGGCGGCCTTCGCGGGCGAGTTACGACAGTTCGAAGTCCCCTTCCACCGCCCGGACGCCGCGGACCGGGTGAACGCGGTCCTCTATGCCCCGGTGCGCGACGGCCAGCGCGTCACCAAAGTCCTGGCGCTGGCGCGCGACATCACTGACCACCGTCGCACCCAGGCCCAGCTGCAACAGGCCGAGAAGCTGGCGGCCATGGGGCAGCTGGTGAGCGGCGTGGCCCACGAGATCAACAATCCCGCGGCGATCATTTCGGGGTTCGCACAGACGCTCCTCTTGGACGACCTGCCACGCGAGCAGCGCGAGACGGTGCAGATGATGTACGACGAGGCGACCCGCATCGGACGGATCACCTCAAACCTGCTCGCCTTCGCGCGCGCCGGAGGCAAAGAGCGGGCCCTCGTGGACCTGAACGACATCGTCCGGCGGACGTACGCGCTCCGTTCCTATCACCTGACCACCCTCAACATCGCGGTGACCCTGGAGCTCGACCCGAGCGACCCCACCGCGTGGGCGAACGGTTCCGAGATGCAGCAAATGCTGCTCAACTTCCTCATCAATGCCGAGCAGGCATTGACGGGCGTGGAGTGGCGCCGCGCCATCACCGTGCGCACGGCGGCCTTGGACGATCGCGTACGGCTGCAGGTGGCCGACACGGGCCCCGGCATCTCGCGCGACATCCAGGGCCGAATCTTCGACCCGTTCTTCACCACCAAGCCCGAGGGGACGGGGACGGGCCTGGGACTATCGATCTGCTACGGAATCGTCCACGACCACGGCGGCCGCATCTGGGTGGACTCCGAGCCGGAGCGGGGAGGCGCGGCCTTCACCGTCGAGCTCCCGCGGGACCACCGCACGCGTCGCCGCCTGACGCCGGCGCCGATGACTCGGCCCCCGCTCCCCGACGAGTCGCTCACGGTCTTGATTGTCGACGACGAAGCAGGTTTGCGGCGGGCCGTGCTGAGCTTCCTGAAGCGGCGAGGGATCCACGCAACCGCCGTCGGGGACGGCGTCGACGCCCTCCGGGCGCTGCGCGAGAAGCCATTCGACGTGATCGTGTCGGATGTGCGGATGCCGGGGATGAACGGCCGTCAGTTCCTCGAGCGGCTCCGCAAAGACCATCCCGCGATGGTGAGCCGCCTGATCTTCTCCACCGGCGACACCTTCGCCCCCGACACCGCCGCGCTGCTGCGGGAGGCCGGCGTGCCGTCGCTCGTGAAGCCATTCGATTTCGCGAAGCTCGAGGCGCTGCTGCGCGAGGTGGTATCCGCTAGAACCTCGGCTTGAGGCGCAGCTCGAGGTCCGAACGCCCTACGCCCTGGGCCGTCGGCACCAGCGTGAACGGCAGCGGCGCCGCATCCGCCCCCAGAGCCTCCAGCACCCGCTCGTCCACCGTCAACTCGTACTCGCCCGGCTTCACTCCCAGCAGGTAGAAGGCTCCATCGGTGAAGGTGACGAGCGTGCGCCGCGTACCGGTTCGCTTGTCGGTGAGGATCAGCGTCACGCCGCCGACGCCGCGATTCTCCCGCGTCACGCGCCCTTCGATGACGCCGGCCTGGACGACCGGGATGTCCAGGGTGCGGAACCGATTCGGGCCGGGCACGATGCTCGCGCGGGAGAAAGCCGGCACCAAGAGCGGCGAGTCGAGCGAGAGCGAGTCGAGGGTGACGAAGATCGGCTCGAACGGCACCAGGTCCCAGACGCGGTAGCCGCCCGCCGAGTCGGTGCGGGCGCCGACCGACCCCACGAGGATCCGCGCGTTCGCGATCCCCGGTTCGCCCACGTCGCGGCGGCCGTTGCCGTTCTCGTCGAGGAACACGTGGCCCGACAGGCCGGAGCGCTCGAGCGAGGGGCCCGGCGCCACACTCAAGCGGCCGGCCGGACGGTCCCACAACACCGACCCCTGCACGAACTGCGTACCGGTCGCAGGCCCGCCCGGCGCCGCCGTGATGGCGGTGACCGCGCGCGCTGCGGGGAGGTACGAGGTGAGCACGAGGCTGTAGGTCAACCCCGCGTCTCCGCGCCGCCACGTGGTGCCGAGCTCGAGGCGCACGCCGCGCGTGATGGGACGCGCCGCGAACGCGGACCACGCCGACAGACCCACGCGGGGCTCGATCTCGGTCATCGTGCGCAGCAGCAGCTGCCCGGCGAAGCGGCCCCACTGCGGCCGCGGCAGGATGAACGTGTTGAGGCCCGCGAAGCCTCGAGTCGTTGCGTCCTGCTCGGTGCGAATGTAGGGCAGCAGCCGGATCTCCGACGTCTGCATCGAGGCACCGAGCCGGGTGCGGGTCGTGTGCCCCGCCGCGGTGAAGATCCGCTCGACGCGCGCGTCGAAGAAGAAAAAGCCGCCGTGCGTGGGAGGCCGCAGGAAACCGGAGAGGCTCCACGCCGCGCGGCGGCCGGGCACCGCGAGCACCGAGAAGGAGTCGCGCGAGAAGCGCGTGTAATCCCCTTCGATTCGCAGATCCACGGACGGCTCGTAGCGCACGCCGCCATGGGCGAACGCGCGACCGACGACGTCGCCCTGCAAGGCCCACGCGTTGGTGGGATTGGCGACGACTGATGCGTAGGGGTGCAGCCGATCGGGCAGCGAATCACGCCAGAACTGATCGAGGCCCGCCTGCGCCGTCAGGCGCCGCGTCGCGCCGTAGCGCATGTCGAGGTTGGCGGTCGCGGCGCAGGTCGGCGCCCGGCATTGCCCCCCCGAGAGACCGTACTCGAACCGGCCAGCGGGCAGAAGCTCGCCGAGCACGCGGTAGGTGCGGTTGAACTCGCGAATCTCGCCGAACGGTCCGTAGGCGACGAAGTCCACGGGGTTTTCCCCGTAGCGGACCGGCAAATCGACGGCGAACCCTCCGGCGGCGTCCGTAGAATCGAAGGCGACGAGGTCGCCGCCTCGATAGGCCTCGACCGACCATCCCGGTTCGAGCCGGCCCGCGTAGCGCAGGCCGCCCACGAGCGACGGCCGCACGTAGGGGGCGTTGGTGAGCATCGCGCCGCGAATGCTGCGGCCGCGCGGGCTCGTGGACACCACGTCCCCGAGCCGCAGCTGCTTCACCCAACGGTTGTCGCGCCACACGCCGGTCCACGATGCATCGACCTGCACGCGCCCATCCGACGCCGGCCCGACGTTTTGGCCCAGCAGCTCCAGCGACCCGCCGGCGAGATCGGCCCCGAGCCCCAGCGAGTAGGCCGCGCCTCCCACGGGGTCGACGGAGGGAGCAAAGAGGGAGTAGTCGACGACGACGCCGTCCCAGCGCGGCCGTTCCCGCCCGAATGTCACGTCGGCCTTGGGCCCCTCGACCTGTCGCAGATAGGCCTCCCGGGCCGCCTCGCGGCGCAGGCGCCGTGCGATGGGCAGGTCGTTCGGATCAATGACGGTGACGGTCAACTCCGCCCAGTCCACCGCGAACCGCAGGCCCAACAGGTCGCCCAGCCGCTCGGCGCCGACGTACAGCTCGCCGCCCTCGAAGCGCCGGAACTCGGGCTCGATTCGCACCTGGCGATCACCGAACTGCATCGTGTCGCGGCGCACGTCGATCACGATGCGCCGGTTCCCGGGATCGACGGCCGCCACGAGCCGGCCCTCCGGCAGCAGGCGATGCCGGATCTCAACGAGCTGCAGGAACTGCGAGAGGGGCAGCAGGACCTCCGTGCGGACGCGGAAGCCCTGCACCGTCGACCGGGCGACGCGCCCGATGCGGAGCTCGACGATGACGGGCTCAGCGGCGGTGTCCGCTGGCGTCGTGTCCTTGGGCGCGGACGTGAAGCGAATCGCATGGGTCGCGGAGCCACCGGAGACGCTGTCCGCCATCAGGGCATGCGCCGCTCGCGCAGCCGGGTGCGCGGGCCGCGCCGGCGACGCCGGCCGCGGTGACTGGACACTGGACACGTGTGCCGCGGCGCGCGATCGCGTGTACTGCCGCGCGACCGCGCCGAGACTGACCGTGACCAGCAGCGCGAGCAGCGCACCGGCGAACGCTGCGCTCCGCGCGCGACTCATAGGACTAGAGGTACGTCAGGGACAGGATGATGGTCCCCTGATAGATCCCCGGCTTCGCCGTGGGGGCAGGGGTCACTGTGCCACCGATCCAGATGGACATCGTGGGATTCGCCGTCGGGCCGAAGCGCCCCACCGTCCCGAGCGCGGGATTGAACGGGGTCGCGCCGGCCGGATTGTTGTTCGCGCGGCGCCAGAGGGCCGAAAGGGCCCCAAATGAAATCGGCATCGTCGACCCCGGGAGCGCCTGGATGTTCGTGAGCACCGTCGGCAACGTGAATGCGATCGTGACGAAGGCGTTCGAGCTACCCGTGATCTGCCATTGACCGGCCGCTGCCGCAGCGGGGGCGACCGTCGTGGCGATGCCCTTGGGGACGGTACCGAAGCTCAAGTCTTGAATCGTCGCGATCGTCATCCCGACAGTGACGACGACGGCGTCGGCCGAGAAGGATGCGGACGGTCCCTGCGCGACTCCACGCGCCGGAAGACCGAGCAACAGAGCGGCGGCCAGCAAGTGGTGCGTCACGGAACGACCAGCCGAACGGAGTCACGCGCCGGGGGGGCCGACAGGACCACCGAGGGGTCGAGGTCTTCGCGTTCCGCGACCACTTCGTAGCGGAGCCAGTAACGGCCCCGGGGAAGCTTGCCGATGACGCTCGCGATGCGCGGCTCCATCGTGAAATAGACGCCGAGCGGCGACGCGAACGAGGCCCGCGTCGCGCCCGTGGAATCCACCACAGTGCCGCGGACGGTGCCGACGAAAGCGGCGTTGCCCGAGCGGACGAGCCGGCTCCGGGTGACGAGCGTATCGCCCAGCAGCTGGGCGCGGACGTTCGACAGGGCCACGCGGGTGGTGACGGGCCCCTTGCGGTACGCGATGCCGATCACCGTGCGCACCTCGAGGGTCAACCCGACTTGGATCGCCGTGGTGTCCGACACGCCGACGATCGGGATCTGCCCCGCTTTGGCCGCGATCATGAGGCGGACCCAGTACTCCCCGTCAGCGAGCCCCGCGGGCGGCCGGGCGAGGAGGCGGACCGTCTGGCGCTCGAGCGGCGCCACGGTGAGGCGGCGCGGGAATGCCTGGATCCAGGCGAGGGCCGACGGCAGCGTCGAATCGGGGGCGTCGACGGTGCGGAGCACGATCGCGCCGGTCGAGTCCGTGGTTGGATACCCGAACAGGGTAGAGATCGTGACTTCCACCGGCTCGGTGCCGGGATTGTAGAGCAGGACCGACCCGCTGCGGACGCGGTGGTCGATATAGACCGCGTGCGGCGCGACCATGACGCCCTGAGCCGGGAGCGACGCGGCGCCCAGCCCGAGCGCGGCGACCAAGGCGAATACCCGCGTCATGGCAGCACCGTCACGGTGAGCGTGATGGTCGCGGTGTAGGCGCCCGCCCGCTGCGAAGCGAGTGGCTGCGCCGTGCCGCCGATGAACACGGCAGCGCGCCCGTTCTTGTCCAACGCCGTGGTAAACGACACTCGGGGATCGAAACCCACCTGACTCGTGATCGTTTCCGGTGAGGAGTACCCCGCGTCGTTGGCGCCGAAGACGAGCGGCATCGTGGCGCCGGCGGGACCAACCATCACGCTCGGGAGCGTGAAGGTGAGCTGAATGTTCGCAAACTTCGCCTGGCCGACGTCGAACTGTCCGGCGTTCGCGGGATCGCTGCGACTGATGACCCTGGGCACACCGGGAAACACCGCCCCGAACGTCAGGCCGTGCACACCCGTGACAGTGACCGGCTTCTGCGCCGGGAGCACGGAGGGCACGGTGGCTTGGAGCAGGGCCACACCGATCAGGAGCCAGGCAAGGGATTTCATGGGTTGGGACCTCGTCTTGTGAGAGCGCCGGCAGAGGGAAGGTGTACCCTCTGCCGGCGCGTATCACAAGCTCGACGCCATGGATTCGCTTAGTAGACCACCGTCATCGTGACGTTGGCCGTGTAGACACCCTGCGCCTGGTTCGTCGCCGGGGTCACGCGCGCGCCGATCCACACAAACAACGCGCCCGCGCCACTGAGGCTCGGGTTAGCACCGGTCACGGGGTTGAACGCCACGCCGCCGGTCTGCGCGCTGGTGGCCGCATGGATACCGGTGTACGTATCGATCGGCATCGTGTTCGCGCCGGACGACAGCGTCGCCGGAAGCGTGAACGTCAGCGTCACGGGCGTGCTGGCCTGCCCGGTGACGTCGAAACGGCCGGCATTCGTCAGGTCCGTCGCGGCGACGGTCTTATTGACGCCGGGGAAAACGTTGCCGAAGTTCAACTGCTGAGCGCCCACCACGTTGATCGGCGTCTGCACGCTCGCCGTCGCCGTGATGCTGGCGTTGTTCGTCTGGGCCTGGACGGCCGACGCGCTGATAACGAGCGCGAGCACCGCCAGGGACAGCTTGGAGATACGCATCGGGTCTACCTCATGGTGTCGAACTGTGAGTTCAACTCGTGGGGGGCCATTCGGCTCCCCTACTGTTGCTGTGGCGCTACAGGGGCAATAGGCATGCCAGGTGCCAGATTCTTGTTTACTGTCAATATTTTTGACGAAAATGCCCCGAAGGTGGGAGGCGAAGATAGGGCTAGGGGTTAGCCAATGCAACAGTGAGTTTTTGTAAAGATTGTTGACAGTTCGACCGGTTCCAGTGGTTGATGACTGACTACATAACATATTGTAGGTAAGTGAGTTAAGCGAGAATGGCGAGACGGTACGCCACCTGCCTTAGAGGGAGGTCGAGCGAAGCGATCAACCTCCGATGGAGCAGGCAAATGAGCGAAGTCAGCCGGTTTTCGTACCTGAAAGCACTAGCGGTGGGGGCCCTGGTCGTAGTCGGGGGTGCTGGGCTGCCCGCCGCCGCAGAAGCCCAAGCCCGTGGCACGCTGCAAGCCACGGCCACGGTAGTGGATACCAGGCAGGGGTTCGGCGCACTCGACGCCGCCCGCTCGGCGCTCCGCGCGGCCGATTCCAGACTGAATTCCAGAATCGGGAGCCAAGAACGTGTCGCGACAGTGGCTCAAGTGTCGGTTGAGCGCCCGGCAAGCCGTCGCAGCGCCGTGATCGTCACGATCGACTACTCTCGCAACTAGCCTACAAACCGAGCCGCTGCCGCAGCGCCGGCGGCATCAGGGGAATCGCGTACTTCACTGGTACCGACAGCGCGAACCCCGGACCCTGCCGCAGCCCCGCCCGGTGCACGGAAATGACCGCCCCGTCGGCATTGAAGACGGGACTCCCCGATGACCCGTCACCCGCGAGAGAATCCCGGCCGTCATGGACGTGCGCACCACCGACGCCCGATCCCGCGCGAACCCCGACCCAGCCGGATACCCAATCAGCGCCGCCGGCTCCCCCTGGCGCGCCTTGGTGCCCTGCCAGTCGATCGCCGTCAGGGACGGCCCCTGGTAGCCGCGAATCTTGATGAGCGCGACGTCGCGCTCGTTCGACGTGGCGATCACATCGGCGAACCGGCTCAGCGCCTGGTCGGCCATCGTGACCCAGATCGTGTCGGGCTGAGCATGGGTCGAGTCGGCGACGACGTGCCAGTTGGTCAGCATGTAACCGTCGGGACTGATGATGAACCCGCTCCCGTCGTAGTAGCTCCCGCCCAGCAAAACCGTGATCAGGCCCACGGCGCCTTGATTCTGCTGCGCCAGGCCGGCGAAGTCCGTGGCACGGATCGCCCGCAGTTTGGCGTCGAGCGTGGCCGTCTGGGTTTCGGCCGTGGCCACCGCGCGGCGCAGGCTGTCGAGCAGCCCCTGTGAGGGTGCCCA
>WNFL01220189.1_pt1 | contig 12668 bp, 9 predicted proteins | sample 5400361 | NCBI WGS metagenome assembly WNFL01 (sample SAMN13153351, study PRJNA577476) | soil metagenome | isolation source: 40 cm soil on Douglas fir-dominated hillslope | place: USA:California | collected 2013-09-17
ACGAATCGTTTAGTCGGCATCGCGCATCCCTCCTCAGGCGCGCGATGCTACACCCGCCTGTACGCTGGAGATCTAATGGAATTGAAAGGAATTCGAAAACACTGCGCGACGCGACATAGCTGAGATGCGCAACGAACGTTATTTTCGTTCGAGCACCATGATGGTTCGCGGCCGGACCGTGGCAACGCGACCGACCGGCGGCCCGTCGCTTCGCTCGACAGCAAGCGTGTCGATCTCGATGATGTCGCCAGGACTCGGTGCGGATGTGTCGATCGCCGTCCTCCACGCGCCGGCGGGCACTTCGAACACCAGCGCCTCCCAGTACATGTTCATCATGACGTGCAGGTCGGGCGTCACGCCGACCCCGGCGATGGTGAAGGCGAGCGCGCGCGCCTGCGGATCGTCGAAGCCGGGACTGTTCAGCCGCGTGCCGTGCCACGCGATGTCGGGAATGCCGCGAGCGGTGACGGCGCCAGTGTAGAAGAACGGCTGGCAGAGCGCGGGGTGCGACTTGCGGAACGCGATCATCCGCGTGGCGAACCGCAGCATCTCCTGATTCGTGGCCGGCTGCGTCCAATCGAACCAGCTCGTCGGGTTGTCCTGATTGTAAGCATTGTTGTTGCCGCCCTGCGTGCGCTGAATCTCGTCGCCGCCGAGCAGCATCGGCACGCCGCGCGAAAGCAGCAGGATCGTGAAGAAGTTCTTCATCTGCCGCGCGCGCAACGTCTGTATCGCCGGATCGCTCGTCGGTCCTTCAACTCCGCAATTCCAGCTCAGGTTTTCGTTGATGCCGTCGCGATTTCCTTCTCCGTTGAGCTCATTGTGCTTCTCGTTGTACGACACCAGGTCGTTGAGCGTGAACCCGTCGTGGACCGTCACGAAGTTGATGCTGTTCTCCGGTGATTCCGCGCGATCCTCATAGATGTCCGGGCTTCCGCCGATACGCGAGGCGATCGCACTCACCAGTCCCGGATCGCCCTTCACAAATCGCCGGACGTCGTCGCGGAAGCGGCCGTTCCACTCGGCCCAGCGGTCACCGGGAAAGTGCCCGACCTGGTAGAGGCCGGCAGCGTCCCATGCCTCGGCGATCATCTTGGTGTCGACCAGCGCGTCATCCAATTCAATCTGCCAGATCACCGGCGGATGAACGAGCGGCGCGCCGTCTTCTCCGCGCGCGAGGATCGAGCCCTCATCGAAGCGGAATCCGTCCACGTGCATCTCGTCCACCCAGAAGCGCAGGCAGTCGACGATAAATTTCTGCGGCAGCGGGTGATTGGCGCTGAAGGTGTTGCCGCAGCCACTGTAGTTCAGGTACGTGGCCGGCCATGCCGGATCGAGCAGGTAATACGTCCGGTTGTCGATGCCGCGGAACGAGATGGTCGGACCGTTCTCGTTCCCTTCGTCTGTGTGATTGAAGACGACGTCGAGGATGACCTCTATTCCAGCCTTGTGAAGCGCCTTCACCATGTCGCGGAACTCGTCGAGATGCGATGCAGCGTCTGACCCGACACAGTATCCAGAGTGCGGACTGAAGAACGCCACCGTGCTGTAACCCCAGTAGTTGGGGGTCGAGGCGTCGAATGCGCACACCGGGAGCAGCTCTACGGCTGTGATGCCCAGCGCTTGCAGATGCGGGATCTTTTCGATGACTGCGGCGAATGTGCCCGGGCTGGCGACATCCGAGGTCGGCGAGCGCGTGAATCCGCCGACGTGCATCTCGTAGATGATCGTTTCGCAGATTCGCCGGTTCAGCGGCCGGTCGCCTTCCCAGTCGTAGGCGGACACGTCGACGATGGCACACCGCATCGAGGTCGCGACGTTGTCCATCGGCCCCACCGCATCGGCCCGTTTCCAGAGCTGCGTGCTGATGCCGCGCGCATACGGGCCGAGCAGGACCTTGTTGGGATTGAACCGCTGGCCCGCCGCCGGATTGTTCGGACCGTCGATGCGGAACGCGTAAAACGTCCCCGTCCCGCAGCCCTGCACGAACACGTGCCAGAAATGGAAGGTCTTGTTGAGGAACGGATCGAACCGGATCGTCTGAACCGGTTCGATCGCCGCCGCCGAATCAAACAGGAGGAGGACGACCTCGGTGGCTGATTCGGAGAACAGCGAGAAGTTCACGCCATCTGGATATGTCGTCGCCCCCAGCGGATGCGCGGAGCCCGCCGTCGTCTGGAACAGGGACATCGGATCAGGCGGTGGGAGTCGTCCCTTCCGCCGCCAGCTTCGCCGCGTAGGCCACTTGCTTCTCTTTGCGCGCCGCGTTCCGAGTCTGCCACGACTTGTGGTCGGTCTTCGGCTTGGGCTTCAGCCTCTTGCGTGATTCACGACTCGCTGGCGTGCTGATGTTGGTCGATGCCATGGTCCCTCATTTCAGTGCAGTCAGTCAGGCGCGGGCCGGTCCGGTGAGCCGTCAACGACGGCTGAAGGGCAAGCGGTGAAGAGGCTGCGAGCGTATCATAGCCAGGTCGATCATGAATCGCAGGAAGATGCTGACACTGTCGGCGTTGGGCGGCGTCGGCTTCGTGGCGTGCCGCGACACGGAGACGTCAGCCGTAGATGCCGCGGCCCCGGCCGGCGAGCCGGTGCTCGTCTCGATCGTGGAGTACTCCGACGCAGGCGAACGGCTCGGCGTCAAGCAGCTTCCAAAGGTGGTCAAGAGCCAGGCCGAATGGAAGAAACAGTTGTCGCGAGTCTCCTACGACGTGACGCGGCACGAGGATACCGAATTCCCGTTCACCGGCGCGACGTGGAAGAATCACGACCAAGGCATTTATCGCTGCATCTGCTGCGACACGGCCCTCTTCAGCTCCGCGACCAAGTTCGAGTCGGGTACCGGATGGCCGAGTTTCTGGGAACCGCTCGACAAGCAGAACGTCGTCGAGCGCATCGACAGAGGCTTCGGTGATACCCGGACAGCCGTGTCGTGCCGCCGCTGCGACGCGCATCTTGGCCATGTCTTCAACGACGGGCCGAGGCCGACCGGCCTTCGGTACTGCATGAACTCGGCGGCGATGCGATTCGTGAAGCGCGCGTAGCGGCCGTCAGAACGAGGTCGGTCGTGGCCGGCTCAGCCGCGATCTCGTCAAGGCGTTCGCGACGATCGTTCAGCGACAGGCCTTCCCTGCGCAGCCATCGCCTTCCTGAGAATCGCAGCGGCCTGCGGGAATTCCTTCTTCGCGTTCGCGAAGAACACGCCTTCGGCAACGAGGAGCGGCGTCCAACCCAGCTTCGTCTTCGCATCGAGTCGGGCGCCGTGGTCGACGAGGTACTGAACTATCGATGGCTGGTTGGAGACGACTGCGCCAACGAGCGGCGTCGAGCCGCTCCATCGTGGATCGCCGACGCCGAGCTCGAGGAGGTCGTCGATGTTGTGCGGGTAGTACAGCAGCGTGTAGGCGGTCTCGCCGGTCATCGGGTAATTGCCGAAATCTGCCGCGGCGTTGACGTCGTTGCCGAGCTCGACGGCCAGTCTGACGGTTTCGAGACGTTCGGCTTCGCTCACGCCGGCGAAGGGCCCCGGGCTCTCGCCTTCCCAGTAATCGAGCCCCGCCGCCACCATCAGCGGCGTGATGCCGGCCTTCGTGGTCATTTTTGGATCGGCGCCGTGGTCGGCGAGCAACTTCATGTACACAGCGTCACCGTTTTTCGCAGCCACGTAAAACGGTGTCGCGCCAACATACGAAAGAAGATGCCGGCCGAGCTGGATGTTCGGCGGGTTCCTCGCCGTTCCGCCTTCCTTGCCGAACGTGTTTTCCTTCCAGCTGATGCGGACGTTCGGGTTGGCGCCGTGCTCCAGGAGCTTCTTCGCCAGTTCGAGCGCCGTCACATGACCGGTGACCGGCGGCGGCGCATGTCCGACGTTGCCGACGGCGGCCGCGCCGTCCGTGCCCGGCTTCCGCAGCCACGACAGCGTATGAAGCGCCGAGCCGCGCGGATCGGGCATGTTCGGATTCGCGCCTCGGTCCAGCAGCATCGACGCGAGTTCGAAGTACGCGTTGACGACCGCCATGTTGAGCGCGTTCGTGCCGTCTGGCGCCACATCGTTAACAGATGCCCCGCGATCGATAAGAAGTTTCGCAGCCTCGCTGTGCGCGTTGCGGACGGCGAACAGCAACGGCGTGAATCCGGCTTTCGACTTCGCTTTCACATCGGCGCCGTGCGCGAGAAGAATCTCCGCGGCGGCGGCGTTCCCTTCGCTGGCGGCCCACATCAACGCCGTTTGCCCTTTGTACGGCTCGACCGCGTTGACGTCCGCGCCGGTCTCGACGAGTAGCTTCACGGCGTCCGGCTTGCCGGTGAGCGACGCGGTCATCAGCGCCGTCTGCCCTTCTTCCGACGTGCCGTTCGGATCGGCGCCGGCCTTGAGCAGGCGATCGATGAGCGCGGCGTCGCCGTTGGTGCACGCGAGCGAGAGCGGCGTGATCTTGTAACGCGTCGCCGCCCTGGCGTTGGCGCCGGCGGCGATCAGCAGATCCGCGATGCCGACGTTGTCGCGCTGGGCGGCCCAGTGCAGCGCCGTCGATCCGTCTGCATCCGGGGCGTTCACGTCGACGTGCTGCGCCACCAGGGCGCGCACGGCTGTCGCGTCGCCGCGCTTGACGGCCTCGATCAGCTTCGTGCTTCCGGCGGCGAAGACAGGTGAGGCGAGAAGGACGACCGCCGCGATGAGCAGCCCTCGCCTTCCGGCCGTTCGCGCTTCACGAATTCCGGTGATTCGCATACCAGAGAGTGTAAACCCAGAGGGCGCTGGAGTTGACAGGGCGGGGGCTACTTTACCGGTTGCAGCCGCGGTGCGAGCGCGTGCACGACGACAAGCGCAGCCAGGTAGGTGACCCCGGCGATGATGAACACCGGCACAAAGCTGCCCGTGAACTGCGGGATCTATCGGTGGCAGACGTGCTTGGCGGGCCCGATGGATGGAATCCCCTGCAACTGCTGAAGTAGTGCGGGACTTCCCCCACGTGCTCTAAGATACCGGCGTATGTCCGGCCGGTGCCGCGCCGCCACATCGCTGACCGTCGCCGTCGTGATGATGTCCCTGATGCCTGCGTCGGCTCAGCGGGCGCAGACGGCGGGCCCGAAGGCCCGCACTACATCCGATCCGACCGCAGCGCCCGCCGCGACCGTCCAGAAGTACTGCCTGACCTGCCACAACGATCGGCTGAAGACCGGCGGGCTGTCGCTCGCGGGCCTGGACGTCGAGCATCCATCGGCGAAAGCCGAAACCTGGGAAAAGGTGATCCGCAAGCTGCGCACGAGCGCGATGCCTCCGCCCGGCGCGCCTCGCCCGGATTCCTCGACGTACAACGCGCTGGCGTCGCATCTTGAAACCTCCATCGATCGCGACGCGCGCGACAACCCGCAGCCCGGCAAGCTCGCGCGGGTCCATCGTCTCAGCCGGACGGAGTATCAGAACGCGGTGCGCGACCTGCTCGCCATCGACGGGCTGCCAAAAGAGATCGATTACTCGCTGCTGCTGCCGCCCGACAACTCGTCGAGCGGCTTCGACAACATCGCCGACCTGCTGTTCATGTCGCCGGCGATCATGGAACGCTATCTCGACGCGGCCGAGAAGATCAGCCGGCTGGCCGTCGGCGATCCGGCCGCGCCGGTCATGGTCAATCGCTATCGGCTGGCCGCGGAGCAGTGGCAGGGTTCGCGCGTCGACGAGCTGCCGTGGGGCACACGCGGCGGGCTGGCGGTCAAGAGCCATTTCCCCGCCGACGGCGAGTACGTCGTCCGCGTTCAGCTCGCGCTGCCGCCCGCCGAGACGCATCAGCTCGAAATTACCGTGGACGGCGAGCGTGCGCAGCTCGTCACCCTCGTTGCGACCACGCGAGGACGCGGACGAGGAGCTGCAGCGGCCGCCGCGCAGCGGGCGTCGCAGCCGAGAACGGGCGATCCGGATCCCGACAAGCCGTTCGAGATTCGCATCCCCGTCAAAGCCGGGCCACGCCTCGTGGGCGTGACCTTCATCGAGCGCGACGAGGTGCGTGACGAAGCGACGCTTCGCCCGCGCATGCGCGGCCGCGGCTCCGAGCCGGCGCTCTCGCTCGTCACCATCAGCGGACCGTACGGCGCAAAGACACCAGCCGACTCGTCGAGCCGGCGCCGGATTCTGGTATGTGACCCGTCTCGACGAAGCTCGCCCGCAATCGACGCGAGCGAAGTCGGATGTGCCAGACGGATTCTGCTGACGCTCACGCGGCGCGCCTATCGCCGCCCGACCAGCGACTCCGACATCAAGGACCTGCTGCCGTTTTACGAGAAGGGCCGGGCGGAGCGCGGCTTCGATTACGGCGTTCAGCGTGCAGTCGAGCGTGTCCTCGTCAGCCCGCAGTTTCTGTTTCGCATCGAACACGACCCGTTCGACTCCGCTCAGGGCAAGCCCTCGGACTCCGCTCACACTTTTCACATCAGCGATCTCGATCTCGCGTCGCGCCTCTCTTTCTTCCTCTGGAGCAGCATTCCAGATGATGAACTGTTGAGCGTCGCGGAGCAGGGCAAGCTCAGCGATCCGATCGTGCTCGACCGGCAGGTCCGGCGGATGCTGCGCGACAAGCGGTCGGAATCGATGGTCACCAACTTCGCCGAGCAGTGGCTGTTCCTGCGCGACATCGAGGCCAAGCAGCCCGATGCACTGCTCTTCCCCGACTTCGACGAGAGCCTGCGCGAGGCGATGCACCGCGAGACGGCGCTGTTCATCGACAGCGTGCTGCGTGAAAACCGCAGCGTGCTCGACCTGCTGACCGCCAACTACACGTTCGTCAACGAGCGGCTGGCGAACCATTACGGCATTCCGAACGTGCAAGGCAGCTACTTCCGCCGCGTCACGTTTCCAGCCGGCAGCCCGCGCGGAGGCCTGCTCGGCCAGGGCAGCATCCTGACGCTGACGTCGTACGCCACCCGCACATCACCCGTCGTCCGCGGCAAGTGGGTGCTCGAGAACCTGATGTCGGCGGCGCCGCCGCCCCCGCCCGCGAATATCCCCGCGCTGAAGACCGACGGCGAGGAACCAGGCACGTCGCTGTCGGCGCGCGAGGCGATGAGCCGCCACCGGTCGAACCCGAGCTGCGCCGGATGCCACGTCCGCATGGATCCCATCGGCTTCTCGATGGAAAACTTCGATGCCGTCGGCCGCTGGCGCGACCGCGACGGCGGCAGCCCGATCGACGCGTCGGGCCTCCTGCCGAACGGGACGACGTTCGACGGCGTCGCCGGCCTGAAGAAGATCCTGATCGCCGACAAGGATCAGTTCATCGACACCGTCACTGAAAAGCTGCTCATGTATGCGCTCGGCCGCAACCTTCAGTACTACGACCGGCCCGCCGTGCGCGCCATCGTCCGCGGCGCTGCCGCGAACAACTACACGCTCGGATCGCTGGTGCTCGGTGTCGTGAAGAGCACACCCTTTGAACTCAGAAGTAGGAACTAAGAGCTTACTCGTCGTCGCTCTCGTTGTGCTGGCGACTGCCTCATCCGCGTCCGCCGCGTGGCGGCGCGTCGACAGTCCGAACTTCGTCATCGTCGGCGACGTCAGCGCGCGGGAGCTGCGCGCGACGGCGGCGAAGTTCGAGGGCTTCCACGAAACCCTGCGCCGCGTGCTGCCGTGGGCGATCACGAGCGCCCCGGTGCCGACGGTGGTGATCGTCTTTCCGAACGACGGCGCGTTCACGCCGTTCAAGCCCCAGTATCAAGGTAAGCCGCGAATGGTCAGCGGTTACGCCACCGCCGGATCAGACGTGAACTACATCGCGATGCTGAGCGCCACGGAAGTCAGCGAGCGCGTGATCTTTCACGAATACACGCACATGATCGTGGCGAACGCCGTCGCCAGCGTGCCGCTGTGGCTCAACGAAGGCCTGGCCGATTTCTACAGCACTTTCGCGCTGATGGACGATGGGAAGCGGGCGCAAATCGGACGGCCGATCGGGGCGCATCTGCGGCTGCTCAACAGGTCGCTCCGGATCCCGCTGGCTGATCTGTTGAAGGTCAACCTGCGGTCCCCGCTCTACAACGAGACCGATCGCGTGTCGGATTTCTACGCCGAATCGTGGGCGCTGACGCACATGCTGCTCAACGGCCAGCCGAGCCGCGTGAAGGAGCTGGCCAACTACCTTCGCCGGGTCGCGGGCGGCGCGACTGAGATGCAGGCGTGGGAGCAGGTCTTCGGAACGGAACGCACCGATAACGAGTTGCGCCGCTATCTTGCGCGTCCGACATTCAGCACGGTTGTCGTCGACTTCGCGGAGAAGGTGGCGGCCGCTCCAATCACGGAGACGATCCTGCCGCCCGCCGACGCGGCGGGATTTCTGGCGTCGCTGCAGCTGCGGAACCTCGGTGCGGAAGCCGCCGCGAGGATTCTCGAGCCCGCTCTGAAACAGGAGCCGGCCAACGCAGCAGCCAATCTGGCGATGGCCCGCATCGATCTCGCTCGCCACGACCCGGCAGGCGCTGCGAGGCGCCTCATCGCCATCGCTCCGGAGAACGATTGGTTCGTCGCGTACGGCGCGGGGATCACCCTCGCGGACGCGGTTGAAGCCGACCGCAGCATGGGCGGTCCCGGTGTCACGCTCGCGAAAGCGTCGCAGCTGCTCGAGGGCGTGCGTCGCACGCACGCGAATCTGCCGAACGTTCTGGCTCGGCTCGCGGCGATCGAAATCCTTGCCGAGACCACGCCGCCGTCCAGAGAGGCGCACGAGAACATTGCCCGGGCACGTTCGCTGGCGCCAGGCCGCATCGACTACGCGCTTACACAGGCGGAGCTCTTCGCCAACGCCCGCGACTTTGCTGCCGCGCGCAACGTGGTCGGCCCGCTCATGACGCCCGTGTATCCGGAGGACGTGCGGAATGCGGCTCGGCAATTGATGGCAGGGCTCGTGGCACTCGATCGGGCCGCTTCAGGTGCTGGCGCAACTGTGCCCAACCAACGATCGCGATCGATTGCCGTGCCCGACGCCGATGAGGGAAAACCCCTATCGACAGCCGGCCAGGGAAGGTTTGTTCCTGTCTATCGCCAGGTGCAGGCGAACGAACAGCGGATTGAGGGCGTCCTCGAGCGAATCGACTGTCCCGCCGGCCGCCCCGCCCTGTTTCGGGTGCGCGAGCCCGGCCGGCTCGTCGAGTTCGAGGCGCAGATTCCGGCCGTCGACTTCATCTCCTACCGCGACGATCTGACCGGTGCCATCAGTTGCGGTCCGCTCCAAGATCCGCCGTACGTTTATGTCACGTGGCGCGAAGGCCTGTCCCCGAGGCACGAGAGGGTCGTCGTGTCGGTGGAATTCCTCCCCACCCGCTAAATCGCTCCGCCGGAAAACCGCAGACGGGTTAGTCTCGTCTTAAGGTGTCGGACTGGCGTTGTTCCGGTCCGAGGAGGTAAGGATGCGTCGACTGCTGATCACCACTGGGTGCCTGGTTGCCATGTTCCTGGCTGCGTCACCGCGGATTGCCGCCCAGAAGACACAGCAAATTTTCATAAAAGTTGCTGGAGCTGCCGGGCCGGTCATCGACCTGAAGGCAGCCGACGTCACGGTGATGGAAGACGACGTGGCGTGCAAGGTTCTCAAGGTCGAGCCCGCCGGGCCGACGAAAGTGCAGGTGTTGGTGGACAACGGCCAGGTCACGACGAACCCGATCAACGGCCTGCGAGACGGGCTCAAGGCCTTCTTCGAGAAAATGCCGGAAGGCGTCGAGATGTCGTTGTACACCACCGCACCGCAGGGCCGATCGATCGTGAAGCCCACGACCGACAAGGCGAAGCTCATTGCGGGCATCGCGCTCATCACGCCGGACCGGGGTGTCGGTGCGTTCTTCGAGTCGCTGCTCGATGCGGTTGACCGCGCCGACAAGGACAAGATGCCCGGGTTTCCAGTCATCATGGCCGTCGGCTCCGACGCCGGGGCCGAGAATCTCCGCGACAACGACATGACGGATATACAGAAGAAAGTCGTCAAGGACGCAGTCACCGTCCAGGTCGCGCTCATGCTGGGTGGGAGCAGCCAGTCGAGCCGGACAGGGGCGCAGCCTGAAATCGGCATGGGCCTGACCCGGCTGACCGGCGGGCGCTACGAGGCCATCAACTCGATTACCCGCCTCGCCACGCTGTTGCCGGAATTTGGCGAGCGAATCGCACAGGCCGCCGCGCGGCAGCAGAATCAGTTCAAAGTCACCTACGAGGTTCCCGGCAAACGGAGCGCGTCCCCGAAGGTTGGCATCGGCGTCAGCCGCGAGGGCACGGTCACCATCTCGCAGGACGGACGAACGCCCTAAACACAGGGCTGAGGGCTGAGGGCTAAGGGCTGAGGGATATGAGCCAGGAATTTGCCCTCAGCCTTCAGCGCTCAGCCCTGTGCTAAGGTTTCCCTATGTTCATCAGCCGGATGGCTATTCCCCGGCGGACGTTCTTGCGGGGCCTGGGCACCACGCTCGCCCTGCCGATGCTGGACGCGATGGTGCCGGCGCTTGGCGCGGCACCGGCGTCCACCCCCCGCGTCAGCTTCATCTACATCGCCAACGGCGTCATCCAGGATCAGTGGACCCCAAAATCGACGGGCGCCGGGTTTGATCTGACGCCGATTCTGAAGCCGCTCGAGCCGGTCAGAAACCACATCAACGTCGTCAGCGGCCTCGCGCATCTACAGGCCGACACGTTCGGCGACGGAACTGGCGACCATCCGCGTGCGTCGGCGGCCTGGCTGACGGGTGTGCACGCGTACGACCGCACGCAGCCCGGCATCGAGGTGAAGCTCGCGACGTCGGCCGATCAGCTGATCGCGCGCCAGATCGGACGACGGCCGGCGCGTGCGATTCAGGCGACTGCTTCTACGTGAACACGGTCTCGTGGCGCAACGAGACGACGCCTAACCCCGCGGAGATGCATCCGCGTGTCGTGTTCGAACGGCTCTTCGGCGACGGCGGCACGGCAGCCGAGCGGCTGGCTCACATTCGCAAGACCGGCAGCATCCTCGATTCGGTCACGCAGGAAGTGAGCCGGCTGGCCGGCACGCTCGGCGCCGGCGATCGCGGCAAGCTCGACGAGTATCTCGAGTCGGTGCGCGACATCGAGCAGCGGATCCAGAACGCCGAAAAGCAGGGCGCGCACACGTTCGAGCTGCCCGAGCGTCCCGTCGACGTGCCCGCGACGTTCGACGAGCACACGAAGCTGATGTTCGATCTGCAGGTCCTCGGCTTCCGCGCCGACGTCACGCGCGTCACCAGCATGATCATGTCGCGCGAACTGAGCCCGATGACGTTCCCGCAGATCGGCGTGCCGGAACAGCATCATCCGACGTCGCACCACCGCAACGATCCGGAGTTGATCGCCAAGAAGGCGAAGATCGACACGTACGAAGTGCAGCTGCTGACGTACTTCCTCGAGCGGCTCAAGGCGACGCCCGACGGCGACGGTTCGCTCCTCGATCACAGCCTCGTCGTCTACGGCGGCGGCATGGGCAACGGCAACCTGCATCGCCACACCGATCTGCCATGCCTGCTCGCCGGCTCGCTCGGCGGCAAGTTCACGACCGGCCGCCACCTCGCGTATCCGCAGAACCCGCCGATGACGAACCTGCTGCTGACGATCCTCGCCAGCGTCGGCATCCGCCAGGACAGCCTCGGCGACAGCACCGGCAAACTCGAGCCCGACTTTCTCAGCATCGGCTGATCCGCGTTCTGACGGGCATCGCTCACTGCGATCCGGCGCATCGCGCCGGAGCTGCGTGCCGTCGAGCGGCCATCTCGGTTCAGCCAACACGAACGTCGGCGTGGCAAAACACGCCGCCGGCAACATTTCTGATGTGATTGGCGCTCGGGGCCAGGATTGGCCCTCTCGCGCTGGCGGCCGCCGGCGCGTTTTGGTGCGACGCTGTCACGCCGAGTTCTAACGTTGGCCGAACCGAGATGACCGCCCGACAGGACGCAGTTCCAGCGTGACGCGCCGATTGCGGCGAGCGATACCTGTCGCCGCGGAGTCCAGGCGTCAGCCGCGGAGGGCCTTGCCGACTCGATGCATTCGTGTTGTAGGATGGCGCGCATGAAGCGCCAGTTTCTTCTCATCCTCGGTCTGCTGACAGCTGCTCCCGCCGCAGCACAGGACGGCGCCGCGCTCTATCGCCGCGACTGCGCCGGCTGCCACGACATGGGCGTCGATCGCGCGCCGGCACGCGAGGCGCTGCAGACGATGACCGCCGCGGACCGATGCTGTCGATGGCCAGCCGCGAGACGGGCGCCGAACGCCGCGCCATCGCGCAGTTCGTCTCCGGCAAATCGCTGTCCGCGCGCGATCTGACGACGACGCCTCCCTCGTCCTCGATGTGCACGAGGGCCGCGAGCTTCACGAATCCGCTCAACGGGCCCGGCTGGAACGGCTGGGGTGAGAACACGCACAACACGCGCTTTCAAAGCGGGCCATCCGCCATCCCGGCGTCCGCGGTGCCGCGCCTGAAGGTGAAATGGGCGTTCGGGTTTCCCGGCGACACCGACGCGAACGCTCAGCCCACCATCGTCGGCGGTCGCGTGTTCGTCGGCAGCCAGGGCGGCAAGGTGTACTCGCTCAGCGCCGAATCCGGATGCATCCACTGGTTTTTCGAGGCGAAGGGCTCGGTGCGCGGGGCAGTCACGATCGGCGAGGTGACGACGGGCAACGGTCCCGCGTACATGGCGTT
>WNFL01114169.1_pt1 | contig 12667 bp, 8 predicted proteins | sample 5400361 | NCBI WGS metagenome assembly WNFL01 (sample SAMN13153351, study PRJNA577476) | soil metagenome | isolation source: 40 cm soil on Douglas fir-dominated hillslope | place: USA:California | collected 2013-09-17
AAAGCATTAATGTTTCTGCAGGGTGGAATAAAGTAAATTCGAACTTTATCACAGACCTGGGCTTTACTCCAAGATTATATAATTACGATGCATTGAACGATACAGTGATTAGAATAGGTTACAGCACTTACACAACTAATTTTGATTACTTATTTTATCCGAAATCAAAAAAAGTGATCAACTCCATTGATTTTTTTATCAGGACAAATAATTACTATAACACTTCAAATAAGTTTATTGAATTTAATGGAACAACAGGGTTGGATATTTTATCTGCCAACCGGAGAGAAGCTGCTATTTCATGGACACAAAACAGCGTCTATCTTCCTTTTCAAACAACCCTATTTCCTGAAACAGGCAGCCTTCCAAATGCGAAATACAATTTTGGATTTATGCAGTTGAAATATTTATCTAATTTTCTCCGGCCATTTTCATGGGGTCTTACATTTGAACATGGTAATTATTATAACGGTAAAAGAACAACTTATATTGGCAACATAAAATACCGAACCCAGCCCTGGGGAAATTTTGGAGTAGATTTTATTTATAACCAGATCACTCTAAATACTAAAAACATTCATCCTTTTATAATCGGGCCTGCTATTGAGTTTACATTTTCCAATACATTGTTTTGGAGCACATTTTTACAATACAATACACAAATAAAAAACTTCAATGTAAACAGCAGGTTTCAGTGGCGCTTTAAATCAATGTCTGACATATATCTTGTTTACACAGATAATTACCTTATTGAAGGCATGTTGCACAAAAGCAGAAACCTTGTTCTGAAAATTAGCTATTGGATTAATTAGTTCTGTAATTAATTTGGTATCGCTTTAATATGGCAGGTAATGTTAATCATTTGTGCTGTTGGGAACTTCATTATTCGTCACCCCGGCGACGGCTGTCAGCGTTGTTACCAAAAACAAAAATCTATTCTGTCGCTAAATAGAATTACGTCAGGCAGGGACAAAAAGCCGAACATACAACTGTTGATTGTTCTTACAAAGCAGCACTATTCCGTTCAATTAGTTATTTCTGTAATCATATTTTTTTACAATGGTTTCATCGCCGGAATAATTTTCGGGAGAAACCTTTGTTATCTGGGCCTGCACGCATTTCCATTGGCCGTTTTCTTTTACATAAACATCCGTGTACATTGACATTCCTGTAATTTCTTTTCCATCTCTCATCACCACATATTTATTTTTTGCATGCACCAAAGCTGTGCTGCCAAATATCTTTATGTTCTCATCACGGTAATCCCAGTATGTAAAACCATCAAAGCCATGAGCCCAGCCATCCAGGTATTTTTGCCGGCCAATATATTCGCCTGTGGTGCTAATACATACAAAATCTTTATGAATGATTCTGCTGTGAGCGGCAGAATCATTTGTGACAAAATTGTTAATGAATTTTGCATTCAACACTTTAAGCTGTGCCATGTCTTCATCATAATTATTCTGGGCTTCCGCTTTAAATAAAACCGCAAACAGTACCAGGATGCAAATATTTTTTTTCATAATTATTTTTATTGTTGATTAGCCCTAAAATAAGTTGACAGATTTAAAATAGCCGGGACGCAATATATATCATTGTACAATGTCATTCTGAAAACCTGTTTAGAATTTCTATCGCTTTGTGAATGTCTTTAACGTCAACAAAAATACGGTTCGTGAAAAAAAGCTGAACCAGTATTGCAGCTTATGTTATTGTCAGAAAGAGCTTTGAAAAAGCTGTTATAAATCCTGCTGCCTGCAAAGAGGAGTAAACTGTTAAAGTAATCCAGGCGGCGATAAATGAATGGTTTAGATTTAATTTATTTGCCATCTGCCGGCGCAGTATAACCGCAAAGCCTTCTTCTTCCCTGAATAGTACCGGCAGGTCTGTAAACTTTATTTTGTTTAAATCTCTAAGGTTGCAAAAAATAGAGATCAAAAATGTCTGATACTTTAATAGTCTGCTTTTATATTACTGTTTCATCACCTGTACTGCTTTTTTCATTTGCCCATTATTCCAATTTACCGATAACGAATAAACTCCATTTGCCAGCGATTTCATATCTACACTAAACTGGTTGCTTCCGGGTAAAACAGTTGCTTCCCGCCCTTTTACGAGCGCCCCCTTACTATCAAATACTTTTATCATGGCCTTCGATTCATTAGCGGCAACAATATTGATAGATATCATGTCACGGACCGGGTTTGGCCACAAGCTGAACACATCCGTTGCGTTACAGGACGACCTGAGTACACTGGTATATTGTGCCCTTCCATCCAAATCGTATGCCGCAATACGATAGAAACCATTTTGTAAAGAGTTATTGTCTGGAAAGAAATAACTACTTTCAGTAGTGCTATTGCCTGCTGCAGGCAGATTGCCGATCACTGTCCAGCTGATGCCATCAGTGCTTCTTTCAATATTAAAGTGACTGCTGTTTTGCTCCTGTGCAGTTTTCCAGGTTATCAGCACCTTATTTCCTTCACAGTTTGCATTGAATAAAATAAAACGCACAGGTAATTGATTGTTAGGACTGGATAAGGTCCATCGCGAAAAAGAGCCGATACCGGTTTTTTCAACAAAATTAGCTGTGGCATCTCTTGACGTGAATCCCTGGGCCGACCAGTTTATTGCATTATCGCTTTTAAAAAGCTCTAATGCGTTTTCAGTGAGGCCATTTAATTCCCCATCAAAATAATTAAACCGCAACGTAGCATTGAGATTTGTATTATTGGCCGGAACAATATCGTAATAACGCAACAGGCTATTACCCGAAACGGAGCCATTTACTGCCTGCGATTGATGTCCTCTTTTTATGATCACATTACCCATGTCCTGAGAAGAAGTAATAATAGCTCCCAGGTTACCGGGGTTGGCTCCGGCAGGAGCATTCAGTACAGCGCTGAACAACACCTGGCCCCCGAATCCAACAATTCTCTTGTCGTCCTGTTCCGCTTCAAGATGGCCGGTAGTGCCAAGATCGGCATTGAAATTATCCAGGTCAAGAAAGCCCGAAGTAAAAAGAATGCGTTGTGTTACGCCAATTGCCCGTTGCAATATTAAAAAGGTATTGTTTGTTTTATTCATCTCCAGTGCGAAAAATTGAACGGGCTGGCTGCCGCTAATGGACGAAGAAGCATTCCCCGTAAAACTGATTATACTGTTCCCTGCAATGAAGTTTCCATTATTTATGATGCTGGTATTTTGAAGAGTTAACTGTGTGTTGCCGGCAATAGAAAATTGTGCGCCGGGAGTTATCGCAAGCTGCGCTGATATTGTATAGACAGATAAAAGCGGCAGCACTACAAGTAATTTTGATTTCATAAAAACTATTTTTTAGATACTTCTGAATAATTTTTTAAAAAATTATCAGGTGTTACCTTTTATATTATAGTTAACGCCCCGTTCATAGCGGCGGCGAAGTAAATAGATAATGAGACCTGTCAAAAAAAACATTTTAGATATTTGTCAATATGTAATTGTTTTACTTTTTTTCCAGGGCCAGCACTCTTTTTTGCAAATCAGCATTCTGTTTTCTTAATTCATCTATCAGTTGCTGTTGCTCCTGCATGGCTTTTACCAGTGGCACTACAAATTCAGCATACCGCAGCCCGTACATATCGTTTTCATTTTTTGGTTTGTCCACGCCGCTGAAATCATATCCTGCATCTTTAGCAGCCTGTTCTACTTCCTGCGCTACAAACCCGGAGAAGATTGTTTTTTCATTCTCATTCACACCTTTCTTTGATGGGTCATCCATTTTACTACCTCCATTTATATTTAATTTTCTGTTGAGGCCTGCAATATCTAATTGATAAGTTACCGGCCTCAACTTCATAATGAAATCAATTCCTTTTACGGCTTCCCGGATATTTTTTTTATAGCGTCCGTCACTAAAGTTGCTAAAGCCGACAAACCCGCCGATTGAACTGGTATTCCCATTGCCCAACCTTACCTGGTCATCGGCGGTGCATCTTGCGAAAGATCCTAAAGCAACACAGTTATCCAGTCCGTCTACCGTTTCAGCGTCAAAGCCAATCAACGTATTGCTATTTCCTATGTTAAAGCCGCCGAAAAGATGGAAGCCAACAACTGTATTATCGGATGAGGAGATGGTATTGGATAATGTCCCGTCGCCTATTGCCACATTTCTGTCACCTCTACTATTGGAGAATAACGCTTTGGTTCCTATAGCGATATTGCTTGCGCCTATGGTGTTTGAAAAAAGTGATGAAGATCCAACGGCAGTATTATTATTACCTGTAGTGTTGGACTTAAGTGATTGAGAGCCGATTGCTGTATTAGCATCAGCCGTGTTGGCAAAAAGTGATTCATTGCCAATGGCGGTATTATCATTACCCGTGGTATTGAAAAGAAGTGATTCAAAGCCGATAGCAGAATTATTATTACCTGTAGTGTTGGAAAAAAGGGATGAAGTGCCAGTTGCAATGTTCCTGCTGCCGGCGGTGTTGGAAAAAAGCGATGAGCTGCCGATAGCAGTATTGCTATTACCTGTAGTATTCCTGGAAAGTGATTGATCGCCGATAGCGGTGTTAATATTACCCGTAGTGTTGATAAAAAGTGACAAGCTCCCGAAAGCGGTATTACTATTACCTGTGGTGTTGGAAGAAAGGGAATTAAAGCCGGCAGCCGTATTACTATTACCGGTAGTATTGGCAAAAAGTGATTGATAACCGGTAGCTGTATTAAAACCACCTGTGGTGTTGGAAAAAAGCGAATTAAAACCGGTAGCCGTATTTTTTGACCCGGTTGTATTTGTAAATAATGATTTTGATCCTATCGCAGTATTAAAAGAAGCATCCCCCGAATTCAAATCGCCCAGGCTATTAAATAAGGCTGAATCTCCTATTGCTACCAGGTTGCTACCTGCTATATTCAATTTTAACGCGCTGGTTCCGATGCCAATATTGCTGAAACCGGTTGCATTGGCCTGACCAGCATTTTTTCCCCAAAAAATATTCCCGGTTACAGGATGTAATTCTCCTGCCTTTATATTGTTTATCCTGAAACGTAATGGCTGGTTGTCTGTATTACCGATAAACTGATTAGCGGGATTGATGCCGCTGTTGCCAGTAAGTTTCCATACACTGCTATTCGATACAACCGTTTGCCAATTGGGTGCAGCAGGTGTTCCTATATTCGCCATCAACTGATTGCTTAATGAATCATAAACCATCAATCCCCTGGCGGGGTTTGGGATAGAAAGAACCGCAGCCGTGCTCATTCTTGGTATGAGCAATCCTTTGTTGGTAGTGGTAATATCCAGGACGGCGGAAGCATTGGGTGTAGTGGTTCCAATGCCTACGCTCTGGGAAAAGGAATCCTTCGGCGGGCTCAGGATAGAAATGAGGAACAAGAAAATGTGAAGAACCAGTAATCTTTTTTTCATAAAAAACATTCTTTATTTGAATAATTAATAAAAGTGCCGTGCCCTCTTATCACGGAACTATTTTACTTTCTTGTCCAGGTCATCTAACCTTCTGCGCAGCTCATTAATGATTTGTTGTGATGCGTCGTTTTGTTTTTTTAATTCTTCTATGGTTTGTTGTTGCTCCTGCATAGCTTTTACCAATGGCACTACAAAGTCAGCATAGCGAAGCCCGTACATATCATTTTCATTTTTTGGTTTGTCCACTCCGCTGAAATCGTACCCCACAGCTTTGGCAGCTTGTTCCACTTCCTGTGCAACAAAGCCGGAGAAAATTGTTTTCTCATTCTCATTCACTGGTTTTTTTGAAAGCTCATTTGTTTTTGCACCCGGGTATAATTTGTTATTAAGCCCTGCAATATCTAATTGATAAGTTACCGGCCGCAGCTTCATAATAAAATCAATTCCTTTTACCGCATCCTGTATATTTTTTTTATAACGTCCGTCACTTATGTTGCTAAAGCCAACAAATCCCCCGATTGAAGTGGTAGCCGAATTACCCAATCTTACCTGGCTGCTGGCAGTACATCTTGAAGATTCTCCTACAGCCACAGAGTTAAACAACCCGGTTTGATTTACATCGGAGTTAGCGCCAATAAGGGTATTATTAAAACCCAGGTTAAAGTTGACCCCGCTATTGGATCCCACCGCTGTATTGTTTGATGAGCCGGTAGTGGCAGATAAAGCGAAACTGCCTATTACGGTATTGGATTGCCCGCTACTATTATTTTGAAGTGCATTGATTCCAATGGCTGTATTCGAAGAACCACCGATGTTATTCCGAAGCGCAGAAGAGCCCAGTGCTGTGTTAAAATTGCCTGTAGTGCTCGAAAGAAGCGAAAAAGAACCTACCGCTGTATTATTACCTCCGCTGGTATTGGAGAACAATGATTGACTGCCAACACCCGTGTTAGCAAGGCCAAAATTGTTGGAAAAAAGTGCAAAATCACCAATAGCTATATTATTAACGCCAAAGTTGTTGGAAAGAAGTGATTGAAAACCTACCGCAGTATTATGATTACCGGTTGTATTTGAAAATAATGCCTTTGATCCTATCGCAGTATTAACGGTTGCCTCACTAGACCCGGGAGTGCTCTCCTTGTTATTAAATAAGGCTGAGTCTCCAATTGCTACTAAGTTGGAGCCGACAGTATTGGATTTTAAAGCATCGGTTCCTATAGCAATATTGCTGAACCCTGTAGTGTTCGAACGAAGTGATTGAACACCCACTGCAATATTATTGCTACCCGTAGTGTTGAGAGAAAGTGATTGATTGCCGACAGCGGTATTTGAACCGCCCGTTGTATTTAGAAAAAGTGCACCATTTCCATTGGCGGTGTTTAAATCACCCGTGGTATTGGAAAAAAGTGATTGAAGACCGGTAGCTGTATTAGCATTACCGGAAATGTTGGAACGAAGTGATTGAAAACCTGCAGCAGTATTATTACTACCGGTGCTGTTGGAGAAAAGTGATTGAAAGCCGCTGGCAGTATTATGATTACCGGTGTTGTTGGAGAAAAGTGATTCAAAACCGGCAGCTGTATTGCTATTACCTGAGCTGTTGGAAAAAAGTGACTGAAAGCCGATAGCCGTGTTAATGCCTCCTGTTGTATTATTCAAAAGTGATTGTTGCCCAACAGCTGTATTACCTTCACCAGTGGTATTGGATAATAATGATTTTGATCCTATTGCAGTATTAGATAAGCCGCTATTATTAAACAATGCCGAATCTCCTATTGCTACCAGGTTAGCAGTTGCAGTATTTATTTTTAAAGCATCAGTTCCAATAGCAATATTGCTGAAGCCGGTTGTATTGGCCTGGCCCGCCCGCAATCCCCAAAAAATATTTCCGGTTACAGGATGCAATTCACCTGCCTGTATATTATTTGTCCTGAAACGTAACGGCTGGTTGTCTGTAATACCGATAAATTGATTGACAGGATTGATGCCGCTGTTGCCGGTAAGGCTCCATCCACCGGCACTGCTGTTGCCTGCGATTGGTTGCCAATTGGGTGCAGCAGGTGTTCCTGTGTTAGCCATCAGTTGATTGGTTACTGAATCATAAACTAATAATCCTCTGGCAGGATTAACGATAGCATTAATTGATGCTATGTTTATTCTTGGTATTAGTAATCCTTTGTTGGTAGCGGTAATATCCAGTGCTGCAGAAGCATCTGGTGTGGTGGTGCCAATTCCTATGCTTTGGGAAAATGAATCGTTCGGCAGGCTCAGGATGGAAATCAGGAGAAAGATGTGTAATACGAGTAATCTCTTCTTCATAGATAAGCAGTTTTGTTTGACCAATTTATTAATTCGCTTTAGTGAACCGGTAGACAGCCGTGTATGGAACATCTTTGGTTTCTGTTGCACTCACTGGTGCTGTGGCCGGTGCTTTTCCACCCGCTGTTGCTATACGATGGATGTAGGAAACATTCGCAAAAATGCCTGTTGGAGTCTTTCCGGTTTTCGGCATTAGCTGTAACCAATCTATACTGGCTGGGTCAGGGCTGGGTGCAGTTTTAGGCGGGCTGACTTGCTGTCCATATAAGGAATCAGTGCCGCCAGTCAATTGCCAGGCTGGGCCTGCAGAGTGAGTTCCAACTTTGTTATTGGTTGCATCATAAAGATCGGCTTCAGGCGCCACGAACACCCACTCATACCCGGCAGGATTAGTACCCGCCTTTTGTTGCGACTTATATTTTTGAACGCCCCGCGCAAAAAAAGTGGCGACCCTTGTATATCCGTTTTGGCTAACGGGCAAATCTATCGCAGCAGGAATCATCAATTTTTCGCTTTCAGAAATATGGAAGGCTGGTGAATTGGAGTCCGGTCCTTTTTCTTTCTTACAGGAAGACAGAAATAAAGCAACAAGTATAGCTGTTAGGAACAAAGTGCAAACAATAAGCCTGCTCACGATCCAATATCTTGTTTTCATATTTATTTATTTTATGTTCATAAAATCAATACCAGGTGATGATAGAATTATCTGCAATGGGCCTTTCAGTTTTACACAGCACATTCATTTATTTTCTTAAATAAAGATTTAAAAATGATAAAACAGAATTCCGGTTCAAAGGGACTTTTAATCCGAAATAGAATTCGTACACAAAGCAACTTTGTATTCTTTTAAATCATTTAAGGTGTTTTTCCTATTTTAGAATAACAGCCTCCCTATTTTAGCCAGCTATTAAACTTATTGAGCAAGATGATCTTCTTACCTCACCGGATGGAGAAGAGTGCTTAAGGAGAAAGATTACCGGATCCTCCTGTTCTTTTATTGTTCTAGGATGTACAGTCGCTTCGGTTAAGTTTCAATTTATTGCTGAAATTAGATTTTCATAACAATCGCCCACAGCTTACCGCTCATAAATAAAAAGTATTCAACTTAAACAAATTAATAAAATATATTCCCTTATAAAGCAACTTTGCCTCCTGTTGAATCGTTTAAGGATTTTTCCCTATATTAGAATAGATCTATCCTCATTTTACAAAATTGAAATATGGAGTTGATTGAAAGAGCAGGGTTTTTAGCTTCGCTGCAAACAGTATTTCAAAATGTAGACGCAGGCGAAGGACATTCCATCTTTGTAAGTGGCGAAGCCGGCATTGGCAAAACCTCGCTGGTAAAAGAATTTTGCAATAAGACAAAAAAGAGTTGCAATATATACCAGGGAACCTGTGATGCATTATTCTCCCCGCGTCCGCTCGCGCCTCTATACGATATACTACTACAGCTTTGGAATGATTTGCCGGAATATAGCAGCGACATCACAGACCGTACCGCGTTATTTACAAAATTCTTTCATGAGATGAAAAGTAAAAACCAGGCAAGCCTGATTGTTTTTGAGGATATACATTGGGCTGATGAAGCCACCCTGGACTTTATAAAATTCCTGGCAAGACGAATCACACAATTGCGATGTCTTTTTATTCTTACATACCGCGATAATGAAATTCATTCACGTCATCCTTTACGAAATGTTTTAGGTCAATTGAATCCGGATTCATTTACCCGTTTACAACTGCTTCCTTTATCAAAGCAGGCAGTTGAAAAAATGGCTGAGGAAAAAGGGTACAAGGGTGAAGATGTTTACAGTATTTCCGGTGGCAATCCCTTTTATGTGAATGAAATATTGGCCAGTTATAGTATAGGTGTGCCAGATAATATTAAAGACTCGATTTTATCTTCCTATAACCGGTTGGATGAAAAAACAAAGCAGGTATGGCAAATATTATCGGTGCTTCCGACAGGTTTTGAAATAAAATATCTTGAAAAGATCGAGCCGGCATATGCAGGGGCGATCCATAACTGCCTTGATTTAAAAATACTGATTCTAAAAGACGGATTAATTTCTTTTAAACATGAATTATTTAGAAGAACCATCGAAACTTCTTTATCGCCTCTTGTAAGAATAGCATTGAATAAACGAATCCTTGAATTGTTTAAAGAAAGTTTTGAATATAACGGGGAAATTGAACGAATTATTCATCATGCAAAAAATGCAAATGAAAATGAAATAGTAGTTCATTATGCTCCTTTAGCGGCCCGGCAGGCTGCCTCATTAGGTGCACATATCGAAGCAGCAAGATTGTATTTGTCCGCAATTGAATACTATCAGGGTAATGATAAAGATTTGTTGCTAATGTTCTATGAAGGGTATGCCTACGAGTGTTATCTTACCAACCAGTCGAAAGAAGCCATTATTTACAGCAGCAAATCCCTGGAACTGTGGAAAGAAAAAAATGATACAGAAAAAATTGGCAACTGCCTGTGTTTTCTATCAGGACTCTGGTGGAATGATGGCAATCAGAAAAAAGCCGAAACTTTTGCAAAGCAATCTATTGAAGTCTTGAATAACCAACCTTCCTCAAAAGCAAAAGCAATGGCCTATAGTAATATGTCACAGTTGAAAATGTTCTCAGACCTGCCTGATGAATGTATTTACTGGGGAGAAAAAGCGATTGCGCTGGCAAAAGAATTAGCCGATAAAGGGATCCTCTCTTATGCTTTGGGCAATGTTGGCTCTGCACAGATAAGAATTCCGGCATACAAGCATAAAGGCTTTGAACTGCTGCAGCAAAGCCTTGAAATTGCCTTACAAAATTCTTACCATGAACATGTAGCACGGGCCTACACCAAACTTGGATACAATGGAATAATTATAAAGGACAATGAGCTTGCAAAAAAGTCTTTAGAAGCCGGTATTCTGTATTGTGAGGAAAATAACTTAGACCTGTGGAGAATATATATGTTAACAGTCAATGCAAGGTTGAAATTAGAAACGGGAGACTGGAATAAAGCCTGCCTGGAGGCGGAGAATATTATAAAAAATGAAAACCCTGCTGACATTATCAAAATTTTTGCTCTTACTGTTTTAGCGACAATCCAGATGCGAAGGGGTGACAAAGAGAATATACTTGTTCTTTTGACAGAGGCAATGGAAAAAGCATTTGAAAGCATGGAGCCACAAAGAATCATTCGGGCATTGGCAGCCTCTTTAGAATATGAATGGATAACAGGTCACCGCTTTATCGAAAAGGACAAACTTGACAGAACGGTAAAGACGATAGAACAGATGGGGAATATTTATGATAACAGTGAATTTGCTTTTTGGTTACTAAAAGCAAGAAAACAACATCTCCCACTTAAAGAACGATATGCAGGCTATGAAACAGATAGCATAGACAAAGCGCAGAAAGCAGTGGCTTTATGGAAAAAATCGGGATGTCCTTACAATGAGGCGCTTGCTTTATTTGAAGGAACCGCTGATGATAAAAGAAAAGCCATCACTATCATCCACGGACTTGGTGCAAATGCTGTTTATGAAAAGTTGAAATCAGAAATGCGGGGAGCCGGCATCAAAAATATTCCCCGTGGTATGCGGAAAAGCACCCTGTCAAACCCAGCCCTTTTAACTCACCGGGAGCTTGATGTTTTACAATTACTGAAAGAAGGGATGCAAAATAAAGAAATTGCCGGAAAGCTTTTTATATCTGCCAAAACAGTTGATCACCATATCTCCTCTATATTTTTCAAGCTCGATGTTAACTCCCGTGCGAAGGCTGTACATGAAGCCATACATCTTGAGATTATAAAATAGGGAATAATTGAATTTTAAATAGGGAATACTTCTGACATTAAATCAGAGCAGTGTTTTCAATTTTGTCATCATTATTCACTAATAAAACTATTTGTATGAAAAAGTTTGTTGTTGAAAGAAATTTTCCTGGTGCCTCCAACATGTCAGCCGAAGAATTACAAGGCCTTTCTAAAGCTTCCAATGATGTTATTGACAAGTTAGCAAAACCTTACACCTGGGTCCAATCATATATAACAGGTGATAAGATCTATTGTATTCATATTGCTGAAAACGAAGAAGCGATCCGCCAACATGCTAAGTTGGGTAAGTTCCCGATCAATACTGTCTCTGAAGTAAAATCAATCATTGACCCAACAAGCGGCAATCCTTTGCCCGGTGCCTGAACTGCGCCTATTGTAAAGATTAGAATTTTATCTTCTAACAGGATTAAACGGTTTTTTCAACTATACTGCCCGGGGGCCAATAGAGTGGAGATGTATTTATTAATGTATTTGATAAGGGCGTCGAACATATAATAGCAGATAGATAAAGCTATATTTTTTTGTGGTTAATGAAAAAAACGGTAGTGCCTCAACTTGAAAATAATTCCAATAAGCTCTAAAATGTTTGCCACAGAATGCACGGAGAAACACTAAACAAGAATTGACATTCCGTGAATCCGTGGCAAAAAATTGAAATTGAGACACCACGAAAAAACAGTAATTGTTAATAAACTGAAATAATTGAAGGGCTTATTGTTGCGGGAGCGCCGGAACCTCACCTTGATACTGAAGCTCAATAAAAAAAATATCTAAGAAATAAAGCGAAAAAACGTAACCTCTGTTCCGGGTTCATCTTCGCTCTTCAGGAAATCAATTTCCTTTAAGGGGCTGATTTGAGTGAAAGGGAAAAATATCTCAACTTCGTTTACCTGTTTGCTTCCATAATCCCAGCGCATCCACGACTTGAATTTCTGCGGTGGTTTCCTGGATAGTGTGGTTCGGATTGTGCCGGAAGAAAAGATGATAAACGCCTTTATAAAAAACCAGGCCATTTGGATCGTTCATCCACCGTTCCTTTGGTGTAAAATGGATCTTCGGGCGAAAATTCTCATCCTTATTGTTTATTTGTGCAATCA
>WNFL01375063.1_pt1 | contig 12667 bp, 14 predicted proteins | sample 5400361 | NCBI WGS metagenome assembly WNFL01 (sample SAMN13153351, study PRJNA577476) | soil metagenome | isolation source: 40 cm soil on Douglas fir-dominated hillslope | place: USA:California | collected 2013-09-17
CGCACCCACGTACCAGGAGACACTTCATTACAAAAGGTAGTAGATCAGGAGGTTCTTACACACGGTCGACGGTGCTTTCTCGTCGACCGGGGAGACCGCATTCCCATGGCGCAGGAACTCAGTTGGAAGTGAACCTGCCACTGAGGCAAGCTGCGCACGCAGCTACCGCGTGAGTTTGCCGAGATGCCGGCCCTCGATGACGGTTTAGCGGCGTTGCGGATTGACTTATGGCTTGCGCCTCGGTGGCTGCGGTGGGGGAGGCGCGGGAACGGCGCGCTCGCGCGGCACGGGTACGACGTGTGGTGGGAATTCGTGGTCGGCCATCGGCCCCGGAGGTCGGCCAGCGCGGAGATTTTCCAACTGTTGCGGCTCCAACGGGCGACCGGGATGTTCACTCATGAGCGGGCGGCGTTCCGCGAACGGCACGTGAGGAGCTGGTGGGGCATTTCTGGTGACTAACGGCGGAAGAGCCTCGCGCGGCGGTGCGATTATGCGAGCGGGAGGCCTCGTGGGTTCCGCTGGATGCGGTGTCGTTCTTCCATTACTTTCGGCAGGCGGTGCTTTCTTCTCGGCTACCGGCGGCGGTGGACGCACATCTCGTCGGGCGCTGACAGTACTGGTTGGACCGCGAGCGGGGACTACGCGCGAGGCGACCGGCGGAGCAGGGACCGGTTTTCCAGGTAAGGCGGCGCGCACTGTAGGATTCACGACGGGATGGGGAATCACTGGGGCTCGCGCAAGGCGTTCGGGAGGTACGCGAACAACGCGATGCGCCACAGGCTGGCCGCTGCTGAAGACGTTAGCGGGGACGGCGGTCGCAGCGATGGTTCGATATTTGTAATTCACGCGGCGGATGTCGGTGATGTTCGTGATGTTGGTAATGTTCGTCACATTGCGGATGTTAGTGATGTTCACGAGGCGAAGGTAGTCGCCACTATAGTGATACCAGGGAAAAAATGGCTCGTCGGGTCCAAGAGGAAACCAGACCGCGAGTTCCACCGCGCCGACTCCAACAGCGAGAGAGAAGCCGGGGCCACCGACAAATGCGACTAGCGCGGGCGTATACACGGGAAGCCCAACGTAAGGGCCGGGCAGCCAACCCCAGGCGGTTCCGATGAACACCCATCGTCCGTAATGGAAAGGACAAAAGCCCCAAGGTTCATCTTCGACCCACGTCCAGCCCCAAGGATCAACCCAAGCCCAGTGGCCGAAACGGTAGGGCACCCAACCCGGCGCAAGGCCAGTAACGACCATAGTCATCCAGGTCATCGTAGCCAGCGATGCCGCGACTTACGTATTTGGCGGAAGCAGAAGCCGAAAGGCGAGCATCACGCTGTTCGCTCCAGCGATCGAAGCTGTCCAGAGCCGGCATTGGGACCGAGGCAACTTCTATTGAGTTTTCGCCGGTGAGTTCGACGGCTTCGCCGGCTCGCAACGTTTGGGAGATACCTTCCGCGGAAATTTCCATACTGCCGCTGTTGACGCTCACCATAGTACGGTTCGCGTCGGGATCGGCATCGGCGCGGTAAGTGCCAGGTGCGAGGATCGATAAGGAGGCGTGAGGCGTGTCGACCTCCACAGTGTTGTCGGAAGAGAGCTCGTAGACGCTGAGACGAAGCGTGCCTTGTTCCAGACCGAGCTGCATGATTTGGCCGTTGAGGTTGGTAACGATGAGATCGGTCTGCTCGGCCAGGCGAACGGTATACGGCCCGACCTCGAGCTCCGCTCTGGCCCCTCTGTCGGTATAGACGCGATCACCGGTCGTGACGGTGAAGTTGAGAGTTGCTTCGCTCCATTGATCCTGCCCAGCCGGTTGGAACGACACTTTTCCTTTGAGGTAGCTGATGCGCGCGGCTCGAGCGGGAGGATTTTCGTCCCCGAGGGAGGCCTGGGCACAAAATAGGATGAGGCAAATGGTAAACCAGAGAGCGAGTATCGTGCGGATCTTGAAACTTCTTGCTGAGTCCATTTTCGTTCTCGACGCTCCTAACTAACAGCTTGCAAAGAAATGGTCTGAGTCTGCACTGCTCAACAAGGCTGCGCGGCTGTTTCTCTTTGCCGAAAGCTGGCCGTTCAGGGAATCGTCCGAACGCCCACTTCGTCTAAATGCCGCAGCAGGTCGGCAGGATCTTGATAGACGCGATAGGCGCCGGCTCCACTGAGCTCGTCCTGACCATAGCCACCGGAGAGCAGTCCAACGCCAAGCGCATTGGCGCGACGCGCTGCGAGCAGGTCCCAAACGCTGTCGCCGACAACGATGGACTGGTGAATTGGAACACCCAGGCCTCTGGCGGCAGCGAGAAAGAGGTCAGGGTCGGGCTTGGCGCGATCCACTTGATCGCGGGTGATCACGGGAATGTCGGATGAAATGTGTAGTAACTCCAACATAGGCTGAGCGCTAGCGGACCGGCCGCTTGTAGCAATTGCTACGGGTATGCCTGCTTGCGAGAGATGAGCCAAGAGCTCTAGCGCACCCGGCAGAACGCGAACCTGAGCCCGCAGTCGCGAATAGGCCTCTTCATGCAGCCGAGCCAGATGCTCGGCCTCGGTTTGCGTGACGCGGCGGCCGATCTCACGAAGCAGTGCGTTGATGAGGAGCCCACCACTCATGCCAATGCGACGATGAATCCGCCATACTGCGAGCTCAATGCCTAGATCTTCCAAAGCTTCGCGCCAAGCCAGCACGTGCTGGTAAACGCTGTCGACGAGCGTCCCGTCGAGGTCAAATAAGAACGCGGGGTCAGGTTTCTGCGAAGCGCGGTTAGGCAGGTTCGGCCCATTCATGTTGTCTTCATCAAGGACTGCTATTCCCATCACATGCCTCGCTGCAAGGTTGTGTTCGCAGCGCTGGGAGCGCGACAACACTGGCAGCGGCTCCTGGTCCGCCAAGTTTCGGATTGGGGCAGGTAGGGCTCCAAACTCCCGTGAATCTATAGGTAGGTCTAGATCTGGGCGGCTCAGTCGATTACGGACGGACACGCACCAAACAAGGAAGTAACTATTAGAGGATAGACAGAGCGCGTCATCAAGCCGACACGGAACCGTCATGTCTTCAGTCAGTCTTGTGGCCGGGAAATTCCGTGGCGGCGCATTTTGTCCAAAAGCGTCGTGCGTTTTACGCCCAGCCTTATAGCTGCGCCATACGTCCCCCCAACTACCCAATCGGTCTCGGCCAACGCTTGCAGGATCTGGGCGCGTTCCGCCTCCGCAAGGGTGCGCACTTCCCGCGGAGGACTGCTGGGCTCATGCCTCGGTCCGGCAAACGGAGAGGGGTGAAGCACCGCATCGGAGGAAAGAATCACGGAGCGTTCAATTAAATTCTGAAGCTCACGTATATTGCCTGGCCACTGATAGTGAACCAGGGAATCCATGTCCTCAGTGCGAATAGTTTCGATCTGTTTGTTTAAGCGACGGGCACACTTTCGAGCGAAATACCAAACCAGGAGCGGAATATCCTCGCAGCGATCGCGGAGCGGGGGGAGCTCGAGGGGAAACACGTTGATCCGGTAATAAAGATCACTGCGAAATAGACCCTGCTCGACCATTGTCGTTAAATTTCTGTTTGTCGCAGTGATCACTCGAAAGTTCAAGCAGATCGTGCGAGTACTTCCCAACCGCTCCAGCTCTTGTTCCTGCAGAACGCGCAGTAGCTTGGATTGAAGCTCAAGAGGGATGTTGCCGACCTCATCGAGGAAGAGCGTTCCTTTGTCGGCTAACTCAAAGCGCCCGATGTTGCGCGTGACGGCACCTGTGAACGCGCCACGCTCATGACCAAATAGTTCGCTTTCGAGAAGTCCCGAGGGGATAGATGCGCAATCCGCTCGAACCAAGGCATGTTGCCGGCGGGTGCTGAGGTTATGGATGGCACGGGCGATGAGTTCTTTTCCGGTACCGGTCTCGCCAAGGATCAGGACGGCCGCATCAGTGGCTGCGACGGTCTTGACGTCGCTTAGGATGCACCTGAGGGTGTGGGATGCTCCGATAATTTCCGGGCCATCAGGGTCTGCAACAAAACAGTTTATCTCGCGAGCAGCCTCCCGCGACTGGATGTCGGGGCGGTCGATAGGTCCTACATTTGTGCACACGGTTCCCTCCATCCTTTGCAGGCACTTCCACGCTAAATTTTTACGCTTGGCTGGGCTCAAACGGCCAACCGTACCGAAGAAACTTTCCTAGCGTGCTTTTTAGAGTTGGATGCGACGGTCTCCAATGGAGCGAGGGTTTCCAGAAGAAAAGAGCCCGGGGGATAGACGGCTAGTGCCGCTCCTTTTTACTGCCGGGAAAATAGACTGAGAGGGTCGATGTTGGTGCTGCCCTCTTATGCAGGTCAATAGGGTCTTTACTGGAATTAGCGACGATTATCGAAATTTTAACAGGCGAGTTTTGCTCGGCGAGTGACGACGAAGAGGTGTCGGATTACTGACCAAATTTGAAGCTGTAGCTGTACTTCCTTGCCCGCTAGGCAACAAAGCTGGGCAGTAAGCGATTGACAAACGTGGAGATACGCAATGTTGCCGGAAAACGCTTCCTTGGAATGAAAGCTGCTCAAGGAGAGAGCGCGAGGCGTAGCGACAGGTTAGCGGCGATGTTTCCAAATAGCACGGTAGCTACGGAGAGTGACCAGTGTGAGTGCCGATGTGCTTACAGCACGTCTTTGCCTCACGGGAGCGCAGGCAGAAAGGACAACTGACATGACGGATCTGGAGATTAAAAAAAATGTTGAGGCGGAACTCAACTGGGAACCAAGCGTGAATGCCGCCCAAATTGGTGTGGCAGTTAAAGACGGCGTGGTGACGCTCAACGGGCGAGTGGATAGCTACTGGGAAAAAGTCGCCGCCGAGCGCGCGGCGGGGGGTGTCGAGGGAGTCAGAGCGGTGGCAAACGAACTGGAGATACACCTGCCATTTTCCAGCGAACGCACAGATGAAGACATCGCCCGCGCGGCGGTGAATGGACTGGAGTGGTCCGTTTCCGTGCCAAGAGACCGGATTAAGGTCAAGGTGTCGAAGGGATGGATCACGCTGGAAGGTACGGTGGACTGGCAATTTCAAAAGACGGCAGCCGAAGAGGCGGTGCGCAATCTTGTGGGCGTGAAGGGAGTTCTTAACCACATTGACGTCAAGCCACAAGTGAGCAGCACGGAAGTGAAGAGCGCAATCGAAGCTGCGCTGAAGCGTAGCGTCGAGGTAGACGCCAAGCGTATCACGGTGGAAACCGACGGGGACAAAGTGATTCTTCGGGGCACGGTGCGGTCGTGGTTCGAGCGAGAAGAAGCTGAGCGGGCTGCCTGGAGGGCTCCGGGAGTTCGCAGGGTCGACAACCGAGTCACCATCGGAACGACAGCGGCGGCAGCGGCTTGATGTCGTCGATCATTTGCGCAGCGATTTAGTTCAAGACACTCAAGTAGTTCAAAAACTTAAGAAAAGGGGAGACAGCAATGGCAAATCTCGTAAGAAGGGAAACAGGAGTCAATGACCTATTCGATTTCAGGCGTGGTTTCGATGACATATTCAACCGCTTCCTGGCCGGAGCGGCGCCTACTAGCGAACGCGGCAATCGTGGGCTGCTCGCAGTGCCACCGATCGAGTCCTGGATAGATAGGGAAAACAAGAAATTTCACTTGAGCATCGCTTTGCCCGGGTTCGATCCCAAGGAGTTGCAGGTAGAGCTTGAGGGCAACAATCTGACTGTGAGCGGTGAGCACCAAGAAAAGGATGAGAAGAAAGATGCAGATTATCTGCAACAGGAATTCAGCTATGGCCGCATTGAGCGAACCATCGTGCTGCCCGAAAGTGTGGACACCTCGAAAGTCTCTGCGGAGTACAACAACGGCGTGCTGGAGATCACCGCGCCCCTCAACGAAGCAGCCTTGCCGAAGCGAATTGAAGTAAAACCTTCGTCGGCAAAGGCCAAGGCGGCAAGTGCGGGTGGCGGTGCGAGCGCCAGCATGGGTGCCAGCTCCTGAAGTAGAAACAAAAAATACAAGTCGCAGGGGTTCCGAGCGGGGCGCTCTGCGCCTCGGTCCTGAATTCCGACGTTCTTGAAATGTGCCAACTGGCACACAAATGAGTCAAAGAGGAAAGGAATCATCATGCAATCAGCAGTTGCCGTGAAGCCAATTCAACAAACCACGGAACCACAGATGGTTGCAATGACTGCGCCAGTCGAGCAGTTGAACGCACCTTCCGAGAGCATTGCCCGGCGTGCGTTCGAGATTTTTCAGAGCCGAGGACGAACGGATGGCTGGGACCTAGAAGACTGGTACCGCGCTGAAGCTGAGCTGTTTCACACCGCACACGTACATTTATACGAGTCAGATGACGCCCTAGGCGTCAGCGCTGAAGTTCCCGGTTTTGCCGCCGAAGAACTCTGGATCAGCCTTGAACCTTCGCGGCTAACCATCTCAGGAAAGCGCACTACGAACCACAAGTGCATGCGACGGGTGCTTTACTGCGACGCGTGCGCTGACCGCATCTTCCGGTCGATGGGACTACCTGTTGAAGTAGACCCGAGTAGGGCGACCGCGGCGTTGAGGAACGGCGTGCTTGAGCTGGCCCTTCCAAAATCAGCTTCCGCGCGAGCCTTGCAAGTCAGGAGCTACGCAATCGTTCTCGCGGAGGATGGCCGCCGGTGGGCGGAGCCGGTAGTACGGCTGTTCGGGGTAAGAGCCTGAACCGCACTCGTCTTATATAGCTATAACTGAACCGAAGTTTGCAAGGGGCCTAGGGCCAAATCACATCTTTTGTTGTTAAGGACAATCGATGCTAAACCGCCATTTTAAATCAATTCTGCTGCTTGTCGTCGTTTCACTTGTATTTGGTTCGTGTCCGCTTAACTCGCGAGAACCTTCTGCCGCGGGGATGGTTCCAGTTCATATGGTAGTCACCGCCGAAGCTCGTCACGGCGGCCAGGAGCCCGACCTCAAACGCGAGGGCGTCCAGGTGTATCTCGGTCGCACTCGCGCTCAAGTAGCAGATTGGGTTCCGTTGCGTGGTGAACATGCCGGTCTCGAACTCTTCCTCTTGCTAGACGATGCTTCCGACGTGAGCCTGGGATCGCAGTTAGAAGATCTCCGACAATTCACTCCCTTTAAATTGCATACTACGTTAAATGACGATCACGCCCAGCTGCTAAGGCGCTCTGGCTTCCGCTTGGTAACGTTGGCGCGCTCGCTAGCCCATATTTGTCGCTTTCCGACGTTATCAAGCGTTGGCCGGAAAGCCCCTTGCGCCACGAGGTGCTGATGATCACGGATGGCATCGATCGCTTCGGCGGCGTTGGTCCTGCCAACCCATATGTCGACACGGCCATTGAGCAGGCCCAGAAAGCGGGCGTCCTGGTCCACTCGATCTTCGCGACCGGCGTTGGCCACTTTGGTCGTATGCGGTGGCCAATTACTTGGGGCCAAAACTATCTTTCTGAGATCGCGACGGAGACCGGCGGTCAAGCTTACTTTCTGGGATACGAAACTCCCGTTTCCTTCGCGCCGTATCTCGAAGACTTGAGCCGGCGCCTGAATCATCAATATCTGCTGGGATTTCTCGCCAAGCCAGAAAAAAACCCGGCCTGCAAAGGGTGCGGGTTCGCACCGAGGTTCCAAATGTGGAACTGGTCGTGGCGACCAAAGTGTATGTCCCGGCTGGATCGTAACGCTCGAATCTGCGACGAAAGGAGGTGGCCATGAGGGCTGTGACAAAGCTCGGCCTTGCAAGTTCCTTGCTGTTCGCGGCTACCTCCTTCACCTGGGGGTGGGAGCCTCTTGGCCAACAAACAGGGACATCGACGCAAAAAGAGCAAGGGTCCCAAGTGTCTGTACCGCCCCGGCCACCTGCTCCCCTCTTCAAAGGAGACCAGGGAACGCAGCAATCGGAAATCAAGTTCAAGCCGGTGACACGCCAAGTCACGATCAAACTCCACGTCGAAGATCCAAATGGATATTTCCTGCCAAACCTGCGCCGCGACAACTTTGTAGTTTACGAGGATGGAGTTCGCCAGAAGAACGTGACCGTAGAAGTTGAACATGCCCCAGTATCAATTGCACTGTTGATGGAGTCTGGCGGCCGCTACCACGAATTGAATCAAGCGCTCGGGCCGGAGGTGAGTGAGGCCGGCCGGCAATTGCTCAACGTACTGGGCCACGACGACAAAGTGGCGATCTTTAAATACGGCGACCGGCTTGAAAGCCTGGTCGATTTCAACCAAGGTGATGAGCTGTTGGACCAAGCTTTCGAGCGCCCCGGCACGCCAAGCTTCTCGGAGGCCAACCTTTATGACGCGCTTCTGGGGACCTTGAACCGAGTGCGGGCTGTCGAGGGAGATCGCAAAGCCGTCATTGTCATTTCGGATGGCCTCGATACGTTCAGCAAGGCAAGCCGCGATCAGGTGCTGGAGTCCGCTCGCGCGGGCGGTATCCCGATTTACTCAATTGGTTTAGAGCGGATCATACAACGCGAGACTGCTGTTTATGGCACGACTGCCCCGTTTGCGCGCATCAATTGGAACGACGCGGAAAAATTTCTTGAGGATCTCGCCAAAATCTCTGGAGGGCGTGCCTATGTTTTGGAGACCGAGAGTACAGTCGCGGCTATTTACGACGACATTATGGAAAATCTCAGAATCCGATACGTGGTTACGTACGTTTCATCAAATCCCGCGACTTCCGGTCCTCCGCGGCAGATTCGCGTTGAGCTAGTCGACCCGAAAACGGGCCAGGCACTGAAGATCCACGATTCCAATGGAAAGGCTATCGCCGCCAAAGTCTTTGTCCAGGAGAGTTACAGGCCTAACGATGCTGGGGGCGGCTAGTCTTCCGGCAAATGAGTAGTGGGGAGGGGTTCTATGTCGTACGCGAGAGATTCGCTTCCGAAACGGACCACGGGTCTGGCACTGAGTGCGTTGTTGGTGGCACTGGTGGGGCTGACCGTGCTGGGTACGTTTTATCTGACCCACCGGGGTTCTGACCGTGTGGCGCTGGCCGCTCGCCCGGGACTTGATGGCCCCGACATTGACTTGCTGGACCGGCAAAACAAAGCTTTCGAGAGGGTGATACAGGCCACGACGCCAGCCATCGTCTACGTCCGCACCGAGCAAGTAATAAGAGCCGAACAATCGCCCCTTTTTATGGATCCCATGTTCCGCCAATTCTTCGGTCAAGCCTTTCCGCAAGTCCCGCGGGAGCAGAAGCAGCACGCATTAGGCACCGGTGTGATTTTTGATCGCAACGGGTACATCGTCACCAACAATCACGTCATCGACCACGCGAGCACCGTCGAGATCATGACCACGGACAAGCGTATGTACAAAGCGAAGGTGGTGGGAACCGATCCTGACATCGATGTCGCTGTGCTTAAAATTGAGGCCAACAACCTTCCCACCATAGCCCTCGGTGATTCATCGACCCTGCATGTCGGGGACACGGTCATGGCTTTTGGTAATCCATTTGGCTTGAATTTCACCGTGACGCGCGGAACCGTCAGCGCGCTGGGCCGGTCTCAACTGAATATCGAGCCGCTCCAAGATTTCATTCAGACCGATGCGGCCATTAATCCCGGCAATTCAGGCGGCGCTGGTCGATGTCCACGGCGAAATGATAGGAATCAATACCGCGATACTGAGCCCCGGAGGCGGCGAAGGCGGCGGTTTCATCGGGATCGGTTTCGCGATTCCCATCAACATGGCCAAACGCAGCATGGAATCGCTTATTAAGACCGGGAAGGTATCGCGCGGATATTTGGGCGCCATTATCGGTCCGGTCACTCCGGAGTTGGCACAGGAATTCAAGATCCCAGACACTTCGGGCGCCTTGGTTCAGGATGTGACCCGCGGTGGGCCCGCGGATAAGGCAGGCCTGAAGCCCGGCGATGTAATCCGCAAATTCAACGGGCGCTCCGTGAACGATTCATCCGACCTGCTAGCCATGGCTGCCAACACAAATCCCGGAACGCCCGTGACGCTGGACGTTCTTCGCGACGGTCAAGAGCACACGGTAAAGGTCACTTTGGAGCAGCGCCCCGCCGATTTGTCATTCGCAGGAGGCGGACGCAGGTCCCCCAACGAAGGCGCCTTGCGAGGTGTCGCGGTGCAAAATCTCACCGAGCCGTTGCGTAAACAGCTCGGCATACCGCCGGACGTGCACGGAGTCGTTATTACGGACATTTCCCCGGACGGCCCTGCTGCACAATTTCTCGAACAGGGCGACGTCATCATGAGCATTAACCACCATGACGTGAAGTCTGTCGCAGACTTCAACCGCCTCGCCGCCGAAGCCAAAGGGCAAACCCTGCTCCGCGTGCTGCACCAGGGTGAGGCGGTTTTTGTCGTAATTCCCGCGGAGGGTGGCAGTGAAAGGTAGCTATTTGCGTTCAGCCGCCCAGCGCTGAAGTAAATCACGATGAATTCTACGGCTCCCAAAGAGCCTTCGGATTCTTATGAGCGTAACTTCAACTCACATTCCAATGATCGTCAGGAGATCGTTGCGATGGTCCATCGTCCTGAGCGCCCTGATGATCGTGACCCGCGTACTTGCCATCGTGCTGCCCTGGGCGGCTGGAATCGTGGCCACGGTATTTTTCGGCTGGCTGTTTGTCTTCAGCGGCCTCACGCACCTCGTGTTCGCCTGGCACACACGGGGTACTGGCTCGCTCTTGTGGGAGTTGCTGGTGGGCGTTGTATACGTTGTTGCAGGTACGTATTTGCTGCTGAACCCGGTCACGGGCATGGTGTCTCTGACACTAGGTCTGGCTATTTATCTCTTCGCGGAAGGCTTGCTCGAATTCATCTTGGGCTTCCGGCTCCGTCCCATGCCGGGCTCGGGCTGGCTGTTCGTCGATGGCGTGATCACCCTGCTGCTGGCGGTCTTGATCTTGCGAACTTGGCCCGTGGATTCTGTATGGGTGCTCGGCACGCTGCTGGGAATAAGCATGCTGTTCAGCGGCATGGCTCGTCTGATGATTTCACTGGCAGCACGCCGCTTGGCGACAGATTTGACTTAGCCGCGCGCGGCACGCGCACAGTTGTGGAGGCTTACATGACAGCCGCAGGTCAGGCAAAGTCTCAAGTGAACCGAACCCAATCATCGCCAAGCTGTAGCGCTCGAAGAACAGGCACGCAACCAAGCATTTCCATAGGACTCATCATCCAATCATTCAGTCTTATGAGCCCGGAGAAGACTGGCGTTGGTGCTACGTGGACCAAATAGTTCTTGATTGAAGCGCATTTCCCTAGATCGATGGCACACGATCAACAAACGCACCAGCCGGCGCGTCTCAAATTGTACGGAACGCTCGGATCGCCAGCGGCGTACGCCATTCGCGATTTCCTCACCCGAAGCGACGTGCCATTTGAATGGGTGGAACTAAAAACTCCCGAACAAGCCCGCGAAATCGGGATAAACGATATCGACGACCGCAGGCTACCTGTCTGTGTTTTTTTCGATGGCACAAGGGTAGAGAATCCCACGATTCGCCAGATCATCGAGAAATTAGGATGGTTTCGCGATCCCTCATGCTCTGAGTATGACGTGGCCATTTATGGAGCGGGTCCGGCCGGGCTCAGCGCCGCTGTTTACGGAGCGTCGGAGGGTCTCAAAACCGTGGTGATCGAAAGATGGGCGGTGGGAGGACAGGCGTCCAGCAGTCCCAAAATTGAGAACTACCTGGGTTTTCCGAGCGGCATAAGTGGGGCCGACTTGGCCGAGCGCGCGCGTGAACAAGCATGCCGCTTCGGCGCGGAAATCTTGCAGGGGCGAGAAGGGGTTCGGGGCGAGTTCACGGCAGGACAGCGGGTAGGATATCTCGCTGATGGAACAAAAATCGTGGCGCGCACGGCGGTCTGCGCGACAGGTATGGAATACCGGCGGCTGGGCTTGCCGAATGAGGATCAATTCATCGGCGCCGGCGTATATTACGGTGCCGGGTCCAGCGAAGCGTCTTTTTGCGGGAATGAGCATGTGTTTCTGGTCGGAGGGGGCAACTCGGCCGGTCAAGCGGCGTTGCATCTTTCTCGCGTGGCAAAGATTGTGACTATGGTGGTCCGCGGCGATTCCCTGAAGGCCACTCTCTCCTCCTATCTGATCGATCGGATCCGTTCCGCGCCAAACATCGAAGTGCTCACTAATACGGAAGTCGTCGGCCTGGAAGGTGACTCCCTTCTGCGGGCTATCACGCTACACAATCGTATGACCGGAGGCAGGAAGACCTTTCAGACACGCTGGCTCTTCGTTTGCATCGGAGGAGTTCCGCATACGGACTGGGCGGTGGAAGCGGGCGTGACACGAGACGAAGCAGGCTATCTTATCACCGGTCCCGACTTGATGCTCAACGGCAATTCTACGAATAAATGGCCGCTTGACCGCAGTCCGTATTACCTGGAGACGAACGTGCCCGGATTATTCGCCGCGGGGGACGTGCGCCACGGCTCGGTGAAGCGGTTTGCCTCAGCGGTGGGCGAAGGTGCGATGGCGGTTGCCTTCGTTCATCGCTATCTCACCACCGGATGACTCTGACAAGCGGAACGCGCCGCGGTTGACGGAGCGTTGTCGATAGGCCGACACAGACCGGTCCTCCCGGCGCTCTAGCCCGAAAAATTCACGATTTCAGAAACACGGAAGGCCTCGCTATGGTACAAATCCGTTGTCTAGGCAGATTTGAGACCAAAAACGAGGCCTTCG
>WNFL01352541.1_pt1 | contig 12664 bp, 15 predicted proteins | sample 5400361 | NCBI WGS metagenome assembly WNFL01 (sample SAMN13153351, study PRJNA577476) | soil metagenome | isolation source: 40 cm soil on Douglas fir-dominated hillslope | place: USA:California | collected 2013-09-17
TGCGAACCTCAGCTTCATCGGACCGAGCCGCGCCGACTAATCCGGCCGGTTTTATGCACGTTAATAAAAACAGGGCAAGAACAAGTAGTTTACTGTTCATCTGAGTCTTCATTGATTTCCGGCTCATTGGATTCCACTTCCGTCGCCGCAAGTTTCGCTCTTATTTGAGCGCAATAGCTTAAGAACCATGCGACGGCTCCCAGAGTTGCTGTAACGAAAGCGGCCGACATATTGTTCCGCCAGAGGAAAGCGGCTGCCACGATTACCATGACCGCCGCTAAGATGATCCAGATGCGCTCGATCATCGTCGCGTCATTTCACGGTCACTGAGATTGTCGTGTTGATGGTCGCCGGCGGAAAACACTGCTCTTCGTCGCAGGCCTGGACTCTGACGTTTACAGGCAGCGATAGAGATCCAGTCGCAGCATTTGTTTCGGCCCGCAGATTTAGCTTAATTGGCGTCTCTCCTTCGTAAACAGCGAGCGGCTGTTCTGCGAACTGAAATTTCTTCTTCACCGCGGCCGGATAACCCGGCGCTCCAACAGTGATTCCTTCCACCTTACCTGCGGTCAGTTGCGTCGCAATCAGATAGGAAAATGTTGCCGGGTTTGCGTTGACATGAAAACCCGGCGAGATCGAAAGAGTAACGAGCGCGTCTGCCGAACCGTTTGCAGGTATCTGGACAGCCGAAGGAGAAATCCTCACTACGTCCGATGATAATGAAACCACCGGAGTTGGCGAGGCTCCGGCGACAGTCGGCGATTTGCTATTGGTTTCCGACCGTCTGCATGCAGCGAGAGCAAGAATCAATACCAGACAGAGAACCGGGGCTGACTTAATGAACAATCGTTTCATGTGGTGGCCTCAAGGTCTTCGTCGCGTTTTCTCGCGAGGTGCTTACGACGCAAACGCTTAAAGATGAACCTGGTAATCAATCCAATCGGGAGCACGATGAAAATAAGAACCGGCAGCACGGCGATCACAAACCTAATCAGGAAAAGAACGATCGCTATCGCCACATCGACGCCGTCCGAAAAGGCAGACCTGATGCTATACCAAAACCCGGCCGCGTTGACGATCTGAGTTGGCGACTGCAAGGCGATGCTTATGGTTGATAGACTTGCCTGATTTTCCAGGAAGCGTTTTCGTCCCTCCAGCTTCTCGATTTCAGTGCGCACATCCGCGAGTTGTCTCTGGACTTCCAGCGCGTCCTCGACTTTCCCGGCACGCTTCATGATTTCGAGAAACTGTGCTTCCAACGCTTTTTGATTTTTGATGCGGGCCTCCAGGTCGATGAACTCCTCGGTGACATCCTGGCCCGTAATCTTCTCCTGAATAACCCGAATGGCCATGGCCCGAATCTCTTCCATGACCTGATTGAATTGTGCTGCTGGTACACGGACGACGAGGTTAATTGTCACTTCAGGCTTTGTTTTGTTTTCGGTGGTACTTTGCGTTGCTTCTGAAGTTACCACGAAGCCCTGGTGCGATTCGGCGATTGAAGTAATCTTGCGCTGGTTATCGGCTGGCGATGTTACCTCGACGGTGAGGTTGGCGTTGCGGATGATCTTACGCTCAATGGCCTGGGATGCCGTGTTCGCAGCAGCGGCCTGATTGAGCGAGACGTTTTCGTTCGTTGCCGCTACTTGATTCCGCCCGAGAACGGTCTTTGCTTGTTCGGGCTCCGGCCGGGCCGCGGATGACTTTGTCTCTGTTTGTGGTGCGATGGCGGATTGCTCGTTTGTCCCGGATCGCATGGTATCGCAACCTGAAAGGCCGAAGAGAACCAGGCTCAGGAGCAGGAGAGTGGTGAATCGCATAGTTGACCTCCGACGGATTAGTTAATCCCTGAACGAGTTCAGCCAAACCGGCTTGCGTTTAGACACAACTTATCCTTCGGTTGGTTCCTTTTCTTCCTTTCCATCGCCCCGCTTAATCCCAAACTTCTCCAGCCGATACTGCAGCGTGCGAAAAGTAAGACCGAGAAGTTTTGCCGCCTTGGTGATGTTGTAGTCCGTTTGATCCATGGCCTGGAGGATCAAATTCTTTTCGACTTCTTCAAACGAAATTCCTTCGGCCGGCAGCTTAAAGCCGCCGGTGACCGCGGTCTGCGATTCCTGCCGGACTTCAGTCGGCAGGTCGTCGGGAATGATCATGTCGCCTTCGCAAAGCAGAATCGCGCGCTCTATGGCGGACTCAAGTTGCCGAACGTTTCCGGGCCAGGCATAGTCCATCAGGATCCGTCTAGTTTCAGTCGTCAGCCCCTTCACCAGCCGCGACGTATTGCGGGTATGCTTTTTCAGGAAGTAGTCGATCAGAACGGGAATGTCTTCGCGCCGCTCGCGCAGGGGCGGCACATCAACCGATAGTACGTTGAGGCGATAGTAAAGGTCATCGCGAAAACGGCCGTCGCCGACCATTGCCCGCAGATCCCGATTGGTGGCGGCGATGACCCGAACGTCCACGGGGATTTCGTACGTACCACCGACGCGGCGCACCCTTCGCTCTTGTAAGGCACGAAGGAGTTTGGCTTGCATACTGACGTCGAGCTCGGCAATCTCGTCCAGAAAGAGCGTGCCGCGATCAGCAACTTCGAACAGTCCTTTTTTGTCGACATGCGCGCCCGTGAACGAGCCTTTCTCGTGACCGAATAGTTCCGACTCGAGCAGGTTTTCATTGATCGCGGCGCAGTTCACGGCCTGGAACATTTCCGAAGAGCGCGGAGACTGGTTGTGAATCGCGCGCGCAATCAGTTCCTTACCGGTGCCGGACTCGCCGCGCACCAGCACCGTTGAGTTCGATCGCGCGACCTTCAAAATCATTTTCTTGACCGCTTCCATTTTTGGAGAAGCGGAAATGATCTCAACGTCAATCCGGTCAAGGTTTCCCAACGCGCGCTTGATTGTGCCCAACAGCGCGTCGCGTTCGAAAGGTTTTTGCAGATAATCGAAAGCTCCACGCCGTAAAGCATCCTTGGCCGAATCGATAGTACCGTGGGCGGTCAGGAGAATGACAATGATTGAAGAGTCGAGCGCCAGCAGTTGCTGCAGAAGCTCGATGCCGTCCATGCCAGTCATCTTCAGATCCGTCAGCGCCAGATCGAAGCTGCGTTCTTTGGCGAATTTCAGCGCTGCTTCGCCAGAAGCAGCCGAAGTGACATCATAGCCGGCGGCGGTCAGAATCTCCTGAAGAATGTCGCGTTGCGGTTTTTCGTCGTCTACAACGAGTATGGTTTTGCGTGCCATGATTGGTTTTGGAGTGCGGTGATTGGTCACCGCTTTTCGTTGTCCGTAATGGCGGGCAGTAGCCCGCCTCTAAACATTCGACTGTGATGTTACCGGCAGCGTGATGGTGAACGTGGTACCTTCGCCCACTTTTGATTTTACCGAAATCGATCCGTCATGATCATCGACCGCTTTCTTAACGATGGCCAACCCCAGACCGGTGCCCGTCTCTTTGGTTGAATAGTACGGCTCGAACACTTTCGAGATGTCTTCGGGAGCGATCCCGCGACCGCTATCGATGACGTCGATGCGTGCCCGGCGGCCTTCGTCTTCGCTTGATAAAACAACGGATAGCTTACCACCACTGCCGTCCATCGCCTGGAAACCATTGATAATCAGGTTAATCAGAGCAGACCGCAACGATTCACCGTCGGCCATAACCGGCGGGACTTCGCCCTGCGTGACAACCTTGGTCTCGACATTGCTTTCCGCAGCTTGAACTTCAAAGATACGCATTGCGTCAGTGGCCGCAGCGAATATGTCGATGGGCCTGGGCTCGAGTTTCGCGGGCCGCGAATAGTTAAGGAACTCTGTAATCCGGCTGTTGATCCGAGCAACTTCCAGCTTCAACTGTTTAGTCAGGCTGTTGAATTTCTCCTGCTTCTCAGGATCGCTGGGCGCGAAAGTCGCCCGCAGGTGATCGAGGGTTAGATTGATGTAGTTCAGTGGATTTCTGATCTCATGCGCGATTGCAGATGCGAGCCGGCTTACAACAACCGCTTTCTCAGCATTGTAGAGCTGGGCCTCGAGTTCGCGCGTGCGACCGAGCTTAACAGTCATCTCGTTGAAAAGCTCAGTCAGTTCTCCCATTTCGTCGTGGCGTCCGCTGGTAGGAACCTTAAAAGAGAAATCGCCGGCCGCGACGCTGCGGGCGCCGATTGACAGATACTTGATCGGGCGCGTGAAGCGCCAGACAACGAGCCCAGTCAAACACGTGGTCACGAGCAATACAGCAAGCGTGTAAAGCAGTGACTGCCGCGCTTGACGTCTCAGAATTGTCATCAGACTGTTCTCAGATCCGAGAACGACGATTACATAGCGACGACCGTTGCCCAACTGTCATCCCTTCCGGCAGCGGCGCATTTTCTGAAGGAAGCTCAACTGCGCTTTTCAAGGGCGGCAAAGAAATGTCCCTGACCTTTACGTAACGAATGGATTTGTCGGGGTTCTCCTGGGGAATTTGATTCTTATCGAGGCTGTCCTTGATATTTCCTTGATCATCGACGATCAGGACGTTTTTCATCCGATCCCCCTGGTCGCCGAATAATGGCTGCTGAGCCTGGTCGCGCATCTGGTCCAGATATAAGCCGCTCGAAAGACTGTTCACTCCGAGCGCTACTCCCGCCATGATTGCTCGCTGCTGCTCGACTATAAACTGGGTGTTACTGCGTACCGAACGCAGGTTGACGTAGTACTGAACGCTCAACGTAAGCATCAAGAGCGCGGCCAGCAGTAGCAATAGGCGAACGCGGAAGCTGTTTAGCAATCTCGACAAGTCCTTTTGTCGTAGCAAAACGCGGGCCAAACACCGGGCAAAACTCTGATGTTGGCATGCGAAATTCGGGTTGCCGTTTTCTTACACTGATGTTATAGTTGGCTCGGCCTCAAAGCAAACTCCCCAGAGGCTGCCCGCGGGAGCAACTTCCGTCTCACTTATGGCTGGCGGTGGAAATGGAACTTGGGCGTTTGGTTGCAACAAGTTTTAGCGCCCTTAGGGTTTCTAAAGCTTACTAAGACGAGCACGCACGTCGCCCCTCGACGCGCGAATCTAAGCAGCGAAAGTTTCATTCAGTTCCGCTTCACTGTACTCGCGATAGCATTTCTTTAACGAGGGAGTTGCCGATGATTTTTAAAAGTTCCCCCAGGGTCGCACGCGTCGTATTTAGCCTCTTCATCCTCTTCGCACTAAATGGTTCAGTTACAGTCGAAACAGCCGCACGCGGAAGACATTCGCGGGGCCGTTCTGCGCGTAAAGCAGTAGCGCGGGGCGGCAGATTATCGAAACGGGAGCGCCGGGAGTTGGCGCGCTCCGGCCGCCGCGGTGGTCGCGTGCATTTGTCGAAACGCGAAATGCGCGCTGAACGCCAGCGGGATGCGCGCGAACAGGCTGCGTATATTGCCAAACTCGAAAAGCGAGCGGGTCACAAACTCAGCAAACGGGAGCGCGCTGCAGAGATGCGCCGGTTTGGATCCAAGCATCGGCGGGAGATTGAAGAAGCACGCCGGCGCGCCGAGGCTGCGCGGCAGGCAGCGATCGCCAGACAGCGCGCCATCGACGAAGGGATGCGCAACGAAGCCGAATCCAATATCGCCAAAGACAATACGGTGGGTGAGGATTTGGAAGTCCGCAAAGCTGCGGTCGCGGCCCTTGGTCACCACGCCGGTACAGTGGTCGTGCTGGATCCGAAGACCGGGCGCGTGTATACGGTCGTTAATCAGGATTGGGCGCTGCGTCGCGGTTTCAAGCCGTGCTCCACTATCAAGCTAGTGACCGGCGTCGCCGGCTTGTGCGAGAAGGTGATTCAGCCAATCGAAACCGTCAGTGATGGAAGCAATTATAGGATCGATTTGACGGATGCGCTGGCTTATTCGAACAATCAGTACTTCCAACATGTCGGTGGCCAGGTCGGTTTCGACAAAATGGTCTCCTACGCTCGGGAGTTGGGTCTGGGCGAAAAGACGGGAATCAATTATGTGAACGAGTCTCCAGGGAAGGTGCCGCTATTCAAATCGGGATACGCGGTAAACCATATGAGTTCCCATGGGGACGATTTCGAAGTCACCGCAATTCAACTGGCAGCTCTAGTCTCGGCGATGTCGAATGGCGGCAGATTGCTGGTGCCTCACGTACCACGAACGGTTGAAGAGAACTCGACCTTCAAGACCGAGCTGCGCCGCAAAATTAACGTCGAAAATGAAGCTTGGAAGCGCATGGTCCCCGGAATGATCGGCGCGGTCAATTACGGTTCCGGAAAGAAGGCCTATCGTCCCGAACAGACAGTCGCCGGAAAGACCGGAACCTGCATCGGACAGGGATCATGGTTGGGCCTGTTCACCTCCTACGCTCCGGTTGTCAATCCGCGACTGGCCGTAGTCGTGATCACCCGGGGAGCGGATGCTCACGGACACCTGCCCGCCGCAGTTGCAGGCAACATTTATCGCGCCCTAAGTTCGCGTTTCGGCACGCAGATCAACTTCCAAATTGCCGAGGGTTCGGACGACGAAGCAACGCCTGGCGGCAATCGCAACAAGAAAGCTGCCGCGCTGAATGAAGAGGCGAAGGAAACAAAGGCAGCGGCCGAAGCCGAGGAAAACAGCAACGACGCTGCGGACACGGGAAATACAGCGACGGCCAATCCCAGCCTAAATAATTCACCCTCAACTGAAAAGAGTAAGGTGAAGACGACTTCGATGCCGATCGAGAACAAGCCCAAGACGCCGGTCCAAGCTCCGGCAAAGACGGGCGCCAATGATGCCAGCGATGGCCGGCCGCGTCGTATTCAACCAAATCAACCGTGAACCCGCGGCAGAGTTCCATCGGCCGGTTTCGCGACAAAACAAAGCAATGCCGAACTTTCGTGATTTCTTGCGAGAGTTCGGCATTTTTGCTGTGATGTTGCGACGGCAGGAACTTGAGCGGATTAAGGCTTGACACGTGGCGGCTGTTGCCCGATTATTGCCGTTTCGTTCGTGTCATTAAGATGGTGGCGTGCCTCCGGCGGAGCCGGTGCGCTCGGCACGTGACAACGAGCGGTGCGGGAATTGCATCTTAGGCTGGCGGTGTGTGAAGCACTACTCACTTTCCCGGACAGGTCGCGTCAGAGATTTAGCAGCAGGAATCGATCGGAGGCTAGAAGCAAAACTAATGAAACGAACAACCATATTATTGACAGTTGCTGTCATGCTGGCAGCATTCGCTGTGCCCGTGTTGGCCCAGACAAAAGAATGTAATGACGAGAACAAGGCCGCCTGGTATGACACCTTTCTTAAGAACTACAAGGGAGAACCCCCTCAGCAAAAGATTGCCTATGATGCCGCTAAGCTGTATCTGACTTCCTGTCCTGCAGATCCGGCCGACAAGATCGCTGACTTCATGAAGAATAAGTTTGTCATTCCGTATGAAGCGATGACGGCTGGCGTAACGGTGAAGAAACAGTTTGATGATGCGTTCAAGCAAAAGAAATATGCCGATCAAATAAAGCTCGGCAAGGAGATAGTGGCGACCGAACCGGACAACTCTGCGGTTTACATCATCATGGGTGTAGCCGGCTTAGGTGATGAGTCCCTTCTCAACGACTCGGCGCAGTCTGCCAAAAAGGCAATCGAGTTGGTTGAGGCAGGAAAACCGTTCGTGCCATACGATTCAAAAGATAAGGCTTTGGCAGCTCTCAACTACGTGATTGCCAGGTCCTATCTCAAGAGTGCGCCGGCCGACGCGATCCCTTACTTACTAAAAGCCGCCAAGTACGAGAGCGACCTGAAAAAGAACCCACAGCTCTACCTGGATCTGGCCGCTGCATACAACGATGGCCCGCGCGCCAAGTTAACCGAAGAATACAAGAGCAAAGTAGGGCCAAACCAAACTGAAACTCCGGAAAGCAAGCTGGCGCTCGCAAATCTCAATCAGGTTCTGGACCGCCAGATCGACGCCTGGGCTCGTGCGGCGGCGCTGGCAGATGCGGCGAACAAGAGTGCGATCATGGGTGATCTAACGGATCTCTACAAGTATCGCAACAAGTCGGAAGCCGGTCTTAATGAACTGGTGGCCAGTGTGCTGTCCAAACCAATCCCGGAGATTCCGACGCCGCTGACATCTCTGCCGGTTACCACTCCGTCTTCGACTCCGGCGACGGGCGGATCTACAACGAACGGATCGGCGCAAACCGGTAACGGCGGAGGTACGAAGACCGGCAGCTCGACCGGCGCCGCAACCAGCGGACAAACTAAAACAGGTTCGATATCGGTCGGCGGGACGGGCAGCGCTAAGCCTGCCGCCAGTCCGACACCGGCAAACAAGAAGCCGCGCTCAAATTATCGCCGCGGATAATTCGGACTCAGTGGGCGTCCTGCTTGAAAGCCGAACGGCGCGCGCCTTGATTTTTGACGCCGGATGCATCGTCACTTCGACGCAGCATTCGGCGTTTTGCTAGAATAGCCTTTCGTGAGAACTGCTGAGCTGCAAAAACCAGATGAGCTCGAGGAAATCCTCGGCTATCAATTCCTGAATAGTGCCTTGCTGGCACAGGCAATGACCCATCGCTCCTGGGCGCATGAGCAAGTTTCGCCCCGCGCGCAGCACGACGCGCGTAATCTGCACAACGAAGCGCTCGAATTCCTCGGAGATTCAATTCTTGGTCTGATCGTTGCGAATTATCTGTTCAAGGCATATCCCGGAGCCAGCGAAGGCGAATTGTCCCGCATGAAACACCGGCTGGTCAGCGAGCCAACCCTGGCAAAGGCGTCGACGGATTTGCGGCTGGGCGAATTCGTGCGCTTTGGCCGTGGCGAAGAGAAGAGTGGTGGACGCGGAAAGCACGCTCTGTTGGCTGATGTTTTCGAAGCAGTAACAGGAGCAATCTTTCTTGACGGTGGACTGGAGGCGGCGAAAGACTTCGTCGAACTTGCGCTCGGCCCAGAGCTGCGCGCGGCCGATCCGATCGCCGCCGCTGCGGCCGATCCTAAGACTACTTTGCAGGAGAAGCTACAGGCGATTCGTCAGCCTGGACCGCAGTACACGGTAATCGAAACGCTGGGACCCCCTCACCGGCGTATGTTTCATGTCGAGCTCAGGTGGAACGGCGGCGTCGCGCGGGGTGAGGGTCCAACCATTAAGGCCGCCGAGGCCGCCGCCGCGCAGGCGGCGTTGAAACAAATGGAAAGCGAGTAGTCCCGATCTAAAGCCGGCTTGACCATCAAGCTTGCCAACCTCTACGATGTTCGCAATGAACGAATCAACCGTCACGACTGAAGAAAAAACAACTGAGAGGCCGGGTGCGTTTTCTTCTCGCCCGGTTAGATCCAACGGTCGTGAGGTTGAACCGAAGGTCGAGGCTGAACCGGTTGGACCACCCAGAAGCGTAATTCGCGAATATTTCGAATCCGCAGTCGTTACCGTCATTATGGCTTTGTTCGGAATGACGTTCATCGTGCAGGCTGTCAAGGTGCCTACCGGCTCTATGCAGAACACCATCGTGGTTGGCGATCATCTTTTGGTGAACAAGTTTATTTTCGCCCCCGGCCCCCGCCTACCCCTTTTGCCTCAGCGCGAGATCAGGCGCGGCGACATCATTGTTTTCAAATACCCCGGCAATCCTTTCAATCCCGAACGCGACAGGGACGAAGATAACATTCCGTACAAAGTTAATTACGTAAAGCGAGTGATTGGCTTGCCTGGCGATGTAGTCGAAGTTAAGGGTTTGCGCGTTTTCGTCAACGGTCAACCGTTGCCGGAACACATCATCGTGGCGAAGAACGTTAACGAAAAGGCACCTCTGGAGATCGTTGAGGATACTCCGCGACAAGGCAACGAATTGTATGACGTGTATTACTTTGCTGAGAAAGTGGAGTCTGCGCGGCGGGGCCAGGAGGTGAGTGCCAGTGCCGATTTTCATTTTGCGGTCAATGGGAAGCCCGCGAAGGTCCCTGATAACTCTTACTTTGTAATGGGAGATGATCGCGACAATAGTCTGGATAGCCGGGCCTGGGGCTTCGTGCCGCGGGATCTGGTCATCGGCCGGGCTATGTTCGTCTACTGGTCCTATGACGAAACCAAACAATTCAGCAGCCCCCTCGATTTTTTTGCCAACACGCGCTGGCGCCGCACTGGCACGATGGTGAAATAGTGTTGCGCGCGACACTTCCGTGCTCAGGCGACTGCTCTCAAAAGATTTTCTAACCCGCGTTTGGGCTCGAGCTGAAGCGGATGAAGTCTTCGGCCGTGCCGCACAGTTATCTTATTACTTTCTGCTCTCACTTTTCCCGCTGCTCCTTTTTCTGATTACTCTTTTCGGTTACATGGCCGGCGCGGGCTCACACCTGCGTCAGAAGCTGATTACCTATCTCGGCAGTGTCATGCCGGGCGCCGCGCTTCAGCTGGTTGTGGCAACGATCGATCAAGTCACCGAGGCTCGTGGCGGAGGTAAGTTGTGGTTCGGCTTACTGGCGGCCTTATGGGCTGCCTCCAGCGGTCTGAATGCTCTCGCGCGGGCGCTGAACGTTGCTTACGATGTGCCTGAAACGCGTCCCTGGTGGAAACTGCGGTTGGTTTCCTTAGCGCTGACGGTCGCCATTGCGCTTTTGATAATTTCCGCGTTGCTGCTGGTGCTTTACGGAGGCCAACTCGGCGATTCTCTCGCCACACTTATTCACGAAGGCTACGCGTTCACGGCTGCGTGGAAGATCTTGCAATGGCCAATTTCACTCGCGTTCGTCTTCATTGCCTTCGCTCTTATTTATCGGTTCGGCCCCAACCTTTCGGCCAAGCGGCGCGGCGGACACTTGCCTGCGTCAGATTTCCGGCGGCGCTGGCTTTCCCCCGGAGTAATGGCCGCTGTCATTTTATGGATGCTCGTCTCGCTGGGCTTCCGGCTCTATCTGCATTTTTTCAATTCGTACAGCGCGACCTACGGCTCCCTGGGGGCGTTGATTATTTTGATGTTGTGGTTTTATCTGAGCGGTGCTGCAATTCTTCTGGGCGGCGAAATCAACTGCGAGATAGAGTGCACCGAGCCCTCGACTTAGAATTTAAACTTTCAAAATTCGATACCTGCCTACTCAATCATTTTATTCAGACAAGGTTCGAGATCGATGCATCTTGTTCCATTTTAGTTCAAGCGAATACAGGTTCGCGGTCCGAGAAACCCAATACAACCCGCGGCACGGGCTTTGCTCCTTTCCCCCTTTCGTAAGCGCATTTGGTAGAAGAAAGGATGGTTCAAAGATATGCTGTGGACAATTCTGTTGGTGTTATTGGTTTTGTGGTTGTTGGGTTTGATTGGTGGAATCGGCGGCAGCCTAATACACCTGTTGCTCTTGGTCGCGCTGGTCGTGTTGATCCTTCAACTGATCACCGGTCGACGAGCTGCGGTTTAAGATCAAGACCTGATGTTTCCCGACGGAGCGTAACTATTAAGGGGGAAGCTATGCGGTACGAAGACGAAGTTAAAGGCAAAGGGAAACAAATTTCCGGAACGGCAAAAGAACATCTTGGTAAATTAGCCGGCGACCGTGACCTGCAAGGAAGAGGTGAGCAGGAGCGGTTCGAAGGGAAGGTTCAAGAGAAAGTTGGCAAGGCTCGAAGGAAAGTCGGCGAGGCTGTTGAGGACCTCGGTGACAGAATCGCCAGCAAACGGTGATGCTGGCGATTCGTTTTGTTTGGGCACTTTTCGGGAGAGAAAGGGAGAGAAAGAAGGAGACATGAGAACCAGACTGTTGCTGTTAACTGTGTTTGCGGCGTTAACCTTGAGCTTCGCAGCTTGTAATGACACCGCGACAAATTCAAATGATCGCACCAACGTCAACGCGAACGCCAACACGAACATGGCTGGCACCAGGCCCGTGGCGACGCCAACTGCAACTCCGAAGTACACGGAAGAACAGGCGCGCGAAGAGCGTGCTCGAGCTAAAGGAAACAAGGAAACGATCGGTGACACGCTCGAAGACGCTTGGATTCACGCCAAGATCGTGACGAAATTAATCGGAGACTCGCAGACGCCTGAGCGCAAAATCAACGTCGACGTTGTCAATAACGAGGTCACTTTGCGCGGCATAGTTGATACCCCTGGGGCGAAGAGCGAAGCTGAACGGGTTGCGAAAGAAACCGACGGGGTTAAGAAGGTCACTAACCAGCTTAAGGTTAGTCCGGCAGCGAAGTCGACGAATACCAACAAAGCTGCCAACACGAACAAGAGTAAGACAAACTAATGCGCTGAGATTCTGGCTTTTCAAAGGCGGAGAGCGGCCCACGGATGGCCGCTCTTTCTTTTGATGGAGTGACAATGAGTAAGAAAAATCCGGACTTGCACGGAAACGCCCCGGATAACTCAACCGTGGCCCTGTTGCTCATAGATGTGATCAACGATCTGGAATTTGTGGGTGGCGATTTGTTAGCCCAACAGGCTCGAGGAGCCGCGCAAAAAATCGCATCGCTGAAGCAGCGAGCCAAACTGGCGGACATTCCGGCCATCTATGTGAACGACAACTTTGGCAAGTGGAGATCTGATTTCAAAAAACTGGCCGCCCACGTCATCGAAGACGAGACCAGCGGAAAGGAAATTGCTGAGTTGTTGCGGCCCGAGGCAGACGATTACTTTGTCCTGAAACCAAAACAATCTGGTTTCTTCGCCACGAGCCTTGATATTCTTTTGAAGCACCTGGGATCT
>WNFL01386091.1_pt3 | contig 12663 bp, 13 predicted proteins | sample 5400361 | NCBI WGS metagenome assembly WNFL01 (sample SAMN13153351, study PRJNA577476) | soil metagenome | isolation source: 40 cm soil on Douglas fir-dominated hillslope | place: USA:California | collected 2013-09-17
GAAGTCCGGAAAGGTCCCGGGGTGGAGGCAGGCGGCCAGGATCTCGAGCGACTCGACGATCCGCGGGCCGGGGCGGTTGAAGAAGGCATTCCCGTCCGCCGCGTAGACCCGCGCCCGCCAGCCCTCCGGCAGCGCCTCCCGCAGCACGTCGATCTCCTCGAGCGTGCGCTCCAGGCCGAACCCGCACGGCTTCACCAGGACCACCTCCGGATCCAGCGCGGCCAGCCCGTCGCGATCGAGCGTAGGCGCGCGCTCGCCGGCCCGCGTGACCAGCGCCTCACCTCCCGCGAGCTCTACCAGCTCCGGCATCCACATCCCGCCGATCATGACCGGGGCCATCCATTCCACGGTCAAGACCCGCGGGCGGCGCGATGCGTCGGCGGCGCGACGGGCCACCTCTGCGACCCGCGCGCGCAGCGTCGCCACCAGCGCTTCCCCGGCCTTGGCGCGGCCCATCGCGGCCGCCACGTCCGCGACGTCGCGCCAGATGTCGGCGAGGTGCATCGGGTGCAAGCTCACGATGGCCACGTCCTTCTTCGAGAGCCGCGCCACCGCCGCGCGGACGTCGTCGATGGAGACCGCGCACACCTCGCACAGGTCCTGGGTGACGATCAGGTCCGGCTTCGCCTGGCGGAGGCGCTCGACGTCGATCTCGTAGATGGCGAGAGCGTCCCGGAGGACGTCGCGCACCGCGGTGTCGATCGCCCTGCTCGACGGGAGCGGACCTACCCGCGAGGAGGTCAGGACCGGGACCACCTCCACGCCCGGCGGGAAGTCGCACTCGTGGGAACGGCCGACCAGCTCCTCGCGCGCGCCGAGCGCGCAGACGATCTCCGTGGCCGAGGGAAGCAGCGAGACGATGCGCACCGCGGCGAGGATACCGCGCCGCAGGAAAAGCTACCCGCCGGAGGCGGTCAGCGGCGCCCGCCGGAGACGAGGCGGTCGAGCGCCTCCTGATCGCCGTGCGAGAGGTGCTCTCTTGGTGGCGCCTCGGCGGCCTGGCCCTCCTCGGGCGCGGGCGACGCTAGCTGCGAGCCGCGGTCGTCCCACCGCTCGACCCGTTCGCGCGCCCGGGCGAGCGGCTCCCCTGCCTTGCGCCAGCGCACTCTGTGCGGCGGGGACTTGCCGGGCACCTGGTCCTGCAGCCACCGCCAAGCGCCGACGGCCTCGGACGCGACCGCGTCCGGCAGGCCCTCGCGCTTCGCCCGCTGCCACAGCGTCGAGCCATCGACGGGCAGCAGGAACACCGCGGCGGCGGCCGCGGCGGCGCACAGCATCACCACGACCCCGAGGATACGGCGGAGACGTCCGAGGAGCACTGCCAGGATGATTGCCCCGCCGCAGAGAAGCAGCAGTTTGGCCATGTCGCGAGAAGCTGCCACCAAGTAGTCGCATACGCGACTTTTCGTCCGTTCCACCCCGTACGGCGCTTGTTCGCGGTCCGCCGACGACCCCGCGCGCGAAGGGACCAAAGGCGCCCGATGCTACAACGCCGGTGCCGTGCGCCCCCGCGACGTCGCGCTCGCCTTGCTGGTGGTCGTCCTCTGGGGCGTGAACTTCGTCGTCATCAAGGTGGCGTTGCGGGGTGTCTCGCCGTTCGTGCTGGGCGGGCTGCGCTTCGCCGTGGCGGCGATCCCGGCGGTGTTCTTCGTCGAGCGCCCGCGCGTTCCGTTCCGGCACTACCTGGGGTTCGCGCTCGCCACCTTCGTCGGGCAGTTCGCCCTGCTCTTCTGGGCGATCAAGATGGGAATGCCCTCCGGGCTCTCCTCGGTCGTCCACCAGTCGCAGGCGTTCATCACCGTGCTCCTCGCCGCGGCCGTGCTCGGCGAGAAGCCGACGCGCGCGCAGCTCGCGGGCATGGCGGTGGCGGCGCTCGGGCTCGCCTGGATCGGAGCGGAGAGCGGCAGCTCGTTTCCGCTCGTCGCCTTCGCCCTCAACCTGTGCGCCTCCGCCGCGTGGGCGGTGGGGAACCTGGTCAGCCGGTCGCTGTCACGCCACGGTCCGGTCAACGGACTTGCGTTCGTGATCTGGTCCAGCCTGATCCCGCCGCTGCCTTTTTTCGCCCTGGCCTGGGCCTTCGAAGGAAGCGGCGCCGCGATCGCCAGCATGCGCGCGATGGACGCGACCTCCTGGGCGGCGGTCGCCTACCTCGCCTTCGGCGCCACGCTGGGCGGCTACGGATTGTGGAGCCGGCTGCTGAAGGCCTATCCGGCGGCGCTGGTGGCGCCGTTCACGCTGCTGGTCCCGGTGGTGGGCCTCGTTTCGGGGATGCTCGCCCTGGGCGAACGGCTCACCGCCGCCCAGTGGGCGGGCAGCGCGCTGATCGCGATAGGCCTGGCTTTCCCGCTGGCCGCGACGTTCTGGAAGCGCCGCTCCTGACCTGGATCGGGAGCGGCGCTTTCCCGCCTACTTCGCCGAGGCGGCGGCCTTGACCTGCGCGGCCTTCGCGCCCGGGTCCATCTTCGAAGCGCCGTGGAACAGCGCGCCCTTCTGGATGACGAGCGACGGCGTCTCGAGGTCGCCCCGCACCTTGCCGGTGTGCTGGATCTCGACGGCCGTCTTCGCCTTGATGTTCCCGTTGACCTCCCCGTGGACGAGGATGGTGCCGCAGGTGATGTCGGCGTCGATGCGGGCCGCCTCACCCACGACCAGCACGTCGTTGGTCACGATCGATCCGATGAACCGCGCGTCGATGCGCACGGTGCCCTCGAAGGTGAGCTTCCCCTCGAAGCGGGCGCCGCGGCCGAGCAGCAGGTCGCTGCCCGGTCCCGGCGCGGCTGCCACGGGCGCCGCGGGCGCGGGCGCGGGCGCTGGGGCCTCGGCCTTGGCGACGGCGGGTTCCTGCCGCTCCGGCACGGGCGGGGTCATCGGGACGGGCGACTTCCGATCGGTGGCGGAGGACTCAGCGTTGTTCCAGAGCGACATGAAGCCTCTTCTTCGCCGGTGGACGGGCAGACTGGCGGGGGCCCGGCGTGGCGCCCTGCTGGCTTACGTACCGTCCAGGGATTGCTGCTATTCCGGCGCTCGCCAGACCGTGTAGGTCACGCGCCCACCACCGCTTGCTTCGAGGGCGCGGTAAGCCGTACACCCGGAACACCTTCCCCGGGGATCCTCATGCTCAAGAAGCTGCTCCTCGCCATCGTCGTGGTCTGCGCCGCGCTCACCGCTGTCGTCGCGACGCGGCCCGCCTCCTACCGCGTGTCGCGCGCGCAGACCATCGCCGCGCCCGCCTCGACCGTCTACGCGCAGGTCGCGGACTTCCACCAGTGGGAGAAGTGGTCGCCGTGGGCGAAGCTCGATCCGGCGATGAAGACCACCTTCGCCGGGCCGGTGGCGGCGCCTGGCTCGTCGTACGCCTGGGCCGGAAACGACAAGGTCGGCGAAGGCAAGATGACCATCGTCGCGGCGCGGCCCGGCGAGATGGTCCTCATCCGGCTCGACTTCTTGAAGCCGTTCGCCTCGACGAGCTCGACGGCGTTCACCTTCGCTTCGAAAGGAAGCGGCACCGAGACCACCTGGACGATGGAGGGGCACAACAACTTTGCCGGGAAGGCATTCTCGCTCTTCATGAACATGGACAAGATGATCGGCAGCGATTTCGAGAAGGGCCTCGCCCAGCTCCAGGCCGTCTCGGAGGCTGGGGCGCAGAAGTCGGCGGCCGCGCGCTGAGGCATGGCAGGGCGGTGCCTGCCAGGGCTACCATCGAAGGATGCGGGAAAGCGCCGACGTGGTGGTGGCCGGCGCGGGCGTGATCGGCGCCAGCGTCGCCTGGCACCTCGTTTCGCTAGGCGTGCGCGACGTGCTGGTGGTCGACCGGGCGGCGGCGGCCGGTGAAGGCAGCACCGGACGCGCCACCGGCGGCTTCCGCGCCCAGTTCGGCACGGCGATCAACGTGCGCCTGTCGCTCCTTTCGCGCGAGAAGCTGCGCCGCTTCCGCGACGAGGTGGGGGCCGATCCCGGATACCGTCCGTGCGGCTACCTGTGGGTGGCCCGCGCCGCCGCCGAGCTAGCGGGTTTGCGCGCCGCGCAGCGCGTGCAGCACGAGGCGGGGCTCGCCGAGGCGCGCATGGTGGACCCTCCGGAGATCGCCCGGCTGAACCCGGCGGTGCGCCTCGACGGGGTGATCGGCGGCGCGTTCTGCCCGACGGATGGGTTCCTCCGGCCGCTGGAGATCTTGCGCGGGTACCTCGACGCCGCCCGCCGGCGTGGGGCCCGGGTCCGCTTCGGCGAGGAGATGCGCGAGCTCGTGCGCGACCGGACCGGCCGGATCGGTTCCGTCCGTCTCGCGAGCAGCGAGGTCGCATGCGGCACCGTGGTAAACGCGGCGGGCGCCTGGGCCGGCGAGCTGGGCCGCAGGGCGGGAGTCGAGGTGCCGGTCAGGCCGCTTCGCCGACAGGTCGCCTGCACTGAACCCTGCTCCGACCTGCCCGAGGACATGCCGATGACGCTGTGGCCCGGCGACGGATTCCATCTGCGCGTGCGCGACGGCCGCGTGCTGCTCTTGCAGCCCACGGCCGGCGTGGCCGATCCGTTCGCTACCGAATTGGACGAGGAATGGCTTCACGAGGTGCGATCCGTCGCCGCGGAACGCGTCCCGGCTCTCGCCGGAGTGGCCGTGGACCGCGCGCGCTCCTGGGCCGGACTCTACGAGATGTCTCCGGACGGGCACGCGCTGCTGGGGCGCGCTCCGGGGTGCGAGAACATGGTGTTGGTCAACGGATCGTCCGGCCACGGGGTGATGCACGCTCCGGCGCTCGGAGCGCTCGCGGCCGAGCTGATCGTACATGGCTCGACGCGCTCGCTCGACGCGCAGGCTCTCCGGCCGACCCGGTTCGAAGAAGGGAGCGCGATCCAGGGCCCAGCGCTGCTCTGAACCGGCTCGGCTCGGTCAGGGCGACCGGCCGCGCTGTACGTCGTCGGAGCGGCGGCGACTCGCGTTCAAGAGCCGGGCGTCGGCATCCAGGAACGCCGCCTCCCAGGTGGCCCAACGCCCGCGAACGCGGAAGCGCGGGCCCTTGCACAGCTCACCGACCAGGCAGCGGGCGTTCCTCCATTGGTCGGCGATAGAAACGGCTCCCCCCAACGTCGGCGCGCCTCGGCAACTGCCCTTTCCTCATCCATTGCGGCACGGACCACGACGTCAAGTTGTGAACGTACGTCGTTCGCAGCAAGGCCCCGCCACGAGCGCCCGCTCGCACATGCCCCGATCCACCGAGGGATCCGATTGGCGAGCCAGTGGTGACGTCCGCCCGCCCGTCCGGCAGAGTGGCCCCCGTGTCCCTGCGCGCCAAGGTGAAGAACGCGCTCGACGAGGCGCGCATCCTGGTGCTCGGCGTCCAGGTGCTGCTCGGCTTCCAGTACCGCGCGTTCTTCGAGCCCAGCTTCGATCGGCTACCGCGATTCAACCAACACTTGAAGCTCGCCGGCCTCGTCCTCCTGCTCGGCACCATCGGCCTCATCATGCTGCCGGCGGCACGGCACCGGCTCGTCGAGCGCGGGGAGGACACCGCCGCGCTGCACCGATTCACGATCAACGTGGTGGGGCTCGCGCTGCTTCCGTTCGCCGCGTCGCTGGGGCTCGACCTGTATCACGCCGGATGGACGCGGGGGCCGCGCATCGCGCTGGCGCTAGGCGTGGGCACCTTCGCGGTGGCGCTCGGCTTCTGGTACGGCATCGCGCTGGTGTTCGGGCACCGCTCGCCGCGCGAGGAGCGGGGAGGCGAGATGAAGCTCGAGGACAAGATCGTCCAGGTGCTCACCGAGGCCCGGGTGGTGCTGCCGGGAGCGCAGGCGCTGCTCGGCTTCCAGCTGGCGATGACGCTGATGCAGGGCTACGAGCCGCTCCCCCAGTCGTCGAAGGACTTGCACCTCGCCGCGATCTGCGCCATCGCGCTCACGGTCGTCTTCCTGATGTCGCCTCCCGCGTACCACCGCATCGTCGAGGGGGGCGAGGACACCGAGCGATTCCACCGCTTCGCCAGCTGGATGGTGCTGGCCTCCATGGTCACCCTGCCCCTGGGCTTCGCCGGCGAGCTGTGGATCGTGGTTCGCAAGCAGTTCGGCTCGACCGCAGCGGCGCATGCGTCCGCGGCAGCGGCGCTGCTCTTCTTCTACGGCATGTGGTTCTTCGCCATGCTCGTGCTGCGCGCGCGCCGGCGGCGAACCTAGAGCTGGCGGGAGGTCATCCCTTCTTGTGGTGCAGGGGGCACGCGTCCAGCGCGGGCGCCGGGTCCAGCGCGTCCTTGCCTTCGAGCACCTTGGTGATCTTGCCCGCCCCGTCGATGACGAAGGTGACCCGGTTCGCGAGGGTCTGCCCCTTGTATTGCATCTCCACCCCGTAGGCGCGGACGACTTCGCCCTTCGGATCGGCCAGCAGCGGGAAGGGCAGCTTCAGGCTTTCGGCGAACCTCTTCTGCGTGCCGGCGTCGTCCATCGAGACGCCCAGGACCTGGGCGTTCTTGTCGGCGAACCGCGAGGCGATGTCGCGGAACGCCGACATCTCCTGCGTTCAACCCGAGGTGAAGGCCTTGGGGAAGAAAGCGACCACCACCGAGCGGCCGCGCATGTCCTTCAGGCTCACCTGCTTGCCGTCGGACGATTCGAGCGTGAACTGCGGCGCCGACTGCCCCGGCCCCGGACGGGCCGCGGCGATCAGCGACATCGCTGCGAGGAGTGCGTGTGTCATACGCGCCTGCATATCCCCAAGCCCCGGGCTGCGCCAGTCCGTCACCGCTCTCCCGGACCTCCTGCGAGCGACCGAGCGCTCGTCGCTCCGCTCAGTGGGCTGCGCATGCCTAGCTTCCCGGCTAGGGGGTCGGGATGGGAGGTCGGGTCCAGCCGGGTACCCTCGAGCGGCTGTCGGCGGCCGTCTCGTCGCGGCGGGACGACGTGCTCGCCGCCTGGCGCGCCGCCGTCACCGAGGCGGCGCGGGCGCGGAGGCGGGAGCCGGCTCTCCTGGACATGGGCCCGGCGCTGCTCGGACCCTTGCTGGAGGATCCCTCGCGGCTGAAGCTGCCGCCCACGGCGGATCCGGCGCAGATCTCGGAAGAGCTGGCGCTCCTGCGCGACGCGCTGGAACCGCTGCCTCGCGCGGAGTCGCGGGCAGCCGCCCGCGTGATCTCGGAGCTGCAGCGGGTCGCCGCAGAACGGTTTGCGCTGGCGCACCAGCAGGCGATGCGCGCGGTGCAGCGGGTGCTCGGAGCGCCCGATGCCAGGACGTTGCTGGATGCGTTGCTCGAGTCGGCACCCGCGCTGCACTCCTGCGCACTCTACGCGCTTCGCGAGGGCACCCTGCGGCGAGAAGCCGCTGCCGGGCTGGCGCACGACCTGCCCGACCGACCGGATGGCCTGGTGGAGCTCGCGGCGCGCGTTCGCGAGGCAGCCACCGCCTCCGACGCGTCGCACGAGCCGCTGCTCGCAGGATCTCCGGCCGCGGCCGCCGGGCTGCGGGCCCTGACGGCGGTGCCGCTCCTCGAGGAGGGCGCCGTCGCCGGCGTCCTGGAAGCCGGTTCCCGCACCGCCTACAAGCTGGACGAGCTCGACGAGATGCTGATCGGCACCGCGGCGGCCCGCGCCGGTCCGCTCCTCTTGCAAGAGGAAGCGCGGCGGCGCACTGCCGAGCTGGAGAGCCGGATCGCCCTGCAAAACGACCTGGCGCGGATCCTCTCCGAATCCGCCTCCACCGAAGAGGCGATGCGCCGCGTGCTCGCGGCGGCCTGCGTGCATCTTGGTTGGGACGCAGGCGCCGCGTGGGTCCTGGACGGCGACGGCGCGCTGCGCTGCCGGGAGACCTGGGCGCAGGATGGCTTCCCCCCCGAACTGCTGCGGGAGCTGTGCGCGGGGCCGGGCTCGGCAGAGCTGCCCGAGCGGGCCGTCCGCTCCGGAGAGCCGCTGTGGCGATCCGATCTGGCCGAGGCGCGCGAGCTGCCCCGGTTCGAGCTGTTCGCCCGAGGCGGCCTGCGCACGGTGTTCGTGGTGCCGATGGGGGTCGGCGGTGAGACGCTCGGTGCCCTGGAGCTGTTCTCGCGCGCCGTGCGCGAGCCAGCCAGCCGCGAGCCGATCGAGACGCTGGGCCGGCAGGTGGGGCAGTACCTCCGCCGCGGCCGGGCACAGGAGGAAACGCTGGAGAGCCAGGCGCTCAAGGCGGCGATCCTCGCCTCGGCTCTAGACGCCTTCGTCGCGATGGACGCCCAGGGCCGCATCCTGGAATGGAACGCGGCCGCCGAACGGACCTTCGGCTGGAAGCGCGAGGAGGTGGTCGGCCTTCCCCTCGCAGAGACGATCATCCCGCACCGGCTGCAGGCGAAGCACTCGGAGGGACTGCGCAAGCACGTGGAGACCGGCGAGGCCGGGCCGCTGATCGGCCATCGCGTGGAAATGCCCGCCATGCACCGGGACCGGCGGCGCCTTGTTCACCGGGGCGCTGCGCGACATCACCGAACGCAAGCGGGCCGAGCGGGCCGCCCGCCGGGTCACCGAGACCTTCCAGGCGCTCATCGAAGCCTCGCCCCTGCCGATCGTGGCGCACGATGCCGAAGGTCGGGTGCTGATCTGGAACCGCGCCGCCGAGCACGTATCCGGGTGGAAGCGCGCCGAGGTGCTCGGCAAGCCGGACCCCTTCCTCCCCCCGCAGGCGCACGTCGAGGCGCAGGGGCTGGCCGGAAACGGCGGCCAGGTGACGAGCGGCCTGGAGGTGCAGGGCGCGCGCAAGGACGGCGACCGGGTGGACCTCTCCATCTCCGTCGCTCCGCTGCGCACCGGGCGCGGCGCGCGGCCGGGCACCATCGCCATCGCCGCGGACATCACCGAGAGCAAGCGCGCCCAGCGGGAAGCGGCGGAGACGACCCGCTTCCGCGAACACTTCGTCGGCATCGTCGGTCACGATCTGCGCAACCCCCTGACCGCCATCGTCACCGCCGCCCAGCTCCTGCTCCGCCACGGCGGGCTCTCGGAGCGGCAGGCCCGCACCGTCTCGCGCATCGCCGCCCGCTCGGAGCGGATGGCTCGGATGATCGGAGACCTGCTCGACTTCACCCGCAGCCGGCTCGGCGGCGGCTTCCCCATCCAGACCAGGCGGATGGATCTGCGCGAGCTGTCCCAGGCGGTCATCGAGGAGCTCGAGCTCGCGTATCCCGAGCGCACCATCGAGTTCGAGGCGCGGGGCGACGCCTGGGGCAACTGGGATCCGGACCGCATCGCACAGGTGGTCTCCAACCTGGTGGGAAACGCGCTCCAGCACAGCCCGGAGAGCGGCACCGTCCGGGTCGACCTGGGCGAGGAGGGCGACCGGGTGCTGCTGGAGACCTCGAACGCGGGGCCGCCCATCCCCCGCGAAGTGCTGCCGCACATCTTCGAGCCCGGCCGGCGCGGTCCGCCCGGCCGCGGCCGCAAGGAATCGAGCGGGCTCGGTCTCGGCCTCTACATCGTGCAGCAGATCGTGCTGGCGCACGGAGGCGACATCTCGGTGCGTTCGTCGGCCGAGGAGGGCACGACCTTCACCGTCTCGCTGCCGCGCCGCTCCCGCGCGCTCCCGGAACTGCGCTAGCATGTCCGGCCGGTGCGCTTCCTCTCGCGCGAAGGGCGCAGCAACCTCGTCTCCTACGGGTTGCGCCGCCATTTCTACACCGACGTGTACCACTCGTGGCTGCGGGCGCCCTGGAGCATTGCGCTCGGAGCCGTGACCGCGCTGTACCTCGCGGTGAATTGCCTCTTCGCCGCCGCCTACCTCCTGGTGGGGGGCGTCGAACACCTGGGTCCGAGATCGTACGCCGACGCCTTCTTCTTCAGCGTGCAGACCATCGCCACCATCGGATACGGGCACCTGGTCCCCCTGTCGCACGCGGCCAACGCGCTGGTGACCGTGGAGACCCTGGTCGGACTCCTCGGCGTGGCCATGGTGACCGGTCTCATGTTCGCCAAGTTCGCCCGGCCTACCGCCCGCGTCCTGTGGAGCGAGGTGGCGGTGGTTGCACCGTTCGAGGGCGTACCGTCCCTCCTGTTCCGGGTCGCCAACCAGCGGGGCAACCTGGTGGTCGAGGCGCAGATCCGCGTCATCCTGCTCATCTCCGAGAAGACCAGCGAGGGGATCGACCTCCGCCGGCAGATCGACCTGCACCTGCGGCGCAGCGTGTCTACGGTGTTCGCGCTCAGCTGGACCGTGGTGCATCCGCTGACGCCGGACAGCCCCTTCGTGACCCGCACGCGCGAGCAACTGCTCGCGGGCCGCGCCGAGATCGTCGCCTCGTTGACCGGGCTCGACGATGCATTCAGCCAGACGATCCACTCGCGCCACTCCTGGGCGATGGACGAGATCGCCTGGAACGCGCGGTTCGTCGACATCATGGGGACGCTGCCCGACGGCCGGCAGGGAGTGGACTACCGGCGCTTCCACGAGGTCGTGCCTCTCGAAAGACCAGACCCGGGCAGCGCCCCTTGACCGCGGCGGCGCCCCTCGGCAGCCTCACGGCGTGACGTCGGCCTGGGCAGCCACCGCGCTCGGACTTTCGCTCGCCTGCGCGTCGGCGACCACCCAGACCGGTGCGAGCGATCGTCCCGCTCCGCCCGCCACCGCTCCAGCGGCCGCGCCTCCCGCACCCGCGGCGACCGCACCGAGCGCAGCCCAGCCCATGACCGCGGCGGAGGCGGCGGAGAAGGCGCACCAGGAATGGATCCGCTCGCGCGGCGGCGGCGCTGACGCGGCCCCGGATGCGGGCCAGCCGTCCGACCAGCGGAAGGGCGGTTCAGACGACGCGCCCTGCGCGAGCGATGCTGATTGCACGCTGACGCGCATCGCACAGGGCAGCTGCTGCGCGACCTTGTGCTCTCCCCGGGCGGTGACGAAGACCAGCGCCGCGGAGATCGAGAAACGCGGTGCCGAGTGCCGGGGCTGCGTCGAGCCGCTGTGCCGCGACCCCGGGCGCATCGACGCGGTCTGCCGGAGCGGCCGCTGCGTGGCGCAGCCGGCGGCCTCACGCGAGTGAAGCAACCCTCCGCCTCGCGCGATGGGGAACCGGTTCTCAGGCGGCGGCGGGCGCGCGGCCGTTGGTCGCGCCGCCGCTCTGCCCGCCCCGCAGCCCGGTCCACAGCGCGCTTGCGACCAGCACCACGAGCACGATCGCCTGCGAGAGGATCCCTTCGCGGGTCGCATAGACGCCCAGGGCGCGCACCTCGAATCCGCCCCAGACGGTCAACGGAACCACGCCGACTTGCTGCAGGGCCCGCACGCCGTTCCCCACCATGAGCACGGCGAGCAGGCAGAGCAAGACACCGCAAGTGAGCAGCAGCGGGCGCGGCTTGAGCCTGCGCCCCAGCTTCTGGAAGGCGGCGACCAGGGCAACCAGCACGAGGAGGCCGGCGGCCGCGCCGAGCGCCACGGCGGACGTCTCCCCCGGCGATTCGAGCAGCAGGCCGCGGAAGAAGAGGACCACCTCGAACATCTCGCGGTAGATCGCGGCGAAGGCCAGCCCGAAGACCACCAGCGCGCTGCCGGCCTGCAGCGTCCGGGTGGAAAGGAAGGAGACCAGCCGGCGCGCGCTCGCCGCCGCCAGGAGCCAATGGCTCGCGTACAGGAGCAGCGCCGCGGTGACGAGTTGGAGCGCCCCCTCGACCATCTCGCGGCTCGCGCCGGAGATGCCCAGGAGCGCTCCGGAAGCCCACCAGGTGAGCGCGCCCCCGCAGAGCGCGGCCGCCCAGCCGAAGTGCACGGCTCGCGCATCGCCAGTCCGCCCGGCCTTGCGGAGCAGCGCCAGAAGCGCCGCGACCAGGAGCGCCGCCTCGACCCCCTCGCGCAGCGAGATCACCAGCGCGGCCACGAACGCGATCAGCGCGCCTCCCGGCCCGCGCACGTCCGCCTTCTCCAGAAGCGCGTCCAGGCGCGCGGCCGGCGGCCCCGGATCTGACGGCCCGCCCTTGCCCGCCTCGCCACCGGGCCCGCCTTTGCCCGGGCCACCGTCGAACGCCGCGCGGACGGCGAGGAACTCGCGCTCGATGTCGGAGACCAGCTGCGGGTCGCGGGCGCGCAGGCGCGGCTCGTGCGCCTCGAAGTGATCGAGGTACGCCGAGATCAACGTGCGCTTGGCGCCCGCGCGGTCGCCGGCGGCCGCCTGGGCGAGCGCCTTCTGCAGCTCGCGGCGGCTGTCCGCGATGCCGGAGGACGCGTCGCGCTCCTCGGCGAACGGCCCTGCCCGCAGCGCAGCCAGCGCCTGCTCCCGGTCCTGCGGCGACAATCCGGCTGCCGACAGGCGCGTGAGCAGCGCCTCGTCGGACTGCGTGGCCAGCTCGCGGTAGTCGGTCGGGAGCAGCGCGGCGCGCGCGAGGCGGAGGCCGCGCTGCGCGTCGGGTGGAGCGGGATGCGCCAGCGCGAGCAGGTAGTAGGCGAGGTCCCAGCGCGAGGCATCGTCGAGCGCCTCTTCGTACCCGGGCATCGCGGTGCTGGGGACGCCGTACGTCGAGGCGCTGAAGATGCGCTGCGGGCTCAAGGTCCGCACCTCGTCGGCCACGGCGAACGACGGAGGCTGGGTGGACAGCCCGCGCTGCTCCTTCGGCGGCGCATGCCCGTCCGCGCCGTGGCAGGCCGCGCAGGCCTGCCCATACAGCGCGGCGCCGCGGGCCACGTCCGGCGGGCGCGGCGGCAGGAGCGCCACGCGGAAACGCTGGGCGATCTCG
>WNFL01384593.1_pt2 | contig 12660 bp, 16 predicted proteins | sample 5400361 | NCBI WGS metagenome assembly WNFL01 (sample SAMN13153351, study PRJNA577476) | soil metagenome | isolation source: 40 cm soil on Douglas fir-dominated hillslope | place: USA:California | collected 2013-09-17
GCGATAGATGCTGATACCGATGTCGGTCACGAGACCGTCGTCGGTCCACCATATCGAAAGCCGATGCAGCACGTCGAGCGGGCCCGGCATGAACACCTTCGCGACGATGCCAGCCGACGCCAGCGCCCACCACGCCAGCAGCGGGACCAGCAGGCCGGCCAGCGCGAACGTCAGATAGGTGGAGCGGCTCATTTCACCGCGCACGGCCCACAACGAGGGCTTGCGTCGTCCGGGAGAGGAGGGCGACGCGGGCAGCTTCCGGCTTAATGCGTGTTCGGTGGTCGACATCATGGCTCCTGTCTGACTGTGCTGATCCTGCAAGGCGCGACCTACGGCGCCGGGTTCCGATCGCGCGGCAATGTGGCGCCGAGTGCATCGAGTGCCGCGCCGACATGCGGCTCGAACGCCGCCTGACCCTCGCGCCATGGCAGCGTCGAAAGTTCGACGGTCCAGCGTGCGCCGTCGTCGCTCCGTACGCGCCCCAGCGAGATTTCGAAGTCCAGCAGCTCGCGCACGTCGCCGATATCGAGCGCCGGATCGCGGACCACGTCGACGAGGCGCTTGCCGCGATCCGAAGCAAGCATCGCCTGCGCGCGCGACGAACGGCTACGCGCAAACATGAAGAAATCGCCGGTTCGCGCGATGAATACCGCCGGAGAATCGAAACCTGCCGCGCGCGCGTCCTCGTGCGACAGGCTCATCGCCCAGCTCACGCCCACCGATAACGGATCGCGCTCCCAGCGCTCGTGATAAACGGCATCGATGCCGTCTTCGAGCACGACGTGCTGCGTTTCGAAGCGCATGGTTCCTGTATCTCGCGCGTTGCTCGGAGGGCTGAAGTCGATCTGCCGATGCCATGTGCAGCAATCCATCCTGCCGGCCGCTGTTTCGACCGTGGTTGCATTGCGAGCGCGGCCAGTTGTTCGCGCGTGAGATCGGCGAGGGCTGTCGCATGGCCGAAAGTCTCGCGATCCGCGGGCACGCGGATGTCGATATGCACGCGTGCGGTCTGCATCCAGAACACGTGCGTGTCGCGATCGATCCGTCCGTCGCCTGTCGTCAGCAGCGTGCGGCGCCACAGGCCTCGATAGGCCGGCGGCACGCTCGCGGCCGCGTCAGGCAGATCGAGCAGCGCGTGCAGGTCCTGCGCCGCGGCTGGAGCGATGGCAGCGTCTGCTCCCGGCCTTTCCCCGCGCGAAGTCGTCGCTAGGCGTGCCATGCGGTTCCTCCGCTCAGCGTTCGCCAGAAGGCAATGTCGTGATTCGGCCAGATCGACGCGTCGGTCTCGCGGGCAAGCATTTTCAGCTTGCGAATACTGGCAAGCGCCAGATCTTCGCGGTCGTTCCAGCACAGGCCGGGTGCGATCTCTTCGTCGATGTTCTCGGTAAGATCCGCTGCGTCGCCGGCGAGAATGACCGGTTTGCCGCGCGGCAATTCGATCCACAACGACATATGTCCCGCCGTGTGCCCCGGTGTGTTGACGGCGCGCACGCCGGGCGCGAGATCGTATTCGTCGCGCTGCACGCGCCACCGGTAGTCGCCTGCGAAATCGTCCTGGAAGTAGCCAAGATCGGCCTGCGCTCGCGCAGCGTCGAGCTCGTCGGCGTGAACGTGGATGTCCGAGCCGCACACGTCGCACAAACCGCCCGCATGATCGAAATGCAGATGTCCGATCATCACGACGTCGACATCCGAAGGCTGCAGGCCGAGCCGCGCCAGATGGCCGGGAATGCGCTGTTCTTCGGTCATCTGCGGAACCGGCAGAGGCCGCGCACGTTGCGTGTAATAGCGGTCGCGCAGCGCCGGATCGGCGATCTTGCGATAGTCGCAGCCGACGTCGTACAGGATGCGTCCGTGGCGCGTTTCGATCAGATACGCGAGGATCGGCGCATCGATGTCGGTGCCGGCGCCGCGATTGCGCGTCGACACCGATTTGTCATAGCGATGCATCGCAGTGAGTAAGGGCCACACTCTGAGTACTTGCGTCATGATCTCGTTTCGTTTTCTGGCGGTTTCAGCCGGTCTGCAGGCGATGGCTACACATCGTCGAACTCTGTTATCAGCGCGGAGGCGATGCGGCCTGCGAGCTCATCGGCAAGCCATGCGCCTTTTTCAGCACTCGCACCCCGCGCCGACGACAGCACGCCCGACAGCGGCACCCACGACGTCCGCGTCGGATAGCTGTCATAGTCGGGGAAATCGGCCGGCTCGTCATCGGGAATATCCTGCAGCGAAACGAGATCTTCGTGATAGTGCAGCATCATCGAGGTTTCCATCACCGCGGCATGTTCGAGAGCAAAACCCGGAAAGCCATCCGGGAAAACCTTCGCGAGCGTGGCCTCGGTGCAGAAGTCCCAGTATTCGAGGCGGACCACGCGAAGCGAGGGCGCACGCGTGCCGTTCTGCGACAGGTCGCGCATCGCCAGCTCGATTCCCTCGGTGAGAAACCACTGGTTCTCGTAATGACCGTCGATCAGCGCCAGTCTCTTTACGCCGTGACGTGCGAATTCACGAATCACGTCGCGCGTCATCTGGCTCAGATTGTTGCCATCGAGACTCGTCGTGCCGCAGAAGTGCTGACCGCCGCCGCATTTGGGCTGCGACTTGTAGCCGTAGTTGAAAGCCGGTGCGACGATGCCGTCGATCTGGCGCGCCACATCGGTCGCGACGGCCGTCGACAATAGTGCGTCGGTTCCGAGCGGCAGATGCGGACCATGCTGTTCGAGCGCGCCGCACGGCAGCAACACGATCGCCCGGTCGTTCCCAGCTGAGACGCTGCATCAGGACTTCGTTCATTGATGACTTCTCCGGAAAGTGTGGTTGCGCGCCTCTGCCGATGCCGCGCGGTCGTGCATGTTCAGCCCATCCAAGCACCGCCATTCGGGCTGACGGTCTGCCCGTAATAAAACGAGGCGTGTTCCGAGGCCAGAAATACGATCGTCGAAGCGATTTCGTCAGGTTTGCCGACGCGGCCCGCGGGAATCGCGGATTCGAGCGCGATCGTCTCGGGGCTCATGTGCTCGACGGAAAGCATCGCGGTGTCGACCGGCCCTGGCGCCACCGCGTTGATACGTACCGTCGGCGCGAATTCACGCGCAAGCGAGCGCGTCAACGCGATCACGCCGGCTTTGGCCGCGCAGTACGGCGCGAAATGCGCGCGGCCCAGCATGCCCAGTTCCGACGCGACATTGACGATCACGCCTTGCCGCGCTTCCAGCATGGCCGGCAATACGGCACGGCAGCCGATAAACACGCCCGTCAGATCCACATCGATTACGCGCCGCCAGTCGGCATCCGACGTATCGAGAAAGGGCTTGTCGAGCAGCACGCCAGCGTTATTGACCAGCACGTCGACACGGCCCCAGCGCGTCAGAAGATCGCTGACCGTGCGCTGAAACGCAGCGGTATTCGTGACATCGAAGCCGTAAGCGTCCGCCATGCCGCCCGCCGCCGCGATCTCGCTGCACACCTGCGCGGCGGCCGCGTGCTGGCCGAAGTGACCGACCGCGACACGTGCGCCGGTCGACGCGAACATCAACGCCGTCGCGCGGCCGATGCCCGTCGCTGCGCCGGTGACGAGAACCACTTTGCCGTCGAGAGCAATCTGCATGAGCGCGCGCCTAGACAGCAGTCAGAAACGAAACGCCAACGGCGCCGTAAAAATCGTCTACCTGTTTCTTCGTGATATCCATCACACCGTAGTCGCTGGCGAGAATCCGTTTGACGCGGTGTCGATGGAAGCTCGTCAGCAGACGCGACATCGGAATGACCTGACTGTCGTCGTCGCCGTAAAGCTTTGCGTGCGCGGCAGGCAGGCGATACCACGGCTCGACGGGCCGGTCGTGGTGCGCGTTGTGATAGGAAAAATTCAGGAGCAGCAGGTTGAGCACGGGAAACTGTGCCGACACCAGATTCGAGTAGGTATTGCGCTGCTCATACGTGTGATCGCGCACCTTGTCGGCGGGAATGGCGCCGCCGTCCTCGAACACCGCGAACGCGTCGTACGTGTGCTGATACGCGTCGGCAAAGCGCAGCACGATCAGGCAGACGAGCCATGCAACCAGGTAGAGCAGGGCTGCCTTTACCGATATCCATGCAAGCCACGCAAATAGCAGGGTGCGTACCGCAAGAACTGCCGCGACGCGTCCGCGTTGCGCCCCTTTCGATTTGCGTGTGAACGGCATCACAATCACGTAGCCATGCATGATCAGCTCCACCGCAGGGAAGTACGCCCATTCGAGTGCGAGCACGGCCTGTCGCAGCCCTCGCGGCAGGCCCAGCAGAAACGCCTTCGAATCGAACGTCAGCACATCCGCGCGATCGACGTGGTGCCGCATGTGCTTGCGCCTGAGATCCGCGAACGACGCATGGCAGCTCCCATTGAGCCACGCCAGTGCAGCGCCGAGCCGCGCGTTCGCGTCCGCGCTGCGAAAAATCGTGCCGTGCGCCGCCTCGTGCAGCAGGTACGCGCTGACGATCATTGCATGCGACAGCAGCAGCGTGCCGGGCGCGGCGAGCCAGGGGTTCGTCGCGAGCAGCAATGCGATGCCCAGCGCGAAACCGCCGAACGAATAGAGCAGCGCAAGTGTGTTCGGCACCCCACCATCGCGGTATCGATAGAGGCTGCTCATGCGCTCACCTGGCGAGTTGGTTGACGAACTGCGCGTCGATCGTCGTTTCGATGGCGGGTGGTGTGCTGATCTGTCCTTTCTTCTGGAGAAGACTGCCGATCACCGCGCCGCTCGTGAAGTACGAGCGGGTAGTGGAGCCCTTGACGAAGCTCTGCGACATTTCCTTCGTCGGGATGTTGTAGACGCCTGGAGCGCCTTGCCGATGATCTTGTTCGCTTCGTCCGGATGGCTCTTCATGTAGGCCATGCCGTCGGCGTACGCCTGCAGGATTGCCTTGATCTCGGCCGGATGCGCATCGATGAACGACTTCTCGAAGACGAGCACGTCGGCGATCAGACCCGGCGCATTGCGCGACGAATAGACGACATGGAATTTATCCTTGCCCGCCGACAGGATCTGCGAAACGTTCGGCTCGTAGGTGACACCGATCGGCAGGCTGCCTGACACCATCGCTCCTGGAATGGCCTCGGGCGTCATGTTGACCGCGCTGATGTCCTTGTCGCTCATGCCGTTGGTCTGCAGCGCGTAAGCGAGCAGAAAGTCCGAGGGCGACAGCGGATTGAACGCGATCTTTTTGCCCTTGAAATCGGCGACCTTCTTGATGTCGGCGGTGGCGACGATCGCATCGCCGCCGTTGGAAAAGTCGATCGGCATGACGACCTTTTGCGTCATACCCTTCGCATCGGAGCCGATCACCTGATCGTAGGTGAGCATCGCACCGTCGACGGAATGGCTGGTGAGCGCCGCGGGCAGCAGGCCCGGGTCATTGAAGAACTGCAGTTTCACCGACAGTCCGTACTTCTTGTACAGGTCGAGGGCTTCGGCCACATAGAACGGCCCGTAGCCGATCCAGACGACGGTTCCGATCTTGAGGGGTTGCGCGGCCTGCGCGGCGGGAGCGGCAAACGACAGGGAGGCAAGCACGCTTGCGGCGAGTGACAACGTGCGCAGCGTCTTCATCAACGTACACGGCATACCGAAGCTCCTGAACTGAGGGATGGAAATACACGGGAGAGCGCTTATGCGCATCTCCCGGGCTTTTATCCCTCCGTGGAGCCACATCGAAACCAGAGCCGGAATGCTCTCGGACCAGCCATCCGCGAGAAACTGCACGGACCGGAACCCTAGCTTTCCTATCAGTTGCTGAGCTTGACGCTCATCCCGTGACAGGGAGTGCCAAAGCACGAAGCCTGCCAGAGCGATCTTCTTCGTCCTGAACGCCAATGATGGCGAGTGGTTCCGTCATATGGCGACCGATACGCGAGGCGCGGCGGGTGGTGCATGTTCGCGCATGTCTGCCCATTCGCGGTGCGGCGGCGGCCAATTCAGGGCGCGCGTGGCTTGCTGCTTGAGCAGATGGCGACTGGGGTATGTCGAAGGCTGCGTTGCAAGGCCGAACTGTACCGGCAACCACGACAACAATTGTCGAGGCCAGACTGAAGTGTCGCAGTGGCAGCAAAGTAGAAATGTCGGGGTTTGAGCCTTTATTATCTTTCTGATCAGGGTTTGAGCACGGGGTCCTGGAGGCTGGCCGTGGTTCTGCCAATCGCGGTATTCAGATCATCAACGGTGATTTCCCGCTGCTTCCTTGTGCCGGCCTTGTGTTCCTTTAACCTCAGCGCCTGGCCCTGATTGGTGCGTGACGGCGAGCCCGACGCACGGCGGTTATCGCGATCGGCCTGGATCAACTGCGCGACCTGCAGCACGTGACCGAGCCGCTTGTGATCGACCACGACGCCCTGGTCGATCTCCGAAAGCCGGCCATACCGCCTGCAGGGAAGGGCCGCGCTGTCCGCGCGGAGCTCGATGCGCCCGTCCGGATACTCGTACACGTCAATGTAGCGGCCCACCAGCTTGCGGAGTCTGATTTCCCAAAAACACTCCGTCGCCACCTTTCCCAACCGTTTGATTCGACTAGCAAAAAATCGAGAGACCGTCGAGCGAGAGTAATTCTGCGCGACTTGACATGTTGACCAAAAGTACTCGATCGCCGGCATGTTTGGCTAAAATTACTCCGCTTCCCGACGCCCGGAACGGACGCCGAATTTCGCGGAGGCTGCTTCCCGGGCGACTGTCCGTCTCGCCGTCGGTAAACATGCGCCGGGCCTCTCATGTTGCGCGCTACCACGTAGTAGCGGCCGGTTCGTCTTGGCTCTGCCGCAGCGAGAATGTTTTGAGGGCTTTTACTGACTTCAATTCGATGGGCGCCCCCAAGTATCAAGTTTTGGCGAGAGTTTGCCGAATATTTGGGTCTTGTTCGGGCGCAGTTGGAACAGGTGGAAAGTCGAGTTGTTGGGATAACTGCGAGCCGCTGCGTGTCTTGGCGCTTGATGGCTGTGGCCGTGAAGCGATGACCTGGGCATCGTCCGCGCGGTTCTATTGGGAAAACAAGAACAAAAACTTTTTCGCAAGGAAGAGTGGATGTTCCCGTGGCTGTGAGCGTGTTGTCGTATTTTTTGCAGGCGGATTTGCGACCTTGTTGTCCAAAGTGATCGAGCAGTTCATGACGGAGACTGTCTGCGACGCCTTGAGCTTCCGTCAACGTGAGCGCGTCGCCGACATCAATCTCGACGTCAGCATGGAGTCGATGCCCGATCCAGCGGGCACGCGTATCGATGATTCCTCTGATACCTGGCACATGTTCGGCGGCATGCGCGATTTCTCCTGTAATGCCCGGCTCCACGCCATCGAGCATACGCGTCAGCACCGCTTTCGAGGATTGCCAGACGATGCCGAAGATGGCTATCGTGATGAGCAGGCCAATGATCGGGTCGGCGAGGGGGAAGCCGGCCCACACGCCTACCGCCCCGACGACAACGGCAAGGCTCGTCAACCCGTCGGTGCGTGCATGGTAGCCGTCGGCAACCAACGCTGCGCTCTCGATTTCGCGGCCGACGCGGATGCGAAAAACCGCCACCACTTCGTTGCCGAGAAAACCGATGACACCAGCAATGCCCACCCAGAGCAACTGCGAAATCGGTTGCGGGTGAATCAGGCGGTTGATCGCCTCGTAGCCAGCGACGACAGCACTGAACAGGATGATCAACACGATCAGGATGCCCGCCAGATCCTCCACGCGGCCGTACCCGTACGTAAAGGTCTTGCTCGGCTTGCGGCGCGCCAGGACGAATGCGATCCAGAGCGGAATGGCGGTTGTCGCGTCCCCGACGTTGTGGATTGTGTCTGCCAGTAGTGCGACGGACCCACTCAGGAGCACGACGGAAATCTGCAATACCGCTGTCACAGTGAGAATGACGAAGGACCACTTGATTGCCCAGATGCCGCGGTCCGTCGTGGCGATAGTAGCGTCAATCACGCCATGGGTATGGCCGTGCGAAGCGCCGCTATGGTCGTGGGCGTTATCTTTATGGCCGGCCTGGCTACCGAAGCCGAGCCAGTCAAGAATCTTTGCCATGGTGCCCTCCCTTACCAATACTTCGCCATCTCGTTGAATGACCGGTGTTACGCCAGGGTATGCACGCCCTGATACCCGACGTAGAAGCCAACCAGCAGGATCATCGCACCCGAAAAGTACGGCGCTTTCCGCGCGAACTCGCCAAAACCGCTCCAGCGCTTGGAAACATGTTTCACGCTCAAGGCCGCCAGTGCGCCCGATATCACCATCGTCAATGCCAGACCGATGCTGAAACACAGGACCAGGGTGGCGCCCAACGTGATCTTTTTCAGTTGCAGGCACAGCAGCAGCACGGTGATGGAGGCAGGACAGGGAATCAGCCCGCCGGTCAGTCCGAACATGATGATCTGGCCGGTCGTCACTTCCCGGTTGGCGAAGCGGCGACGGATGTCGTTCGCGTGAGCCAGTTCGTGCGGATCCTGGTAGCCGGGAGCCGAAACGTCCAGACCTTCAAAGGTCTTGATGACGTGGTGGTGATGGTCGTGTTCGACAAATTCGACGTCATAGTCGTGGCTGTGGTGATCGTGGCCGAGCCTCAGGCGGGCGACGAACTCGTGCGGTTCGGGAATCTCCTGCTCTGACTCCACAAAACCATCGCGCTGAACGAATGTGAATACCTGGCGGCTGCCGTCCGGCCGCTCCGTCTCGATCCTGACCTGATCGGCCGTCCAGACGTGGCCGTGCCTGCTGTCGCGGAAGAGCCGGAAGCGCGGCGGCACGCCGTCTTCGAATACTTCCAGCCGCACGACGCCGTGGCCCGTGTCGATCCGCTTCACCTCATCGTGGTGATGATCGTGAGAATGACCTTGGGCGGACCCCTGCTGCTGACGCGACGTCCGCCACATCATCCAGAGTGCGACTCCCACGATCAACACGGCGGACGCTACCTGGAAATAGGGCTCCGTCGTCTCGGCGTCCCACTGGCGTCCGAAATACATTCCAGCCAGCGCGATGGCCCACACGACCGCGGTATGAGAAAGGGTCGCCGACAAGCCCAGCAGAACGGCCTGCGTCAGCGTGCCACGAATAGCGACAATGAAGGCCGCCATCATCGTCTTGGAGTGGCCCGGTTCGAGGCCATGCAGGGCGCCGAGCAGGATGGCGCTCGGAATGAACAGCCAGGCATTGCCCTGCTGCAGCAGGGAGGAAAACTCAGTCATCGGAATGTCTTAAAGATACTTGGTAATGGCCTTGAACTCGCGGATGGCGTCGTCCGCGCCTGGGGCGCCTTTGCGCACCGCATGTTCAAGGCAGTGGTCGATATGGTCGTGCACCAGGGTTTTCTTGGCGCTGGCGATCGCGCTTTCCACAGCCTGTAATTGCTGGGCGATGTCCAGACAGCCACGCCCCTCTTCAAGCATCGTGACGATGCTTTTCAGGTGGCCTTCGGCCCGCTTGAGCCGCTTGATGATGTCGGGGTGTGAAGTGTGTGTCGTCATGGACCGTATCCTATCCTGGTGGATAGGATATGGGAAGGCCGCAATCGCTTTTATCGCTCGCAGGGCGGTAAGGCAATTGCAGGCGGACCCCGTGCTGTAACCAGGCAACCAGTGGATTGCTTCCCCATGTCGCCGCACACCGTTGGAGCCCGAATAAAGAGAGCCGCATCCACCCGCCGCCACCACGATCACGGCTGCAAGAATATCCGAACATGACAGGGACGTAATGTGAGCGTCAGCGTTGTGTCAACCCCTCTGTACAGGATAAAGCTTACTCACCCCTCTCACGGCGAGGTGGTGGGGCCCGAGGCGTCACTTGATGTGTGAAGCCCACCACAGCTAACTTCATGAGGTCCTGCATCATGAAGGCTCTTATCTATACGGCGCTGATTGCCAGCGCACTTGCCGCTCCGATGGTCTCTTTTGCACAGGACGCTACTGCGCCGGTGACGAGTGCCGAAGTGCGCGCGGACCTGATACGATTGGAACAAGCCGGGTATCGCCCAAGCGCCAACGATGTGTACTATCCGGCGGACATTCAGGCTGCGGAAGCGCGTCTTCACGCGCAGGATGTCACGACGCTGAACAGCACGGCCGTTGGCGGGGTGTCAATGGATGGTTCGTCGCAAGCGGACGCGCCGGCGACAACCCCTGGTACTCACTCGATCTATTTTGGTCACTGATGGACCGGTTACCCATTTTGTGGACGCCATGAACTGGCTTGTGGCGAAGTAGTGCGAGGTTTACTTCGTTGAGAGTGCAGTCGCGCCTGGAGGATGAAATGACGGGGACCGAAACGGCCAGGGTGGCTGTGCTTTGGCGCGGCGATCGCGACGCGCGTCGCAATGCAACCTCTGAGAAAAATCGCTTTTATCGCATCTTCGAGGAGCTGAGCGCGCTCGGCATTCATGTGGAGCCCGCGGTGTATGCCGACGAGATGGCGGACGAAGTGCGCGAGCAGCTTCTGAAGGTCGACGGCGTACTGGTCTGGGTCGACCCGATTCACGACGGGCAGACTCGGTTGGTTCTGGACGCGGTGTTGCGGGAGGTGGCGTTACGCGGACCCTGGGTCAGCGCCCATCCCGACGTGATTCTGAAGATGGGCGTAAAAGAAGTCCTACATCGCACGAAGCATCTCGGCTGCGGTACGGATACCTATCTCTACCCCACTCAGTCTGTGTTCCGGGCCGAGTTCCCGTCTCGACTGGAATTGGCCGGGCCGCGTGTCCTCAAGCAAAACAGGGGCAATAGCGGTGAGGGTGTCTGGAAAGTCGAGCAAATCTCCCGGCCGGCCGGCCGGCGAGAGCGTATTGGTTCGCGTGCTGCATGCGCGCCGGGGGAGCGTCCCGGAAGAGATGGCGCTTGGCGATTTCATGGCGCGCTGCGCGGCGTACTTCACGCCCGGCGGCTGCATAGTTGATCAACCTTTTCAGCCGCGCCTGCCTGACGGCATGATCCGCTGCTACATGGGAGCAGACAAGGTTGTCGAGTTTGGACACCAGTTTATCAAAGCGTTGATCCCGCCGCCATCCAAGGGCCTGGACTCTGACGCTGCACAGCCTGGCCCGCGCATCATGTACCCCGCCTCGGCGGAGCCTTTCCAGGCGCTCAGGGCTAAAATGGAACTCGAATGGACGCCGCAAATGATGGACGTCCTGAATATCGACATCGATTCGCTGCCGGTTATCTGGGATGCTGACTTTCTATATGGACCTCGCACCGCATCGGGCGAAGACACTTATGTGCTGTGCGAGATCAACGTCAGCTCGGTCTTCGCCATACCGGACCAGGCACCGGCAGCCATTGCCCGCCTGGTGAAGGAACGGCTGCGGGGTGGAAAGTCTTCGTAAGTGACGGAATTTTCCCCCGTCCTGGATCGTTCTCTATGCATCGCGGATTCCGCGATCCCGAACGCACACAGGCGTTCCTGTCGAGCTTCCGTACGATCCCGGCAGCACTTCGCGATCAGGCGACATCTGCTGCGCGCCTCGCTCTACCCGAAGCGTCAGCAGCCCGATCGGTTACGATTGCGCCCATGAATATTGGCGCCAGCGGGTACGGACCCTGCCAGGTCTGGACCCTCCAGGCGAATACACATGTCATACCTTGGAATTGGTTTTCACGTCATTGTCGCGATCTACTTTGCCGTGCATGCGGTGCGCACACGGCAGAACATCTACTGGCTTTTGATCCTGTTCGCTTTCCCGATGCTGGGCAGCGTTGTGTATTTCTTCGCCATCTACCTGCCGAGCCTGCGCCAGTCGCGCGGCGCCCGCTCGGCCGCGCGGACCATTACGCGACTGGTCGACCCCAGTCGCGCCGTGCGCGAGGCGCGCTCCGATTTCGACCGCGCGCCCACCGTTGAGCACCGCATGCGCCTGGGTGCAGCCTTGCTGGCGGCCGGCAACGCCAGCGAAGCGCTCGAACACTATCAGGCCGCCGCGAGCGGCCCCTTCGCGACTGATCCGGCGCTGCTGCTGGGCCTGGCACGGGCGCAGTTCGCTATCGGTAGCCACGCGGCAACAGATGCTACTTTGTCCAGCCTGTTCGGTGCCAGCCCGCAGGCGCGTCAGCAGCCCGAACCGGCCTTGCTCCATGCGCGCACGCTGGCCGCGCTCGATGCGTCGGGCACGCGCGCCGCGTTCGAGCAGGCCCTTGCCTGCGCCAGCGACGCGGCACCCCGCTGCCTCTATGCCGGCTGGCTGGCCGGGCAAACGGACGAGACGGATCGCCAGCGGGCCAGAAGCCTGTATGCAGAAATCGTGCACGAGGCCAGACACTGGCCGCGCCATGCCGCGGAACACAACCGCGAATGGTTGCAGCGCGCACAGGCAGCACTGGCTACGGCATCGTCACGTTGATGAGAGATGGTCCCGTTCTTTCGCAGGTTTTGTCGCGGTAAACGAGCGTCGAGTGAGCGAGGGCGACATGTTGTGGATTGCCTATTTCACTGACGCGCCGAAGTCGTCAGGCGGAGGTGCCGAACACCTCGCGATAAAACGCCAGCACGCTGCCGCCTGGCTGGTCGTTGTTGGGCAGGAAGCGGTCGGGCAGGTAAAAGAGCGCTTCCTTGCGCCGCGCAGCGGGCCGCCTTGCGATCTCGCCTCGCCACCATCCTGAGGCAGCGGGCCCGCGAGACACTCCAGCAATGTGGTCTTCCCAGCGCCGTTCGGAC
>WNFL01420935.1_pt1 | contig 12659 bp, 12 predicted proteins | sample 5400361 | NCBI WGS metagenome assembly WNFL01 (sample SAMN13153351, study PRJNA577476) | soil metagenome | isolation source: 40 cm soil on Douglas fir-dominated hillslope | place: USA:California | collected 2013-09-17
GCGGCGGCGCCAGCAACGCCGTGGCGAACATCAAGAACAGGCCCGCCAAAGCCGGCGGCACCGTGAGCCCGAGGAGGCGCAGCAAGACGACATCGTCCGAGCTCGGCTTGATCCAACCGCGGCTGATCCAGAACACGATCCTGGGAACAATTTCGCTCTGCGGATCGGCCGACGTGATGGTCGTGGTGCTTTCCTGGTTGCCCTCGGCGGCCGGCACGCCATCCTGCGGCTTCTCAGCGTCTTTGATATCCTTGGTAAGCCGGCGCTTCGCTGTCTCCAACGCCTTCAGTATCGGCAAGACAGGGTCGCACGCCTTCGTGGTGTCGGGCGTCAAACGCCTGCAGCCAAACGTGGCCTCGAAGGCATCCCGGTCAATCCGGTCAACCTTTTTCCGGTCTTGCACAAGCTGAATTTCAAGCACGGCAACCGGCCTCTTTTCAGTGATGCCCTTGAGCTCGGTGCGCCAGTCTTGGATGTCGGAGGCTTTGTTCGAGGCCTTGATCGTTTCGTTCGAGGTCTTGGTCACTGCCGCCGAGCGCTTTGCAAGCGCGTCGCTGATATTGGTCGCGGAGAAGCCAATCGTATTCATCAACGATAGACCGAGCATCACCGGCCAGACGATCCACGCCAGCACCGCGAACCGGCCGTGACCGTTGCTCCACAACAGATAACCAGCCGACAAGAGCACCAGAGCTAGGGCGTCGATCGCGATACCGATCATGGCCTGGACGATCGCACCCTCGCCGGAGCCGAGCGATGCCGCATAGCGTGCGTTCATCACCAATCCACTACCGCCAAGATCGAGGGCAGCGAGGAACAGGATGGCGGCCACCAAGATCAAGGCGGGCGAGCGCCTGGCAGGAGGGTGTGCGGGGTGTGCAGCGGGGTGTGCGCGCCTCCCCACGACCCTCCGCCACCATGCGATAGGCTGTGTAGGCTGTGCGGGGGTGTGCAGCACAGGTGGCGCGATAGCGGTGTGCACAGCCGGCACACCGGCCACCACAGCCTCGATTACGGTCGGATAGCCCGGGCGCGGCGTGCGCACGACCTTGCCGTCCCGTTCCCATTGACCCACAACCCTCGACGCGCCGGTGCGCTCCCAGCCCACGAGTTCGGCGAACGTGCCGATGCCCTCGATCCGGCCGGCCCGGCGCAGGGCGTCAAGGGCATCGGCTTCGGAGAGCGGCTTGGTGCGGGCCCGCGGAAACTCCAGAACGTCGTCCATCTCACCTCCTCAACTTGCGGAACAATGGCTCTTCTCATGCACCGTTGAACCCGAGCATCGAAAGATCACCGCGCAGCACGGCCACTTCGCAGCACAACCGGTGGTGCGCCCGGGCACTGAAATTCGGACAGTCGCTCGAACGCCCCGCGGCGTTGGAGCCGATGGAAGGATTTCAGCCATCGTCGCCGCGTCGCTCCCGCAGCAGCTTGCGCACCCTGGCCCGGTCCGCTCGCTCGATCACCTTCATCACAGGCTCAACTGCCACAAACTTTTCGAATTCCTCGTCGGTCAGTTCGGCCACGTTCCTCGCGTGCTGGATGTCCGTTGCGGTCAAGTCGACCGGCCCACCGAGCCCGCCGTGGACATCCTCGCCCTTCCGGATGCGCTCGGCGCGATCTTTGGCACGCGCGAGGCTATCCGCTGCTTTGGCCGCATCGGCTTCACCGGTCGCGATGGCTCCTTGCGCCTTAGCAACGAGCGCCCTGTGGTCGGCGACCTTCGATTGGTTCATGTCCCGCATGACCGACCAAAACCACTCGTCGGCTTCGGCGTTCTCCAATTGCAAGGCGCGCTGCTCGTCGAGCGTGACCATGGGGATCCGAGCGTGAATGTCGCCGCGGACCTTGCCTTGCATTGCCGGATCGATGCGGTTCGAGAGCCTGCCGAGGCGCTCGTTGACCCGCTGCCAGAAGACAATGCGGCCGGCGACGGAGAGGGGCATCTCGATCGAGCCGAGACTGGCTATGTGCTCGTGGCGCACGCGGCCGTCGAGGCGCCTGGTCTCAACGACGCTGATCTGAAGCCGATTTGGTGACCCACGGAAACGTACGAACATCTGTAGTGGCATCCTTTCGTGATCGTGTTGCGCGGTAGGCTCAGGGCGCCACTACGGCTTGGCGCGTGAGCTCGCCGGTCACCCGCCGGAATCAGACTCAACCCGGATCGAGACGACCTCGCCATGCAGCCACCGATGCTCCGCCTCGCAGGCTAAGCACTCGATGGCGAGATCCCGCGCGATCTCGAAAGCCTTGGCCCTGGTCGGTGCCTGCTTGCGCTCAAGCTCGCCGGTCACAGAACTCAACAGGACGACGACAAAGCGGCCGTGCCCGGATGCCGGCGCCGATATGATGGCCTGATGCTCGATACGGCCGAGAGCGGCAAGGGTATCGGTGCTCATGATCGTCCTCTCATGTTGCGGGCGATCCGGCGGATGGGTTGGCAGCCGCGCGATAGGCCTTCTGCCGGCAAGCGTTGGAGCAGAACTTTGCGTCCGCGCGCCGCGGCTTGAAAGGCTCGCCGCAGGCTTGGCACGCGATCGGTGTGTCTATGTCTATCTCCCCGGTCCGTAAGACGCGGTGCGTAAGCCTGGTTGAGCGGGGATGATCCGGCGCAGGGTTGACCAGCAGCCACGGGCGTTTCTTGGGGTGAGCCGGTCTCGTGAACAGGCGCCAGCTTCTCGTAAGGGGGAAGCTGGGAAGCATGACGAGAGCTTCCCTTACGGTGAGCATGATCAGCCTCCCGACATCGGCACCGTCTCCCCGGACAGGCTGTGCGTTGCTGCCGTTGCGACATGACCACCGTCCTCCCAGTGTTAGAAGCCTGCACCCCATGGGAAGCTACCAGGAGGACGCCGTTTATTTGCTGGCCACAATTTAAGAAATGCCCATTTTTACGGTGTTGCCAGGTGCTGTCCCCGGAAGTCGGACGGCTTGTCGCAATGTCCAATTGCCTTATTCCCGGAAGTCGGACGGTTTTCTGTCGCAATACGTCCCTGGAAAGAGGACGCGGTTTTGTCGCAATGAAAGCCGCGCCGTGTACCTGGAAGTCGGACGGGTTTTTGTCGCAATGGGCCGGGCTCATTTGCGCAACTCCATAAGGAATGTTTTCTTGCCGTTTTTGTTTTTGCCTTCGATGAGGACGACCCTCTCGGCGAGCTTCGAGGGGGGCTTTACCAACCGCAGAATGGTCCGGCGCAGCGCGTTGTCGGTCAGGTCCGCGAAGGCGCGGCTCTTCCTGATGCCAGCCGCGATCTGGGCTATGCTTTGCGGTCCCGCGCTGTGCTGCAGGAACGTCAAGACCGCGCTGGACCTGTCGTCGAGATCCTCAACCGCCTTTCGGGCCTCTGCCAGTTTGGCGCGCCGCTTTCTATGGGCGGCACTATTTCGGGACTTTTCGCATTCCTTCAGGTGCGCCTGGATCTCATCGTCAGTGGCGTTGAACGGCTTGATCGTCGATGGGTGCTTGGCGCGTCGTCGGCCAAGCGGCTCGACGCCCATCCGTTTGTATTGCTCGAAGGTAAATCCAAGTTCTCGCCCGATTACCTCCTTGTCGTCGCTGTCGATCTTGGCAAGCACATCGTCGACCGCTTCGTAGGAGGCATGGGGCCCAAACCGTAGACGGAAGAGGGCCATCACTTCGGAGCGCTGCACTTCTCGTTCGTACGGATTCCGGCCCTGCCGTTTGTCAGACGATCTGGCCGCGATGTCCTCAAGCGGCTTCTTCATGCCGGCGGCGAGGCCGCTCTTGATCGTGCGCATCACCGAATCGATGCGGTCGTCCAGGATCAGCCCGTTGGCCTCACAGGCGGCTGTGAACGCCTCGATGACTTGCTGCCGCGTGATCGAGCCGAGCGCCACAAAGCGGCCCATGCGGTAGGACAAAACATTTAGGCGATTGTTGCGGTTGCCGGGCTGTGTGGTGGCAAGTTCGGCTGCATTGCCTTGCAGCGCGACCGCAGCACGCTTTTTCTGGCGCGAGGTTGGGGACGATGCAGGCCTTGGTGCGGCACCGGGCTCGTTCGGTACCTTTTCCTTGGGGTCCCGCGGTTTGAAGGGCACGACGTTATCGGATGGTTGGACCTTCGTCGGCCTCGTCTGGATGATGGCGGCGAGCCAGTCCGGCAGCGTAGGGATAGTGCCGGCCCGGAATGCTTCGATGAGCGAGCCGTCAGCCGCAACCCATTCGCCGAATACCGTGCTGATGCTCCCGCACGCAATGACGAATCCGCCCGCTCCGCGAATGTCGATTCCCTTGGGAAGCGCTCCGGTAGTATTGCCGAGCGGTATGCCCGGCGGCTGTCGGAACACATGATGGAAGCCGTTGCGTGGCGTCCAGATGATGGGATGATTTTCGAATGGTTCGTTTTCGGATTCGAGCCGGGCGAGCGCGTCGACGCCATCGTGTTCTGGATCATGCCGGTCCGCGTCGACCACAATCAAACCGGACTTGGCGAGGTCGATACCGACGATCGAGTCAGGCCACGTCTGAAACCAGAGGCGAATAGTTTCCGGGTCGGTTGTTGATATGTCGCGCCACTTCCCGCGCGGCTTCTTATGCTGGTCACAGAGGAAGACCGCAAAGCCGGCACCCGCGTGCTTTAGCGCGGCCGATAGGTTTTGCGATGTGGTGGGCGCGTCGACGTCGTTATGCACCGCAGGCTGATTTAGATCGGCAGCCGGCTCGACAGGCTTTGGAGCGGGCCGCGCAGCGAGGCAGGCTCGATCGGCCTTCATGCCCTCAATGACCAGCTTGCGCTTCTCCTGGAGCGCCTCGACAGAGACGCGGGGCAGGCTGTCCGGGTCTGGTGTGTCGAGCGAATGCAGCAGGCTCTCGTCCTCGGCATCGGCATCGGGCACCATGGCTTCGACATACTCAGAAACCTGATCCTCATCGAGTGCCGCGCGAGGCTGGGCCCGCTCGTCGGCGCGGATTACATCAAGACTGACGGTTCGCTTTTCGCCTCCGCCCGGGTTAGCACCGTCGCCGGTCGACTTCGGTGCGTACAGTCGCAGAATGCCGGCCACCGTCAGCATTTTAGTCTTATCGGCCAGCACAGCCTGGAACTGCTGTTCCGTCAGCCTGGCGAAGGCCTGCAGGTCCTGGCTTTTCTTTCTTTCGATACCAATCCGCGGGGGCTGCCCCGCGGCATCAAGCCTAATGAGGCCCGTCGGCGCACCAAACTTGGTATTTTTGGGCCGGATGTACCGGAGGCCCTTCTTTTCGGTGTCGGTCAGCCATTGCCCGCGTAGGCGCTCGACGCCCAATGCGATCTCCCAATATCTGCGCTGGCTCTCAATGTTCTTTTCTCGCTTGTAACGAAGCTCTAAGACTTGTGCGTCCGTCAGAATCTGGTGTGCCCGGAGGAAGACACACTCGATTTCGGGAACATCGCGAGCCTCGATCGCAGCGCGCATCGCATGGCGAGCTTCCTCGAGCTCGCGGCGCATCGTGTCTAGGTCCGGTCGTGGTGTCGCAGCATCCATCATCGAGCCCTCCTGAGGGCCGCCTCCGCCAACAGCCCCGCCGCCGCCAGCCAGGTTGCCGCCATCTGGCAATCGCCATGGAACCCGAGGATCTCGATTTCGTCGCAGCTATCGACGACATGTTGAGGCGAGATGTTTTCCAAGGCGTCGCAGAGATCGCTGAGCGCAGCCTTCGCCGCATCGGCAGATGACGGTAGCGTCGCCATGGCGGCATCGGTGGCGGCCATCGGCATCGCCATGGCGGCAGGTGCCGTCGCCACTGGCGGCGCGGTGAATTCGCTAAGCCACTGCCTTGCCGTGCTACGACTGCATCCCCACCGGCGGGCCGCGCCAGATATGGTGGACGCCAACTCCGGATTTTGCTGGAACTGGACGAACGCCTCGGCCTTGGTGAGTCGGCGGAGGGCGCGCACGCTGATGGAGCGCGCGTCGACGCGGCCGCTTTCTCGGGTCTTCGACGTCATGGCTGCACTCCCACCCGCTCACGCGCAACCACCTCGATGTGGTCGCGCCACTCGCTCTCAGCCTCCTGCTCAAAAAGGTGCTGGATGCCTTCCGCAAGAACGGCCGGGCTCGGCTTCTCGATCGCCGCAATGGCGGTGGCGACCTGGTTATCGAGGCCGGCCTCGCGCAAGATGCGTTCGGTGATGGCGGCGCGGACCTTGGCTTCGACGCTCTTGCTCAGTTCCGCCTCAATCACGTCCTCGGGCGGCACCAGCTTGTCGTAGTCGGCCATCTTCCCGTCGAGCCATTCGATGAACTGCGGGGTAGTCATGGCGTTGAGTTCGACGCGGTTGGTCTGAAGCCATTTCTCCCAATTGCTGGTCCAGTTGGCGACTGGGATCTGCTCGTCGCCGAAATTGCCGGGGTGGTTGCAGGCATATTCCGCGACAGCCCTGCGCCGCTCTTCTGCCGGGATGGTCTCAACTTCCAATCCCATGGCCACGGCTTCCCATGGCTCAAGACCGAGGTTCACGATCTTGATCTTGCGAGCGCCGCGCGCCTTCGTTTCCTCCTGAAAGGTTTGATAGATCATGGTCCCGGGCGCGTCGGCATCATGAACGCAGAATATGGTGACCGGCTCGTCATGCGCGGCCAGCTTGTCGACCAGGTCGCGCGCCGCACGAGTCGTGAATCCCTTCGAAGACATCAACATGCAATCATGCCGTTCTGGCCACTGCACCGCCTTCAGCGCTTCCGAAAAACCTTCTTTTTCGATGTAGACAGTCTTGTTGTACAGCCAGACCGGCCGCTCGTATTTCTCCACCATCAGGTCGCCGAGCGTAATCGTCTCGCCCCTGTGCGGATGGTAGATCGACCCGCGCGGCTCCCGGTACATGCCGGGGATTTCGCCATGTTCAGCTTCGTAATCGGTAATGATGCGGGAGAAATTGTTTCTCGTCAGTTCCGCGTCCAACTTGTTTCGAACGATCGGCCGCAGTTGATATAGAACCTGACGCTCGTTGAAGCGGTACGCGCCGTTGCCGCTGGTTTTCGCAATGGCGTCGTCGAGGTTCTCAAGAACAACATTCTTCTGTGAAGTCTTATCAGTGCTGCCGGGACGGTACGCCGAACGCACCGCCTTCGACACCGCCTTTGTGATCTCATCAAAGAACGGCGCCAGATCCGGCGCCTTGCCATCGGACGTGATCGGCATGTACGGGGTCGTGATGTTGACCCATATACTGAATTGAACGTCCTTCAACGCCTGCGCAATGCGGTGGTGCAGGCCACACCCGTACGCGTCAATGTCGCGCCTATCCCGCGCCGCGCGCACGTCTCCCGTTATCGGAGTGCGGTTGACACAGACGACGATGCTCGTGCTGCTCGCGACCGCGACCCACGCCTCGACCACGAACGGAATGGCGGCCTGCGGGGATCTTGCGCCAAAGCTGGCCTCGCCGTCAGCGACCGCATACGAAAATTCCGGGAACGCGGACGGTCCGATTGTGCCAAGACGCTTCGGGTTGACCTGCTTCGCGAAGCCGCGCGCCGCGAGCAGAAGCGTGGCAGCCTCCGCCATCGTGACGTCCCGACAGGCGGTCCGGCCAAGACCTGCTGCGGCTACGATCTCGCCTGCCCTGGCGCCGCTGCACCCGTCAAGGTTCGCAATGAGATCGCGCACCGGCCGGTTGCCGCTGCCGAAAAGCAGTTCGGCGAATTGATCAACGTCGTACCACCAGGGCGACGACTTGCCGGCGTACTGTGTCCCGCACTGCGCCAGTCGACACGCCAGGTCACCCCAGAATCTGTCGTCGTGTCCGGCCGGTAATGCCGGGCCCAGCCGGATCTCGACACGGGTCCCAACCGGAAAGTCGACCTTCTTCGTGGAGAGGACCGTGGTTGTGCCGTCGCGCTCGGGACGAAGCTCGATCCGGCGATTGCGGGTGGTGACGACAAGGGATCCGCCGGAGGCAAGGATGGTACCGGTGACTACACGCAAGCCATTACCGAGCGCGCCGCGCGTCGGCAGCCGCAAGAGCTTCGTAGACATCATAGGACGGCTGATGGAGAACAGGCGGGGTACCGCGTCTGGGTCAATCCCCGGCCCGTCGTCCACAATCGCGTACCCGTTGTTCGGTAACGTCTCGATCTTCACGCTGCCGCCGCTGTCGAGCCCGTTGTCGACCGCTTCCTTGACGATCAGGCGCCGCAACAGGCTTTTCGGGACGCCGGCCCGCTGCTGAAGACCCTCGAGGGTCCTGAACAAGCTCCAGTCGCCTCTTTCAAAATTCAGGATCTCGGGGAACCCAGGTTCGACGGTCTCGGATTTTTGAAAATTCATCTGCCACGCCCCTGTTTTTTGGAGCGGCGCACGAACTTTTGCCAATCGCGTGTTTCTGGACTATAGAGGCGCATCTGCCCGCAAAGCTGATACGCCTCGGTGCCAGGACCCCCGCAATAGCGACGGGTCCGCGCGCCGGGCTGTTGCTATGCCTAGGCGGGCGCGGACTCGCTGGCGATGTGCTGTTCGGCCTGCGCTGTGGCGGCATCGGCCTGCTGAATGTTCGAGGCTCGATCCAGCGCCGTGTCAGGCATCTTGGGATGGGTCGTGCGTCGCCATGCCCACGCTAGTAACTCATCGGGGATAGCGGTGGGCAGCACGCCCCAATAACCCACAATCGGAAGTCGCTCGTCGGGCGGCAGTTGCTCGCGGACCGACGGCGCGCCAAGCTTTGATAACGTCGACTTCGATGTTTCGAATCCGTGACTGGTGAGAAATTCCGCCATGGAGGGATAGCCGGTGAGGACCTTTTTACCGGCGAAATCGCTGGAATTCATAGTACCCATCCTGCGCTTCTAAGTGTTGCGTCAGGATGTGGAATCATCACGCCGTGCTGGTGAAAGTCTAAGCTTTTCTAAATTTCACCAGCTAGTTTCCGCCGCTTTGCAATGCGAAGCGCGATGGGAATAGGGGTTGTAAGCCTCTAGGCCTTTGGCCTTCAACTCCTCCCGCCACAGCTTCTTGTCTTTCTTAATTTTCATCCACCGTCGCCAAAGCGCTTTTTCGTATTGCGTTTGGTGATCGGACTTGGGTGTTCTTCGGCCATTTTGGCGTTTGTAGGAGGAAAAGCTGTAGGCCGGATCGGCAGCAATCCGTCTGATGGCCTCGCGCTCACTGCCGCATTCGCTCTTCAGCCCTGCGACTGCGCGCTCCAGTTTCTTGTCGTCTTCCCAGGCCCAGCTCGGGTGTTTGGCGGTCTCTTTATCCATCCGCAGGATGCAGTGAAACATCCAGACGAGCATGTGGAATTGGAATTGCTTGGCGTCTGGGCCTGCAGGATCGACGCCAATAGCTTCGAAATCCCTCAAATGGTTTTCGGATGTCAGTATCCGCTCTAGCGTCCGCTCTGGCAGATCACTAGCTTTGCCGGCTTTGAGCGCCGCCGCGATTCTCTTTACGTCGGCAGATACGTCCTCAGCCTCGGTTGATGCGGTGACCTCGGGCTTCTCAGGCCCGCCAGATGGGGCGGCGCCGGCGGCTTCGGCATGACCGGGGTGCGCTCATTTCCTGGGAGTAGTCGACATGCGCCTCCGCGTGGCGTCCGCATGGGGGAGACGCGGCAGGGGGTGCGGTACCCCTTTTCGGCTGGCCGGCCTATCCGCATCGGCCAGACATATAAGGCGGCCGCCAGACCGGCGCTATGAGGACGGGCTGGCTGTTCGGGCGGGTGGCGATCGGCCGGATTTTGATGCCTGTGCTTACAGAACGCTGATAGTGCTTTTGCAGAAATGGCCTAAGATGTTGAAATAACGCGAAGATATCAGCTCTTTATACGTTATGCCCGGTTACGCCCTGCCGCTCAGGGATGTTAGCCACAACCGCCGGTGGTTGACCCGGCTGTGTTTCGAGATGGTTGCCTGATTTTGAGTCATCGAACTGCATGCCTCCGTTTCCGTCGACGATGTGCCCCGGTGAAAACAAACCAGCGCTGCTCGCAGATGGTTCCGATTCTATTTACCCTCCCCCACTCGTGGGGAGAGGGGTAGCGTGGGGATTGTCGCGCCGAGGCCGCCGGGCGTGCGGCAGTTGCCCGATCGCGGCCGCGACGGCATCTGCATCGACGTGATGCGGCATGTGACCGACCCCCGGGCGGGCATCGGGCACGGCCGCCGCGACCGCCCGCGCATGGATATGCGGCGATACCGTCGTATCGGCGCTGCCTGTCAGGATGACGGTGGGGGCGGCGATCTCACCATAGCGCGGCGCCTGCGCGGCAACGAACGCCTTGAGCGCGGCGACGTCCTGCGCATTCGCCACGAATTGCGCCGGCCGCAGCAGCAGCCGGATGGCGGCACGACGGACGTAATCCGCCGGCGCTCGCTGGGGCGCGAACACCGACGCGACGCCGCCGTCGAGCAGCAAGACGCTGAGCGGGAGTGCGACGGTGTGGGCAAACAGCGGCCCGATAACGGGCGTCGAAAGGATGGCGTTGTACCACGCCAAGCCGCCCTCCCAGGGATGCGTGACCGGCGCCAGCAGCACAAGCCCCGCGACCCGGGCCGGAAAGGCAAGCGCAAGCGCGGATGCGACCGCTCCTCCCAGCGAATGGCCGAGGAGCACGAAGCGCTCGACGCCGATGCGCCCGAGCGCCTCCGCGATCAATGCCGCCTGCCGTGCCGGCGAAGCGTCCGCAACGCCGCCCGGCCGGTCGCTCCAGCCATGTCCGGGGCGGTCGACCAGGATGACGCGGCGGTTCGCTGCCAGCCGGTCGCCGAGGGCGAGGCGCAGGTCCTGGAGATTGCCGCTGGCGCCATGCACAAGCACGATAGGGAGCTGGTCTTGACGCGTCGAGGCGCCAAGCTCCAGCACATGCAGCTTGCCGCCCTCGACCTCGACCAGGCGCCCCGAAGCCGGATGGGCAGCTTCGATGCGGGCCGCTTCCAGGACCGTCATCGCACGAGCGGCGCCGAGGACTGCCACAATGGCGAGAAGAAGGAAAATCGTCATTCGTCGTCGGTCGCCTCAGCCGATCTGAAGGGATGGAGCCATGGTGGGAAGGCGCTAACAGTGCAGGTTGATTTAAGGATGATGCAGGGGCGAGCCTTGTGGCCGCTCTGTTTTCAGTGAACGAACCGGGGCGACCACAAGGGTCGCCCCTACGGCGATAATGTCGGAGGACGCGCTTGTGCGGGCCCCTCCAACGTTATGGGTCTGGCCGATGTTCCAGTCCCTTCAGATTGGCTCTGAAGCGATCGACTGGCTGCGCGCGAAATGCCCATGCTCGGGACTTGGCCGGGCATCGGGGAAACGCCGAAAACTGCGGGTCGGGACGTCAGAGATCGCGCCCTTCGACCTTTTCCTTCAGGGTCTTGATCTTCTCCTCCATGCCCTTGAGGCGGGGATAGACCTCAACCGCCTTGCGGTAGGCGTCCAGCGCGTGCTTGTCGTCGCCGACGTCTTGCATGATGAGGCCAAGGCCCGACAGCGCCCCAAAGTGCCGCGGCTCGCGGGCCAGCACCTTGGCGATATCGGCCATCGAGTTGGTGTAGTCCTTTTTCAGGAAGTAGATGGTGGCTCGCCGGTTCCACGCCTCGGTGAAGTCCGGCTTGATCTCGATGATGGAACTGAGCATCCGGATCGCGAGGTCATAGTCCTTGTCGTCAGCCGCCTTCTTGGCGCGGCTCATCAACAGGTTCGTGGTCTCGTTGTTCGCTTCGGTCCACAGCGACCAGATGCGATTCTCGATCTCTTTAGCGCTGGCGTCGTCGGGCGCAACTTTGAGTGCGCCAAACAGGAAATCGATGTTCCGGTTGCGCTCGCCCTTGGGAATGTTGGGCAGCTCGTCGGGCGGTTTGACTAGACCCTCATGCGGGTCCGCATGAGGGTCCGGCAGGACCTGCGCCTTTGCGGCGGGCGCTAGAGCCGAGGCAGCGAGCAGGGCGGAAAAAACGACACAGGCAAGACGAGGTCTCATGCCGCTCAGCTTAGCCGGCAATCTGCCGCCCGCAAGGGCGCTGTGGTCAAACCGATGTGATTGCCCCCAATCCCTAACCTTGTAGGGGCGACCCTTGTGGTCGCCCGGCTTGCGCACGCGCGTCCAACGGCAACAGGGCGACCACAAGGGTCGCCCCTACAGGGCAGGGAGCAGACGGGCGTTCAGCCTTGCCGCGCTTTGAAACGGCGCTGGGTCTTGTTGATGATATAGACCCGGCCCTTGCGCCGCACGATACGGTTGTCGCGGTGGCGCCCCCGCAGTGATTTCAATGAGTTACGAATTTTCATCGGACCAGCCTCTTGTTTCCTGCGCACGGGGCACCGCGGCCACGGCGATTTTCGGCGCGGACCATAGGGGCGCGCTCCGGCGGCGTCAATGGCGCGCTGCTCCCTCTCCCCGCTTGCGGGGTCCTTCGACGAGGGCTCAGGAGGGTCGGGGTGAGGGGGCCTCTCCACAGGGGCGGACTCGCGGAAGGCTAGTGTGCCTTTCCGCGAAGCTCAGACTCGTGGAGAGGCCCCTCACCCGGAATTTGCGCGAAGAGCACAAATTTCGACCTCTCCATAGCCCGTCGAAGACGGGCGTAAACGCCCTAATGGCAAGCGGGGAGAGGTAAGGCGGGCCCGGCTGTCGCTTAACCTAACGCCTATGAGGGTCGCCCTACAGCTGAACCGTTCAACAGAGACACAACACTTTATCAGCGGCCGATCTCGCGGCTGACGGCGTTCTCCTGCT
>WNFL01435855.1_pt3 | contig 12659 bp, 9 predicted proteins | sample 5400361 | NCBI WGS metagenome assembly WNFL01 (sample SAMN13153351, study PRJNA577476) | soil metagenome | isolation source: 40 cm soil on Douglas fir-dominated hillslope | place: USA:California | collected 2013-09-17
GGCGGCGGTGACCGAGAGCGAGGTGCAGCACACCATGGTCGGTGAGCTGACCGAGCGTCTGTTCGACGGCGACGTCACCGCGCTGGTTCAGCATCTACTCTCGGGCGAGGACATCAGCCCGGGTGACATCGCCAAGATTCGCGAACTGATCGAGCGCGTCGAAACGAACGCCCCGGAGACCAAATGACCGCCCCCACCCTGTTTGCTTGGCTACTGACGTACCTGATCCACAGCACGGTGCTCCTGGGATTGGCGTGGCTCGTCACCCGGCGCCGGCGCCTCGAGCCGGCGGCCTCCGACCTGCTTTGGAAGGTGGCACTCCTCGCCGGGCTCGTCACCGGCACGATCCAGTCAAGTCTCAAACTGTCGACGCCGGCGGCGGTGCGGTTGCCCCTTCCGGTCGCCACGCTGCCGCAGGGGGTGCCGGTGACCGACCCAGCCGCGGCTGCTGAGCAGGCTCCTTTGACGCCGGGCTCGCGCCCGGGGTTAACCCACCCGACTTCGTCCCCGGTGTCATTGCCCCTGGTCGTCGTGCTTCTCTGGGGTCTGGTCGCGCTCGCGTCGTCGCTCTACTACGTCGCGCGCCGATTGATCCTGGTCGGTCGCCTCGCTGATCGCCGCGCCGTGACGGGCGGACCGCTCGCTGCCACGCTAGCGGAGTTGAAGCTCACGACGGGATACCGGCGCCGCGTGCACCTCACGATGGCCCGGACGATCTCGAGTCCGGTGGCCTTGGGTCTCTCCGAGATCTGCGTGCCCGAGCTGGCGCTCTCCGAGCTCGGCCTCGAGCAGCAGCGCAGCATGTTGGCGCACGAGCTGGCGCATCTGGCGCGGCGCGATTCGCTGTGGCTCGCCGGCGCGACCCTGATCGAGCGTTTCTTCTTCTTCCAGCCGCTCAACCGGCTCGCGCGCCGCGAGCTCGAGACGACGGCTGAATACCTGAGCGACGAGTGGGCCATGCGAAAGACCGGATCGGCAGTTTCGCTCGCGAAGTGTCTGGCCACGGTGGCCGAATGGATCCAGGCGTCTCCCCTTGGTGTGCCCGTTGCGGGCCTTGCCGAGCGGCGCTCGCTGCTGGTGGCGCGCATCTCGCGGCTGCTCGAGGGGGGGGGGCGGCTGCCGCAGAACCCCGCTTCGCGGCTCGGCTGGGCCGCGCTCGCGACCGCCGGCGTGATGGTGACGATCGCCGCGGCCCCGCGCGTGTCCCAGGGCGTTGCCGCCGCGCCGACGCAGCCTCCGACTCAAGGCCCGTCAGAACCCGTCGTCGCTCGCAAACCGGCGGCGATCCCGGATCAGGACACCACGGTGGTGAATGCGCTGATCGGCCGACTCAAAGACGAGAACGCCAGTGTGCGTCGCGCGGCGGCGCAGTCGCTGGGACGCTTGGGCGATGTGCGCGCCGTGCCGCCGCTCATTGCCGTGCTCGCAGACTCGGACGCCGAAGTGCGCGCTCAGGCGATCGACGCGCTGGCCGATCTCGAAGATCCGAGGGCGGTCGGCCCGATCGCAGGATTGCTCCGGGATCCTGTCTCGGACGTGAAGCACAACGCGCTGAGCGCGTTGTCGCACTGGGATCAGAACGTGCCCACGGCGCCGGTCGTGGCGCTCTTGGACGACCCTGACGCGGACGTGCGGCATGAAGCGATCAATCTGCTCAATCACCTCCGCGCCCGGTCCGCGGGGCCCGCGATCGCGCGGCTGATTCACGATCCCAATTCGGATGTGCGCCGGGCCGTGGTGGAAGCCATGGGCAACCTGAACGAGCAGAGCGGCGCCGCGTCGATCACCGAAGCGTTGAGTGACCCGAACCCGGACGTGCGACACCAGGCCCTGGACGCGCTTAACGACCTGAAGGCGCCGATCGTTGAGACGACGCTACTGAATCTCATGAAAGACCCGGACGCCGACGTGCGGCAAGCGGCGGCGCACATCGCGGGCGAGCGCTCGGTTATCGCGGCGATCCCCTCGCTGCGGCACCTGATCGACGATCCCAAGAGCGACGTGCGCGAGACCGCGACCGAGGCGTTGGGGAATATCGCCGACCCCGCGGCCCGTCAGGCACTGCGCGCGGCATTGCAGTCGCCCGATCCTAAAGTCCGTCGCGCCGCCGCCGAGGCGCTGGGGCAGGAGCCATGATGATGCGCGCCATGAACATCTTGATGCTGTCGCTCGCTGCAGCGGGCGGGGCGACCGCCGTTGGCCTGGCGAAGCACGCAGCGCGAGCGAGCCTGCGGACGGTAGTGGAGGGTAGGGGACGGTATGGGGCAGACTCGGCGCGCGTGGCGACGCTGCTCAACGCCTTGGAACGCACCGATCCCGTGATCTGCGACTTGATCGGGGACCAGCTCGGCAACTTCTGGTGGGGTGGCCAACCGGGGCGCTTGGGGCGGTTCGAAGACTCGCCCAATGTCCAGGGCGCGAAGGATTCCCTGGCTGGGACCATCACCGATCCGCGCGCGCTGTCGCTGCTGGTCGCGACGCTCGGTGCGGACAACCCGTGCGTGCGCCGCGTCGCGGCGAAGCTGCTGGGCCAGAGCAACGTGGCGGCGACCGTGCTCAATTCTTTACTCGGCAATGCCTCGCCGCGCACTCGTGAGAGCGCCGCTTACGCGGCGGGCGTCGGCGAGCGGCGCGAGACGCGCCCGGCGCTCGAACGCCGGATCGCCGATACCTCGGGCGGCGCCGCGGCGATGGCCGTGTGGGCGTTAGGCGAGATGGAGGATGCCGCGACCGGGCCCGCGTTGCAGGGGGCCGTCCACTCGACGTCACCGCGCGTGCGGTTGGCGGCGGTGTGGGCGTTAGGGAAGTTCGAGGATGCGAGTTACGCCAAGGACGTGCTGCCGTTCCTGCGGGATGTCGACCCGATCATGCGCGCCACCGCCGCGGAGGCGCTGGGGCAAATGAAGAACCCGCGCGTCGGTGCCGCGCTCGTGGGGGCGCTCACCGACCGCGATGACGCCGTGCGGCTCGCCGCCGTCAGCGCGCTCTCCGACATGGAGGAGCACTCGGCGGTGGGACCGCTCGAGGGGCTGCTCATCAACGATGCCGATCCCGAGGTGCGGCGCGAGTGCGCCAGCGCTTTGGGCAACCTCAGCCTGGCGCGTTCGCTCGAGCCGCTGGCACGCGCGCTCGGCGACCCCGATGTGGAGGTGCAGCGCAAAGCCGCGGACGCCATCGGCGACCTGCACGACGTGAGCAAGGCACCGGCGGCGCTGGTCCGGGTCACGACGTCGACCGACCGGGAGCTGCGCCGCAACGCCACCAAAGCGCTCGCTCATATCGGCGATCCCGCCACGGTACAGGCGCTGGTGGACCGGCTGGGCGACGAGGACAAGGACGTCCGCCTCGCGGCGGTGGAGGGGCTGGGCGAGATGAACGTCACGGCCGCTGTCCCCGGCCTGACCCGCGCCCTCAACGACCGCGATCCCGAGGTGCGGCGGGCGGCGGCGGAGNNNCATGGGTCGATTCCTGGACCCATGAGCACCGCCGCCCGACCCGCCTCGAAGCCCCTCGACCGTTCCATCGTCGAAGGCCCCATCGCGCGCGCCGTCTGGATGCTCGCCTGGCCCACGATGATGCAGAACCTGATCGGCGGGGCTCAGGGCATGGTCGATCACGCACTCGTCGGGCACTTCGTCGGGTATGCCGGCAACGCCGCCATTGGCGTCTCGATTCAGATCTTCATCGTCGTCATCGTGTTCATGATGTCGGTGTTCAGCGGGATGGGTGTGCTGGTAGCCCGTTTCGCCGGCGCCAACGATCCCGAGCAGGTGAACCGCACGGTCTATCAGGCCTTCCTCGCGGCGGTGGCGCTGTGGGCGCTCGTTCTCGCCCCACTCGGCTGGATCCTCGCGCCGTGGCTGCTCGACGTCGTGCACGCCAAGCCCGCAGTCCAGACCGAGGCGCTACCGTTCCTGCGGATCATGTTCGTCGGCAGCCTCGGTATGCTGTTGTTCTTCATGGTGAGCGGCGCTCTCCGGGCCGCCGGCGACGCGCGCACCCCGATGCGGCTGGGCGTCATCCTGACCATCCTGAACATCGGCTTCAACGTGGTGTTCATCACGGGGCTCGGGCCGTTCCCGCGCATGGGCACGGCCGGAGCCGCCGTGGGCACGACGATCGCGAGTCTGATCGTCGCGAGCTACGCCGGATATCTGCTCTTCTCGGGGCGCCTTCCGGTGACGTGGCATCGCGGCATGGACTGGCGGCCCGACTGGAGCGTGATCCGCGCGCTGTTTCGTTTCGGCCTTCCCACCGGCGCCCAGGGGATCGCGATGAACGTGGCGGGGGTGATGTTGCTGCGCTTCATCGGCTCGTTGCCCCAGAGCGCCGAGGCGCAGGCCACGTATGCCGTCGGCTACACGGAGTTGTTTTCGTTCATCACGTGGACCTCGGTAGGTCTGATGAGCGCCGCCGCGACGGTGGCGGGGCAGAATCTCGGCGCCGGGCGTCCCGAGCGCTCGGTGCAGGGGGTGCACCGCGCGGCGCTGCTGGGGTTGGGACTGGCCGCCGTCATCGGTGTGCTGTTCCTCACGCTGCCGCGTTTCCTGCTCGGCCTCTTCGGCATGACCGACCCCGTGGTTGTCGGCCTGGGCGTACAACTGCTGCGATTCCTCAGCGTGTCGGGTTTGTTCGTCACCGTGGCGCTGACGTACACCGGGGGCCTCCAGGGCACGGGGGATACCCGCTCACCACTGTACATCTCCATCGTGTCACAGATTGTCGTTCCACTCGGGTATTGCACGCTGATCCAGACGACGCGGGACCTCGCGCCCGCCGACATCTGGACGGCGATCCTGCTGGGCCACATGACGCGCTGCGCGTTGAGCGTACTGCGGTTCCGGCAGGGGAAGTGGCGCGCGATTCGGGTGCACGTGGTGCACGCACGACCCTAGACGCGTTTTCGCGAGTCGTTAGGCGGCCAGCGTTGCCGCGAGGGTGGCAGGGTCGGTTCTCGCCGCACGCCAAGCCGGTAGAAACGCTGCGACGAGCGCCGCGGCGATCAACATGAGCGCGATTCGCGACGCTGCTGCGACATCAATGCTCGGCGCGCCGGCCGCCAGCGCCGCGAGGGGTGCGGACGTTAGGTCGCTCAGGACCAGACCCAGAACTGCGCCGGCGATCGCGACGACGACCGCGCGCGATAACACCTGGATCAGGACGTCCCGGCGACGGGCACCAACCGCCCGCCGCACGGCCAGCTCCGGCATCAGCGCCGCAACCCACTGATACATCACCGCGCCCGTTCCTAGTATCGCCAGGATCAGAACCATGGCCCCGCCGATCCACAGGGCATTCGCGAACCAGCGCAGGGGCGAGGCCTGCTGGACCCACCACGTTGCCTCGGCCGTCACGTGGCCGACGGTCCCCACGGAGGTCAGCGCGGCGCGCAACGATGCCTCGGGGAGGGGATGTCCGGCCCGCGGCCGAACCAATAGGTCTACCGTGGTGGGCGGGAATTGGAGCACGCTCGCGTAGACCGTGTAGGGTGGTTGCAGCGCGCCCCCGAGTGCCAGGGGCGTCCGGTCTTCGACGACGCCGACGACTTCGAACCAGGTGTTCGACCCTTGCCCGATCTGCATGTGGCGCCCAACGGCGTGGCCGTCCTGAAAGTGGGCGTTCGCGAGCGCTCGATTCACCAGGGCGACGCGCGGCGCCTTCCAGTCGTCGGTGTCTGCGATCAGGCGACCTTCGATCAGCGGGGCGCTCAACGCGCGGAACGTGTCAGGACTCACGAAGCTCAACGCGACCGAAACGGCGCGCTGCGGCGTCGCAATTCCACCCAGATAGCAGCGCCCGCAATCGGTGATCGCGATGTCGACGCTGCCCAGTCCCTCCAGCGCACCCGGGCTGCTGACGCTGGTGACCTCCAACAGGTCTGCGAGTCCGGATGCCCGAATCAAGGCGGCGAGGCGGCGCGAGCGCTCGGCGGGACCAGCGGACGTGTCGATCTGCAGGATCTGGCCGTTCCCATGAACCTCGCCGCGACCCTCCCCAACGAGGAGCGCCGCGTGCCGGCCGATCTGCCCCGCAGCGAGGAGCACCGCGAAAGAGATGCCGAGCTGCAGGCCCGCGACCATCAGGCCGGGGGGAATCCTGCTGGGGGCAACGGCCGCGTACATGCGGCCCGCGGTGAACGTTGGCAACATCACGCCGAGCATCAGCACCACGGTGATGCCGAGACCCGCGAGGGCCGCGGAGCGGAGCGCGGGCGTGCCGATCGGCCCCGGCCAAGCCGCCAGCGCCACTCGCATGACGATCAGGCTCGCGGTCAGTCCCACGGCCGCAGCAGGCAACGCCACCACGCCGCCCTCCACCAGCCCACCGGACACGAGTTGCCGTCGTGTGGCGCCGACGGCGCGGCGCACGGCGAACTCCGGCCGCCGCGCTGCCGCTCTCGAGACGGACATCGCGATCAGTGTGATCGTGCACACCGTCGCAGTCGCAATGGCGAGCATCAGCATGATGCCGGTGAGCGTGTCGAGACCCCGCTGTTGCAATAGTCGGAGGCCGGTGTCACTCGCGGGCAGCGGCGCGACACCAAGGGTGTGTCCGCCGAGCGCGAAGGCGGGGACGACCGCCGCGAGGCCGGCCGCCGCGGCCGCGACCATAAGGAGGCTGGAGCCTCGATAGCCTTCGAAACGGAGCATGACCTGAATCTCAACCCCGATGCCCCATCGTGCAAAGCCTCCGTGACGGGGTACTGCGACGACGGGTCGCTACAGAGGTTGGCTGCTCTTTTGAGGAGGACACTCCGTATGCGCTGGTTTCGCCTCGTTCTGCCCCTCACGCTGGCCGCCGTGGTGGCTGCGCAGGGCCAGGGTGGTCAGGCCGCTGCGTGGGATTCCGTCGGCCGCATTCTCAAGACGCCGGCAGTCCTCACGGGCGGCTATTACCGCTACAACTTTCCCCGCCGCGACCTCACACTGCGGATCGGGGACGTCACGGTCGCGCCGGCGCTCGCGCTCGGCGCCTGGGCCGGGTTCGGCGGGGACCCGGCCGACGCCACTATGATGGGGGACCTCGTCTTGACGAGCGGGGAGCTCAAGCCGGTCCTCGCCGAGCTGACGCGCCAGCGGATCGCGGTCATCGCGATCCACAACCACCTCGTGGGCGAAGAGCCACGAATTATCTACGTGCACTTCCACGGTCAGGGCGAAGCGCTGGACCTGGCGGCGCGGTTCGACCGCGTGCTTGCCCTGACGGGCGCGCCGCGGCCGGTGACGATGATGCCCCCGCCGCCCGTAACGATCGATACGGCGCTGGTCTTCGCTACGCTCGGCCTGACCGGCCGGGCGCAGGGTGCCGTCGCCCAGGTGTCCGCGGTGCTGGTCCCCGGACCCGTGACAATGCACGGCCGGCCCGTCACCCCGGCTCTCGGCTACGGCACTCCGATCAACGTTCAGGTTGTGGGCCCGGGACGCGCCGTCGCGAGCGGAGACTTCGCGGTGCTCGGGGCCAAGGTCGCCCCGGTCTTCGAGGCGCTCACGGCGCACGGCATCACCGCCACCGCGCTGCACAGTCACTTGGTGGACGAAGAGCCGGTGATCTACTACATGCATTTCTGGGCCGACGGGCCGTTGCCCGACGTGCTGCGGGGGCTGCGGGCGGCCCTCGACGCGGCGCACTAGCGAGGACTGTAGGCCTTACCACTGCGCTCGAGCAGCCGTGGCGCTCCGATTTTTTGTGTCCAGGCACCGAACGCCTTGGTTGGTCCTCGCCACCGCAATTCCTCCACGTCCTGAAACAGCGGCGCATCGGTCCGCAGCGTCGCCAGCTTCTTGAACAGCAGAGCGTCGCTCCGCTTTTCCCCCAGGACCGTCGGCGGGAAGGACTCGATGGCGCCGTGCTCGCTCAAGAGACGCGCGGCCGTGACGGCGCCGATCCCCGGGATCCCCGGATAGCCATCGGCGGCGTCGCCGACGAGGGCCAGGAAGTCGGGGATCAGACGGGGCTCCACGCCGAACTTCTCCTTCACTCCAGTCGCATTGCGAATCGTTTTGCGGCGGCCGTCGATTTGCACGACGCGGTCGCCGTCGACGCATTGCGCCAGGTCCTTGTCGGGGGTCCAGATGCAGACCTTCTCCACTCGTGTGTCGGCGGCGGCGATGTGCGCGGCGGAGGCGAGTGCATCATCGGCTTCCAGCTCGGTCATCGCCCACACGACGACGCCCATCGCAGTCAGGGCTTCTTCCAGCGGGTGGAACTGGGCCCAGAGCGCAGGCTCGATGCCATCCCCGGTCTTGTAGTCGGCCCAGAGGTGGTTGCGGAACGACTCGATGACATGGTCGGTCGCCACGCCGACATGCGTGGCTCCCGTCTCGAACAGCTGTAGCACCGTGCCCAACACGCCGGTCACGGCGGCGAACGGCGCATCCTGCCCCTGTGTCCCGCGACGCGCGCCGTAGAAGTGGCGGAACAGCTCGTAGGTGCCGTCGACGAGGTGGACGATCACAGGAGGAGGCACGCGGGGAATATCGCCGCGGTTCGGCCCGTGGGGAACGCAATTCGGCCGAGAATCAGGCGGTTGACGTCTTGCCCCGCGTGAGCGATTTCTGTAAAGCACACACACGGGAGGGGCAGCGTGCAGTCTGAAACATACGATGCCATCGTGGTCGGCTCAGGGATCTCGGGCGGTTGGGCCGCCAAGGAACTGACCGAGAAGGGGCTCCGCGTCCTGCTGCTCGAACGCGGCAAGAACATCGAGCACGTCAAGGACTACCTGAATGCGACCAAGGGCCCGTGGGAGTATCCCCATCGCGGGGGCCGCACCCGCGCGATGGAGGCGGCCTACCCGGTCTTGAAGCGCGACTACCCCCTCAACGAAAAAAACGTGGACTGGTGGGCATCCGACCAGGAGTCCCCCTACACCGAGGTGAAGCGCTTCGACTGGTACCGCGGGTACCACGTCGGCGGCCGCTCGTTGATGTGGGGCCGCCAGAGCTATCGCTGGAGCGACTTCGACTTCGAGGCCAACCTCCGAGACGGTATCGCGATCGACTGGCCGATTCGCTACGCCGATATCGCGCCGTGGTACGACTACGTCGAACGCCACGCCGGGATCTCCGGCTCGCAGGAAGGCATGGCCCAGCTGCCGGACGGACAGTTCCAGCCGGCCATGCCGCTCAACTGCGGCGAGGAGTTGATCGCCGGCCGGCTCAAGACGCACTTCGACGGCAAGCGCCGGATCATCCCCGGCCGCACGGCGAATGCCACGCTGGCGCTGCCGGGACGCTCGCCCTGCCAGTACCGTAACGCGTGTTGGCTGGGGTGTCCCTACGGCGGATACTTCAGCACGCAGTCCTCGACGTTGCCGGCCGCCGTCGCCACCGGTCGCCTGACGCTCAAGCCGTTCGCCATCGTCACCGAAGTGCTGTACGATCGCGACAAGAAACGCGCGACCGGTGTTCGCGTGCTCGATGCGGTCACGGAACAAACTACCGATTACTCGGCGCGCATCATCTTCCTGTGTGCGTCCACACTGAATTCCACGTGGCTGTTGCTTCGCTCCGCCACCACCGTCTGGCCCGGCGGCCTCGGCTCGAGCTCCAACGCGCTGGGCCACAATCTCATGGATCACCACTTCCGGGCGGGTGCGTCCGGGAGCATCGACGGCCTGGACGACAAGTATTACACGGGGCGCCGCCCCACCGGGTTCTACATCCCGCGCTACCGCAATCTGTTCGGCGACAAACGCGAGTACCTGCGCGGCTTCGGGTACCAGGGTGGCGCCAGTCGCTCGGGATGGTCGCGCGCCGTCGCCGAGCTGGGCATCGGCGGTGCGTTTAAGGACGCCGCGGCGCAGCCAGGCCCCTGGTCGATTGGCGGCACCGCCTTCGGGGAGATGCTGGCCAATCCTGCGAACAAGGTTTCGCTCGACAGCTCCAAGAAAGACAAGTGGGGGCTGCCGGTGCTCGCGATCGACTGCGCCACCGGCGAGAACGAGCGCCTGATGCGCAAGGACATGATGAACGATATGGCGGAGATGCTGGAGGCTTCGGGCGTGAAGGACGTACGCACCTACGACGCCGGCTACTTCCCGGGGATGGGGATTCACGAGATGGGAACGGCGCGCATGGGGCGCGACCCCAAGACGTCGGTCCTCAACGCCCACAACCAGGTGTGGGACGCGCCGAACGTCTTCGTCACCGACGGCTCCTGCATGGCGTCCACGGCCTGCCCCAACCCATCGCTCACGTACATGGCGCTCACGGCGCGCGCGGCGGACTTCGCGGTCGCCGAGCTCAAGCGCAATAATCTCTAGAGGCTCTCATGATGAATCGACGCGAGGCGATCAAACAGGTGACGGCGATGCTGGGCGGCGTGGCGCTCATCGGCGGCGGCGACCTCTTCGTCGCAGTCGAGCGGGCGCACGCGCGCGCTCCGTCGTCGCGCCTGCAGGTGGGGACCTTTACCGCGCAGGACATTGCGCTGCTCGACGAGGTGGCCGATACGATTCTGCCGGAGACCAAGACGCCGGGGGCGAAGGCCGCGCACGTCGGTCCGTTCATGGCGCTGATGGTCATCGACACTTACGAAGCGAGAGAGCAGGGGATCTTCCGGGACGGCCTGAAGGCACTGAACGACGCCGGCTTCATGGCGGCGACGCCGGCGCAACGTCTGGCGCGCCTGGAGCAGCTCGATCGCGAGCAGAAGGGGTACATGGACACCCGTGCGCACGGAGCGCCCCCGCATTACTTCCGGCTCATGAAGGAGCTGACCCTGCTCGGGTATTTCACCTCGGAGATCGGCTGCACCCAGGCGATGCGCTACGAGGAGACGCCCGGGCGGTTCGAACCGTGCGTGCCGTACACGCCGGGTGAGACGGCCTGGGCGGGACACGCGTAGCTGATCGGCGAGAGGGCGCCGTAGTCTAGGGCCGGTCGGCTCATGCGGGTCTCACCGGGTGATACGTATTCACCACGACGCCGCTCGAATACGCCGTCGAGTTGATCACACGCAGCGCCTTCCGGTCTTTGAAGATCCGCATGCCGCGCCCGATCGTGATCGGGTTCACGAAGACGTTGAATTCGTCGATCAGGTCGTGCTCGACCAGCGCGCTCACGAACGTCGCGCCACCATACACGACGATGTCCTTGCCAGGCTCCGCCTTCAGCCGGGTGACCGCCTGAACCAAGTCGCCGCCTTCGACCCGCACATTCTTTCCCTCGACCTGCTTGAGCGTCTTGCTGAACACGACTTTCGGCGTGTCGACCATCCTGCGCGCGAACACGTATTCGGGGCTCGCCGGTTGCACGGCCTCCCAGTACTTGATGAAGCCGTCGGTCATCTTTCTGCCGAGCAGGATCGTATCGCACGAATCGGTGATCGCGACGATGCGCCCAATCACTCCTTCATCGAGATTGCGCGTCATCCAATCGAGCTGGCCTTCCGGCCCCGCGACGAACCCGTCGACGGTCATCTGAACCTGCAGCTTGAGTTTGCGCATCGTAGCCATGTCAGATTGTCCTGTTAGGTGGTCTCGCCTACACGACGAATGATCCTCCCCGAAATCGACCAAGGCGAGCCAACTGTCCGCTTGTGGGACGACGGAATCCCATAACCGAACGCAGCCCGTCGATTGTGTCCAAGGTCTCCCCACGAACTCCCGGCACGCTCCCTGCCTCCACACCGCGCCGTGGACATCCCTCGGGTTCAGCCGGACCAGCGCCGCCGGCGCTACATCCAGGGCGGTATCGCCGGGAGCGCGCTGCTCCTCCTGACGCTGCTCGTGTCCAGCCTCAAGCCCGCGGCGCCCAGTGTCGATCGCGAGGTGATTTCGCTCGATGGCGTGCGTCGCGGCACGATGGTGCGCGAGGTGCGCGGTCCCGGCACGCTGGTGCCCGAGCACATCCGCTGGATCTCGGCGCTCACGCCCGCGCGGGTCGAGCGCATCTTCGTCCAGCCAGGTACGCCAGTGCAGGCGAATACGGTGCTCCTCGAGCTCGCGAACCCGGATGTCCAGATCGAAGCGCTCGATGCCCAACGTCAGCTCACGGCCGCGGAGGGTGAACTCATCAATCTGCGAACCGGTTTGCAGGGCGGGCGGCTGACGCAGGCTGGTGTTGTCGCATCTACGCGGAGCCAGTATCTCCAGGCGAAGCGCGATGCCGCCGTCGCGGACTCACTCACGATTATCGGCGGGTTCTCCCGCAACGACGTCACGCTGGCCCACGAAAAGGCCGACGAGCTGGAGGCGCGCTACGACATCGAGAAGCAGCGCCTCGATCTCCTGGCGTCCGCGGTGGACTCGCAGCTCGCCGTGCAGCGGGAGCAGGTCGTACGGCTGCGCGCGATCACCGCGTTTCGGCTCAGCCGGCTGAGCTCGCTGCGGGTGCGTCCCGGCGAGGACGGCGTCCTGTCAGAGCTCAACCTCCAGCCTGGGCAGTGGGTGGTGCCGGGGACGATTCTCGCCAAGGTCGTCCGACCCGGAAAACTCAAAGCCGTCATCCGCATTCCTGAAACGCAGGCGCCCGGTCTCGCGATCGGGCAGGTGGCGTCGGTGGATACACGCACCGGCATCGTCGCCGGACGCGTCATCCGCATCGATCCTTCCGCTCAAGAGGGGACGGTGACGGTGGACATCGCATTGGACAGCACCCCGGCGTCGGCGCGGCCGGACATCAGCGTGGACGCCACGATCACGATCGAGCGATTAA
>WNFL01402982.1_pt2 | contig 12658 bp, 11 predicted proteins | sample 5400361 | NCBI WGS metagenome assembly WNFL01 (sample SAMN13153351, study PRJNA577476) | soil metagenome | isolation source: 40 cm soil on Douglas fir-dominated hillslope | place: USA:California | collected 2013-09-17
CCCCTTGTTCATCGCCGCGATCGCCGCGTCCTTGATGTGCTGGGGCGTGTCGAAATCGGGCTCTCCCGCGCCCATCGCGATCACGTCCTTCCCCTCCGCCTTCAGCTTGGCCGCGCGAGCGGACACGGCGAGGGTGGGGGAGGGCTTGATGGCGGCGAGCCGGCGGGCGATGAAGGACATTGATATCTCCGGTTGGAGACTCCATTTTACCGTTTGAAGAGGTCCGCTCCTCCTCGAGTTGATAAAATCACAGGTTCCCCCGCGGAAACCGAAACCCCGATGGAAGTCGCGACCTATCCCGGCAGTCCTTTCCGGTTGCACCAGCCGTTCCAGCCCGCCGGCGACCAGCCCCAGGCGATCGAGAAGCTCGTCGCAGGACTCGACGACGGGCTCGCCTACCAGACGCTGCTGGGCGTGACCGGCTCAGGGAAGACCTACACGATGGCCAACGTGATCGCGCGCACGGGCCGGCCCACGCTCGTCGTCGCCCCCAACAAGACGCTGGCGGCGCAGCTCTACTCCGAGTTCCGCGAGTTCTTCCCCGAGAACGCGGTGGAGTACTTCGTCTCGTACTACGACTACTACCAGCCCGAGGCGTACGTTCCCTCGCGCGATCTCTACATCGAGAAGGATTCGTCGATCAACGAGCACATCGAGCAGATGCGCCTTTCGGCGACCAAAAGCCTCATCGAGCGCAAGGACGTGGTCATCGTCGCCACCGTCTCGTGCATCTACGGCATCGGCGATCCGGAAGACTATTCCGACATGCGCCAGGTGCTGCGCGAGCGCGATCCCATCCCGCAGCGCGACCTGCGCAGCGCGACCTGCTCGCGCGGCTGGCGGGCATGCAGTACACGCGCAACGACATCGACTTTCGACGCGGCACGTTCCGCGTGCGCGGGGACACGATCGACGTCTTCCCGGCGGAGAACAGCGAGCAGGCGCTGCGCATCTCGCTTTACGACGACGTGATCGAGTCGCTCACGCTCTTCGATCCGCTCACCGGAGAGCTGCTGCACAAGCTTTCGCGCTTCACGTTGTATGCGAAGAGCCATTACGTCACGCCGCGCTCGACGGTGTTGCGTGCGATCGAGACCATCAAGGTCGAGCTGCGCGAGCGCCTCACGCAATTCCAGGAGCAGGGCAAGCTCCTCGAGCTGCAGCGCCTGCAGCAGCGCACGCAGTTCGACCTCGAGATGATGAACGAGCTGGGCTTCTGCAAGGGTATCGAGAATTACACCCGCCACCTCTCCGGCCGCGCGCCGGGCGAGCCGCCGCCCACGCTCATCGACTACCTGCCGCGCGAAGCGCTGATCGTGATCGACGAGAGCCATGTGACCGTCCCGCAGATCGGCGGCATGTACAACGGCGACCGCTCGCGCAAGCAAGTGCTCGTCGAGTACGGCTTCCGCCTGCCCTCGGCGCTCGACAACCGGCCGCTCAAGTTCGAGGAGTTCGAGCGCCAGGTGCGCCAGGCGATCTTCGTCTCCGCCACGCCCGCCGATTACGAGAAAGCGCACGCCGGCCAGACTGTCGAACAAGTCGTCCGGCCGACGGGCCTCATCGACCCGGTGCTCATCCAGCGCCCGGCCTCGTCGCAGGTGGACGACCTGCTCTCCGAGGTGAACAAGCGCGTGAAGATCAACGAGCGCGTGCTGGTGACCACGCTCACCAAGCGCATGGCCGAGGACCTGACCGACTACCTTGCGGAGCACGGCGTGAAGGTGCGCTACCTGCACTCCGACATCGAAACGGTGGAGCGCGTCGAGATCATCCGCGACTTGCGCAAGGGCCTGTTCGACGTGCTCGTCGGCATCAACTTGCTGCGCGAGGGCCTCGACATACCCGAAGTTTCGCTCGTGGCGGTGCTGGACGCCGACAAGGAAGGGTTCCTGCGCTCCGGCCGCTCGCTCATCCAGACCATCGGCCGCGCCGCGCGCCACATCAACGGGACCGCGATCCTCTACGCCGACCGCACCACTGATTCGATGCGCATGGCGGTCGGCGAGACCGAACGCCGGCGCGCGAAGCAGATCGCCTTCAACCTCGCGCATGGCATCGAGCCCAAGGGCATCTCCAAGCGCATCAAGGACATGATCGAGGGCGCGTACGACGCGGATGAAGCGAAGGAAGCGCGCGCCGCGGAGAAGGAAGAAGCGAAGTTCGACTCCCTCTCCGAGAAACAGCTCGACCAGCGCATCCGCAAGCTCGATAAGGAGATGCTGGAAGCCGCGAAGAACCTCGAGTTCGAGCGCGCGGCGAGCCTTCGGGATGAATTGAAGATCCTCCGCGACCGCTTGATGTTCGTTGGAGGGGAGGGATGACGCGCATCTCCGTCCTGGTCGTCTGCACCGGAAACAGGCCGATCGCCCTACGCGCTCGACGCGCTGTGCTGAGCCTGCGCCGTGGTCCGGACGGCCGGCGAGTGGTCCTCCATCAACCCGGCGAAGCCCCCCGAGAGGACGACCAGAATGGCGGCCGCGAGTAACGTTACACTGGCCGCTGTGTCGGTGTTCGTGGTGGAACCGTAGGTTTTCGAGACTTTGGCGTACATGGCGAATCTCCGTTGGCAGGTTGGGAAAAGCAGCTAGGTCACAGCTCACTCTCGGCCTGAAGCGGGTCTTCGGTCCTTTAGGCGTCTGAAATTCCACCTTAATCGTTCTGAATCGAGGGGTGGATCCCCTTTTGAGAGTCAAATTCGCCTGACGATCGAGCGCATCTCAGTGCTTCTGGTATGCACCGGCAACATCTGCCGCTCACCCACCGGCGAGGGCGTGTTGCGCCATCTCGCCGAAAAGCGCGGAATGGCAGAGCGCGTGCGTGTGGCTTCCGCCGGTACGCACGACTATCACGTGGGCGAACCTCCGGATCCGCGCACTCTCAGGCACGCATCGAAGCGCGGCTACGATTTCTCGTCGCAGCGCGCCGCCCAGGTGAACGCGCAGGACTTCCAGGACTTCGACTACATTCTCGCCATGGACCGCGGCCACCTGCGCATCCTGAAATCGATGCAGCCGCAAGGCTCGAAGGCGAAGCTCGGGCTCTTCCTCGAGGCGAGCGGCGATTGGAAGGGCGAGGACGTCCCCGACCCGTACTACGGGGGAGGCGAGGGCTTCGAGCGCGTGCTCGACATGGCGGAGGAGGCCGCCGGCCGGTGGCTCGATCGCTTCGAGGCCGAGCTCGATCCGGGCGCGTTCAAGCTTCACGGAGTGCGATGAAGACGATCGCGGAATGGCGTGAGGTCGATCCGGCGCTGTTCCGCGCGGAGATCTCGACGCAATATCGGCCGGCGGTCCTGCGTGGACTGGTGGAGGAATGGCCCGCGGTGTCGCAGGGGCGCAAGTCGGCCGAAGCGTTCTGCTCGTATCTTGCCGGGTTCGACAGCGGCAAGCCCGTGGACATCCTGCGAATGCCGCCGAGCGCGCACGGGCGCATCTTCTACAACGACGCAATCGACGGATTCAACTTCACGCGCGACCGTGGCGCGATCACCACCGTGATCAAGGGCCTCGCGCGCGAGGCCCGCTTCGACAAGCCCTCGGCAGTCGTGGTGCAGAGCGCGCCGATCGCCGAGTGCGCGCCGCGCTTCGCGGCCGAGAACGCGCTCGCGATCCTCGACGCGTCGGTCGAGCCGCGCCTCTGGTTCGGAAACGCCGTCGTGACGCCCGCGCACTTCGATGAATCGCACAACGTGGCTTGCGTCGTGGCAGGACGGCGGCGCTTCACGCTTTTCCCGCCGGAACAGATCGCCAACCTTTATATAGGCCCGCTGGGCTTCGCCCCCACGGGGACGCCGATCAGCCTCGTCGATTTCCGCCGCCCGGACTTCGAGCGCTTCCCGCTCTTCAGCCGGGCGCTCGAGAATGCCTGGGTTGCCGACCTGGAGCCCGGCGACGCGATCTACATCCCCGCCCTCTGGTGGCACCACGTGGAATCGCTGGATAAGTGCAATGCGCTCGTGAACTACTGGTGGCGCGAGGCGCACGAGCCCACGGGAAAGGCCAACTCGGCGTTGAACAGCCTGCTTCTCGCGATCCTCGACTTGCGCCACCTTCCTCCCTCGCAGCGCGAGGCCTGGCGGAAAATCTTCGACCACTACGTGTTCCTGGCAGGAGAGGATGTCGCAAGCCACGTCCCGAAGGCGCGTCGCGGCGTCCTGGGCGACATCTCCCCGGAGCTCGCCAAGCAGGTCCGTGCCTTCCTGAGGAGCCAGCTGCCATGAACAGGCTCTTCGTGCCGGCTCATACAAACCGGGCTGATTTCGCCGTTTTTGTCTAGACTGACGGGGTGGAAATAGCACCCACCCCGACGCGTCCCGCTTCCCCCGACCTCGCACCGATCCTCGCGGTCGCCGCGAAGCTCGCGGCGCCCTTCGACCTGCGCACGATGCTGCGCGAGGTGGTCGAAGCGGCCAAGCTGGTCCTGCGCGCCGAGCGCGGCACGGTCTGGCTGTACGACGCCATGGCCGACGAGCTGGTGCTCGAGGTGGCCACCGACGTCGACCCCATCCGCATCCCCGCGGGCACCGGGCTGGTCGGAAGTTGCGCGCGCAACCGGGCGCTCATCAACGTCCGCGACTGCTATTCGGACCCGCGGTTCGATCCCAGCACCGACAGGCGAACCGGATACCGCACGCGCTGCATGCTGACTTTGCCGCTGGTCGACCACAAGGGCGTGCTCGTGGGGGTGATGCAGGTCCTCAACAAGGCGGACGGCGGCGTCTTCGAATCGGCCGACGAGAGCCTCGCGACCGTCCTCGCGGCGCAATGCGCGATCGCCTTGCAGCGCGTGCGCATGACCGAGGCGCTGATCGAGGGAGAGAAGATGCGCCAGCAGCTCGAGATGGCGCGCGTGGTGCAGATGAGCCTGCTGCCCTCGACGATGCCTTCGGTGGCCGGCTACGACGTGTATGGAACCTTCCGTCCCGCCGACCTGTGCGGCGGCGACACGTTCGAGCTCGCGATGATCGAGCAGGGCCTGCTCGTGGTGCTCGGGGACGCGACCGGTCACGGCATCGCGCCCGCGCTTTCGGTCACGCAGATGCAGGCGATGCTTCGCATGGCTTTCCGCATGGGCGCGAACCTGGAGACGGCCTTCCTGCACGTCAACAACCAGATGGAGGATTACCTCCCGGACGACAGGTTCGTGACGGCCTTCATTGGATTGCTGGACCCCGCGCAGCACATGCTGAGGTTCCTGAGCGGTGGCCAGGCGCCGATCCTCCTTTTCGAGAGCGCGACGCGCGAGTGCCGCCGCTACAAGCCCACCAGTTTTCCGCTGGCGGCGATGCCGCTCGAATCGGTGCGCCCGGCCACCGAGATCCCGATGCGGCCGGGCGACGTGCTCGTGCTGCTGTCCGACGGCATCTACGAATACCGCAACGCCGGCAACGAGGAGTTCGGCGAGCTCCGTGTCGAGGCGCTGCTGCAGCGCCATTGGGAGGCGCCCGCCGCGGAGCTGGCCGCGAAGATCCTCGGCGCCGTACAGGCCTTCGCCGGCGACGCCGTGCAGGAGGACGACATGACGGTTTTGTTGGTCAAGCGCAGGGCCGATCCATGAGCATGCGGGAGTTCGAGCGCAGCCTCGATTCGCTGAACGCCATGTTCGCCTTCACGCGCGAATCCTTCTCGAAGGAGAGCATCGACGAGCGCCTGCACCCGGTGGTGGACCTCGCCCTGGAGGAGCTTTTCACCAATGTGGTCAAATACGCCACGGAAACCCGCTCCCGGGTGCGGGTCGACGTGGGGAAGGTGCCCAACGGGGTGGAGGTGACGCTTACCGACCACGACGTGGATTTCTTCGACGTCACGCGCACGGCAGACGTGGACATAAACGCGCCCCTCGAGGAGCGCAACCCCGGCGGGCTGGGACTGCACCTCATCAAGAAGATGGTGGAGTTCTTCGAGTACCAGTATCTGGAGGAAAGCCGCACCAGCCGCATCACGTTTCGCTGCACCGCGCCGGAACGGCGCCGCAAGCCCAGGGACAAGAACATGCTCGCAATCGAACAAGGTGCCAATGGCCACGTGCTCGTCGCGGGACGCTTCGATGCGGCGCAGTGCTCCGCCGCGCAGGCTTTCCTCGACAAGCTGACCGGCCCCGTCACGCTCGACTGCTCGCGCCTCGAGTACATCTCGAGCGCCGGCTTGGGCGTGCTGCTCAAGACGCAGAAAAGGCTCATGGCCTCGTCCGGGGGCCTCAGGCTCGCGGGGGTGAGCCGGCACCTGCGCGACATCTTCCAGTACTCCGGTTTCGACCAGATTTTCGAGATCGAGGCGGCGGCCGACTAGGCCCCGAACAACTTTTGGCTGCGACCCGTGTAATTGTGGATGACGAGCCCGACGAGACACTGGTCGAGCGTTGCAGGGAAGGGGACAGGTCGGCGTTCGCGGTGCTGGTGGGCCGCTACCACCGGCCGATCTACAACGCGGCCTATCGCGTGCTGGGAAACGCGGAGGACGCAAGCGACATCACGCAAGTGGTGTTCATGAGGGTAACGGAACGGCTCGATGACTTCGACTCGCGCTACAAATTCTTCAGCTGGATCTACCGGATCGCGCTCAACGAGTCGCTCAACCTCGCGCGCAAGCACCGCCGCGAGGAGCCCCTCGAAGAGGAAGACGAGCTGCCTGGCGCGCGCGACACGGAGCCGGACTGGAACGCGGACCGCGCGGAGCTCTCCGAGCGCATACAGAAGGCCCTGCTCGGCATGAACACGGACGACCGCGCGGTGATCACGCTTCGGCACTTCTCCGAGTGCAGCTACCGCGAAATGAGCGGTATCCTCGGCATCGCTGAAAAGACAGTCAAATCGCGGCTGTTCGCGGCGCGCAGGCGCCTGCGCGAGCTGCTCGCGGACCTGAGGCCCGCCTGACATGAAAACGACCCAAATAGACGAGCTGATGCACGCTGTCCTGGACGGAGAGGCCACCGAGCCGCAGGCGCGTGAGCTTGAACGCGCCCTGGCGGCCGATCCGGTCGCGCGTGCGCGTTTCGAGGAGTTGAAGCGCCTTTTCGCCGCCCTCGAGGGAGTGCCGGAGGCCACGCCGCCGGCTGACATTGTCGAGCGGATCCTCGCCCGGGCGTCGCTGCCGCGCCCGTCGCGGCCGGACCCGGACCAACTTTTCGCCTTTTCGCGTGTACGTGATGCATTCGGGCAACTTTTAACAGGGGGAATAATGAGCCAGCCACAGAACGGCAATCTCCGCAGGCGCAACATCTGGATCGGCGTCGGCCTTGCGGCCGTGGGTGCCGTCCTTTTCGGCCACTATGTGCTCGAGATCCCGCCTGGCGGGGACAACCTGTCGGGTACCGTAGCCCCCGCGCAGCGTTATCGGTCGGACTCGCAGGTGAAGCCCACCGACGTCCGCCTGGGCGACCAGTCCATTTCGCAACTGCTCCAGAACGAGGACGTGGACCGGCTGATCAAGGACCCGGGCTTCCAGGCGCTCGCGGCCAACCAGAGCGCGATGCAGGGCTTCGCGGCCAACGCGTCGGCCTTCGCCGCGCTGGCGTCGAACCCCGCTGCCTTCCAGGCGATCGCGGCGAATCCCGCGGCCTTCTCGGCGCTCGCGTCGCAACCCGCTGCCTTCCAGGCGATCGCGGCCAATCCGTCGGCCTTCTCGGCGTTCGCGGCCAACCCGGCCGCCTTCGCCGCCGCTGCCGCCAATCCGGCCGCCGCGCAGGCGTCGCATCCCGCTGCTTTCGCGGCGATGTCGGCGAATGCCGCCGCGTTCAAGGCGCTGTCCGCCAACTCGGCCGCGATGTCCGCGCTCTCGGCGAATAGCCAGGCGTTCGCGTCGATGGCCGCCAATGCCGCCGCGTTCCAGGCGCTGTCCGCCAACTCCGCGGCGATGTCGGCGCTGTCGGCCAATTCCGCTGCGTTCAGCGCGATGGCCGCCAACTCCGCCGCGTTCCAGGCCCTCGCTTCGAACGCCAGTGCGCTCTCCGCGCTGAGCTCGTTCGCCGCGAAGCCGAACGCGATGGCCTCGATGTCCGCGATGCAGGCGAATGCGGCCGCGTTCTCGAGCGCCGCGCAGTCGATGGCCGCTTCGTCGGCAGCCTCGGCCGCGTCGGCGTCGGCTTCGTCCGCCGCTTCCGCCTCGGCAACGGCCAAGAAGTAATTGCGGCTTCACGCGGGCGCCCTCCCCACGCTGGGGAGGGCGTCGCTTTTGTTTGCCGCCTGCCTCATCGGCGCCGCGCGCGCCGATGAGGCAAGCATCCCACGCTGAGCTACCTCACGCCGCACGCGATCCGCACGTTCACGAATGCGATCGCGTGGCAGAAGCGCGTGATGGGCTGGCAGCCGTACGAGCGGACCACGCTCCTGCTCAAGGATTTCTCCGACTACGGCAACGCGAACGCGAGCCCCTTGCCGCGCAACACGCTGCGCTTCGACATCGCGCCCGTCTCGTACGCATTCGAGACCTACTCCGCAGCCGAGCGCCTGTACTCGATCATGAACCACGAGCTCACGCACGTGGCCACGACCGACATCTGGAATGAGGAAGACGCATGCTGGCGCCGGATCTTCTTCGGCAAGGTCTATCCGAAGTGGCAGCACCCGGAATCGCTGCTCTACAGCTATCTCACGGTTCCGCGCTTCACGGTGCCGCGGTGGTACGCGGAGGGAAGCGCCGTCTTCATGGAGACCTGGATGGCCGGCGGATTGGGACGCGTCCAGGGCGGCTTCTACGAGATGGTGTTCCGCGCGATGGTGCGCGACGAGGCGCCCTTCTACGATCCGCTGGGCCTGGAATCGCGCGGCACGCGCATCGACTTCCAGGGCGGCGCCAACGCGTACCTCTACGGCACGCGCTTCTTCACGTACATCGCCTACGCCCACGGCCCCGAGAAGGTGATCCGGTGGCTGCGCCGCGACCCGGACAGCAAGCGCCACTGGGCGGACAACTTCGAGCACGTGTACGGGATGCCCATCGAAGTCGCGTGGCAGCAGTGGATCGCTTTCGAGCGCGAGTTCCAGCGCAGGAACCTCGCGCAGGTGCGCGAGCAGCCGATCACGCCGCACAAGGACCTGGTGAAGACCGCGGTCGGATCCGCTTCGCGCGCCTACTTCGACGAGAAGAACGGCAAGCTCCTCGCGGCGTTCGATTATCCGGGCACCGTGGCGCACATCGGCATGCTCGACATGGGCGACGGCAACATCCATCGCCTGGTCGATGTGAAGGACCCACTGCTCTACAAGGTCACGGCGCTCGCATGGGATCCGTCCACGCGCACCGCGTTCTTCACGACCGACCACCACGCCCTGCGCGACCTGTGGGCGCTCGACGTGGACACGGGCAAGGAGCGGCTTCTCATGCGCGACGCGCGCGTGGGCGAAATCGTTCTCAACCCGGTTGACAAGTCCCTCTGGGGCGTGCGGCACGAAAGCGGCTTGGCCACGCTCGTGCACGTGCCGGCGCCCTACACCGAGTGGAAGCAGGTGCACACGTTCCCGTACGGTGTGGTGCCGTACGACCTGGACATCTCGCCCGACGGAAAGAAGCTCGCGGCCTCGATGGCCGAGGTGGGCGGCGACCAGTTCCTGCGCGTCTGGGACCTGGAGCGCGTGCGCAAGGGCGACATGAAGCCGCTTTCCGAGCACGTCTTCGGCCAGTCGATCCCGGAAAACTTCGTCTTCTCGCCGGACGGGCGCTACCTCTACGGCAGCAGCTACTACACCGGCGTGTCGAACATCTTCCGCTACGAGGTAGCCAACGGGGAAACCGAGGCCGTGTCGAACGCGGAGTCGGGATTCTTCCGCCCCGTGCCGCTTGCCGACGGGCGCCTCATCATCTTCCACTACACCGGCGCGGGGTTCGTGCCGGCGACCATCGAGCCCAAGGTCCTGAAGGACGTGAGCGCGATCACGTTCCTCGGCGCCGAGATCGCGAAGAAGCATCCCATCGTCACCACGTGGCAGGTGGCCTCGCCGTCCGAAGTCGACGACGAGAAGCTCGCGACCGCGCGCGGCGCCTACGTGCCGTTCCAGAAGACCGGGCTGCAGAGCGCCTATCCCGTGGTGCAGGGATACAAGCAGAAGATCGGCTTCGGCATGCACGCGCACATCGACGATCCGCTGTCGCTCGTGTTGATCGACCTGGAGGCCGCGTACACGCCCTCGCCGAACCTGCCGCAGGACGAGCGCGCGCACGTGGACGCGACGCTGCGCTACCTCGGCTGGCATGCGGGAGCATCGTGGAACCGGCCGGACTTCTACGACCTCTTCGGTCCCACGATCCGCAGCCGCCGCGGACTCGCGGTGAAAGGCGGATACGACCAGTTCCTCGTCTTCGACGAACCGCGCCGCCTCGAATTCAGGAGCGAGCTCGCGCACTATGAGCGCCTGGACGCGCTGCCGGCTTTCCAGAACGTTCCCACGACGTCCAGCCGCCTCACCACCGCGGAGGCGGGCCTCTATTTCACCGACGTGAGGCGCTCGCGCGGCGCCGTGGACGACGAGAAGGGCATCGTCGCCGACGCGGTGTTCTTCTCGAACTACGTCGAGTCGCGCTTCGTGCCGCAGCTGCGCGGCAGCTTCGACTTCGGCGTGCCCCTGCCGTGGGCGCACAGCTCGGTCTGGCTGCGCAACGCCGCCGGCATCGCCAAGGGCGAGGCGAACGACGTCTACGCCAACTTCTTCTTCGGCGGCTTCGGCAACAACTACGTGGACGCGAACCGCCAGGAGAAGCGCTACCGCGAGTACGACTCGTTCCCGGGCTTCGAGATCAACGAGCTGAATGGGCGCCGGTTCGTGCGCAGCATGGCGGAGGTGAACCTGCCGCCCTACGTGTTCGAGTCCGTGGGCACGCCGGTCTTCCACCTCGCGTGGCTGCGCCCCGCGGTGTTCTCATCGCTGCTGCGCACGAACCGCGATCTTGCGCAGAGCGGCCGCTACGCCAATGCGGGCGCGCAGGTGGACCTGCGTTTCACGGTGATGCACTGGTACGAGATGACGCTTTCCGTTGGCTACGCCGTCGGCTACCGGGGCAGCGAGCGCGCGGGCCACGAATGGATGGTGTCGCTCAAGATCATGTAGCCTCACCCGCATGCGTGTCCTGCTGGGCCTGGCTCCCGTCGTGTGCTTCCTCGGCGTCCTCGTCGCACTCGACAGCTACAAGCTGGTGAAGCTGCGCAACGTGCTCGCGGTGCTGGCCGCCGGCGCGGCGATCGCCGGCGCGGCCTACGGCATCAACGGCGAGCTTCTCGAGCGCATCGATATCGGATTCGTCGCCTACACGCGCTATGTGGCACCGCCCATGGAAGAGCTGCTGAAGGCAGCCGTCCTGGTCGCGCTCATCCGCGGGCGTCGCATCGGATTCCTCGTGGACGCGGCGATCGTGGGGTTCGCCACAGGCACGGGCTTCGCGGTGGTCGAGAACCTGCTTTACCTGCGACTCGCGCCGGATGCGCCGCTCGGCGCGTGGCTCGTGCGCGGCTTCGGCACCGCGATCATGCATGGCGGAGCGACCGCGATCTTTGGCGTGATGGGTCTCGCGATGGTGGAGCGCTCGGGCAGGACCGGCGTGGTCGCCTTCGTCCCCGGGTTCCTCGTGGCAGTGGGGCTGCACTCCGCCTTCAACCACTTCTTCTTCTCGCCGCTCATCTCCACCGTCGGGATCGCGGTCCTGCTGCCGTTGATCCTGCAGCTCGTCTTCGCCCGAAGCGAGGCGGCGATGGGCAAATGGCTCGGCACCGGATTCGACGCCGACACGGAGATGCTCGATCTCATCAACTCCGGACAGCTCTCGGATTCGCCGGTGGGCCGCTACCTAACCCAGCTCAAGGAGAAGTTCCAGGGGCCCGTGGTCGCCGACCTCGTCTGCTACCTGCGGCTGCACACGGAGCTCGCGCTTCGCGCGAAAGGCGTCCTCATGATGCGCGAGAACGGATTCGAGGTACCGATCGACGAGCCGACCCGCGAGAAATTCGTGGAGATGACCTACCTGGAGAAAAGCATCGGCCCGACGGGGCGCAGGGCCCTTCAACCGATGCTGCACATGAGCCACAGGGACCTGTGGCAGCTCTACATGCTCAAGAGCTGAGCTTCACCAGCCGCCGGTGCGGATCCATTCCTCCAGCATCGGCATGCGGTCCACGCCCCAGAACGGCTCGCCGTCGGCGATGAAGAAGGGCGATCCGAAGACGTTGGCGGCGATGGCGTCGTCCACTTCCTTCTTCGCGCGCTCCTTCAATGCCGGATCCTCGAGGACCGTGGCGAGGGCGCTGGCATCGATGCCGGCGGACTTCGCGATCTCGATGACCTTCGCCGGCGCGCTGATGTCGATGCCGTCGACGAAGTACGCCTTGTAGAGCGCCTTTGCGAGCGCGCGCGCCTGGGTTGAATCGCGATCGTCGAGCCAGTAGAACGCGCGCATCGCCGCGACGGTCCCGATCGGAAACTTCGAGGGATGCTTGTACGGCACCTTGTGCATGCGTGCCGAGCGCAGGAAGTCGTGCCTGGAATACTCGCCCTTCATCGGGATCTCGACCAGGGGCGGCTGGCCCGTGATCTTGAACACGGGTCCCAGGAGGAACGGGCGCCAGCGAAGCGGCCGGCCGACGCGCTTCTCGAAGTCGTCGGCCAGCTGCGATGCGATGTACCCGTAAGGCGACGAAAACTCGAAGTAGAAGTCGATCGGCGCCTTCGACGTCA
>WNFL01319059.1_pt3 | contig 12654 bp, 11 predicted proteins | sample 5400361 | NCBI WGS metagenome assembly WNFL01 (sample SAMN13153351, study PRJNA577476) | soil metagenome | isolation source: 40 cm soil on Douglas fir-dominated hillslope | place: USA:California | collected 2013-09-17
GGGTTTAGCGCCTTCAGCACTTTCGGGCTGCAGTGGAATTTTTCCGCGAGCTCTTCGAGCGGCGACGAATATCCCAGGTAGTCGAGGTTGGCCTTCTCCATCATGTCCGCGGGAATCGTGACGAACGGTCCCTTGAGATCGTCCTCCGTAATCGAGTACGCGATCAGTGCCTGCGAAGTGTCGGAATTAAGCGCGCTCCAGGTTCCCCGATCCATGCGCTCCGAGTGCGGCAAGCCACGCGCCTGTTGGAAGCCGATCACGGCTCGCAAAGTGTTTTTCCCCAGGGAGCCGTCGATTTCTCCGCTCGAGAATCCGGCCCGCTCCAGCAGAATCTGGGCTCGCACGGCGGACGAACCGGCGCCCACCGGCATCGCCGCCGAAGGATCGTTCACCGCCGCGGGGTCCAACCGGAAGGCTCTGGTCTTGGAAGCTGCTTTGGTGGACGCTGCTTTGGCGGATAACGCTTTTGCTTTCGCATACGCTGGAAGCGGTCGGGTTGGCCTTTGCCCAAACCCCATTACACCGGCCGCTAAAACCATCACGACAAGCGGTCTCATGAAAACACCTACTTGTGAGACCCGCGGGGAGCCAGATTGTTTCGGAGAACTCCTAATACTGACGCGTCAATTGCAGGGATCTTCAATCCGCTCCAGCCCTTAAGCGTCATGGCATATCGCGTTACCCGCGCCAGCTGGCTCGATGAGACGTCACTTCGCTCGCCCGGATCCCTCGGCAAATAGAACAGCTTGCCACGACCCGATTCCACTTCATAGATGAACTTCCAGGGACCGTCGCGCAGGCCGAGAAGCGATAGCGAGTAGTCGGTGAAAAACAGCGCCATTCGCGATTCGGGATCGAGCACCGAGCGGCCCTGGTAATCCGGAATTTCGGAAACACCAAGCAGATCCAGAACCGTCGGCGCGATGTCGACCAGACTGACCGTCTTCGCCGCGCGCAGCGGACCATGAATCAGACCCGGTGCGATGATTATGAACGGCACATGCACGTTCTCGTCATAAAGGAAAAACGTGTGACCGTAGTTTGCAGCGTGCTGCCCGAAAGCCTCGCCGTGATCGCCGAAGATGATCCACAACGTGTTCCGTTCCAGACCGCGCGCGCGAAGTCCCTCGGCCAGCGCTCCCAGCGAGACGTCTCCGTAATGCAGCGCATTGCGATAGCGGCCGATCTCGTCGCGATCGGGAAACGGTCCGGGTTCCGGAGTCTCATAAGGATGATGTCCGGCGATCGGCAGATAGGTCAGGAAGAACGGTTGCCCGCGAGGAGTCGAATCGATCCACGCCAGCACGCGCGCGACGGTGGACGGCTCGTCCACGCCAAAGCTCGAGTTGTGATTGCCTCCAATGTCGCCTGCGTCTTCGAGCGTCTGGTAGCCGCGGTTGCGGATCACCGCCTCCATTCCGAGGTAGTCAAAACGGCCGGAGTGAAAAAGGCCGGTCCGGTATCCGGCGTCTCCCAGGATGCCGGGGAACGCGTGGCACGGCGCGCCCGCTAGTGCCTCGGCACTCCCGCCAAGCCTCGGGTAAACCGAGCACAGCACCGAAAACAAGCCCTTGATGCTTTCGGGATAGGCAGCGTAAGCATTCTCGAATACCATCGCGTCGCGCGCCATCGCGGTCAGGTGCGGCATGGTCTCGTACTGGCTGCCGTATAAAGAAAGATACTGCGCGGCAGTGGATTCGAGACTAATCAGGATCACGTTGCGTCCGCTGGCCGACCCGCGGAACTGCGTGAGATCTTCCGCCACGCCGCCAGCGAACGGCGATCGCGTCCAATCGACCACGTCGGACCGGGTAGCGGTTCCCGAGCGTGGACTCGGGAACAGAGCGATAAGAACGTTGCGGTGCAGCCCCAGCGTGTCGACTCGCGCACTCGCATAAGGCCCCAGCGCGACCGCGACCAGCCCGCCCACGGCCAGCGCGACCGCGACACGACGGGGCAATTGCCCCAACCAGCGTGGCAGAACCGCCGCCGTGATCAAGGTCGCCGTGACCAACACCGCGTTGGCCCAGGTCACATAGGTCAGTATCGAATCGGCGAGTGGCCCGCGCGCCGCGCGAAGCATGGCCCATGTCAGCGGAGTCGCCACTGCGCGCCCCACGGGAATGTTGACGACTGCGTAAATCGCTAACACCCAATACAGCGCCCAGCAGATGCGTCGACCCGCCGGCCATCGCAGGAGTGCGAACTCTACAGCGCCGAACAACAACGCCACCAGCGCGTCCTGCCAGAAGTATGCCAGCGGCGCCCACACGTTCCAGGGCGAAGAATGGCCGATCAATACCGCCAGCTTGGCGAGGACGAGAACCGCGAAGAGACTTGCGGCCCTCATCGCAGAACCAGGTTGATCCGCTTCAGCAGGAAAATCGAAACGATGCGGCTGTGGCTCCGTATCCGCAAAGGTCGCCGCCAGATCCAATCGTGAATCAGCGTGACGCGAGCGGGCGGGTCGCGATAGATCCGTTCCCGATCGCCGTTGAAGGACAGCGGGACCACGGCAAGATCGCAATCCAGCGATTCACCCGGGATGTAGCGACCGCAAATCACCTGCGTGCCCGTGGGCAGCAGAGGGCCGGCGATCTCGAGACTTTCCGGACTCGCATCCAAAATCGTGATACTTGACTCGGGCAATAGCCCGCTCAATAGCAGTGCCGATCGCGGAAACAGCCCGCCGCCTACGATGGTCACGCGACTCGGCGGAGGCTGGCGCCGCAGCAGCCGTGCGAACGCCCGGCGATGACTGCGCAGGACCATCGCCCGCAAGCGCGGCGACCGCAGCACCCGCCGCTCCAGCCCTTCGAGGCTCAATTCGTCCAGCCAGCGCAGCATCGCTGGCCAGCGGCTCGAGCGCACACCCGATTGAATCCTCACGGGAAGTTCCGACCAGTGGACGCCGGGATGCGCGTGATGTTCGGCGTGGAATCCGTCGTTGAAGCACAGCCGGTTGTAGAGCCAGCCGTAATGGCTGGTGACGCCGCGCGCGTGCTCATAGTGTCCCTGCACCGCGCACAAAATGAGTCCCGCGAAATACCCGGGCAAGTACACTAGCACGAAGAATCGCGGATTCCAGAACAGCAGCGCTGCCCACACCCCAAGTACGACGGCGACCTCAGTCGCCAGCCGGCCGGAAATGCGAACCCGCACCGCCCGACCCGAGTGATGCGCCAGGTGGCGATCGCGCCACAACGTCTGCGGGAATCCCAGCAGAGCGCTCAGATAGCAGGAGAACAGAAGATTCCCGCGGCGCGACCGGAAGAATGGCCGGTGGATGAAGTTGTGCGCAATGGTGTTGGCGTTCCACCACACGCCGATCGCGATCGCCACAGCCGACGGCCAGGTCAGCAGGATCGCGCCCTGCAATAGAGCGAGTGCGATCAGCAGCGAGTCCCGCCCGGATGTGCGCGGGACTCTTCGAGCGCCAACGTCGTTAGGACTGACTTGACCGAGAACCGCAGTCGCCATAACGCCTCAGTGTTTTTCAAACTCGAGCAGCCATTTCACGGGATTGTAGGATGTCTCATTGCGTACCTTGACGAGGCCGTAAGAGATCTGATAAACGTCCGGCGAAGTTGCTTTTTCGTCTGCTTTCCGCACGCGCGCCCGCAAATCGAAACGGCTGCCAAACGCGATCACCTGTCCCTTGCCGGCCAGGCCCTTCAGATCGGCCCATTCTTTTCGCGCCACGCTTTCCTTGAAGGGCAAGGTGAAATAGAGATAACCGCGCTGGGGCTGCTGGTAGTTATTGCGGTCGTTGGGTTCGGCCAGCACGAAAACGCCGAAGATCTGAATGCGCTCCGGCGCGTCGGCATTAGGCTCGAGCACCACTTTGTCGATCAGTGCGTACACACCCACCGGATCGCTCGCGCGCGCAACGCCCTGACTCAACGAACCGGCGACTAACGCTGTGCAAATCGCCAAGACACACTTCCAGTACACCTGCATGCGAACCTCCTCTGTTGGTTATTTCCTACTTCTGATTGGCGAGCGCCTTGAGCGATGCTTCAACCTCTGCATCGCTCGCCGCGCGCGAAAAAAACTTGGACGACTCTCGCAGGAATCGCTTCTGATCGAACGGGACCACGGCCCCGGCTTTCGATGCCTGGCAGGTTGCCGTGAGCTTCACCACCCAGATACCTTCGTTGGGCCACTCCTGAAGTACCGCGACCACACCGGGTGTTTCGAGCGGCAACAAGCGGAGCGGGACCGATCGCCTGGCGCCGTTCACCAGCCCTTCCGCCGTGCCTTCAAAGCGGGCTTTCGCCGGCTCCGCGCATCCTTCGGGTCGAGCCACCATCACCGCGCCCTTGGCGTGAAGGGAGTTGCCGGCGACAGAGGGTCCAATCCCGATCGCGAAGTCCGCGGCAGACGCTCCCGTCACCAACATCGCCCACACACTCGCCGCCGCCAGCACTTTCATCGGGATCTTCCTTCCGCCCATTAGACGCAACCGCGTCCGGGTTTCTTCCGCCCATTTCACCAGGTCCATGCCAATTCCTCCCTCCATCGTCTGAGTGTAGGCGGATCGAGCTGCAGTGCTTTCTCGCGGGTTAACCCGGCGGGAAGCGGTGTCAACGCCGTGATCCGATCGAACACGCGCAGCCGGTTGGGTTCCGGAACCCGCGAAACGAGGTGCCACAAAGTCAGTGTGTCGCGCACGCGAGCTGCCTCGAGAACCGCGTCCAAGCTTGCACTCGCACTCGCCGATTCGAACGCCGCGAGCGCGCGCTGAAACACCTCGGTCGCATCTTCGAAGTAGGGAATGCTCGGACCCGTGCCCGGCCGCGTGCTGCACATGGCGCCGGCTGGAACCAGCGATTCCTTCCCTTCCCATTCGAGGGCGACCCAGCCGGAGGTGACATGGAGCACTCCGGCCCCGGTGTCGTCAATCCGCATGGTATAGGCGCAGCCGAGATCGACAGCAGTGGCCGAAGGCGTATCGACGAAGAACAACCGCGGCGGCGCGGAGATACTCGCGCGGATTTCGCCACGCGCCAGCAACAGCCGATACTCAGTGGGCCGCGCCAACGTCAGGCGCACACGCGAGCCTGGCGACACCTCCACTTCGCCGATCGCTCCGACGCGAATGCGGGCGCGCGACGCCCCGTCGGTCTCGAGAAAATCCCCGGCAGTGACGCGAGCCGTCTTGTCGATCCGTCGCGACCCCGCGGTGGGCTGGCCCGCCAAGCGTTCGACTTCCCATGCTGCTCCTGCGGGCCGCGTCGCGAACCAATACGCCAACCCCGCCGCTATTACAACGCTGGAAGCGAATGCCGCACGCCAGATCCAACGCGCCGAGACCCGCTCCGGCGAAACATACACCGCCCCTCCGCGATCGGCGGCCCGCTCGATCGATTCCCACAGCGAATCAGGCGCCGCCACCACCGCCAGGCGCGAGAGCACCGCGGCGTTCGTGACGATCTGATCCAGCTCGGCGTGGCAGCGGTCACAGCCCGCTACATGCGCGCCGACTGCTTGGGATTCGGGGCCGGACAGCTCGCCATCGTGATACGCGGCCAGTCGGTGCGCGGGATGTCGACGCAACGTCATCGCTCCTCCACCGTCCTTAGGGCTTGCAGCTTCTGCGCCAGCATCCGGTGACCGCGGCTCAAACGCGACGCTACGGTGCCCATCGAACAATCCAGTGCTGCCGCGATCTCTTCATACGAGAGGCCCTCGAAATAGCGCAACAGAATCGGCATCCGGAGTTTTGGCGGCAAAGCGGCGACCGCGGCCTGGATCGATCCGGCTGTCTCTGCTCGCTCCAAGTCCGCCTCTTGCGACGGCGCGGTGGATAGTCGATCGAGCGCCGCGCTCTCCCCGGCTTGCGGCCGCGACCGGCTGCGTCGCGCCCCGTCCAGACACGCATTCGCCACCAGCCGGTACAGCCACGTCGAGAACCCCGAACGCCCCTCGAATCGAGTTATGCCGCTCATCAATTTCAGAAACACCTGCTGCGTCATGTCCTGCGCCGCGGCCTGGTCCCCCCGAAAAAAATGCAGACTCAGCGAATACACGCGGTCTTTGTACGCCTCGTAAAGCACACGGAATGCATCCCGGTTGCCCAGGCGGCAGGACTCAACGATTTCCGCGCTGATTTCCCGATCGTTCACTTCGCTCGGCCGCGCACATCAGTTTAGACGCACGAGTTCGCGCGTTTCTTCGGGTTTCCTGAGCGATGGTCGTTTCGGTGAGAGCGCCGAAGCTTATGGATGCTCGCTTTCGCGGATCAGTTGGCGATAGACTTCGCGCGCATGGTCGTAAGCCTTCCTCGCCTCGCCGATTTCCGTTGCGGAAATGGCCGGCGCCTTCTGCGTCCAGCACTGATTGACCGCGTTCAGGCACCACTCGGCGCTTTGACGCGATGCGCGGATCGGCTTGCCTCTCATCACAGCAAACACGGGGTTGGCGTGCGCGGCCGGAAGGATGCGCGCCGCAATCCAACTACTTTCGCTCAGCGGGTCCTCAAATTTGAGATCCCGAATCCTGCCATCCGCCATCCTCGTCGGGCGCGCCACCGCCTTTCGCGTGTCGCCGATTCGTGTGCGCTCTACGTCCCAGTATGGTTTCTGGTCGTAAGGTTTGCTGCGAATCGCCTCATTCGGAATCTCGGACAGATATGCCGCAGCCTTGAGAGTCGCGGTGACGGTCCCTGGAGCGGAGAGCTTGAGCTCACTTCCCGCATCCTGGCCGTTGACCTGGAAATCCATCAGGTGCGCCTTCCCATCGGACACATAACTGCGGCCCGCTTGGAGCGACTGGACCCATTTCGCATAGCTCAGCGGCGCTTCCACCTTCGCGTAAGTCCGGCCGATTCCCACGCGGCCGTCATAGACGCAGGGGAAGTCGGTCTCACCCGAGATTTTGGTACGGAACCCGACATTGAGCGTGTGATACCAGATATTCAGTTCCCAAACAAACGGTGTATCCACGGCGGAAATGAAATCGATAGTGTTCGGATGGGTCACGTCCACGATATATTCGTTGGCGCCAATGCCGTCGAATCCGGGCATCTCAAGGGTCGGCAAGTCTTTGGTGGTCACCTGCAATCCGGCGCCGGAGTGGGCGAAGCCGGTGGTCGCGCCCTGCGCTTTTGCCCAGCGCAGGATAGGAAGATCCCAGGTGGGCCAGTCCTCGATGCGCTTGGTTCCGGTATAATCCTGCTCCTTCAGATTCAGCATTACCAGGTGGCCCGCATGACTCGAAGGGAATCCGGAGACTTCCAGATCGTAATGCATGAGCCGATCGGATTTAGAGAGGGGATCGTCCTTTCCCGAAAAGAATTGCTTCTGATAGTAATAATCCGGTCCCCAAGTCAGCACCGACGCTGAATTCAAGTGCTCGCCCAGAATCTGCCGGATCATATCCTTCGGCTCCACGCCCTCGGTCGGATTCATGTAGTGCGCGCATCCGGCGGCGTGAATATGATGATCCCCTGAATACCATCCGAGTTTCGAAGGATCGATCCAGCGTTCGAGTTGAAACGAAACTTCCGCGGGGCTGGCCGCTTCCACCGCGAACTCGCGCGTGCGCGTCAGATACTCGGGGCCGCCGTTGAATTGCACGGTGTAATAACCGGCGGGCAGCCGAACGCTCTCGCCATCGGCGCGATAGATCTGCGGCTGGAAAAAGAAATCAGGCGCCAGGCGCTTGGCCGGATTCGGATAGATGCGCTCCAGGCGGTCGCGGATGGTAAACGCCGCCATGGTCGGCTGTCCATTCTCGTCCTTCACCCGCAACGTGAGGGGGCGCGCGGGCACGGCGGTGAAGATGATCAGAACGTCGTTTCGGAAACCGATATCCTGGCTGCCCTGGCCCACGTTGAGGGAAATCTGCGCAGAACGCTGGCCGGCGTCGCGGCTGTAGACTTCGAGGATCGCGTACTCGAGCGCGAGGCCATTCAGGCGCTTCCGCATGGGAGGCCGCTGGAACAGGGAGATGCTGGCCCACCGCTCGGTCGCTTCGCGAACGGTCAATTGCATGGGCGGCGCGGGATTTCCCGTGGATCGGACATATACATTTCCGCTGTTCGGACTTTCCACGTTCAGCTCCGCGGTTACGTGCGCATGGTTGAGCACCTTGACCAGGAACAAGCGCGTCCCGGCTTCCAACAGCTCAGGCCTGGCCAAGCTTTGCTCAACTTTCACGCGGCTTTCGGGATTGATCTCGGTGGTCAGGAGAACGTGGGGATCCAAAATGGCTTCGATTTGTTGAACCGCGGCGGCCTCGTCGGGATCGCCGATCGCCGCATTGATGCGCCGATGTTCGGCAGGCGAGAGCGGTTGGCCGAGATAGTTCAGAGCATCCTCGAGGCGCCGCACGTGTTGCGCAAGGGGCTGTAGAGGAACGGCCAGCGCCGACGGCGGATGCTGATGCGGGGGCTGCTGGGCGAATAGGGGATTCAACAAGACGAACCCAATTGCTAGCTTCATGACGCCCTCCTGTCGGTCTGGGTTATAGCTTATCGCGCCCGATTCTGAATGCAAGCCCGCAATCCCTCTTTCAACGCGGACTGATAGGATACCGGCATGGGAATCAAAGGTGAAGGTGACGATCATGCAACGTAGATTGACTTACCTGGTTGCTGTGACCGGGTTGGCGGCGTTGGCGCAAACACCGTGCGAACAATTGAAGTCGCTCCGGCTCGCCGACACGACCATTACGCTGGCCGAGTCGATCGCGGCCGGACCGTTGCAGAATCAGAACGCCAATGCGCCGATTCTGCCGGCTTACTGCCGCGTGGCTGCGACGCTGAAGCCCTCCGCCGATTCCGATATCAAGATCGAAGTTTGGATGCCGGCGGGCGCTGCCTGGAACGGAAAATTCGAAGCGGTCGGCGGCGGCGGATTCGTCGGATCGATCAGCCCTGGGGCCATGGCCGCCGCGCTGCAGGAGGGCTACGCGACCTCTTCCACCGATACGGGGCACACCGGTGGAGACGCTGTCTTCGCGATGGGACACCCGGAGAAGGTGGTCGACTTCGCCTATCGCGCGGTACACGAAATGACCGTAAAGGCCAAAGCGATCCTGACCGCCCACTACGGCCGGAGTCCAAAGCTCTCGTATTGGCAAGGCTGCTCGACCGGGGGCCGGCAGGGATTGATGGAGGCCGAGCGTTATCCAGACGACTTCGATGGCATCATTGCCGGGGCTCCGGCGAACAATCAGATTTACCTTTGTGCATGGCGGATCGCAGTAGAAGCAGCGGTCCTCAAGGATCCCGCCAAAGTTGTTCCCCCAGCCAAACTTGCGCTTTTGAACCAGGTGGTGCTGGCGGCTTGCGACGCGCTCGACGGAGTCAAGGACGGGCTTCTGACGGATCCGCGCAAGTGCAATTTCGATCCGTCGACGCTGTTATGCCGGGGGGGTGACGCGGACAATTGTCTGACCGCGCGGCAGCTCGAAGCGGTGAAGATGGCGTACGCGCCCGCGAGGAAAAGGAGCGGCGAATTGATTTACCCCGGCTTGGTTCCGGGCGGCGAAACCGGTTGGGCGATGCTGACCGGTGCCAACCCGGAGCCCGGGTCGATCGATGTGGGCATGTTCCGCTATGTTGCCCACGAAGACGCGAAGTGGGATTGGCGCACCTTCGATCTGGAGCGCGATACGGCGCTCGCGGAGGCGAAGGGTGGTTCCATGCAGGCCATCAATCCGGATCTCTCGGCGTTCAAAGCGCGCGGCGGCAAACTTCTGATCTATCACGGCTGGAATGACGGAGGGAATGGTGGGGCGATCTCACCGCTGAACAGCTTGGACTACTACTCCAGCGTGCTCGCCAAAATGGGTCCGCGACAGGATGACTGGCTGCGGTTGTTCATGGTGCCCGGCATGGCGCATTGCGGCGGCGGCCCGGGTCCCAATCAGTTTAATGCCCTGGCGGCCATGGAGCGCTGGCGGGAATCCGGCACGGCTCCCGATCAAATCGTGACTTCTCGCGTGAACAATAATCGGGTGGTCATGACGCGTCCGCTGTGCCCATTTCCGCAGGTCGCGGTATATAAGGGTGCCGGAAGCACTAACGATGCCGGGAATTTCGCTTGCAAGGCGCCATAAACCGGATGGCAACTCGTGGAGTGCGTCGTTGATTTCAAGCCGTACGATTCGAGGCCGGGCAAAAAGGGTACAGGCACGAAGTTTCGCAAGAGCGGCGAAATTCGAGGCAGTCCCCTTTTGCAGACTGGAGCGTTAGAAGTCATGATTTAAGACGCAGACCGCTAGCGGTAAGGATCTTTTGGATTCGGAGGATTCAGCGAGCCAATCCCGTGCTCCAGCCAGCGCGGGTACCAGTGCAGAATGTTGCCGGTCAGACTGGCGATAAAGATGTGGCCATTCGGCGCGACGTTGATCCAGTGGCCCGGGCTTTCCATGGCGCCCAGAATCTTGCCGGTGCCGATGTCGATCCGCATAATCCGGCCGGCCAGCGTGTCATAGGTCAGGTTCTCGATGTTGTCGCGATGCGTGATGATCCACATTTCATCGTTGGGAAGGATCGCGATTCCCTGGGTAGCTCCCAGGTGGGTCCACTGCTTGAGAAACTTTCCGTTGACGTCGAAGATCTGAATCCGGTTGTTCTCCCGGTCGCTCACGTAGACCAGTCCTTTGGAATCGACGGCGATGGAGTGCGGCACCTGAAAGTCGCCAGGGCCTCGTCCGGGCTTGCCCCAGGTGAGAAGAAACTTTCCATCGCGTGAGAACTTGACCACGCGCGAATTTCCATACCCGTCGCTGACGTAGAAGTCGCCGTTCCTGGCGAAGGCGATGTCGGTGGGACGATTAAAGGTTTTGTCATCCGTCCCGGCAGTGTTCTTGACGCCCAGCGTCAGTAGCAACTCGCCGCTTTTTGAATACTTCATCACCTGATGGAGCACGGTATCGGTGACAAAGATGTTGTCGTCCTTATCGATGCGCAAGCCGTGGGGGCTTCCGAATTCACCGCGGCCCCAGGACCGCAGATATTTCCCGTTAGCATCGAAGACGATCAGCGGATCGGCCCGCTTGCCGCGTTGGAACACGTACACATGTCCAGCGGAGTCGGTGGAAACCGCTGAGACGCGTCCCAACTTCCAGCCTTCCGGCAAAGTGTCCACCGGCTCCTCGCCGAACTTGATGTTGACGCTGTATTTCAGCAAGCCGCCTTCATGCGGGTACCATCCCGAGTCCGCCGCGAACGAAAGGGAAGCGCACAGTGCTATCCGAAGCATCGTGATCATGATCGAAGATGGTACATCAACTCCGATGCGACCATGATGGTCCAAAAATGTACAATGACCCCGGAGAAACCAATTGTCAGTCGACTATTCAAGCTTCGGGCTAAAAGATAAAGTTGCGATTGTCACTGGACCTTCGCAGGGAATTGGGCGAGCGATCGCGCTCGGCCTCGCCCGGGCCGGAGCACACCTGCTCCTGGCAAAACATCCGTCCGGTCGAGAGGAACAGATCCGGAGCCTTGAATCCGAGATCGCTGCTTTGGGACGGCGTTACCTCACGATCATCACGGATGTGTCCAAGGTGGCTGACATTCAGGCAATGGTGCGAGAGGCCCACGCGTCGTTCGGCCGCGTCGACATCTTGATCAACAACGCGGGTTGGACCGGCACCACCATGGCGTTGGATGTGACCGAGGAAGAATACGACAAGACCATGGAAGCCTCGTTAAAGAGCGTGTTCTTCGCGTGTCAGGCTGCGGCGCGGGTGATGATCGCGAGCGGCGGGGGCAAGATCGTCAACATAGGATCCAATTTCGGCGAAGTGGCCTTCCAGGGACGTTCCGTGTACGCTGCCGCTAAGGCGGGGGTGCACCATCTGTCGCGAGCGCTTTCGCTCGAATGGGCGAAGCAGGGAGTCACGGTGAACGTAGTGGCGCCATGCATCACGGAAACGGATTCGAGGCGAGTAATTCTGGATCGTCCAGGATATAAGGATTGGGCGACGACCCAAGCGCTGCCCGTGGGCCGGTGGAACCAGCCGGAAGATCTGGTCGGCGCGGTGTTGTTCCTGTCCAGCCATTTGTCCGATATGGTGGTGGGACACGTGCTGATGGTGGACGGTGGCTGGACCATCCACTGACCGGCGGTTATTCTCGTCCGAATTCGCCCGCGGCATGCGTTGCATAATATGCAATACTGTTCTCGATGGCTTGGTCGCAAGACAAACCCCGAACGACTCAAGAGACGCCTTCCATTCAAAGCCTGGATCGCGGCGTCGTCATTCTCGAGCTGGTTGGCAAGGCGAGCTCTCCGGTATCGCTGGGCTACCTCACCGACATTCTCGGCATCGACCGCAGCAGCGTTTTCCGCTTGGCGAATACGCTCAAGCGGCGCGGATTCCTGGCGCACCCCAGCTCCGGAAAGGACTACATCCTGGGCCCCTCCGTGTGGCGCCTCTCGCGTCAGTATGACTGGAGCAAGATGCTCGCCCGGATCGCGCACGATCACCTGAAGGCTCTGGCCGCGCTGACCAACGAGACTTCCCACCTGGCGGTTCGCGAGGGACGCAGCGTATTGTTCATCGACCACGCCACCTCCACGCACGTGATTTCCATTTCCGGCCAAACCGGCGAGCACGTGCCGATCTACTGCAGTGCGCACGGCAAGGCGCTGCTGGCCGATTTCGGTGAGAGCGAACTCAAAACCTATTTTG
>WNFL01024883.1_pt1 | contig 12649 bp, 14 predicted proteins | sample 5400361 | NCBI WGS metagenome assembly WNFL01 (sample SAMN13153351, study PRJNA577476) | soil metagenome | isolation source: 40 cm soil on Douglas fir-dominated hillslope | place: USA:California | collected 2013-09-17
CCGCCGCTTCCTTCTTCAGGCGTTCGCGATACTGGGCGAGCTGGCGCTGATCGCCCGGATGCGCGCCCGTCTGCTTGCCGCCCTGGCGGTCTATCTCACGCAGCCGCTCAAGCGCTACAGTCCCGCGACCACCACCGATCCCGGATCGCTTCTTGCAGTGCTGCGCAACGGCGATGTCCTCCTCACCGAAGGCAACACGCGCGCCGCCATGCTCATCAAGCGCCTTACGCGCTCGACCTGGTCCCACGTCTCGATGTACGTGGGCCCGCTCGAAGAGGGGGCGGATCCGCGGTGCGTCGTCGAAGCCGACATGGCCGCGGGCGTGAGATCGATCCGCCTGTCGGAGCTGAAAGGCCTGAAGGTGCGCGTGTTGCGGCCGATCGGCCTGAACGACGCGGATCGAAGCCGTCTCGCCGGCTGGGTCGTGGAGCAGATCGGCGGCCAGTACGATCTTGCGCACGCTTGGGCTCTCGCCCGGAGCCTGCTGTGGGTGGCGCCCAGGCAGGGTCTGCGGCTCGCGCCGAACGGTATCGCCGAAAACGCGACCCGCTTCATCTGCTCGAGCCTGCTCGCGAACGCCTTTGCGCTGGTGGGTTATTCCATAATGCCGCAGCACACGGCGCTTCCCGCCATCCACATTGCCGATCATCGGTACGTCATGCCGGGCGATTTCGAGCGCGCGCCGGTGTTCGAGGTCGTCAGGCTGTGAGGTCATGGGAACGATAGCGGATCTCTTCGAGCGCTTCGGCGCCGTGATCGTTTTCGTGAACTCGCTGGTGCACGAGCTCGGGGTCCCGATCCCGCTGACGCCGACGGTCCTGCTCGCGGGGGCCGCTACCTCCGAGCTCCTGCCGTGGGTCGCGCTTGTCGGCGCCATCGTGGCGGGGACGCTGATCGGCAATTCCATCTGGTTCGCTGCAGGGCGCCGGTTCGGTCCCGCGGTCCTGAAGGGCCTGTGCCGCTTCTCGCTCTCCGCGGACAGCTGCGTCGGGCGCACCGGCCGGGCCTTCGAGCGCTGGGACGGCGCCTCGCTCCTCGTCGGCCGTTTCATCCCCGGCGTATCGCTTTTCGCGCCGCCCCTCGCCGGCGCGCTCGGCATGAAGTGGTCCAGGTTCCTCTGGCTCACCTCGGCCGGCGCGCTGCTCTGGGCGGTGATCTTGGTCCTCGCCGGCGCGGCGCTGCAGGACTCGATCGCGGCGCTGATGCAGGCCGTCGCGAAGCTGCCCAACGGGGCATGGGCGGGGGCCGTCGGAATCGTCGCGCTTTACGTGCTCTGGCGCGTCATTGCGCGCCGGCGCGGGGCGCACGCGCGCAACGTCCCGAGAATTTCCGTGCCCGAGCTGCGTGCCGCCTTGCGATCGCCCGACGCACCGGTGGTGATCGACGTGCGCGGCAGCACGATGCAGCAGGTGGAAGAGCGCCGCGTGCCCGGCGCGCTGACGCTGGTGCTGGGCGATATCGAGACCGTTCCGCTGCACGGCTTTTCAGGCCGTCCGGTGGTTCTCTATTGCGCCTGCCCGAACGAGGCCTCCGCCGTCGCGGGCGCGCTCCTCCTGCGCGAGCGTGGCTACGTGAACGCGAAAGCCCTGCGCGGCGGGATCGAGGCCTGGATCGCGGCGGGGCACGAGGTCGAAACCGGAAGCGGTGCCGCTATTGCAGCGGTAACGATCCAGGCGGCCCCTGAAATCGGTGGGCGACAGCCAGACGAGAACATGCTTCGGCGCAACCGGGAGCAAGCCGCAATGCCCCGGTCGCGCTGACCCTCTTTAACCCGACGGAGGAAGAGTCATGGACACACCTGTTGCGAAGAACGCGCGCGATCTCGCGCATAGCCGCAAGGCCCCGCTTGCCACGCGCACCGACCTGAGTGCCGCGGCCACCCGGGACATCGCCGCCGCCATGAACGCGATCCTGGCGGACGTGTACGCGCTCTACCTGAAGACCAAGAACTTCCACTGGCACATGAGCGGGCCGCATTTTCGCGACTATCACCTGCTGCTCGACGAGCAGGCGGACCAGCTCTTCGCGATGACCGACCCCATCGCCGAGCGCATCCGCAAGGTCGGCGGCGCGACCCTGCGCTCGATCGGCCACATCGCGCGCACGCAGCGTGTCCTGGACAACGACGCCGACTACGTCGAGCCGCTCGACATGCTCGCCGAGCTGCGCGAGGACAGCAAGGAGCTCGCGGCGCGCCTGCGCGAGGCGCACAACGTGTGCGACGAGCACCGCGACATCGCCACCGCCAGCCTGATCGAGGTGTGGATCGACGAGACCGAGCGGCGCACCTGGTTCCTGTTCGAGGCGGGCCGCAAGGTCTGAACGCGCCGCCTGACTCTCTTCCCGAGGCTCGCTTCCTGAGGCGCGCTTCCTCAGACCCGCTTCAGAAGAGCATAGAGCGTAAGCGCGCGCGTCAGCCAGGGCAGGACCTTGCGCCCGGCGATCGCGACGACGCCCGCGGCGACGGCGGTGACCACCGGATATCGGCGAAGCGCCGCCACGACGCGATCGGCGCCCGCGGCCTTGCGCACGATCGGCTCGGCGTCCCGCAGCAGGCCGGCGCGCAGCTCGCTCGAGCGCTCGACCAGCGCGGCGCGGCGCTGCTGCAGCTCGCGCAGATTGCCGATCACGGCTTGATCGCCTCGTAGTCGCGCGCGAGCTCGGTGAGCGTCGACTCGAACGCGCGCGGCTTCATCGCCGCGAGGCGCAGCAGGCGCCAGGCGAGGATCGCCGCTGCGACGATGAACGCGGCCGCGATCGCGCACACCGTCATCAGGCGATGCTCCTCGCTCACCGCGAGCACCAGCGCGACCGAGCCGAAGGCGAGGCCGAGCGCCGCGAGCACCAGCACGGCGAGCCCGCCGAGCAGGGCGGCGGTGAGCCGCGCCAGCTCCTCGCGCAGCTCGGTGCTGAAAAGCTCGAAGCGGGTGCGTCCGAGCGAGATCAGCCCGGCGAGCAGGTTCTGCGCCGACTGCAGCAGGCCGGCGCTCATTTGCGGGCTAGCAGGATGCCGAGGACGAGGCCGACGCCGGCGGCGATCCCGACGGCGGCCCACGGATGCGCGCGCACCTCGTCGTTCAGCCGGCCGCCGACGCCCTCGAGGCGCTCGCGCGCCGCGCGCAGCGATTCTTCCGTGCGCGCGCGGATTTCCTCCACGCGCTCGCCGCCCTCGCCGGCGGTGGCCCTGAGAAGCTCCTCGGCGGCCGCGACCACGTCGCGCAGCTCGTTCATCAGCTTGTCGGTGGCAGCTTCCATGCGGTTCTCCCTTGAATGGCGTTGCGAGCATGATGCCGCAATAACGGCCGTATAGGGAGGGCGAACCGCCTAGCCGAGCGCCTCGTGGTGCGCCGCGTGCAGGCGGTGGATGGAGATCTTGCGCACCTCGAGCTTGGATTGCTCGATGTGCGAGCGCAGGAGCAGCGTGGCCTGCTGCAGCTTGCGCGCGAGCACCGCGCGCAGGATCGCAGCGTGCTCCTCGTAGGTGTAGGCGATGCGCTCGGGCTGGGTGAAGTCGAGGCGCCGCAGGATGCGGATGCGTTCGGTGATGTCGGCGTGCGCCCGCGCGAGCTCGGGGTTTCCCGCCGCCGCCACGAGCTGCTGGTGGAAGGCCTCGTCGATCCTCGCGACTTCCATCCAGTCGGTCAGGCGCTGCTTCGGCGCCACCAGCCAGAGCTTCTTCAGCCCGGCCAGCGCTTCGCCGAAGTCGGTGGCGCAGAGCTTGCGCACGGCGGCGAGCTCCAGGATCACGCGCAGGTCGTAAAGGTGCTCGAAGCGCTCGAAGTCGAGCGGCCGCACGCTCCAGCCGCTCTTCGGGTGCACATCGACGAAGCCCTCGCGCGCGAGACGCAGCAGCGCTTCGCGCACCGGCGTGCGCGAGACCCGGGCCTGCGCCGCCATCGCGTTCTCGGAGAAGCGCGCGCCGGGAAGCAGGCGGAACTCGAAGATGTCCGACTTCACGCGCTCATAGACCGCGTCGGCGAGCCGGTCGCGGTCCCGATTTGCGTCCCGAGGTGCCTTCATCCGGTGCCCGTTGTGCTTCCGATTGGTGCGCAGCGATTGCGTGGCTTCATTGCGGTTCCTTTCGCTTCAAGCCCTTAGCCCTTGGCATGGTCCCTGCATCGGTTCTTGCATCCAAGCTTGTATACAAGAATCGGGCCAACCTTGAAAGCAGTCGAAGCCATCGAGCGCGCTTATGCCCGCCTGCCGGGCCTCGACGGCAATCCGGTCTTCATCAGTGTGGTGCCGCGCGAGGCGGCGCTCGCGCAGGCGCGGGCGGTCGACGCGGACGCACGCGAGCTGCCGCTGCGCGGATTGCCTTTCGCGGTCAAGGACAACATCGACGTCGCGGGGATGCCCACCACGGCGGCCTGCGAGGCGTTTTCCTATGTGCCGGGGAAGAGCGCGACGGCGGTGCAGAAGCTGCTCGACGCCGGCGCGATTCTGGTGGGCAAGACCAACCTGGACCAGTTCGCCGCCGGGCTCGTCGGCACGCGCTCGCCCTACGGCGCCTGCCGCAACGCGTTCGATCCGCGCTACATCAGCGGCGGCTCGAGCTCGGGCTCCGCGCTCGCGGTCGCGAAAGGCATTGCCGCTTTCGCCTTGGGCACGGACACCGCGGGCTCGGGACGGGTGCCCGCCGCGTTCAACGGGCTGGTCGGCCTCAAGCCGACGCGCGGGCGCGTCAGCGCGCAGGGCGTGGTGCCGGCCTGCCGCAGCCTCGACTGCGTCTCGGTCTTCGCTTCAGGCGTGGGCGACGCGCTGCGCGTGTTGCGCGTCGCGGAAGGGCCCGATCCGGCGGACCCCTACTCGCGCCGCGGCGCCGACGTGCTCTTCAGGGACGCAACCAGGATCGCGGTGCCGCGCGCGCGCCAGTTTTTCGGCGACGCCGCCTACGAGAGGCTCTTCGACGCGGCGATCGGGCGCATGCAGGCGCTCGGCGCGAGCGTGGTCGAGATCGATTTCACTCCGTTCATCGAAGCGCAGGCGCTCCTCTACGAAGGCCCGTGGCTCGCGGAGCGCCTCGCGGCCGTCGAGGATTTACTGAGGGACCGGCCCGAAGCCTTTCATCCAGTCACACGGAGCGTCATCGGCCGGGGGAGCCGCTACAGCGCGATCGACGCGTTCCGCGGCCAGTACCGTCTCGCGGAGTTGAAGAAGGAATGCGAAGCGGCGATGGACGGCGCCGAGATTCTCATGGTGCCGGGCGCGCCGACCATCTACACCGTCGACGAGGTCGAGGCGAGCCCGGTCGAGCTGAACGCGCGGCTCGGCCTGTACACCAACTTCGCCAATCTTCTCGATATGGCCGCGATCACGGTGCCCGCCGGCAGGCGCGACGACGGCATCCCGTTTGGCGTGACGCTGCTCGGCGCGGCCTTCACCGACCGTGCGCTCGCCGAGCTTGCTGCGAAGTTTCTCTCGGAGAAAATCTCCTCCGAAAGGAAAGACGGCCTGATTCGCGTGGCGGTGGTGGGCGCGCATCTCGCCGGGCAGCCGCTGAACCATCAGCTCGTCTCGCGAGGCGCCCGCCTCGTGCGCGCGACCCGTACCGCCGGCGCTTACCGGCTGTTTGCGTTGAATGATCAGAAACCGGCGAAGCCGGGGCTGGTACGTGTGAGCGGCGGGCCGAACGGCGGCGTCAAGGTGGAGGTCGAGGTGTGGGAGCTGGGTGCCGGAGAGTTCGGCAGCTTCGTCGCCGCGATCCCGCCGCCGCTCGGCATCGGCACGCTGCAGCTCGAGGACGGCGAAGAGGTGAAGGGCTTCGTCTGCGAAGACTACGCGGTCGCGGGACGCGAGGACATCAGCGCGTTCGGCGGCTGGCGCAACTATCTCAAATCCACCAGCCACGCGGCACGGGAGGCATCATGAAACGACGCGACTTCATCCTCAGCTCGGCAGCGGCGGCGGCCGCCGGCATGGCGCCGCTCGAGCTGCTCGCGCAGTCCGAGCGGCGAAAGGAGCTGCTCATCGTCGCCAACGAGACCGGCCCGAATTCCCTCGACATCCACACCGTCGGCGCGAACCGTCCGTCGTACGGCGTCTCGTGGATCTGCTACGACCGGCTGATGACCTTCGGCAAGAAGCAGGGCGCCGGCGGCCAGGCGATGTACGACTTCACGAAGCTCGAGCCCGAGCTCGCCGAGAGCTGGAAGGTCGCTCCTGACGGGATGTCGGTGGTTTTTTATCTAAGAAAAAATGCCCGCTTTCACGACGGCACTCCGGTGACCGCGAAGGACGTGAAGTGGTCCTTCGACCGCATGGTCAGCGTCGGCGGCTTCCCGACCTTCCAGATGAAGGCCGGCTCGATCGAGAAGCCGGAGCAGTTCACGGCGCTGGACGACCATACCTTCCGCGTCGACTTCATCCGCAAGGACAAGCTCTCGATGATGGACCTCGCCGTGCCGGTGCCCTGCATTTTCAACTCGGAGCTGGTGAAGAAGCACGTCGCGGCGGAGGATCCCTGGGGCCTCGCCTGGACCAAGAACAACGTCGCGGGCGGCGGCGCCTACAAGCTCGAGTCGTGGAAACCCGGCCAGGAAATCATCTACGCGCGCAATGAAGACTGGAAGAGCGGCCGGCTGCCGAAGATCAGGCGCATCGTCCAGCGCGAGGTGCCTTCGGCAGGCAACCGCCGGGCGCTGCTCGAGAAGGGCGACATCGACATCACCTACGAGATGCCGCCCAAGGACTTCCTCGAGATGGCGCAGGGCGGCAAGGTGGTGGTGCGCAGCACGCCGATCGAGAACGCGCTCTGGTACCTCGGCATGAACGTCACCCGGCCGCCGTTCGACAACGTGAAGGTGCGCCAGGCCGTCGCCTACGCGGTGCCCTACGAGAAGATCATGGACAACGCGATGTACAAGCGGGCGACGAAGATGTGGGGCGACAAGGACAACAAGGCGGCCGGCGTCTCGTGGCCGCAGGCGCACGGCTATGCCCAGGATCTCGCGAAGGCGAAGGCGCTGATGAAGGAGGCGGGCGCCGAGGCCGGCTTCGAGACCACGCTGTCGTTCGACCTGGGCAGCGGCACCGTGTCCGAGCCGGCGTGCATCCTGATCCAGGAAGCGCTCGCGCAGATCGGCATCAAGGCCACGATCAACAAGATTCCGGGCGCCAACTGGCGGGCGGCACTGCTCAAGAAGGACCTGCCGCTGATCCTGAATCGCTTCGGCGGCTGGCTCAATTACCCGGAGTATTTCTTCTTCTGGTGCTATCACAGCCAGAACGCGGTGTTCAACACCATGAGCTACCAGAACCCGGCGATGGACAAGCTGATCGAGGCCGCGCGCTTCGAGGGCGACCGGAAGAAATACGAGCAGGACGTGCACGGCTTCGTCGACATCGCCTTCGACGAGGTGCCGCGCATCCCGATCTCGCAGCCCAACATGGACGTGGCGATGCAGAAGAGCATCAAGGGCTACACCTACTGGTTCCACCTGCAGCCCGACTACCGCGACCTGGAGAAGGGATGATGGACGAGGGTTTCGTCGTTCATTCACTCAAGGCGGTAAAAATTGAAATTGAAGAAAACAGGATCCCCGGCGTGATCGCCCAGCTCCGGCGCATCGAGGAGATCGCGGCGGCGCTGGACGCGGTCGAGCTCGACCCGGCCGTCGACGAGATGGCGCCCGTATGGCGGCCGTAGCGGCGTTTCTGAACCACGGCGCGATCGAGAAGAAGAACGCGTCCGTCAACGCGTTCACCGCGATCGTGCGCGATCGCGAATGCGCGAATCCCGCGGGCCCTCTGGCGGGCGTGCCGTTCGCGGTCAAGAACCTGTTCGACGTCCGGGGCCTCGCCACGCTGGCGGGCTCGAAGATCAACCGCGAGCGCGCGCCTGCGGCCGACGACTGCTTCCTGGTAAGGAAGCTGGAGCAGGCCGGGGCGATCCTCGTAGGCACGCTGAACATGGACGAGTACGCCTACGGCTTCTCCACCGAGAACACGCACTACGGTCCGACGCGCAACCCGCGCAATCTGGAGCGGGTGGCGGGCGGCTCCTCCGGCGGCTCGGCCGCTGCGGTGGCGGCCGGCATGGTGCCGCTCGCGCTGGGCAGCGACACCAACGGCTCGATCCGCGTGCCGGCCGCCTATTGCGGCGTGTGGGGCCTGAAGCCGACTTATGGACGCCTGTCGCGCGCCGGAACGTTTCCCTTCGTCGCGAGCCTGGATCACGTCGGCCCGCTCGCCGCGACGCTCGATCTGCTCGCGCTTTCCTACGACGCGATGCAGGGGCCCGATCCCGACGATCCGGTTTGCAGCGGCAGGCCCGTGGAGCCGGTCGCGAATGAAATTTTCAGGAAAACCTCGGGGCTGCGCATCGCGCTCGCCGGCGGCTATTTCGAGGAGAACTGCGAGCCGGCCGTCCATGCGCTCGTGAAGAAGGCGGCGGAAAGGCTCGGCGTCACGCGGCGGGTCGAGATCCCGGACGCGGCCGCGGGACGCGCCGCGGCCTTCGTCATCACCGCGTCGGAGGGAAGCCAGTTGCACCTTCCCAACCTGCGCAAGCGCCTCGCGGATTTCGAGCCGCTGATCCAGGACCGCCTGCTCGCGGGCGCGATGATTCCCGCCGCCTGGTACCTGAAGGCGCAGCGCGTGCGCCGGGTGTACTACCGCAAGGTGATGCAGCTCTTCGACTCGGTCGACGTGATCCTCGCCCCGGCCACGCCGTGGACCGCGCAGCGCATCGGCGAGGAGACGAAGGTCTTCAAGGGAAAGAAAATGCCGGTGCGCGCCAACACCGGCATGCTCACCCAGCCGATCTCGTGCATCGGACTGCCGGTGGTGTGCGCGCCGGTGGGCGAGGTCGACGGGATGCCGGTGGGCATGCAGGTGATCGCCGCGCCGTGGAGAGAGGATCTTTGCTTTCGGGTGGCCGCTGCCCTCCCATGACCGTCAACGATCCGGACGTCGTTCGCGAGATTGAAGAGGTCTTCAGGAAATACGAAAGGGCGTTGAACGACAACGACATCACGGTGCTCAACGAGCTGTTCTGGGATTCGCCGCTCACCGTGCGCTACGGCATCGCCGAGCAGCTCTACGGGTATGCCGCGATCGCGGGCTTTCGCTTCGGGCGCGACCCGACCGACCTGCGCCGCGATCTGACGAAGGTCGTCATCACGACGTTCGGCCGCGATTTCGCCACCGTGAGCTGCGAATACCGGCGGCTCGCCACCGGCAAGGCGGGCCGGCAGATGCAGACCTGGATGAGAACGCCGCACGGCTGGCGGGTCGTCGCGGCGCACGTGAGCTTTCCGAAATGATCAAGATCATCTCGAAAAGGCTGCTGGGCGCGCTGCCGAACGTCATGGGCGTGATAGTGGTTACGTTCCTGCTGACGCGCGCGCTGCCGGGCGATCCGGCGGCGTACTTCGCCGGGCCTTCGGCGACCCGCGAGGCGATCGAGCAGGTTCGCGTCCAGCTCGGGCTCGACAAGAGCCTCGCGCACCAGTTCGCGGGCTATGTGAAGGACCTCGCGCGCGGCAACCTCGGCAACTCGCTTTCCACCGGGCAGCCGGTGCTCACCGAGATCCGCACGCGCCTGCCCGCGTCGCTCGAGCTCACGCTCTGCGGCCTGCTGATCGCGCTCGCGGTCGCGGTGCCGCTCGGCATCCTCGCCGCGACGCGGCCCGGGTCGTGGGTGGACCACCTTTGCCGCCTCGTGGCGACGGCGGGCGTCTCGCTGCCGACGTTCTTCACTGGCCTGCTGCTCGCGTACGTCCTTTATTTCCTCCTCGGCATCGCGCCTTCGCCGCTCGGCCGCCTCGACGTGTCGCTGCCGGCGCCGGCGGACGTGACCGGCCTGTATCTCGTCGACAGCCTCATCGCCGCGGACTTCGAGGTCTTCCGCGCCGCCGCCGCGCAGCTCGCGCTGCCCGCGCTGACCCTCGCGCTCTTCGTCATGGCGCCGATCATGCGCATGACGCGCGCCTCGATGCTAGGGGTGCTGTCCTCCGATTTCGTCCGCACCGCCCGCGCGTTCGGCCTTTCGAAAAATAAAGTGCTTATCCAGTACGCGTTCAGAAACGCCCTGCTTCCGATCGTCACCACCCTGGGCATGGTGTTCTCGTTCCTGCTCGGCTCGAACGTGCTGGTGGAGAAGGTGTTCGCCTGGCCGGGCATCGGCTCCTACGTGATCGAGGCCCTGGTCGCCTCCGACTACGCGCCGGTGCAGGGCTTCGTGCTGACGATGGCGCTCCTCTACGTCGCGCTGAACCTCGCCATCGACATCCTGTATGGCGCGATCGATCCGCGCGTGGGCATCGAAGGATGACGCCATGAACGCGGCCACGCTCAGGCACTTCAAGTACGTAGCGACGGAGAATCCGGTCACGCTCGCGGCGTTCGGGCTTTTCACTTTTTTCGTTCTGCTTGCGTTGTTCGGTGCGGGGATCGCGCCTTACGATCCGCTCGCCTCCAACACGCAGGCCGCTCTGCAGGCGCCCTCGGTGAAGCACTGGTTCGGCACCGACGCGCTCGGCCGCGACATCCTGTCGCGCATCATCGTCGCCGCGCGGCTGGATTTCGGCATCGCGGTCAGCGCGGTGGCCGCCTCCTTCGCGCTGGGGGCGGCGCTCGGCTCGCTCGCCGGCTTCTACGGCGGCTGGACCGACCGCATCGTCGGCCGGGTGGCCGACACCATCATGGCGTTCCCGCTGTTCGTGCTTGCGATGGGCATCGTCGCGGCGCTGGGCAACAGCGTCGCGAACATCGTCCTCGCCACCGCCATCATCAACCTGCCGTTCTACATCCGCGTCGCGCGCGCCGAGGTGAACGTGCGGCGCAACGCCGGCTACGTCGAGGCGGCGCGCCTCTCCGGCAACTCCGGCCTGCAGGCGCTCGCGCGCCACGTGTTCCCGAACATCCTGCCGCCGATGATGGTGCAGATCTCGCTCAACATGGGCTGGGCGATCCTCAACGCCGCCGGACTCTCGTTCATCGGCCTGGGCGTGCGCCCGCCGCAGGCGGAGTGGGGGATCATGGTCGCGGAAGGCGCGACCTACATCATCTCCGGCGAGTGGTGGGTGGCGCTCTTTCCCGGCGCGACGCTGATGCTCGCGGTGTTCACCTTCAACCTGCTCGGCGACGGCCTGCGCGACCTGCTCGACCCGCGGATGCGCACATGAGCCTGCTCGACATCAAAGACCTGTCTCTGGAATTTCGAACACGCTCGGGGGTCGTTCATGCACTTGAAAACATCTCCGTCGAGATCGAGAAAGGCGAGACCGTAGGCCTCGTCGGGGAATCGGGCTCCGGGAAATCCGTGCTGTCTTTTGCGGCCCTGCGGATCCTCGACCCCGCTGCAACCATAACGTCAGGATCGATTCATTTCGGCGGTCTCGACGTGCTTGCCGCGAGCGAGCGCACGATGCAGGGCGTGCGCGGCCGCGAGATCGCGATGATCTTCCAGAACCCGCGCACCGCGCTGAATCCGATCCGCAAGGTCGGGCACCAGATCGAGGACGTGCTGCGCGAGCACACCACCACGCTCGCGGCCGACCTGAAAAGGAAAGCGGTGGAGTGCCTCGCCCAGGTGCGCATCCCCGACCCGGAGCGGCGCTGCGACGCCTATCCGTTCGAGCTCTCCGGCGGGCAGTGCCAGCGCGTGATGATCGCGCTCGCGCTCGCGTGCAACCCGTCGCTGCTCATCGCGGACGAGCCCACGACCGGCCTCGACGTCACCACGCAAGCGGCGATCATGGCGCTCATCCGCGACCTCGCGCGCGAGCGCGGCCTCGCGACGCTGTTCATCACGCACGACCTCGCGCTCGCCTCGGAAACCTGCGACCGCATCGTCGTGATGCACGCGGGGCACGTGGTCGAGTCGGCGCCCACCGCCGCGCTCTTCCGCCACGCTCGCCACCCTTACACGGCGCAGCTCATCCGCGCCACGCCCGCGGCGGAGATGACGCTCGCCGCGCTCGCTTCGATTCCCGGCAGCCTTCCCGACCTGCGGCGCGCCGACCTGCCGGCCTGCCGTTTCATCGAGCGCTGCACGCGCGCCGTGGCGCGCTGCCGCGAAGCGCTCGAGGAGAGCGCGCCGGCGCCCGCGCATCGCGTGCGCTGCTGCAACCCGCTATGAGTCCGGTGCTCGAATGCGTCGAAGTGAAAAAATTCTTCGCGATAAGCAAGAGACAGCGGCTGCACGCGGTCGACGACGTTTCCTTCTCGATCGGCGAGGGCGAGAGCGTGGGGCTGGTGGGCGAATCCGGCTGCGGCAAGTCCACGCTCGCGCGCCTGGTCGCCCGCACGCTCGATCCGACGGCGGGCGACCTCATCTTCCGCGGCCGCAACATCGGCTTCATCCCGGCGCGCGCGTTCGCCGGGACGCAGTTCCGCCCGAAGATCCAGATGGTGTTCCAGGATCCGACCGACAGCCTCAACCCGCGCTTCAGCGCCTTCGACGCGATAGGCGAACCCGCGAAACGCTTGCTGGGTTTTTATGGAAATAAATTGAATGACAGCGTCGAGGAAACCGCTCGCAAAGTGGGATTGCCTCTCGAGCTTCTGCCGCGCTTTCCGCACCAGCTCTCCGGCGGGCAGAAGGCGCGGGTCGGGATCGCGCGGGCGATCGTCACGGCGCCGGAGCTGCTGGTGCTGGACGAGCCGACCGCCGCGCTCGACGTTTCCGTGCAGGCCACGATCCTGC
>WNFL01072831.1_pt1 | contig 12648 bp, 8 predicted proteins | sample 5400361 | NCBI WGS metagenome assembly WNFL01 (sample SAMN13153351, study PRJNA577476) | soil metagenome | isolation source: 40 cm soil on Douglas fir-dominated hillslope | place: USA:California | collected 2013-09-17
TCGCATATTTCAAAAGCTCTCCGGGCAAGGAGCTGGGCCAGATTGGCCATGACCGGCAAGTCAACAAAGCTATCAAAGACTCGCTCGATCTGATCGTCGAGCCCCCGGAATTCTCGCATCCCGCTTTACGGAAATACGTCATCAACCTCATGGAAGTCACGAAAAACTATATGGAAAAATACGAAGCCGCGCGCGCCGTCAACGCCTGGGGCATCACCGAGAACATCAACATCCAATATTACGAGCCAGGCGCCGGCTATAAGCAATGGCATACCGAGAGGATCGGCAAGATGCTCCCGTCGGTGAACCGGCACCTCGTGTTCATGACCTACCTGAACGACGTCTTCGACGAGGGCGGCACCGAATTTCTCTATCAGAAGATCCGGACCCAGCCCCGAAAGGGCCTGACCCTGATCTGGCCGGTCGATTGGACCCATCTACATCGCGGAATCGTGTCGCCGAGCGAGGAAAAATACATCATCACCGGCTGGTTCGACTTTCTTTGAACGCTGCCCATCTAGCGGGCGCGTTTGTCCTCCGCTGCGGTGAATCCCATGGCCTTCACCATGGCACGGGCCACGGCCTCGTCATCCGGGCCGCCGCCCCCTGCACCCACGCCTCCGACGAATTTTTCGCCGGACCGCACCACCAATCCGCCCGGCAGCGTGGTGAGATTGGCGTCACCCCATTGATCCAGCGCGCCGTCTCTCTCCTTAAGATCGCGCTTGAAGCTCAGCGTGTGGCGGCACATCAGCGCCGCCGTATAAGCCTTGCGGATCGAATGGCGCAGGATGCGGGGATTGGCCCCGTCCATGCGCGCGGTCGCGATCATTTCACCCGCGGAATCGGCCACCGCAAAAGCCATAGCCTTGCCGAGCGCCTTTGCCGCCTGGATGCCGGCGGCGATGCCTTTTTCCGCCTCAACGAGCCCAAGACTTTCGAAATGCAGCATCGCGCGATCCTAAAGACGGAACCCGAGCCCGATTAAGCAGAGCCCGGCCGCCGTCGCAAGTCATCAAGGGCGCTCGCATTTCCGGCGCAGCAGCGTTACTTAGGCGCCCGCACAATTAGAGGTCATCCATGAGCATGAATCGCGATATCGCCGTTCTGGTCGGCAGCCTGCGCAAGGATTCGTTCAACCGGAAGATGGCGCATACCCTCATCGAGTTGGCGCCTTCGGGGCTCAAGCTCGGAATCGTCGAGATCGGCCCATTGCCTCATTACAATCAAGACCTCGAGACACCGAGCCCTCCCGCCCCATGGGTCGCGTTTCGCGATTCGATACGCCCCGCCCATGGCGTTATCTTCGTGACGCCCGAATACAATCGCTCGGTGCCTGGTGTCCTCAAAAACGCCATCGACGTCGGATCGCGTCCGTCTACCAAGAGTGTCTGGAGCGGAAAGCCCGCTGGCATCATCAGCGTGTCGCTGGGCGCGATTGGCGGCTTTGGCGCCAACCATCATTTGCGCCAGTCGCTGGTATTTCTGAACATGCCGCCGCTGCAGCAGCCCGAAGCCTATATCGGCGGCGCCGACAAGATGTTCGATGAAAGCGGCAAACTGACAAACAGCGCGACTCGAGAATACCTCGCCAAATATCTCCAGGCCTTCGCCGCATGGGTAGAAAAGACCGCAAGCTGAGACGCATATGACAAAGCCCTCATGCCTTGCGGCACGAGGGCTTTGTATGGGCCGTCAAGTAGACGTCAGCGCTTTTGTTCGTTTGTTCGGCGACGAATTTGCGCACCGCGGCCATGGTGTATTCGACGTGGTGCGTCGGATCGCCGGCCGTGTAGGTGTAAAGGATCTTTCCCTCCGGCGAGATCACATAGGAGACGCGCTGGGCGTATTCGGCGCGTGAGTCCTGCACGGCGTCATAGTTCCTCATGATCTTCGCATCGGTATCGGCGGCAACCGGGAATTTGCTGCGGCACTCGGTCAGCGAAAACTTGTCCAGCGTGGCGATGGAATCGTGCGACACGCCGATCACGGTGGCGCCAAGCTTCTGGAAATCGTCCATCGCGTCGGCGAAATTGTGCGCTTCGATGGTGCAGCCGGGCGTGAATGCAGCCGGATAGAAATACAGCACCACCGGCCCCTTCTTCAGCGCATCGGCAAGAGCGAATTTGAATTGCTTGCCGCCCATGGAAGCGGGTGCGGCAAAATCCGGCGCCTTGGCGCCGACTTGAAGCGACGCGAAGGCAGGCGTCGCCACCAACGCGGCTATACATGCCGAAAGGATAAACTGTTTCATCCTGCTCCTCCTTCGAGAACGGGCCTAGAGCGGCGCCCTGCCCGCAGTCGTGGGCATCATGCGTCAAAATCAGGGGCCTGCCAATATGACCGGGACATGGGGACGGGCCAAAGAAAAGGGCCGCGATCGTTGATGGATCGCGGCCCTCAATCAAACAGGATCGGCTACCAGGTCTTGGTCAGGATGAGCGAGATCGTCCGTCCCGTGTAGCTCTTCAAGATGTCATACGCTGCCGGATTGCCGCCCTGCGCCTGGGTTCGGTATTGGAACGCGGGAGCCTTATCCATGATGTTCTGAATCACCACCTGAATACCGATGTGCTTCAGATAATCGTTCACCGGATCATCGCCGGTGTCATAACCCATCGACAGATCGAAGGTGTACTGCGACGGCTGGATATTGGTGTAGTTGCTGATCAAGCACGGCAAAGTGCCGCCCGGAGTCGTGCCGCCCGTCGTGGTGCATTGGAAGTTGACGTTCGGCGGCGCCGTCTGGGTGTGGAAGTAATGCGAATTGTAATCCATGAAGCCTGTGACGCTCCACGGCCCGTTGCTCCAGCCTAGGCGCGCGCGATAGCGCATTCTCGGCAGTGATTCGACGCCGTTCTGCGGGATGCCGCCGACTTGCGCCAAATCGGTGTGGAAGGTGTCCAGCGGTGTGCCCGCCAATCCGGTCGCACCCGGCACGGTGGTGATGTAGTTGTGCAGATAATAGGTGCCGACAATGCCGACATTCCAGGCGCCGATATCGGGCCAATCCCAATCATAGCTGGCCTGCCAGTCGATACCGGACAACTTGATATCGCCCTTGTTGAAGGTGCCGCCATCATTGATCCACATGATGTTGGTCAGTTCGCTCGGCACGACGGTGTTTCTCGGATTGGCGAGAAGCGACCTCACCATGTCCTCGAAGGGCGCGCAGGTCGAAGGCGTAAGGTTGTTGTTGCAGGTCGGATCGAAGGCGACGAGGTCCGTCGGGGTGATGTAGGCGAAACCTCTGGCGCCCTGAGCCGCGCCGGTTGAGGTGGGATTGCCGAAATTCACCAGCGCGCCTGTGATCTTGGTCTGGTACCACGTGGCCTGGATATCAAGTCCCGAGAGGAACGCCGTCGGCGCGAATTCACCGCCGATAGCCCAGTTCATCGCCTTTTCGGGCTGCAACCCGTTGCCGCCATTGTAGTTGAACGTGTTGCCGCCGACGGTGAATTGGCGCAAGCCCGCCGAGGCGCGCGAACCGCCATTCATCGAAATGCCGCCGGGAGTCGCATTGGCCGCGAATGCCGGGCCGACCGTCGGATGCTGCAGCCGGTACGCAAGCGAACCGACCTCCGCGGTGGACGACAGCTGAATCGGGTCATTGGGAGAGGTCGTGACGTTCCAGGGCTGGATGGCGACGTTTGCCAGAGCCGAGGTTTCGCCGAAGAAGGGCGCGCGGAACGACGTGCCCCAAGCGCCACGGACGGTCAGCCCGATATCCTCGGACAGATTCCAGTTGAAGGCGACCTTCGGATTGCTGGTGCCGCCGACGTCGCTGTACTGGTCGTGACGCCACGAAACTTCGACATCGAATTTCCGGACACCCGGCAGTGCATTGGCATCGCCGAAGACCGGGATATTCACCTGGGCGAACGTCGCCCAGATCTGCCGGGTCCGCGGCTCGTTCAGCAGCGGAAGGATCAGCGACGGTGCGGCGGTATTGTCGAAGGTGGTGAAATCGAAATGATAGCTTTGATAGGTCGTACCGACGGCGGCTTTCACATCGCCGGCCGGGAGCGCGAACAACGGCCCATCGAACTTTGCGCCCTTTTCATTGGACCAGAATTTTTCGTTGAAGCTCCTGAGGCCCGTGACAAAGTTCAGCGTGCTCGGCGAATTGCACTGGATGGTTCTCGCATCGCAGAACACGTTCAAATAAGGCACAGATGCGGGCTTGGTCCAGGTGGCGATGCCGGGCTGTGTGCCGACCGCCAATGACGGCGCCATCGTCCAGCCAAGGGCTGCGGATACCGCGTTCTTGTTGACGGTTCCCGAGACGTGGTTGAAGCTGGAATCATAGGTCTGCGAATAATAGACATTGCCCGACCAATTGCCCGGCAGGTCGATATTGAACCCGCCCATGTAGCGATCGGCGACCTCGTAGGCGCTGGTGATCGAGGGGTTTTCGATTGAGATCGAGTAGCCCACTCTCAGATTGGTCGGTGCGCCCCCTGTCGGGTAATAGGGGTTGAAGGTCGGAACCGCGAAATTGGTGATCAAATTGTTATTGGCGGGGCTGATGCTCGCCGGGTTGACGAACTGCGCGCGCCGATTGCTGTAGAAGCCCTCGCCATAGAACGAGATGTTCTTGGTCAGCCGCTGATCGATCGTCATGGTGGCGGCATTGCGCTGCTGCGCTGCGTCGAAATAAGCGATCGAGAACGGCTCGAACTCGTTCCGCACGCCATTGGTGCCGCTGTTGCCAGCAACGTTGAACGTCGTCCAGTTCAAGGTCGAAGCGCTGAACGGCGCCGTCGGGCCAAGGCCGCCATTGATGGGGCTGAATGCGCTGCCGGTTCCGGTGGGAATGGCGAAGCAGTTGGCGCACCCCGTTCCCAGCGATGCCGATGTTCCCAAGCCAAGCGCGGCGGATTGCCATGGCGCCGCCGTCGGCGAACCGCCCACTCCGAACGCCGATATGGTGCCGGGCATGGAAGAAGCGAGCGGAATTCTGTTGATCAATCCCCAGGGCGAGTAGTCGTTGCGCCACTTCGAGTTCTTCGCTGCGCCTTCGATATTGTGATCGTCATACCATTCGTAACCCAGTGTGATGTCGCCGCCATCCCAGGTCCGTCCCCACAATTGGGAGGCGAGCAAACGAGTCTTGCCGCCTTCTGCCTGGGTGTAGCGGAGCTGGCTGGTAGCCCCGTCGAAGCCGCGCTTCAGAATGATGTTGATCACGCCGCCGATGGCGTTCGAACCGTAAGTCGCCGATGCGCCGTCCACCAAGACGTCGATGCGGTCCAGCGATAGCGCCGGAATGATCGAGGGATCGATTTCGCACTGGCCGTTGCCTTGCGGGGGAACCAGGACGCCGTCTACCAGGAGCAGCGAACGCACGGCGTTGCCGGTGTCCAGGCCGCGGAGGTTGACGCGCGTGGCTCTTTCGATATTCGCGCCCGATTGTGTGGCGACCGGACCGGGCGACACGTTGGCGGCCGGAACCGTCCGGAACAGGTCGGCCGTTGTCAAAGCGCCGGTCTTGGCAAAATCTTGCGGGCTGAGATTGGTAACCGGAACGCCGACCGCGGCGGTGCCATGGATGAGCGAGCCGGTGATCAGCACCTGCTCGGGCACGTCCATCGGGGCCGCTTGAGCGGTCTGTGCCTGGGCGAGCTGCTGGGCTTGCGCGGCCATCGCGCTGGCCATGGTCATCAGCGATGCCGTCCCCAACAGCACGCTCAGCTTGGATGTCGTCGGATTCATGTGTTCCCTCTCTTTGATTTTGTAGGCGAATTACGGGCCGGCTAATCCACAAGCTCGACGCATGCCCAGAGCAGCGCTTCGGAGCCGATGGTGATGTTCACGTGTTTGAATCGCGCTCCGAGCGCGGCCAAGGTCAGAAACCAGGCCGGCACACAAGCGCAGTGAGTCGCCGCGAGGCCGCGGGATTCGTGGAATTCTCCCTCTCTTTACTTCCAAGCCGCGGACGCGGTGAACGAATTGGCCGGAATGTCCGAAACGGTCAGCTTGGATTACGCGTGCTCTTCTTTCCTTTGGTGTTTTAAGAACACCCCCTACCCGCTGCCGGCTTCCCCAGCCAGATCACGGGATGCGTAGAGTAAATGCAGGGACGCCGAGTCGCGTCAACCAAACTTGCCGATACACACCATCATTATCAGTTTGTTGTTGCATCAATGACACAGGCGCGCCCAACCAGCACGCGCAGCAGATCTCGCACGCACGCGCGGGCGCAAAAAACAACGACCGCGAGCGGGATCGCTCGCGGCCGTTCTATTTGCCTCTAGTTTTGCGCTACCAGGTCTTCGTTAGAATGAGAGAAATCGTTCGTCCCTGGTTGCTTTTCAGAATGTCGTATGGAGCCGGATTACCGCCGCCGGTGCTGGTTCGGTATTCGAAGGCCGGATGCTTATCGACGATGTTTTGCACCACAACCTGAATGCCGATGTGCTTCAAATAATCATTCACCGGATCATCGCCCGTATCGTAGCCCATTGAGAGGTCGAAGGTGTATTGCGACGGCTCGATATTCGTGTAGTTGCTGATCAAGCACGGGAAGGTGCCCCCGGGCAAAGTACCGCCGGCCGCGACGCATTGGAAATTGACGTTCGGCGGCGCGCCCTGCGTGTGGAAGAAGTGCGACTGGTAATCCATGAATCCTGTCACGCTCCACGGACCGTTTGACCAGCCGACACGCGCGCGGTAGCGCATCCTCGGTAAGGTCTCCACGCCGATCTGATTAATTCCGCCGACGGAAGCCACGGTCGAGTGGAAACCGTCAATGACGTCGGTGCCCACCACCGTCAGCTGGTAATCGTGGAGGTAGTAGGTCCCGACAATGCCCGCATTCCACGCACCGTAGTCGCCGGCGTCGAAATCATAGCTCGCCGTCCAGTCGATCCCCGAAAGCTTGCGCCAGCCCTTATTGAAGGTGCCGCCATCATTGATCCAGTTTGCCAGCGTCGCGATATTCGGCTGCACCGAACTTCTGGGATCGGAGATGATGCTGCGCACCATCAATTCGAATTCAGAGCAAGTGGTGGGCGTCAGATTGTTGTTGCAGGCCGCGTCTACCCCGAACAGGTCGGTCGGAACGATATAGGAGAATCCGCGCGCCCCATTGTTGAAGGAGTTCGAGGTCGGGTTGCCGAAGGCCTGTAGCACGCCATTGATCTTGATCTGATACCAGGTCGCCTGGATGTCGAGCCCACGCAGGAAGGCGGTTGGGGCGAACTCGCCGCCAACGCTCCAGTTTGTCGACGTTTCCGGGGACAGCTTTTGCCCCTGTGTATTGGACGAGCGACGAATTGGGCGTGGTACAGGGAATCGCCGGCCCGATCGCGGGATGCGAGAGCTTGTAGCCGGCAGAGCCCACGTCGGCATTGCAGGTAATGCTGATGCCCTGGCTGACGGTCGTCGGGAATAATGCTGTATTCCAGGCCTGCACGTTGTTGTTGGCCAGCGGCGAGGTTTCGCCGAAGCCCGGCGCGCGGAACGATGTGCCCCAAGACCCCCGCACGGTAAGGCCGGCATCTTCGGAGATGTTCCAATTGAAGGCGACCTTCGGATTGCTGGTGCCGCCAACATCGCTGTACTGGTCATGACGCCACGAACCTTCGAGTTCGAACTTCCTGATCCCGGGCAGCGCATTCGCCTCGCCGATGACAGGCACGTTCACCTGGCTGAACACGGCCCACACGGTGCGGTGGATTGCATCGGTGAGCAGCGGCAGCACGAGGCTGGGCGCGCCGGTGTTGTCGAACGTGGTGAAGCCGAATGTGTAGCTGGTCAGATTGGCGCCGATCGCGGCCTTCACGTCGCCGCCTGGCAACGAGAAGAGCGGGCCATCGGCTTTGACGCCTTTTTCGTTGATCCAGTACTTCTCGTTGAAGCTTCTGGTACCGGTCACATAACTCAACGTGTTGTCCGAGTTGCACTTGAACTGCGTCGGATCGCAGAACAGGTTCAGATACGGGACCGTCGCCGGCTTGGTCCAAGTGGCGATGCCCGGAGATGTGCCGGTGGCAGCCGATGCAGCGATGGTCCAGCCAAGCGCCGCGGAGACCGCGTTTCTGTTCACACTGCCGGTGACATGATTGAAGCTGGAATCATAGGTTTCCGCAAAATAGGGATTGAGGCTCCAGCCTCCGGGCAGATCGATATTGAGGCCGAACGAGTAGCGGTCCGCCAATTCATAGGCCATGGTGAAGGACGGATTCTCATAGGCGGTGACATAGTTGACGCGCAGATTGGTCGGCGCGCCGCCGGTCGGATAATAGGGATTGAACGTCGGAACCGCGGTCGAAATTTCGTTGAACGAGCTCGGGCTCAAATTTGCCGGGTTGAGATATTCGGCGCGGCGGTTGCTGTACCAGGCTTCACCGGTGAAGGTGATATTCCGGGTCAGCCTCTGGTCGATGGTCATCGCGGCGCCATTGCGCTGCTGGGCCGCGTCGAACCAGGCGATCGAGTAAGGGTTGATCTCGTTTCGCGTACCGTTCGTGCCGGTGTTCGCCGCAACATTGAAAGTGGTCCAATTCAGCGTCGAGGCGCTGAAGGGCGCCGTCGGTCCAATGCCGCCATTGATCGGATTGAACGCTTGGCCGGTATTGGTCGGAATCGCGTAGCAATTGGTGCAATAGGTGCCGAGGCTGGCGGAGAATCCGCCGGGAAAGGTCGTCGCCGGCGCATTGACCGAGATGATGCCGGGAATTGCCGAGGCGAGAGGCGTTCTATTGTCGAGGCCCCAAGGCGAATAATCCACCGAGAGGTTGGACCTGGATTTGCCCATGATCGGCTGATCGTCATACCACTCATAAGACAGCGTGATGTCGCCGCCATCCCATGTGCGGCCCCACAATTGCGAGGCTTGGTAGCGGCTCTTGCCACCCTGGGCGGTCGTATAACGCAACTGCGTCACGGCGCCATCGAAAGCGCGCTTCAGAACGATGTTGATCACGCCGGCGAGGGCATCCGATCCGTAGGTCGCCGAGGCGCCATCCACCAGGATGTCAATGCGATCCAGCGAAAGTGCGGGAATGATCGAGGGATCGATTTCGCAGACGCCGTTGCCTTGGGCCGGGACGCGCATGCCGTCGACCATCAGCAGCGAGCGCGTGGCGTCGCCGGTGTCGAGACCGCGGATGTTCACGCGGGTCGCCCTTTCAATATTGGCGCCGGATTGGGTCGCCACGGGACCGGGCGACACGTTGGCCGAGGGCACCGTCCGGAAGAGGTCGGCGGTCGTCAGCGCGCCGGTCTGCGCGAAGTCTTGTGGGCTCAGATTGGTGACGGGCACGCCCACGGCCGCGGTGCCGCGAATGAGCGAGCCGGTAATCAGCACTTGTTCGGGCACTTCTTGCGGCGCCGCCTGCGCCATTTGCTGGGCCTGTGCGGACAAGGCATTGGCGATCGTCAAAAGCGATGCCGTACCGAGAAGTGTTGCGAGCTTCGGTGTCTTCGGATTCATGAATAACCCCCTGAGGTCGCCAAAGCGGCGATCCCGTTGCTGTGAATTGGGCCTAATCAACTCGACGCTGGCGAAAAAATCGGCGTTTCCTGCCCCGATTCCCCGTCTCTTCCCCTGCGATTTCTCCCCCGCAAGGCATCCCTTCGGCGAAGCACGGCCGATCCCTGACTATCGTCATGGAACGGTTGCAGGTGGTCAACTCGCGAAAGTACAAAGTTGCGCCCTGCCTGCCTGTTCTCTTCTGATAGTTGCATTCAGGTGACATGCGAAGACAGATTATTTCCGAGAAATGACATTTATGTTATAAATGTTCAAGGGGTCGCTTTTGGACACGACCTTTTGGCGAGGACAGATGGGCGAAGACCCTTGGCATTTCGCTCTCGCGCAACGACCGGACAGCGGACGCGATCGCAAGCTGCGAACGGGATGCTCTCTGGGAACGGTGCCTCGCAGACTCCGCAAGCGCTCTTTTTTTCCACGTGACGGAATGGTAAACGTCGAGCCCGCGAAAAGATGACGAGTCAAACGTCGTTCGCGGCGAAGCCTTGGTTTCGCCAATGTTGAATGCGGATCGTTTTTCCGTCTCGTCGCCGCCCGAAAGGCTCTAAGCGGTCGCGGGTACATTCGGCGTAAGATACCGAGGGAACGATCTTGGCGATCGATGCGGATTAGGACAGAATTGAGGATCGGCTCTGGCAATGTTCAAACAATCTTCGGGAGGGGTTTAATGGAAGACTTTCGCGCTTGTGCTCGCGCCGGTATGGCCTTAGCGGCCGTGCTAGCGGTATCGGTCGTCTCGGGTTCGGCCTATGGCGCCGGCGCGGCGCCCGACATTTCCGGGACGTATTGGGCCAATCAATACAACGCCAAACTTCAAATCGTCGGCGGCGGCGACCTGCCGCTCAACGCGAACGGCAAGAAGGCCTACGACATGAATATTGCGGGCCTGAAGGACGGCTCGATCACGGACGCCGCGCGCAAATTCTGCGTGCCGGACGGCCTTCCCCGCGTGCTGGCGACGCCCTACCCGTTTGAAATCATTCAAGCGCCGCCGGGCCAAATCACCATGGTGCATGAGCTCAATCACCAGATCCGCGTGATCGCCATGGACAAGCCTTTGCCGAAATACGAGGAGCTTATTCCGTTTCCCTTCTATAACGGCCACTCCGTCGGCCATTTCGAAGGCGATACCCTCGTCATTCAGTCGGCTGGCTTCAACGAGAAAACATTCCTCGATGCGACCGGCGCACCGCACACCGATATGATGACGACCACCGAGCGGGTTCGCAAAGTCAGCGCGACTCAGCTCGAGGATGTCATCACCATCCACGATCCCGATTACTACACGAAGGATTTCAGCGCGCGCTTCGTCTACAATTTGCGCAATGAAATACGTCTGGAAGATTATGTCTGCGGCGAGAAGCACCGCGATCTCACGTCCGTGAGAGGCGTGCGCCGTCCGTAAGCGTGACCGGACAGCAATGTAATTTCCATCAGCCGCTGCGTGGCAACTCGCGCAGCGGCTGATGCATTGAAGAACGGCGCGTGTGAAGCCAATCCATGAGGGCGGTCTGCGCTTTAAGCGTGTCGATAGAAATGCCATTCAGGCCGCGCGCGGGCGTTGTTTTGCGTTATAGTGCCTGGAATTAGGATCCCGTAAGAGATCCGGCCTACTGAGCCTTCGCGGGATAATTGATATCTAGGAGGAACCATCGTGTTCAATTTTGTCTCGGCGCCAAGAACAAGGCTCATTGCGCAATGGCTTGCCGGTGGCGCGGCGGCCACTCTTCTTTCCACCGCTCAGGCACAGAACAATTTCATCGACGATGGTTCCGTGTCGGCCAACGCACCGAAGGTCTCGATCCACGAGCTCGCGCCGGACACGCTCACTTCCTGGGTGCCGGACCGTCCCACGGGTGACGATTTGCTGCCGCCGCTCGATGGTGGGCCCGGCCCGATCATGTCGCCCAAGGACAGGCCCTACGTACCGAACGGCAATGGCCGCCAACCGACCTATCGCATCGCGGATACGAACAATCCGATTCTGCAGCCCTGGGCCAAGGCGCAGATGGAAAAGGCGAACGACGAAGTGCGCGCCGGAAAGGTGCCCTACATCACGCGCGAACGCTGCTGGCCGGCGGGCGTACCAGGCTTCACCACTTACACGCGCGTCCAGCCGATCCATTTCTTTCAGACGGCAAAAGAGGTCACGATCGTCAACGAGCTGAACACCCAGATCCGTCACGTCTATCTGAACGTGTCGCATTCGACCAATCCCGGGCACAGCTGGTACGGCGAATCGGTCGGCCATTATGAGGGCGATGAGCTGGTGGTCGACACGATCGGGCTGAACGACAAGACCTTCGTCGACAATTACCGCACGCCGCACACGGACAAGATCCACGTCGTCGAGCGCTTCAAATTGGTCGACAACGGCAAGACATTGCAGGCAACCGTATTCGTCGATGACCCCGGCACCTTCACCATGCCGTGGTCCGCCACGCAGCGCTGGAAGCGCATCGAGCGGCCGTTAGAGGAATATCTCTGCGAGGAAAGCAATGTCGGATTTTTCGGTTACGACGTGACCCCGATTCCAACCGCAGCCAAGGCGGATTTCTGACCGCGACGCGTCTTGCTTGGTCACGGCGTCGGATTTCTGATCGGGACTGCTGGGGGAAGCCGGTGTCCAAACTCGCTGTAATCGGCATTGCAGCCGCCCTTGCAGGTGGCGCCATCCTGTGCCCGGTCCTTGCCGCCGATCGGCAAGAGCGGGCGACATCGATCCCCAATTTCTCCTCAGCCGACACCGGCTGGTTTCCGATTAGCGACGACTTTCAGCCTCCGCCGTCGGGTCCCGGGCCGGTGGTCTCCGATCCGGCGCACCCCTATTACAGCAACCAAAGCGGCAGACAGCCGACCAACCGCATCGCCGATCTGACCAACCCCATTCTGAAGCCCTGGGTGGTCGAACGCCTGAAGAAAGCCAATGACGACACCTTGGCCGGGCGCATTCCCTATTCGCCACGTGAGACCTGTCACTTCGCGGGCGTTCCCGGCATCGATGTATTTTCGCGGCTGAGGCCGGTCTATTTCCTGCAAACGACACGCGAGGTCACCATCATCAATGAAGGCGATCAGCAGGTCCGTCACGTCTATATGAACGTTCCGCATTCCAAGGATGTGAAACCGTCCTGGTACGGAGAATCGGT
>WNFL01272593.1_pt3 | contig 12645 bp, 8 predicted proteins | sample 5400361 | NCBI WGS metagenome assembly WNFL01 (sample SAMN13153351, study PRJNA577476) | soil metagenome | isolation source: 40 cm soil on Douglas fir-dominated hillslope | place: USA:California | collected 2013-09-17
AAGACGCAGGCCTTCCAACCGGCGCAGACGCTCGACTTTGGACCACAGCTTGGCCTTGGCGCGGGCATAGAGAACATCAAGCGCAAATCGCCCTTGTCCTTTCATCACCTGGCGTGAGCGCAACTCGTTGAGAATGGCCAGCGCCGGAATTTCCCACATGGTCGTGTGCGTCCACGGACCGTGGAAATGCAACTCATATTGGCCGTCGACCTTGCGCAGCTCATATTCGGGAAGACGAAATGTGGCTAACCAGTTGATGAAGTCGGGGGAAAACATCTGGGTCTTGCCGTAGAACGTATTGCCGGCGAGCCAGATCAGCTCCTTCTTGCTGAAGCGGATGGTGCGGGCATGATCGAGCTGGGCACGCAGCTCGCCCTCGTCGATGACCTCGGCAAGCCGGACGTGCCGGCTCCGGTTGATGACTGAAAAGGTCGTGCGCGTATCCGGGTAGAATTCCCGGATCATTTGCAGCATCAACAACTTGTAGAAATCGGTATCGAGCAGGCTGCGCACGATCGGATCGAGCCGCCAGCCATGATTATAGGTCCGGGACGCAATGTCTGTGACTGCCATTTTCGAACTCTAGCCCGCCGGAAGGCCTGGAACCAGAGGCCTTTCGCTTCGCACCAGCGACGGCCAACTGGCGACGGACGCCCCGCCGCCCGAAGGCAGGCCTCGGCCAGCCCGGCGGCCACCCATCAGGGAACCGGACGCGAGCCGCAGTTGCCTCGTTTCCGCCACGTGTTGGCCCGTCCGCCTACGATCGCAACCGCTTTCTCCGAACCTGAAATCGCGCCGTAGTGCAGCCGGTCCAAGGTGTACGCGGGGCATCTCAGCAACGGGACCAGCCAATGAAAACAACTCCCCAACCAATGACGCCAATGGACGCCCTGGTACACCAGGCGCAGACCCGGCCAAAAAGTACTGCATTCGTCTTTCACGAAAAGGTCTGGACTTACGAGCGGCTTGTGGCTGAAGCCGAACGCCTTGCGCGCGCACTGGCGGCGCGCGCCGTCGGACCGGGTGATCGCGTCGTCCTACATATGATGAACAGGCCCGAAATGGTCGTCGCCTACTATGCCTGTTTTATATTGGGGGCTATCGTGGCGCCATTGCGAACCGCGTTCAAATTCGCGGAACTCGCTCCACTTCTGCAGCGATTGAAACCCGCTTTGTACCTCGGTGAAATCGGTCTCTATGACAATATAGCCCCGGTCGACGCTTCAATTCTTGCGCGCGACAAGCGCTTTGTCGTCAACGGATCCTTTGAAGATAACGGCGTTCAGCCGTGGGAAATGCTGTTCGACGAGGCCCATGACGCGGATTTGTCGATCTCGCGCGCGTCATATCAACCCGCCGTGTTGGTCAACACCTCGGGAACGACCGGCCAGCCCAAATTCGTCGTGCATACGCCGGCAACGCTATCTGAATCGACAGACCTGATGGTCAGGCATTGGGGATTTTCGGCCGATGATGTCGTGATCGAGCCTTTGGCTTTGGCGCATATGAGCGGGCTCATCATCCTTCTGTGCTTTGTTCGGTTGGGTGCCCCTTTCGTCTTGCTCGAGGGCTTTGATGCCGACGCGGTCCTCGACACCATCGAACGCCATCGCTGCATCTGGTATTTCGGTTTCCCGGCTCAATATGCGACGTTGCTTGAGCGCCAGCGAGCCCGGCCGCGCGACCTGGCGTCCTTGCGAATCTGCCTGACCGGAGCGGATGCCTGCCCGATCGATCTGCAGGAGCGGGTCAGTTCGGTCTTTGGTGCACCTCTCTACAACGTCTGGGGTACGACGGAAGCCGTTGGATCTCTGACCTTCGGTCTGCAACGCGGGCCGGTCATGCGGATCGTAGAGAACGCGCAGGTCAGGTTGATCGACGAGAATGGCGCTGATGTCGCCGACGGAGAGCCCGGAGAACTCCTGATCCGCGGGCAAACGTCTTCGACGGTTACTGGAACGACCCTCAGGCTACCGAGGAAAGCCTGAAGGCCGGCTGGTATCGTACCGGCGATCTGATGCGGCGCGGCGAGGGAGATGAGCTCTGGTTCGTATCTCGCAAGAAAGACATCATCATTCGCGGCGGCACCAACATCTCGCCCGTCGAGATAGAGCAGGCGCTGGTCGCTTGCCATTCCGCGGTCGAGGAAGCTGCAGTGGTTGGCATACCGGATGTCGTGCTCGGTCAAGGCGTGTTCGGCTTCGTAAAGCTCGCGGAGGGAACAAAGGACACGGTCCTTCACCAAATCCTGCGCAACGTCGCGAAAGGGCTTGCGTCCTATAAGGTCCCCGATGGTCTCGTGATACTCGACGAATTGCCCCGCAACACGCTGGGCAAGGTCGATCGCAACATGTTGCAGGGCATGGCGGCCAAGGCTGACAAGACTGGCCGTCTGCAAATCGGAGCGGCGCCCGTGCGGCCCGGACAACCCGACCAGCGGCCCGTTCGGCGCGTTGCGGCGAATAGATAGGCCCTTCAGCGAAGCANCAGTGCCCGCCGTTGGCATTCGGTGGTTGGTCAGTGCGATGTCTTTTGTCTGGCCTGGCTGACGGCTGCATGCACCCCGGTCCAGGGCGGCTTATCCGGCGCGAATTGCCGCCGCAGATAGGACACAAGCTCGGCAAGCTGGTCGTCGGTCATGCTGTCCTTGAAGCCGGGCATGTAGCCGAGATCACTCGACACTGGCGAAGTGATGCCGTGCAAAATCACCTGAATCAGATTGTCCGGCACGGCACTATATAAGTTGCTGTTCAGCGCCAGTGACGGCCGGCTGCCGAACAATGGCGGGCCGCCGACCGCATGGCAGACCGCGCAAGCGCCTTCATAAAGCCGCGCGCCAAGTGCCGAGGCTGAAACGACTTTTGTGCCGGTCAAGTTTTCAAGGTTGCTGGCCAATACGTTTTGCGCCGCTGGATCGATCGCGTTCGCGTTGAAGGAGGCCAAGTAGACCGCGATGGCGCGAATGTCCTGATCGGGCAACGCCGCAAGTTCCTTCACCACCGGCGCCATAGGACCGGCAGCGACGCCGTGAAAGCGGGACTCGCCGCTTCGCAGATAGGCGAACAGTTCGTCCTCGTTCCAGGGGATCGGCGCGTGCGAAAGCGAGGTCAGCGGTGGGGCTTCCCACCCTTCCGCGAAACCGCCGGCCAGATAGGCGTTGGCCTTCTCCGCGCCGAGCGCATTGCGCGGCGAATGGCATGCGCCGCAATGGCCGAGGCCCTCGACCAGATAGGCGCCGCGATTCCAGATCGCCGATCGCGTCGGGTCGGCTTCGAATAACTTGGCATCATGAAACAGCGCATTCCATGCTGCCAGCAGCGGACGCCAGTTGAACGGAAACGCGAGCGTGGCTTTGTGGTTCTCGGCACGCACCGGCGCCTGCGCCATCAGATAGGCATACAGCGCCTGCAGATCGGCATCGGTTGCCTTCGCGAAATGCGTGTAGGGAAACACCGGATAGAGATGCCGGCCGTCGCGATGGATGCCCTCGCGCATGGCGCGCTCGAAGGCGGGATAGGACCACGCGCCGATGCCGGTCTCGGGATCGGGCGTGATGTTGGTCGAGTAGATCGTGCCGAACGGCGTCTCGATGGCCCGGCCGCCGGCATTGATGACGCCGTCGGCCTTGGTGTGGCAGACCGCGCAGTCGCCGAGTGCTGTCAATTGCCGGCCGCGGGCGATGGTCGCGGCCGAAAACACCGACGCGTCGGGCCGCGCGATCGGCGCAATCGACCGCCATGGCAGCACGGCTGCGGCAACGCCGATCACCGCGGCAATCAGGGCAGCCGCACTTGCAAGCGCGCCGCGCCGCCTGACAAATGGATTTTGCCACTTGTCGGTCGATGCCGAGGGCTTGGGCGTCGCTGGCGGCAATGCGCTGGGCGTTGCGTGTTGTTCGCCCTGTAGTCCCGCAAGGATGCGTTCGGGTGTGAACGGCAATTCGCGAAACCGTACCCCGGTCGCATCGAAGATCGCATTGGCGATTGCCGCCGCGCTCGGGACGGAAGCGGATTCGCCGACGCCGAGCGGCGGTTGATCCTGCCGCGGCAGCATCAAGACGTCGATGTCTGGAATATCGGGAAATTTGATGATGGGGTACGCGCCCCATTCGCGGCTCGTCACCGCGTTGCGGTCGAACGAAACCTCTTCCATCAGCGCGCGGCTGGTCGACTGGATGACGTTGCCGTGGATCTGGTGGCGGACCCCATCCGGGTTGATCATCAGGCCGGAATCCTGGCCGGCCACCACGCGGGTCACGCTGACATCGCCGGTTGCCTTGTTGACAGCGACGTCGGCGATCCAGGCCGACCACGCAGCACCGTAGCCCGGAAATTTGCTGTGGACATACAGCGCGTAGGCGAAACCACGCCCGCGCACGATGTCACCCTCGGCGGCCGGCTCTTGCCAGACCGGGCGAGGGGTCCAGCCGGCTCGCTCTGCAACGGCATTGACGAGATCGATCGCGCGCGGATCCCTGAGATAGCGCAGGCGGTATTCGATCGGGTCGACGCCGGCTTCGGTGGCCAGCTCGTCGATGTAGGATTCGTGGGCAAAGGTATTGGGCAACGCTGACACGCCACGAAGCCACGAGGCGCGCACGATCGGCGGCATGTCGTGCGCGACCACGCGCAGGGCGTCGTAATCGTAAGGCGGGATCGCGGTGCGGTCGCCCATCTCGGACACTTCTGCCACCGGCGCAATCGCACCCGTCAACAGCAGCGCCAAGGTCGGCGCGCCGTTGGATGGATAGCGGGTGGCAAAGTCATAGCCGGCGGCGCCGCCGTCGGCGTTCAGGCCGCCCTTGACGTCCATCAGCTGCGCGGTGCCCTTTGGCTCCCATGCGTGCTCCTGTTCGCGGGTCAGCTGCACCCGGACGGGACGGCCGACCGCGCGAGACAAAAGAACCGCGTCCGCCGAAACGTCGTCGGCGCAATTGCGGCCGTAGCAGCCGGCCGCCTCCAGCCGGATCACCTCGATCTCGGATTCCGGACGCTGCAGCAGCAGGGCAAGGTCGGTGCGCAGGATGTGGGGATTTTGCGTGCCGGACCAGACCCGTACGTGACCTTCCTGATAATCCGCGACAGCGCAGGATGGGCCGATCGAGCCGTGCATCTGGTACGGCCAGATGTACGTCCGTGCCATCGGCTTGGCGGCGGCGGCGATCGCAGCATACACGTCACCCTTGTCGATCAGCGTCCGCGGCGTCGAAGGATTGGCGCGCAGCGCGGTCTCGACATCCTTCAGATCGGGCAGTGTCGGCGTCGGCTTCCAAACCACTTTAAGCCGGGCCGCCGCCTTGACGGCGTTCTCCTCGCGCTCGGCGATGACGCCGACGAAGTCGCGGATTGTGACGACGGCGACCAGCCCCGGAATATCGCGGACCGAGGCATCGTCCACCGCGATCAGGCTGGTGCCGACAAAAGCGCCGGCATCGACGCCGGCATAGGGCGGGCGAACGACACGGCCATGGAGCATGCCGGGCACGCGCACGTCGTGAACGTAAACCAGTTCGCCGGTCGCCTTCGCCGGAAGGTCGGTGCGCGGCATCGACTGCCCAACGATGGTGTAGGAATCGACCGCCTTTACCTGAATGTTATCAGCGAGTTCCAGGCGGACGTTCTCGCCGGCAATCAATTCGCCGTAACTGATGCTGCGGTTGTCCCGTCCGCGGATCAGGCCGTCCTCGGCGGAAAGATCCTCGACCGGAACTTCAAGGCGCTCGGCGGCGAGCGTGATCAGGAATTGCCGCGCCTGTGCGGCCGCATGGCGTAAGGGGACTGCTGATATCTGAATGGTCTCGCTGGCGATCGTCGCGCCCTGATTGGGAACCCGCGAGGTATCGCCGAGCACGACCACGACGCGCGCAAACGACACGTCGAGTTCTTCAGCGACGATCTGCCCAAGGGCCGTGCGGATGCCGGTGCCGAGATCGACATGACCGTTGTAGGCTGTGACCGAACCGTCGGCTGTAATCTTGATGAAGGCTTCGAATGCGGCTTCCGCGCCTGACCCGGCCGGGCGAACGACCGACAGCGATCCCGGCTGAAGTTCAGGATTGTCAGTCGAGCCCGGCGCGGCCATCAATCCTGCGCCTCTGCGACATGGCCCGCTGCCCGCATCGCCGCGCGCATGATTTCAATGTGCGCACCGCATCGGCATAAATTATACCGCAATGCTTCGAGTACCTCGGTCTCGGAAGGATGAGGAGTGCGCATCAGCAGCGCCTTGGTGGTCATGATCATGCCGTTGAGGCAGTAGCCGCATTGCGCGGCCTGTTCGCTGATAAAGGCGTCCTGCACCGGATCGGGATGGCCGCGCGAGCCAAGACCTTCGAGCGTCACAATGTCGCGCTGGACACAGCCGCTGATCGGGATCACGCAGGAACGCGCCGCCACGCCGTCGATCAGTACGGTGCAGGCTCCGCATTCGCCGAGCCCGCAGCCGTATTTTGGTCCATTCAATTCGAGATCGTTGCGCAGCACGTAAAGCAGCGCGGTGTCGGGGGCGGCGTTGACGTCATGGATCCCGCCGTTGACTGTCAGCCGGATCGTCGTCTGCGTCATGCTCGTGGTCTCAGGCCAAATGGTTGTGCTGCAAACATCGCGTTAAACCCGCGTGCCAAGGATACCGTTTGCATACAAACGTGCAAGCATGCCGGCCTGCAGCGAAACCAGTTGCCCGGTTTGTGAACAGAGATGCCGGGCAACCTGCGGGTTTATTCGGCAGCGCGGTTTTTCGCCTGCAACGGCGCTTGACAGCGTTCCGCCGCGCGCGCAAAATCATTCGTATACGAACGACCGTGGCGAAATACACGATATCATCGACGCCGCCCGAACCACGACACGATAGGTCGTTACCGATTTGGCTTATCCGACAGTTTGATGCCGGCTTGTGAGCTTGTTCATGCTGACTGATACGACGACTGCAGCTGCCGACGACAAGATCCGCTGCGATGCCTGCCCGGTGATGTGTTACATCAAGCCGGGGGCGGCAGGTGCCTGCGATCGCTATGCCAATCACAACGGCGAGCTGGTGCGCGTCGATCCTCATATCGTTCTGGAGCGAACGGTGTCCCATGGCGGACGGCTGGTGCCGTTCCAGGCCGGGGGCGACTGGGACGGCAAGATCGTTCACGAGCCGAGCATGTTCGTCACCGCCATCGGCGCGGGCACCACCTATCCCGACTACAAGCCGGCGCCTTTCATTGTTTCTTCCGAGATCGACGGCGTCGACATGGTCACCGTGGTGACCGAAGGCATCTTCAGTTATTGCGGCGTCAAGGTGAAGATCGACACCGACCGTTATCTCGGTCCTGAAACGGCGGCGGTCCGCGTACAGGGCGAGGCGGTTGGTCATGTGACCACAGGCGAATACGGCTCGCAGATGCTGTCGCTGGGCGGCGTTCATCATCTGACCGGCGGCTCAAAGAAAGAAGGCCGCGTCACCTGCGATGCGCTGATGGATTTGAGCAACTGCAAGCCGGTCGAACTTACGATCGACGGCGGCGCTACCGTGATCGTGCGGGCCGGTTATCCGCCCGTTGTCAACGGCGTCGCCGAGGAACGCATGCGGGTCGGTTGCGGCTCGGCAACGATCGGCATGTTCGCCAAGCAATGGCACGGCAAGGTCGATGAAGTGGTCGTGGTGGATGACCACATCACAGGCGTTCTCTCGGAACACCAGGCCGGCAAATTGCTCGATATTCCCGGCACCGGAATCAAGATGAAGGGACGGCGCTCGACGCCGGGCCGTTATTTCCAGGTGGCCGAGCCCGGCACCGGCTGGGGCGGCACCATGATCTGCGACCCGCTCTCGGTGCTCGGTCCATTCGATCCGAAGACGGCGCGCCCCGGCATGACCATGCTGATGGTCTCTACCACCGGCGAGCACGCGGCCTATTATGAACTCGACGAGGCGCTCAAGCCGATCGAGAAGCAGATGCCGCCGGATCTTAAACTATCGGTCGAGCGGATTCAGGAGAACTGCGAACCGGCGCTGTGTACCGTGCTGTTCATGGGCGGGGCCGGCGGATCGCTGCGGGCCGGTGTGACCGACAATCCCGTACGGCTGACGCGATCGGTCAAGGAGGCGCTGACGCGCGTCACCAGCGGCGGCGCACCGGTTTATGTCTGGCCGGGCGGCGGCATCACCTTCATGGTGGATGTCACGCGACTGCCGGCAGGCGCCTTTGGCTATGTTCCAACGCCGGCGCTGGTGGCGCCGATCGAGTTTACGCTAAAACTGTCGGACTATGCGGCGCTGGGCGGCCATATGGATTACGTTCGCCCGCTTTCATCGCTGAAGGACAACACCGAAATCCGTCAAATGCCGCCGCAGCAGTCTTCGGGACAGCGCACATGACGAGAACTCCGCAGATGGGATGGCTCGCGGACGGCAGGCGGCTTCATCTGCAGGACGGTCCGATCGATCTGATCGTGGAGGCCAGCGGCAGCGAGACAAATCGGTGTGTTGCCTATGACGCCGCGGCGCGGCGTTTTGCTGGTTTGCTCGATGAACTCTGCAGCGAGTTGCCGATGCTGCGCCAGGCGGCCGATCCGGCGCGATGCTTGCTGCAAGGCATCGTCGCGCGCCGCATGCATGCCGCTGTGGCGCCATTTGCATCAGAACACTTCATTACGCCGATGGCGGCGGTCGCGGGCGCAGTCGCGGAAGAGATCCTCGGCGCGATGGTGGACGCGGCGCCGCTTGAGCGCGCCTATGTCAACAATGGTGGCGACATCGCGCTGCACCTCACGAACCAAGAACATTTTACCATTGGCCTGATGGATCGGCCTGATCAGCTTGGTTTGATGCGTACTGTCAGCATCGACGCCGACGATCCCTCACGAGGGATTGCGACCAGCGGTCGCCACGGGCGCAGTTTCTCGCTCGGCATTGCCGACGCCGTCACCGTGCTGGCGCGGACCGCCTCACAGGCTGACGCCGCGGCCACCATCATTGCCAATGCAGTCGATTTGCCCGGACATCCAGCGATTGTCCGCTGCTCGGCACATGATTTGCAGCCCGACAGCGACCTTGGCGCCCGGCTTGTCACCCGCGGCGTCGGCGATTTGTCGGACGTCGAGATTGAGAGCGCGCTCGAAGCTGGCGCCGACAAAGCGCGTAAGCTGCTGACGGCGGGATTGATCGACGGCGCCGCGTTGCGTTTGCATGGCGAGACTGTCGTTGTCGCGATAAGAGGGATCGATAGGCTCGGATCGGGAGCTGCGGCCGATAGGGGCGCGATAGAAAGTACGATCCATGCTTGAAGAGATTAGAGAACGAGGCTGACAACGATGAGCGCCACCATCCGAAAAATCGTCACGGTCGTCGAGGAAACACATCTGGAGATGGGGCAGGCGGTCACGCCGCCGACCCGGCGCGCGGCGGCCATCGCCGTGATCGAAAATCCCTTCGCGGGAAGATACGTCGAGGACCTCTCGCTGTTGATCGCTATTGGCGAAGAACTCGGCGAATTGCTCTCCAAGAAAGCCGTTGCCGCGCTCGGGATCGATGGTGCGAAGGCGCAAAGTTACGGCAAGGCGGCGGCGGTCGGCGAAAACGGCGAACTCGAACATGCGGCCGCGATTCTGCATCCGAAAATGGGGGCGCCGGTGCGCAAGGTGCTGAGCAGGGGCGCGGCGCTGATTCCATCCTCGAAAAAGCGCGGCGCGATGGGAACGACGCTGGATATTCCGCTCGGCCACAAGGATGCGGCATTCGTGCGCAGCCATTTCGACGGCATGGAGGTGCAGATCAACGATGCCCCGCGCGCCAACGAGATCATGGTGGCGGTCGCGGTGACCGACAGCGGCAGGCCGCTGCCGCGGGTCGGTGGCCTGACGATTGGCGAGATCAAGGGTGAAGACGGTTTGCGATAATTGGTTTTCTTCAACATCGGAGATTTGGGATGCAACGAAGCATACGATACGTGGGTGCAGGGCTCGCGATTCTCTTCAGCGCGATGGCGCATTCCGCCATGGCGCAGAGCGAAATCAAGATCGGCGAAATCAACAGCTACTCGCTGTTGCCGGCTTTCACCGAACCCTATCGCAAGGGCTGGCAGCTCGCGGTCGAGGAGATCAATGCCGCGGGCGGCATCAACGGCAAGAAACTCGTTGTCGTTTCCAAGGATGACGGCGGCAAGCCCGCCGACGCGCAGACCGCCGCCAATGAACTGGTGTCGAGCGAGAACGTGGCGATGCTGGCCGGCACGTTCCTGTCCAATATTGGTCTTGCCGTCAGCGATTTCGCCAACCAGAAAAAGGTTTTCTTTCTCGCCGCCGAGCCGCTGACCGATGCCATCACCTGGGCAAAGGGCAATCGCTACACCTTCCGCCTGCGTCCTTCCAATTACATGCAGGCTGCCATGCTGGTGGAAGAGGCCGCAAAACTGCCGGCCAAGCGCTGGGCGACGATCGCGCCGAATTATGAGTATGGGCAATCCGCGGTCGCGGTGTTCAAGAAGCTGATGTCGGAAAAGCGGCCGGATATCCAGTGGGTCGACGAGCAGTGGCCGCCGCAAGGCAAGATCGACGCGGGTCCCGTGGTGCAGGCAGTCGCCGCTGCCAACCCGGAAGCCATCCTCAACGTGACCTTCGGCGCCGATCTCGTCAAACTCGTGCGCGAGGGCAATACCCGCGGCCTGTTCAAAGACCGCGCGGTGGTCTCCTTCCTGACCGGTGAGCCGGAATATCTCGATCCCCTGAAGGAAGAAACGCCCGAAGGCTGGATCGTCACCGGTTACCCCTGGTACAGCGTCAAGACGCCGGAGCACGACGCGTTCCTCAAAGCCTATCAGGCCAAGTACAGCGACTATCCGAGGCTCGGCTCGATCGTCGGCTATCAGACCATCAAATCGGCCGCGGCTATCCTCGCCAAGGCCAATTCGACCGATCCGGAGAAACTGATCGCCGCGGCGGAAGGATTGTCGGTACCGTCACCGTTCGGCGAGATCACCTTCCGCAAGATCGACCATCAGTCGACGCTCGGCGCGTTCGTCGGCAAAACCGCGCTCAAGGACGGCAAGGGCGTCATGGTGGATTCGGTCTATCGCAAGGGCTCCGACTACCTTCCAAGCGATAGCGAAGGCGCAAAGCTTCGTCCGAAGGAGTGAGAAGAGTCAGTCTGTCAACTGCGGGCGCATGAGCGCCCGCAGTTTTTTTGAACTGCGGACCTCCAATGGCTTTCTACTTCGTTCAGTTCCTGACCGGACTTGCCAGCGCGGCCTCGCTGTTTCTGGTGGCGTCGGGGCTGTCGATCATCTTCGGCGTGACTCGCATCGTCAATTTCGCCCATGGCGCGTTCTACATGCTCGGCGCCTATGTGGCGTTCACGCTGACGGAACGGTTTTCCGGCGCCATCGGATTTTGGGGCGGCATCGTCATCGCAGCGCTGATCGTCGCAGCTGTCGGCGTATTGGTCGAGATGCTGTTACTGCGGCGGATCTATCATGCCCCCGAATTGTTTCAGCTGCTGGCGACTTTCGGCCTGACCCTGATGGTCGAGGACCTGGTGGTGCTGATCTGGGGACCGAGCGACCTGCTGGGTCGCCGCGCGCCGGGATTCAAGGGCGCGGTCGATTTCTTCGGCCAGAACGTTCCGACTTACGATCTGTTTCTGATCGGGCTCGGTCCGGTTGTGCTTGGAATCCTGTGGCTATTGTTCCAGCGAACACGCTGGGGCGTGCTGGTCCGCGCCGCGACGCAGGACCGCGACATGGTGGCCGCACTCGGCGTCAATCAAAAATGGCTGTTCACCAGCGTGTTCGCGGTCGGGGTTTTTCTCGCTAGCCTCGGCGGCGCGCTGCAGATTCCGCGCGATGCGGTGCATCACGCCCTGGACTTGCGGATCATCGTTGACGTGTTCGTGGTGGTGGTGATCGGAGGTCTTGGCAGCATCATCGGCGCCTTCGTCGCCGCCGTGCTGGTTTCCGAATTGAATGCCTTCGGCATTCTTGTTTTTCCCAAAATATCCATCATCCTGGTGTTTCTGGTGATGGCGGCGGTGCTGATAGTGCGGCCATGGGGCCTGTTTGGCAAGGCGGAGGCGCCTGCGCGCCGCACGCCGGGATTGACCGTTAATCCCTGGCGGCCGCTGAGTTCGGGTGAACGGCTCGCGGCAATTGCCGCGCTGGCGGCGGCGGCGGCACTGCCGCTGGTCGGCGGCAATTATGCGCTCACCGTTGGCTCGGAGATCGCGATCTTCGTGATCTTTGCCGCGAGCCTGCATTTCCTGATGTCTGTCGGCGGCCTCGCCTCGTTCGGCCATGCCGCGTATTTCGGGCTCGGCGCCTATGGCGTGGCGTTGCTCGCCAAGCTCGCGGGCTTGCCTATGATTTTGTCACTTTTGCTCGGCCCGCTATTGGGACTTGTCGGCGCGGCCCTATTCGGGTTCTTCGCGGTTCAGCTGTCCGGCGTCTATTTCGCGATGCTGACATTGGCCTTCGCGCAGATCGTCTGGTCGATCGCGTTCCAGTGGGTCGCGGTGACCGGTGGAGACAACGGCATCCTCGGCGTCTGGCCCGAGAAGTGGGCGGCCACGCCTGCGCATTTCTACTGGCTTTCGATCGGGGTTGCCGCGCTTGCAGTGGCAGCCCTTCGGATCATCGTGTTCTCGCCGTTTGGTTTTGCGCTGCGGGCGACG
>WNFL01337833.1_pt1 | contig 12645 bp, 11 predicted proteins | sample 5400361 | NCBI WGS metagenome assembly WNFL01 (sample SAMN13153351, study PRJNA577476) | soil metagenome | isolation source: 40 cm soil on Douglas fir-dominated hillslope | place: USA:California | collected 2013-09-17
AGTACGGAACCGACCTTTATGTGGCCTTGCCCGGCCTCGACCCACAAGCTTGCAGGCCTCACGCGACGAGCCATCGCGGGGCGCTCCGCGCCGTAACCGGCTCAGTCGTGACGGCTTTGGGGACGACGGACGTGCGGCGGAGAGCGCTCCGGCCGCGCGGAACGCCCATTGCAGTACCACGCTCGCATGTCCGCCATCGAGCACCGCACGGATTTCCTTCCCTTTGCCCGGGGCGACGCGCCGGGCTTCGCGGTCACGCATCTGACCCAGACCCACTGGTCGGTGCGCATCTGGGGCACGCTGGGCCCGTTCTGGGCGGACGCGTTCTCGCTGGGACTTTCGGACCTCGGCATCAGCATCCTGCGTGGGTTCGCGCGGCAGGATGGCGCTGGGCGCTGGATCGCGGACTTCGTCCTCTCGCCGGGCACGGCCTCACCCGCGCCCTCTTCTCTCGACTTCCTCTTCCTGGCCTCACGACCGCCCGCCGTGCGCGACGGCGGGCCGATCGTCCTCTCGCACTACGCCCTGGACGGCGGGCCCGATGTGGGGCCGTCGCTTTACCTCGAGGTGCGGGGCCCGGACCGGCTCGGCTTCCTGGGCAGCCTCCTGCACGCGCTGCACGGGCTCGATCTCTCCCCGCGGGAGATGATGATCTCGACGCGCGAAGGCGAAGCGTTCGACCGGTTCTTCCTCAAGACCACGTCGGGCGCGGTGCCCTCGCAGGAAGTGCGCCGTCAGCTCGAGGCCCGGCTGGACGAGGCCGTTCTCGACGCGGCCCCGCACGCCGCCATCGCCTGAGGGGCGGCGGTCAGCGCGCGCCGGCGGGTTCGGACAGCGCGGCGCGACAGCGGTAGAGGGCGCGGTCGTCGGTCGCGCCGGCATCGACCAGGCGCTGCAGGTGTCCCGTGGTGATGGCGGCGCCCCGCCGGTCGTCGGCCTCGCGCGAGGCGGCTAGGGCATCCGCATAGGCGGCGCAGGCCTGCGCGCGTTCGGACCCGGCTTCCCAGGCCGCGCCGAGGTTGTTGAGTACCGTCCCTTCTCCCGCGCGATCCCGTAGCCCCCGGTAGATCGTGAGCGCTTCACCGAAGGTCGCCCGCGCCTCGTCCGTCTGTCGCAGCGCGAGCTGGGCGCTTCCGATGTTGTCGAGGATGGCGGCGCGGTCGGAAGGATTGTCGAGGCGCTTTTCCAGCGCGCGACGATGAAGGGCAAGGGCTTCGGCGTAGCGGCCCTGGCCGTGGTGCACGAGCCCGAGGCCGGTGAGAGCGGCGGACTGCCCGGCCCCGTCGCCCACTGCGACCCATGCGGCCAGGGCCTGCTCGTAGAGAGTCGCGGCCTCGGCGAAGCGGCCTCGCACGCGCTCGGCGTTGGCGAGGCCGTCCAGGGCCGCCGCCTGGCTCCAGTCCGCGCGCAGGTGATATCGCCCGCAGGAGCCGCGCGACGGCTCTTTCTTCGCCTCCGCCGTCCGGCTCACTTCCAGCGCGCGCCGATGGAAACCTTCGGCGCGCTCGGGCTCGCCGAGCGCGGTCCAGAGGAACCCGATCTCGTTGAGGTCCTCGCCCGCCTGCCACAAGCGGTCGGTGGCGTCGATGGCGTGCGCTTCCTCGAAATGGCGGATGGCGTTCTCGGTCGCGTACCGGTCGGCCAAGATCTGGCCCCATCGATAGTGCACGTCCGCGAGCCCGGCGCGTAGCACGATCGTCTCGTTCGCATCGGTGGGGGCGGCCAGCGCCGTACGCAAAATGCGATCGGACTCCTCGAACTCCCCCGACCCGAGCCGGGCCGTCGCACGCTCCAGTGTCGTACGCACACCCTCCGGCCGTCTGGCGATGCCGGCATCGGCGGACGACAGCACGAGCTCGCGCCGCGTGCCATCGTCCCTCTTGAGGACCACGCGGTCGGAGGCCACCGATTCGAGGACTCCGTCGTAGAAGAGCCGGCTTGGCTGTACATTGACGTAATAACCGTCGCCGTACCGCAGGATGGCCACCCACGACGGGCCCGCGGTGACGAGGCCGGCGAGCTTCGCGTCCGCGACGAGCTCGCCCTGGAGTCCGGCCGATCGCGCCGCCGGGCGCGCTTCGCCCTCGCGATAGCCCACGTGCCCGGTGTGCGGCCCACCGGTGTCGAGCGGCAGCAATACGGCGCTGGGGTCTGTCCGACGGAAGACGGAAACGCGGCCCGGCTCACGGCGGTAGTCGAGCCCGGTGGCGGCCAGCGCCGCGCGCAGCGAGTCGTCGAACGGAACGTCGGCCTCGAAGAGGGCGAAGCGGCCGAGGGGCCCTGCGGGCGCGACGAAATCGTCCCCGGTGATGTCGTGCGCGAGAAGCAGGAACTCCCGCATCTCGATCGGCTTCATCATTTCCAGACTGACGGGCTCAGTGAGGGCGTTTCACCGGCAGTGGTCACGCGACGTATTGGCCCCGGCCCCGAAAACGCCAGCCCGGCGCCCTCCAGCGCCCGCTCGATCGCGTCCGGCGTCGCATCGACGATCTCGACATCGAGTTGGCCCACCACGTCCCCGTCCACGACGTAACCCTGGCCGGTGAGGCGGAAGAGGATGAAGAGGACGGCGCTCACCGCTACGTCCCGGAGCCGCAGGGTGAGTCGGGACGGCCCGGGCGCGGGCTCGACGCGGGCCGGCGCGATGAGCAGCGCGGCGGCCATGATTACGACGGCGCTCGAGCGGAGCGATCGCATGGCGGGGTGGCTCGCAGTCTACTGCACCCGGGCAGGCGTCCGCACCTCCGCCATCTCCATCGCCCGGCCCAGCGGCCAGATGCTCGTCGACTACTCGTTCGTGGTCATCGTGCGCTTCTACTATTCGCCCGCGATGGCGTGGGTCCAAGCGGCGAAGAGGTCGCGCAGGTAGGGCTCCTTGGCCACCGGTGCCATCATCTCGAGCTGCAGCAGCCCTTCGCCGGCGGCCACGAACGCGCCCTCGATCGCGTAGGTCACGCCCAGGCGCTCCGAGCGCAGCGCGTAGGACGCGGGCCGATCGGCATCGCGCGGCAGTCCGCAGGCGGCCAGGGCTTTCTCGGGACTCTGCCCGCGGGAAGCCGGCCACCACGCCGCCCGCAACGAAACGGTGAAGTCGCCCTCGGGTGAGGCCTGCACCACGGCCTCGGGCGCGGGGAGGCCACGGCACGGCGACGGCGCGCCCGGTTCCTTGGACCATCCCGGCGGCATCATCATGACGGGCGCGGACCCGAGCGTCACGCGCTCGAGTGCCGTCGGCAGCGGGGCGCGCACCTCCGCGGTGAGCAGCGGATCCGCCTCCAGGCTCGCGAGCCAGCGGCCGAGGACCGAGCGATTGAACGCGACCTGGTCCGGCGAGCCCCTCACGTAGCTGATCTCGGGGGGCAGGGTGGTGCTCGTATCGGCGTAACCCACGCCGATGAGGGCCGGGCGGTTTCCGATCCGACCCTCGTGGCTGTCGGCGCCGGAGATCCGGCCCAACCCAAGGAAGTCCGGCCCGGCCCGAAGCCTGCTTTCGAAGTCCGAGAGGGCCAGCGGGCTGGCCAGGCGCTGGACGACGAGCGACACCTCCTGGGGCGGAGCCCACTCCAGACGCAGGCGTGAGGGCGAGGAATCGTCGAACGTGTCCGGAGCGCGGAAGCGGATCCGCTTCCAGTCGAAGGACTGCAGCGCCCCCAGGCGCAGGCGGGGAGCGGGGAACACACGCTCGAGGCTGCTGGCCTCCAGGAAATCCTTCACCCGATTGATGGGGATCCCGAACCCCGGCCCCACCGTCGCGCGCTGCTCCAGCCGCATGCGGACGACGCCGATCACCCGCCCGTGCTCGTCCAGCATCGGCCCTCCGCTGCTGCCCGGATAGATGGGCGCGTCGGTCTGGATGTAGCGCGCGTCGCCTTCGCTCCCGGCGCGGAGGGCGCCGATCGTCCCCCTGCTGATGGTCGGCTGCGGCAGCGTATCGGCGTAACCCACGGAAGCCGACGGCCTTCACGGCTTGTCCGGCGGACAGCGCATCCGAATCGCCCAGGGCCACGAAGGGCAGGTCGGAGCCGCTCACGGACAGGATCGCGATGTCGAGGTCGGGATCGCTCGCTTCCACGCGCGCCTCGAGCCGTGTGCCGTCGGAGGGAAAGGCGACCTCGATCCGCTTGACCTCGACGCGGACGCGTACGGGTACGCCGTGGCGCTCCACCATGACGTCCTCGCCGCTGACCACGTGGTGGTTCGTGATCACGTATCCCGCCGGAGAGACGACGAACCCGCTGCCCGTCGCGACCTCGATCTCCGGCGATTCGACCGTCTCCTTCCAGGCGCGCTGGTATTCCGCGCGCACGACGCCGAACATCCGGATGAACACGGTGGCGCGGGAGGGCTGCGCGCCGGCCTGGCTGCTGGCGGGGCGCGCGCAGGCGGCCAGCGCGAGGACCACCCCGGCGGCCCGTCGGCAGGAGGAGGCCGTCACCTATTTCCCGGGCGGGCTCGCCTGGCCCCGCACGCCCGTGCGGATGCGGTAGAGCGAGGCCGTGGTCGTGACGTAGAGGATGTCGCGGCGCAAGCCGCCGAACGTGCAGTTGGTCGGATCCTCCGGCATGGGGATCACGGTGACGAGGGTGGCCTGCGCGCGCTGGGCATCCGGGGCGAAGCCGTAGATGCCCGCTTTCTCCTTCGTCCCCGCGGTCGCCCAGATCCGCCCACCGGCGTCCAGGGCCATGCCGTCGATGCCGCGCCCGCCGCCGAAATCGTAGAGGACGCGTCCGCTCTTCGCGTCCCCGCGCGCGTCGAGATCGAAGGCGACGAGGGTCACCACGCCGCCGGGGCTCGCGTTGTCCGCGACGTAGAGGGTCTGCCCGTCGGCGGTGACGAGGATGCCGTTGGGCCGCGTGAGGCTGTCCACGACGCGCGTGAGGGTGCCGTCGGGATCGATGCGATACACGCCCTCCTTGTCCAGCTCGAGGTTCTCGCGCTTCGAGTAGCGCGGGTCGGTGAAGTAGATGTGCCCCTTGCCGTCGATGGCGAGGTCGTTGGGGCTGTTGAGCCGCTTGCCCTGGTAGCGGTCGGCGAGGACGGTGCGCCGGCCGTCCTTCTCGATGCGGGCCACGCGCCGGCCGCCCTCGCCGCCGTTCCCTTCGCAGGCGACGAGCAGACGGTCGCGGTCGAAGGCCAGGCCGTTGGCGGCGGCGGTGTCCGCGCGGTACACCGAGACCTTGTCGTTCGCGTCGAGCTTGAGCGTCCGGTTGGTGGGAACGTCCTCGAAGACGAGGTACCCATCCGGGTGCCAGGCCGGGCCCTCGCCGAACCCGAGGTCGCCCACGACCTTCTCCATCTTCGGGCCGGGGGCGAGCAGGCTGGTCGGGTCCATGGCCCGCGAGCTTACTGCACGTTCGGGACAGGCGCTCTCGACGGTGATAGCCTCGTCGCTTCCGGAGGTGAGGGCATGAAGCGGCGCGAGCTGATCAAGGGAGCGGCGATGGTCGCATCGCTGCCCGTCACGCGGCTGGGGGCGGAAGGGGCGGCGGATCCGGTCACGCCGCCGGCGGGCGACCGCTGGGGCGGGTTGAAGGCGGGGGTCGCCTCCTACCCCCTCCGCAAGATGCCCGTGGACGCGGCCGTGGCGGCCGTCAAGCGCGTCGGCTTGTCCTACGTCTCCATCAAGGACTTCCACCTGCCGCTCGACAGCACCACCGAGCAGCGCAAGGCGGTGGCCGCGCAGTTCAAGGCCGCGGGCATCACGCCCCTCAGCGTCGGCAACGTGGGGATGAAGAACGACCCCGCCGACATCCGCCGCGCCTTCGAATACGCGCGCGACATCGGCGTGCCCACCATCGTCTGCAGCCCGGAGCCGGAGTCGATGAAGATCCTCGACGCCATGGTCAAGGAGTTCGACATCAAGATCGCCATCCACAACCACGGCCCGGAGGACAAGAAGTTTCCCTCGCCCTACGACGTGTGGACGGCGGTGCAGCCGTACGACAAGCGCGTCGGCCTCTGCATCGACGTGGGCCACACCGCGCGCGCGAAGGTCGATCCCGCGGAGGCCATCCGCAAGTGCCGCGAGCGGCTCTACGACTGCCACCTGAAGGACATCGACAGCACGGCCCCGGACGGAAAGACGATCGAGGGCGGCCGCGGGGTGCTCGACCTCAAGTCGATCTTCCGCGCCCTGCTCGACGTCCGCTATCCGTACCTGGCCAGCTTCGAGTACGAGAAGGACGAGAACGATCCCGTCCCCGGACTCTCCGAGACCATCGGGTACGCCAAGGGGATCGTGGCCGGGCTCGCTTGATGCGATGAGGGGACGGATCGGGCGGCTGGCCCTCGCGGCCGCGGTCTCCGCCCTGGCCGGCGTCCCCGCGGCCGCGACGGAGCGGCCGCCCATCGTCGGGGTCGCGCACATCGCGTTCCACGTGAGCGACCTCGCCAAGGCCCGCGCCTTCTATGGCGGCCTGCTCGGCTACGAGGAGGTGTACCACCTCGGCGACGCCGCCCGGCCGGAGCGGGTCTGCTTCAAGATCGACGATCGGCAGCTCGTCTGCGTCCTGCCCGGCCTGCCGCCCGGCCAGGCCGACCGCCTTTCGCACGTCGCCTTCGAGACCACCGACGTGGCCGCGCTCCGCGCCTACCTCGAAGAGAAGGGCGTCAAGGCCGGCGAGGTGGGCACCGACGCCGGCGGCGACCGATTCGTGCGCACCATGGACGCGGATGGCCACGCCGTCGACTTCGTCCAGTACCAACCGGGATCGCTCATGAGCGCGGCCAGGGGGACGCGGCTGGGCGCGCCGCGGATCTCGTCGCGCCTCCTCCACGTCGGCCTCACCGTCGCGGACGTGGCCGCGGCCGATCGCCTGTACAAGGACGTCCTCGGCTTCTCCGAGATCTGGCGCGGCGGGCGCACCGACACCCAGACCGACTGGATCAACATGAAGGTGCCGGACGGGACCGACTACCTCGAGTACATGCTGGTCACGGGACCCGTCGACCGCGATCGTCTCGGTTCGGCGCACCACATGGCCCTCCTCGTCCCCGACATCCAGGCCGCGCTCGAAACCGTGCGCGCGCGGCCCGGCGGCCAGGATCCCAAGGCGGTGCGCACGCCCCAGGTCGGACGCAACAAGCGGTGGCAGCTCAACCTGTTCGACCCGGACGGCAGCCGCACGGAGCTGATGGAGCCGTTCACGATGCGGTGATGGACTTCCGACCCCTCGTCCGCCACCGCGACTACCGGTGGCTGTTCGCCGCGCAGTTCGTGTCGTCCATGGGCAGCATGGTCACCTACGTGGCCCTGCCCTACCAGGTGTACCGGCTCACTGAGTCGTCCTTCGCGGTGGGGCTGCTGGGCGTCGCGGAGCTGGTGCCGCTCCTCGTCACCGCGTTCATCGGCGGCGCGCTCGCGGACTGGATGGACCGCCGGCGCATCGTGCTCGCCACCGATCTCGGCCTCGCCACCGCCTGCTTCTTCCTGACCGTCAACGCGCTCCTGCCTCGCCCCCACGTCTGGCCGCTGTTCCTCGTCGCGGGCCTGATGTCGGGGCTGAGCGGCCTGCAGCGGCCGTCGCTGGAGGCGATCACGCCGCGCCTCGTGGACAAGGACGAGCTGTCCGCGACCGCCGCCCTCGCCACTCTCCGCGGCAGCGTGGGGATGATCGCCGGTCCGGCCATCGGCGGGATCCTCATCGCCTCCGCGGGCCTGGCCTCGACCTACGTCGTCGACCTGCTCACCTACGCCTTCTCGTTCGTGGCCGTGGGCCTCATCCGCAAGCTGCCGCCGCCGGAGGGGTCGGAGAGCCCCAGCTTCGCGCGCCTGCGCGAGGGCTTCCGCTACGCGCGCAGCCGGCAGGAGCTGATCGGGACGTACGTGGTCGACTTCGTGGCCATGGTGTTCGGCATGCCCCTCGCGCTGTTCCCCGCGATCTCCGACCGGCTCGGGGGGCCGCGCGTGCTCGGCCTCCTCTACACCGCGCCCGCGATGGGTGCGCTCATCGCGACGGTGACGGGCCGCTGGACGGCGCGCGTGCACCGCCACGGTCTGGGCGTGATGGTGGCGGCGACGGTCTGGGGCATCGGCATCGTCGCGTTCGGTCTCAGCGATTCGCTGTGGCCCGCCCTCTTCGGCCTGGCCCTGGCCGGCGGGGCGGACTGCGTCAGCGGGATCTTCCGCCTCACCATGTGGAACCAGACCATCCCGGACGCCCTCCGCGGCCGCCTGGCCGCCATCGAGATGGTCAGCTACATGAGCGGGCCCCTGCTGGGCCACGCGGAAGCGGGGGCGGTGGCGGCGCTGTTCGGGTTGGGCGCCTCCGTCATCTCCGGGGGCGTGCTCTGCATCGTGGGCGTGCTCGTGTGCGGCGCGCTGCTGCCGCGCTTCGTCCGCTACGACACGCGGCGATTCCTGCGAGAGCGCGGCGGAGCTGGTGAGGGCGGCTGGGGGCGCCTTGGGAGCCGCCTTCTTGCGCTTGTCGTCCTCCCACCACTTGCGCCAGGCGGCGCCGTCCGTCCCCAGGTCCTGGCCGGTGGTGGATTTCAGATACCGGCCGGCCACCTTGGCCAGGTCCTTGTCGTCGAGGGCGGCGATCATCGTCTCGACCGCGCGTGGATCTTCGAGGGCCTCGATGCCGACCGCCGCCCCCAGCCGCGGGAGCGCGGGCTGGGTGCCGTCGCGCAGAACCGCGTGGAGGGCATCGAACGCCCGCTTGTCACCGATCCGGCCGAGCGCGCGCGCCGCCTCGGCCCGGACCTTGTCCTCCTTGCACTCCTTCAGGCAGACGAGGAGCGGATCGACCGCGCGCGGGTCCTTGATGAGGCCGAGGGACTCGGCGGCCGCGGCATGGAAGACGGGCACGCCGTCCGCCACCGTACCGTACGCTGTGGGCTCGTTGAGGAGGGCCAGCAGGGGCTCCACCCCCTCCGGCCGCTTCGCGACCCCCAGGGCCTGGGCGCTGCCCAGCCGGGCGGACGCGAACTTCCCGGTCCGGATGTAGTCGGCCAGGGGCGGCACGACTCGCGCATCGGCGATCTCGCCCAGGGCCTCCGCGATGCTCTCGTGGACGAGCTTGGCGACCTTGATCGCGCCAAGCGTGCTCGTGTCCTTGAGCGCGGCCGCGAGGCCGTCGATGGACGCGGGGTCCTTGATGTGCTTGAGGGCGAAGACGGCCCAGAAGCGGCTCTGCCCGTCGTTCTCGCCGAGGACCCGCAGCACGCGCGGCGTCGCGCGCGCGTCGCCCAGGACGCCCAGGACCGTGAGCGCGCCGTTGCGGCCGTCCTTCTCGTCGAGGAGGCGGATGAGAAGGGGGACCGATCCGGGGCCGTCGATCTCCTTCAGGCTCTCCGCGACGATCGCGTTGATGGACTGGCTCTCACCGTTGATCGGGACCTTGGTCTCGTCGCGCGCGGTTTCGACGAGGAAGGGCAGGGCGGCGGCCGCCTTGGGCCCCATGCCCCCCAGCTTCATGACCGCATCCGCTCGCGCCGCCGGGTCCTTGTCCGAGAGCCGCTCGATCTGCGCCCGGATGTCCGGCGGTGTGTCGGCCGGGATCGCCATCTTCTTCAACGATTTGGGCTGAGCCAACGCGGTGGCGGCGGCCAGCGAGGCGAGCGCCCCCAGGGCAAACGACGCGCGAATCCTCATCGTGGCCTCCCCTCCGGCCGATCTCGGCTCGATGGAGACGCGCAAAAGGGCGGCCGAACGTCTCATTCACTCGTCAGCGCACCCGCCCGCGGGCGGCGACCTTCCAGGTGCCCTCCACCTTCCCCCGCCGGCCGTAGGCGATCTCGTCGTGCATGTTCACGGTCGCGCAGACGTGGCTCGGAATCGCCCACACCTTCTCCGCGATCTTCGCCGGCGCGTCGATCTTCACATACCCGTGCTCCTCGTTCATCTTGTGCATCGTCCACCGGGGGCGGTCCGGGAAGAGGCCGAACGTGCCCACGTTCACGGTGGCGTCGCTGGAGAAGGTCTTGCTGCCGCCGTCCACGAGGCATTGTCCAGGGACCGCCGTACTGACCACCGTGACCAGCACGCGCAGCGCGCAGTCCTCGACCGTCGCGAGCTTGCTCGCGACGCAGCTCGCGTCGTTGAATACGTACGTCCCAGGACGGATCTCGGTGGTGGCGGGGATCAGCGGGGTCTTGGCCGCGCCCGGGGTGGAGCCGCCCGACACGACGGGCACTTCGAAACCGGCCTCCTTCAGGGCGGCCAGGTGCCGGTCCACGCTGACCCAGGTGCCGGTCCACGCTGACTCGTGCCTTCTTGAAGGCTTCCTCGTCGAGCCACGAGGGCCAGTAGAAGAGCCCGCGGAATTCGCTGCACGCCTTTGCGACCGCCACCACCTGCTCCGGGGTGGCGACGCCGGCGCGCCCGACGCCGATGTCCACCTCGACCATGGCCCCGACGCCGGGCAGGCCGCGCGCGGCCTCGACGGAGTCGACGACGACGGTCACCCGGCGGTCCCGGGCCAGCGCCCGGAGCCGCGGCAGCTTCTCGGGCATGATCGGGTAGGCGATCAGCACGTCGTCTCCCGGCAGCACCTCGGCCTCGCCGATCTTGGCCACCGTGATGCCGGCCGCGCCCGCCGCGAGCTGCATGCGCGCGATCTCCGGGATCTTGTGCGTCTTGGTGTGCGGCCGCAGCGTGACGCCCCAGCGCCGGCTCTGCTCCGCCATGCGGGCGATGTTGCGCTCGAGCGCGTCGAGGTCCACGTAGACGGCGGGTGTGTCGAGATCGAGAGCGTCCATCCTCGGAGGCTATGCCGCCCCTTCGCGTCCGGTCAAGCCGGCGGCGCGGCGCGCGAGATCACGGGTTCGAGCGCGAGACCGAGCGCCAGCAGCTCGCGGTCGGAGCCCGCCGGTCCATCCAGCTCGATGCCGACGGGCAGGCCGTCTCGCGTGCGCCCCGCGCAGAGGACGAGCCCGGGAAGTCTCGCGGTCCGGAAAGGCACTTTCCTTCCGCGGATCTCGACGTCCTGATCCCGGCCGATCGGCGTGGGGGGGACCAGCGTCGTGGGGTAGGCGATCGCGGCCACCGCCGTCTGGCGGAAATAGGCGCGGAAGGCCTCTTGCAGGGCGGGCCGATGAATGTCGCGGGCCGCCGCGTACTCCTCGTCCGAGATCCAGAGTCGCCCGCCGGGAAGCGCGCGGGCCTCGAGGTTCTCGCGCACGCTTTCGCTGGCCAGGGCCAGGAGCTGCTCGAGCGTCACGCCCGTCCCGAACTCCCGCAGGTAGGAGACGATCGACGGCACCGAGTCGTGGTAGATGATCGGAAAGTTCGCGGCCTCCGCGAGGCGGGTCAGGTCGGGAACGTCCGCTTCCACGAGGGTCACGCCCGCATCCGCCAGCGTCTTCAGCGCTTCGTTCGTCACCCGCTCCACTTCCGGATCGAGATCCGCGAAGTAGTGGGCGCGCGAGAGGCCCAGGCGCGCTCCCCTCGGATGGACCGGCTCCGGCGGCCGGAAGTCGCCGGTCAGCACGGAGTCGAACAGGAGGAGGTCGGCCACCGTGCGCGCGTGGGATCCTACGGTGTCGAAGAGCGGCGCCAGCGGCATGACCCCGCGCGACGAATAGCGTCCCGTGCTCGGTCGCAGTCCCGCGATGCCGCACAGGGCGGCGGGCACGCGGATGGAGCCGCAGGTGTCCTCGGCGACGCCGAGCGGAGCCATGCCGGTGGCGACGGCCACCGCGGTGCCGCCCGTGCTTCCCCCCGGGATCCGGTTGGGATCGTAAGGGTTCCGGACCGCGCCGAACGTGCCGTTCGTGCTCGTCCAGCCGAGCGAGAGCTCGGCCAGGTTCGTCTTGCCGAGCACGATCGCGCCCGCGTCACGGAGCGCCCGCACGACCGGGGCGTCGTCCTTCGGCCGGAAGTCGCGGAGGGCCGCCGTGCCCGAGGTCGTCGGATGGTCCGCGGTGTTCACGCTGTCCTTGATCGGGATGGGAAGGCCGTGCAAGGGTCCCAGCCGTCCTCCCGCCGCGCGATGCCGGTCGGCCGCCCGCGCGGCCTCCATCACCTGCTCGGGGAACAGGGAGATGAACGCGTTCAGGTGCCCGAGGGCGTCGGCGCGGGCCAGCAGCGCGGCCGCGTACTCCTCCGCCTTCAGCTCGCCCCCGCGCATGAGGGCAATCGCCTCATGGGCGGCAAGGCGGAGCAGGCCGCTCATCACTCGTACCGGAGCGCCTCGATCGGACTGACGCGGCTCGCGCGACGTGCCGGGATCCAGACGGCCAGGAGTGCCACGAGGGTGAGGATCGCCGGCGCCGCCGCGAAGACCATCGGGTCCTGCGCCTCGACACCGTAGAGGACGCTGGCGATGAAGCGGGTCAGGGCCAGTGCCGATGCCATGCCGATCACGACGCCGACGACGGCCAGGCGCAGCCCCTGGGCCACGACCATGCTCTTGACCTGGCTCGCGTTCGCGCCCAGCGCCAACCGGATCCCGATCTCCTGCGTCCGCTGCTCCACGGAGTAGGCCATCAGGCCGTAGATCCCGATGGCCGCCAGCAGGAGGGCGGAGGCGCCGAAGACGGCCATCAGCCACATGTTGAACCTCTCTCGGGAGACGGAGCGCGTGACGACCTGGTCCATCGTGCGCACCTCCGAGACGGGCAGACCCGTGGCCTGCCGCAGCGCCTCCTGGATCGGGCCGCTCAACGAGTTTGGCTCCATGCTCGTCCGGACGACCCACGCCA
>WNFL01424704.1_pt1 | contig 12645 bp, 9 predicted proteins | sample 5400361 | NCBI WGS metagenome assembly WNFL01 (sample SAMN13153351, study PRJNA577476) | soil metagenome | isolation source: 40 cm soil on Douglas fir-dominated hillslope | place: USA:California | collected 2013-09-17
CCCGGACTCCAGTAGCGGTTGCCGAATGCAGTGAAAAGCAACGGCGCGGTCTCGCCTGCCACGCGAGCCAGCGCTAGCAGGATCGCCGTCATGATGCCGCGATACGCCGCGGGCACGACCACGGACATGATCGTGCGCCACCTGCTGGCGCCAAGGGCCATGGAACCTTCCCGTAGAGCGCGGGGAACGGCGTGTAAGAATTCTTCGGTACTGCGAAGCGTGATCGGAATCATCATCACGCCGAGCGCGAAAGCTCCGGCGAGCGTGGAGAAATGTTTGAACGGAAGCACAACGAGCGCATAGGCAAAAATTCCAATGACGATGGACGGGACGCCGTTGAGAAGGTCTGCCGCGTACCGCACCACGAAAGCTATGGAGAAGTTACTGAATTCCGCCAGATAGATGCCCCCGAAGAATCCGATCGGAACGCCCAACAACGACGCAAGCAGCAGAAGTTTTGCGCTGCCCACGATCGCGTTCGCCATACCCCCGCCGATTTCACCGACGGGTGCGGGAAGCTTGGTGAAGAAATTCCAATTGATGGAAGATCCGCCGTGGTAGACGAGGTAACCGAGGATAAAGAAGAGAACGCAAACGGCCACCGTAGCGCAAACTCCAGTCAGCGTTAACATGAAACCGCTGACAAATTTCCGCCAACGCAGGCGCGGGCTCATACGTGCCCCATTCCGCTGCCTTTTTGGGTGGTGACGACGAGAAGGATGCGAGCCAGGCCGTTCAAAACGAACGTCAGCAGAAATAAGACCAGGCCGAGCTCGATAAGGGACTGCAAGTAGACTTCCCCAGTGGCCTCTGTGGTTCGCGATCACCGCCGCGATGGAATAGCCGGGCGAGAAGAGCGAAGCGCTGATCGTGGGTGTATTTCCGATGACCATCGTGACGGCCATCGTTTCGCCAAGGGCGCGTGCGAGCGCCAGAAAAATCGAGCCCATGATGCCTGTGCGTGCGAAGGGGACTACCACTTTCCAGGTGGACTCCCAGCGCGTGGAGCCCAGCGCAAGCGCCGCTTCACGCTGATCGCGCGGAACCGAAAGCAGCACTTCCCGTGAGATGGAAATGATGTAGGGGATGACCATTATGGCCAGGACGATTCCCGCCGTAAAAAATCCGACTCCGTACGCAGGCCCCTGAAAAAGCGGCAGAAAACCCAGCGTTCTCTTCAAAAACGGCTGAAGATACTCGCGCATCAACGGAATGACGATAAACACTCCCAACAATCCGTAAATTACACTGGGTACTGCCGCGAGCAGATCAATGAAGAATTGCAGCGTATCGGAAATTTTCTGCGGCGCCAGCTCCGCCAGGAAGATTGCTGCGCCGAGTCCAAGGGGCACCGCAATCAACAGCGATACGGTTGCCGTGACAAGCGTTCCATAAATAAAAGGCAGCGCGCCGAATTCTTCCGCGATTGGATCCCACACGCGCGTCGCAAAAAAGTTCAGCCCGAACTTGTGTCTAGGCAAAGAAGAATCGTGCCACAGTTGTAGAACCAGCAGCACCGTGATGAGCACAACGGTAGAGGCAAAAATGAAGGTGATGATGCGCGCGATTTCATCGCCGCTTTTCAGCCGCGCAAGAAACGAACGCGAGCCCGTTGAAGGGCCCGCGTCCGGCACGGTTGTTGTGGAGGTCACCACAGTCGTTTATTGGACCGAACTGATCGCCTTCATCTCTTTCGCTACGACTTCCTTGGGCAGCTTGGCGTAGTCGAGATCTTCGGCAAATTTCTGGCCGTCGGTGATCGCCCACTTCAGGAAGTTTTTCATGGCATCGCGCTTCGCTGCATCCTCGAACTTGGCCGGAATCAACAGCCAGGTGAAGCTCGCGATCGGATACGCCTTTTTGCCTGGTGCGTTGGTAATGGAAACCCGGAAGTCGTCCGGCATATCTTTCGCCGCGGCCGCTTCGCTTACGCCCGCAAGATCCGCCTTCACAAACGCGCCGGACGCATTTTTTACTGTCCCGTACGCGATGTTGTTTTTTGCGGCGTAAATCAGCTCGACATAGCCGATCGAATTCGGAGTTTGCTTGATCAATCCGGTCACGCCTTCGTTGCCCTTGCCCCCAAGGCCAACGGGCCAATTCACTGATGTGCCCTTGCCCACTTTGTCTTTCCAGTCCGAGCTCACTTTAGAGAGGTAATCGGTGAACACATAACTGGTGCCGCTGCCGTCTGCCCGGTGGACGACGACGATATCTTCTGCCGGCAGGCTCACACCCTTGTTGGCTCCCGCAATTGCCGGGTCATTCCATTTCGTAATGCGGCCGAGGAAAATACCCGCTAGCGCTTCGGGAGTGAAGTTAAGGCTCGCGCTCACGCTTGCGATGTTGTACGTCGGAACGACGGCACCGAGTACAGTCGGAAAGTGCAAAATGCCGCTGCCGTGCTTGTCGCTATACGCCTTGAGCTGTTCCTCAGTCATCGGGCCGTCAGACGCGCCGAAATCCACCGTCCCGTCCGTCGTTTGCTTAATTCCCGCGCCGGATCCGACTGACTGGTAGTTGATCTGAATGTTGGCATTGGCCTTGTGAAATTCATCGAACCATTTCGAATAGATCGGATTGGGGAAGGTAGCCCCGGCACCGTTAATCAGGAGTGCGTTCTGCGCCAGAACGATTCCGCTCAGGGCGACAACAACCAGGAGCAATCCTGCTAGTCGTTTCATTATTCTGCCTCCGCACACGAGTTTTTGTTGATTGACCTACGAGCAGTGTGGCCGCCGGTTGTTACAGCCGTGTTACAGACTATTCATAGTTGGATGAATCCCGGGCTCGCTAAACCAAGGATAAAATACTTGTTTTCTGTATATTACAGGCATTTGCAGATCGCCCGTCAATCGGCCGCCTTCACCCGACAAACCACATCAAAATGCAAAGATTGCGTCGAGCTGCAAGCGCTTCAAAGAACGCTCTTCCCGTGGGCTCTGCGCTGGTGACTGGCCGGGAACGCAACTCGTTTGAGCGTCGCCAAAAAACTGACTGCGCTAAGGAGAGGAGAAGGGGACCGCTGCCAGGGGAGCGGCGATCCCCAAGGTGGGGCAAAACACTGAAGCTTACGCTGGTTGAGAATCGGCGATGACGTTCACGCCAGGATGAAGCGAATGTGAATTGTCGGTTATCTTCTCGACGTCCTGATTCTCAGCGGCCTGCGCGTTGGGGTTTACGACAAGTCCGCGTCCGTGCCGTACGTCCAGTCCTCTCACCCAGAAAATGATGTCTTCGGCGATGTTCGTTGCGTGGTCCGCGATGCGTTCCAGATGGCGTGTCGCCAATACGAATTGCATCCCGGAGCTAACGAGCGACGCCTGTTGCGTCATGTTTTCCATCAGCTTCTCGAAAATCGTGTCGCGGTATTTGTCCACAACGTCGTCGCTCTCCAGAACGAGCGCAGCCATGTCCGCATTTCGAAAGATAAGCGCACCCAGGCTTTTGCTGACCATTGCGCGAACCGCCGCCGCCATCGGCGCAAGCTCATCCGGCAACTGGGCGCCCGGCATTTCGCGCAGCGTAACGACGCGTTGCGCGAGATTCACGGCAAGATCGCCGATGCGTTCCAAATCGTTTGTAATTTTCAGGGCCGCGACGATCATCCGCAGTTCATCGTCGCTATACGACCCGCGCCGCAGCAGCCGCACGGCGTGTTCGTCAATCACGATTTCCATTTCGTTAATGCGGGGCTCGAGCAGAAATACTTCTCCGGGCAACGTCGCGGTTCGTGGGCTTTCCAGACTAACGATGGCGTCAAGCGCGCGGTTCATGGCGCTTTCTACGGTGCGCGCCATCGAAATCAGGTAGTTGACCAGCGTGTCGTATAGCACAGCCTCGGTTAGCGATGCGGAAGCGGCCATTCGGTTCTCCTCGTTCGTCCGGCGAAAAACTACACCACGCCAGATACCGGAGATTGTGCGGAGCTTTTGTTACGCGCGATTGAATGGGAGATGAATGACGCGCAATAAATCAGCGGCCCTCGCCGCGGCTGCGCTGCTGCGAACGTTCCGCACCGAAAATCGGAACGGAAAAATGGAATTGCGAGCCGTGCCCGACTTCGCTCTCCACCCAGAGTCTCCCGCCGTGCGCTTCCATCAAATGTTTCGCAATCGACAGTCCCAGGCCGGTGCCTCCGACTTCGCGCGAGCGCGCGACGTCGACGCGATAAAACCGTTCAAAGATTCGTGGCTGGTCTGCTACGGGAATCCCGATGCCCGTATCGGAAACCGTGAAGACTACTTCCGAGTTACTGGTTTCCGCGCTGACCATGATTTGTCCGCCGGCTGGCGTGTATTGAATCGCGTTGTCGATCAGATTTTGCAGCACTTCGGTCAGTCGCCGGCGATCGCCCGCAATTTCCGGCAATTTCTTTCCAAGATTCACGGACAGCCGCAGATCCTTCTCGACCGCGCGAGGATGCGCCGTTTCCACGCACCCTGCCACGAGTTGCTCCGGCGGCAGACGCCGCAGTTCAAGCTCGAGCCGGTCCGCATCCATCTTTGAAAGCATCAGCAAGTCGTCGGTCAAGCGCGCCAGTCGCCGCGCATGTTCCAGAATTATTCCCAGGAAGCGATCGCGGTTTTGCGGATCGTTCATCGCGCCGCCGAGGAGCGTCTCGGAAAAGCCCTGAATTGCGGTCAGCGGCGTGCGAAATTCGTGCGAGACATTCGCCACAAAATCCCGCCGGACACGCTCCAGCTTGCGAAGGTCCGTGATGTCGTGCAGCACAACGACGGCGCCGTTCGCTTGCGTTGTCCGCACAGCCGCCACCGTGGCGGCAAAAAAGTGTTGCCGCAGTGTTCCCGTAACTATTTCCGATTCGACGCGCGGCTCGCCCGCCAGCACCTTTCGCACCGCTTCGATCAATTCCGTCTGGCGAACTACCTCCACCAGCCCGCTTCCTGGCTGCGGCGGCGCGCCCAAACCGAGGACGGAGGCAAAACTCGGATTGGAGAACAGCACGCGCTCGGAGGCATTCACGACGGCAACGCCTTCCACCATGCTTCCCAAAATCGCGGACGAAAGATTTCGTTCTTCTGTGAGCGTTCGAATCGTCTGGTCAAGCCGCGCGGCCGTCTGATTGAGCGACGATCCCAGCGAATCCAGTGCGTCACCAGAACTTCCCGAAGGCTCGGAGTGAAAATCTCCTTCCGCCACTCTTCTGGAAAAGGCCGTAAGGCGATCCACTCGATTCGTAAATCTCCTCGACACCAGAAGTGTTGCGCCGCCGACTATCGCCAAAATCAGTAGTGACGCCAGCGAGAGGCTTTCGCGGAACTGCATCAGCACAGAGGTGACGGTCGAAAGCGGCAGGGCGAAGCGCAGCAACACAGGCTCGCCCGCGGTCGTCGGCTGTCTAACCGCGTAGTAAAGCAAATCGCGGTTGATCGTCACACTGTGGCGAATCGAATGTCCGCTTCCGGTAGCGAGCGCGTCTTTCAGCTCTGGGCGGCCTGCGTGATTTTCCATCGTTTGCGGGTCCGATTGGGAATCGGCGAGCACAACCCCCCGCGAGGTTACCACCGTGATGCGGGCTCCACTAGCCGCCATGTCGCGCACCCAAGTCTGGAGGCCGTTAATTTCTTCCGGCGTGGCGGGTGGAATTACGGACAAAACCGGCGCGCGATTCTGACCGATTCGGGCAATCGCCTTCAGCTGCTCGAGCCCCGTGCGTTCGTAGTCGCGCCGTAACGAGCGTTCGGCCGAATAGTCAGCTCCCAGCAACGCCACAAGCAGCAGCGTCAGAAAGGCAAGCGCGAGTTTCCAGAAAAGATTAAGCCGCACGGGTTTCGAACAAGTAGCCCGCGCCACGAACCGTCTTCAGATGTACGGGATTTTCCGGATCGGATTCGATCTTCTCCCGCAAGCGGCGGACGTAAACGTCCACGCTGCGCGGTGTAACGAATCGGTCGGTGCCCCAGACTGCATCCAGTAGCTGGTCCCGCGTAAAAACTCGGTTCGGACGCGAAGCAAGATAATACAGCAGCCGGAATTCTAACGTACTTAGCGGCACCGCCTTGCCCGAATTGCTCACGCGATAGGACGCCGGATCGATTGCCAACTTGCCGATCTCGATGGTGCGCGGCGAATCCGTGGGCGGCTCGGCGCGACGCAGCAGTGCCTTTACACGCGCAATCAATTCGCGCGGGCTGAAAGGTTTCGTCACATAATCGTCAGCGCCCATCTCAAGGCCTACCACGCGGTCGGCTTCTTCTCCGCGCGCGGTGAGCATTAGAATCGGCAAGCGATTCAGCGACTCATCCTTCCGCACTTCCCGGCAAATATCCAACCCGGAAAGTTTCGGGAGCATTAGATCGAGCAGCAGCAAATCGGGAGGCGTTTTCTTCAAAGTGCTCAAGCCAGTCGTGCCGTCATGCGCCGAACTGACTTGAAACCCTTCGTTCGCGAGGTTATAGCGGACAAGCTCGACGATATCGCGGTCGTCTTCAATGATCAGAATTTTTTTCATTTGAACCGCTTTACGGTCACCCGGAAGTGAAACAGGGCGGACCGCCTGCCGGCTTGGCGTCAGTGTATCCCAGGCATGAGTGTTCCGGTAGGCAGTTGGATTTCCGGTCGTGCCATGAACGTTTTTTAACACGCCGCGAGTATTGCAAACCTTCGATAACACTGAATTTACATCAATGTGAATGAATGATGAACAAAAGTACCCAGGCGCACCGCCTGATTTTTCCGTTTTGGAGCGTGATTAGTGTGCTGCTGTCGTCGTAAACGCCAGAGAAAGCAGCGTTTTCTGCTCGAGTTCGTGGGCCTTGGCCGATCCGGTCGCCGGGCTCGCGCTGGCGGAGCGCTTCACCGAGCGAATGCTCAATCCTCGCGCGTGGGCGATTTGTGACAACCGCGGCATCACGAAAAAGAACGCCCCCATATTCCGCGGCTCTTCCTGGACCCACACGATCTCGCGCGCGTTCGGATGCGCATCCAACGCCGCATTAATTTCTGGCCGCGGCAACGGGTACAGCTGGTCGAGGAACAGAATCGCTGTGTTCGCATCTTTGCGACGTCGCCGTTCGGCCTTCAACTCATGGCCCACTTTCCCGCTCGCAATCAGAATCCGCCTCGCATCCGTTGCTTCCCCGTCCGGAACCACTTGCAAAAACTTCGGTCGCGTAAATTCGTCAATAGACGAACTCGCGTCCGGGTGTCGCAGCATGCTTTTCGGCGTAAACACGACCAGCGGCTTGCGCCACGGCCGCCGCGCCTGCCGCCGCAGCATGTGGAAATACTGGGCCGCCGTCGATGGTTGGCACACCTGAATGTTTTCTTCTGCCGCGAGTTGCAGGTAACGCTCGAGCCGCGCGCTCGAATGTTCCGGCCCCTGCCCTTCATAGCCATGCGGAAGCAGCATCACAATGCCGGCCGGCAGATCCCACTTGTCCTCGCCCGCGCTAATAAATTGATCGATGATCACCTGCGCGCCGTTCGCAAAATCTCCGAACTGCGCTTCCCACAAAACCAGCGCTTCCGGAAAATCGCGGCTGAAGCCGTATTCGAATCCGAGGCATCCCGCTTCCGATAGCGACGAGTTATGAATTTCGCAAAACGGCCTGGCTGGAGATTTCTTCGCAATCGCCGCCAGCGGTACGTGCTCCCATTCATTCACCGTATCAACCAAAACCGCATGCCGTTGATTGAACGTGCCGCGTTGCGAATCCTGCCCCGTCAGCCGCAGCGGCGTGCCTTCCTCCAACAGCGAACCAAACGCCAGCGCTTCGGCAAATCCGTAGTCCACGGCGCGTTTGCCGTGCCCCATTTCCGCGCGTTGTTCCAACAATTTCACGATTTTCGGATGAGTATGAAATCCTTCGGGCACGCGCACAAGTGCGTCGGTAATTTCCGCCAATTTTTCCAACGAAAGCCCGGTCTCCGCGTCATATTCCGGCTTGAACGCGCCGCGATGAAACGCCGACCAATATTTCGGCAATTGCCGCAAGTGCGGAATTTTCTTAAGCTGCCCCGCTTTCACCTGCTCCGTTTCGTATTCCGCGCGCACCGCTGCAAGCGTCGCGGTCGCATCGATCCCAGTCTTTTGCGCATATATCTTCCAAAGCGGAGGATGGTTCTTGATCCGTTCATACAGCAGCGGCTGCGTAATCGTCGGATCGTCCACTTCGCTATGTCCATGCCGGCGGTAACCGATCAAATCCACCACAACTTCACTGCCGAACGTCGCGCGATATTCCGCCGCCATCTGTCCCACGCGCACCACTGCGTCCGGATCTTCCGCGTTCACATGAAAAATCGGAATGTTCTGCCGCTTCGCCAAATCCGCTGCAAAGCGCGAAGAATGTTCCTGAATCGGCCGCGTCGTGAAGCCGATTAAATTATTCACGATGATGTGAATGCTGCCGCCGACTGTATATGCATCCAGGTCGGCTAGATTCATCGTCTCCGCCCAAATCCCTTGCCCCGCAAACGCCGCGTCGCCATGCATGATGATCGGCACAACTCTATTCGTCACGTCGCGGTCAAACCCGCCTTCAAACCGCGTGAGCTTCGCGCGAACGCGCCCCATCGCCACTGGGTCCACTGCTTCGAGGTGGCTGGGATTCGAAACCAGGTGAATTTCAATCTCTTTGCCCGCGGTCGTTACGTAAACGCCGGTCGCGCCGACGTGATACTTCACGTCGCCCGCGCCCAGCACGCTCCGCGGATCCACATCTTCGAATCCCGCCACAACTTCATGCGGCGTTTTGCACGCCGTGTGCACCATCACGTTCAAGCGCCCGCGGTGACTCATCGCCATCACGCATTCGACCGCGCCGTGTTCGCCGGCCATCTCCAGCATCGCGTCCAACATCGGAATCAGCGACGTGTTGCCCTCGAGCGAAAACCGCTTCGTGCCTAAGTACCGCGCCTGCAGCACCTGCTCGAACAAATCCGCGCGGACCAACCGTTCCAAAATCTTCTGTTGATCAACCGTTTCCGGCTCCGCCTCCATCCGCTCCGCAATCCAATCGCGCCGCTCCGGCTGCGCTAGATGCATAAAATCCGCGCCAATCGAACCGCAGTAGTGTTGCCGCGCTTCGTCCGCAATTTCTCCTCCGAAATCGAGGTCAGGCGAATCGAGCGGCTTCAGAAAACCCAGGGGATCGAGATTTGCCTGCAAATAACCCCAACGGCGAAACGCTTCGAATGTCCGTTCGCGATCCGCGCCGTTTGCAGCTTTTTTCGACGACTTTGCAGGTTTTGCGCCGCGCTCCGCTTCGAGCGTTGTCCGGTGTGCCATGGGGCCAGCCTTCCAATCCTCAATTTTGCCATAGAACGCCGGACACCGCTTCCGAACCTCCCCGAGCGTTCCCGCTACTACAGCAAACACCCGCTCGACGTGTGTCGCGGGACTTGGACAAGATAAGCGAACCGGCCGCGGAGGAGAAGGCATGGCAGGTCCAAGTCGTTCTAGTCAGGTATCCGTTCTCCCAGCAGTCTTTATTATTGGAATTGTTGGATTCGTTGCATTTTTCTGCGGGAGCTGCGCCGGCGTAGTCTCTACGTCGCATTTGCCTCCACAACCACCCGCCCTCGCGACGCTTGAATTGGTTCCCGTCGCATCTGGTTTTTCCAGTCCGCTCGATGTGCGGCAACCTGACGACAATAGCGGCCGTCTCTTTGTTGTCGAACAGGGCGGGCACATTCAAATTATCCAGAGCGACGGCACGCGCGCCGCGGCGCCGTTCCTGGACGTGACCGCAAGAACCGGATTCACTTCCGGCGGAGAAACTGGATTGCTCGGGCTTGCCTTTCACCCGAACTACCAGAGCAACCGCCATTTCTATGTGAACTACACGCGCAACAACGGGACCCTGCTGCAAACTGTCATCGCGGAATTTACCGTTTCCGCCGCCAACGCAAATTTGGCGGACCCCGCCACGGAAAACATCCTTTTCACCGTGGACCAGCCAACCTCCATTCACAAAGGCGGCTCGCTTGCCTTTGGCAAGGATGGCCTTCTTTATATCGGCCTCGGAGACGGTGGCGGCGAGAACGATCCATCCGGCAACGGGCAAAACACCAATACGCTCCTCGGAAAAATGTTGCGCATTGATGTGGATTCCGCTCACTCTCCTGGATTGAACTACGCGATTCCTCCCGGCAATCCCTTTGTGACTTCCGGAGGTCGCGCGGAAATCTGGCTCTATGGCTTGAGAAATCCCTGGCGGTTCTCCGTTGACTCCGTAACCGGCGATTTGTGGACCGGCGATGTAGGGCAGGACAGCTTCGAGGAAATAGACCATCTCACCTCCTCGCAAGGGGGCGCAAATCTTGGATGGAACGTCATGGAAGGTTTGCATTGCTTCAATCCCCCGACGGGCTGCTCGACGGCGGGACTCACCATGCCCGTCTTCGAGTACGACCACAGTCAGGGAGACGAGGCGGTGATTGGCGGACACATTTATCGCGGAACAAAAATCCCCTCGCTCGAAGGCGCCTATGTGTTTGGCGATTTCATCAGCGGCCGTATCTGGGCGCTCACACAAACCGGTTCAACCCTTACGCGGACATTCTTGCTCAACACGGCCGCGAATGACCTCTCCTCGATCGGACGCGATCAACTCGGTGAAATGTATGTCGCGCGCTATTCGAGCGGCGTAGTCGCGCGCATTCATCAAGTCGGCCAGCCTTAGTGCCACTTTCTGGATGTAGCACCATGGCGAAGCCTACCTGACGCTTGAGCTGCAAGCTGGCAAATGCAACTCGACGCACCGCTCCGGAATCGGACAACATAAGGTCGTCCGTTCCGGAGGGTGTATGCCAGGTTTACCTCTTTCTCGCCGCTCTTCCTTCACTAGAGCCTCGCTGGTCATGTCCGTCCTCGTTGCCGGAATGATTTGCGGAAGTTGCAACGGCGGAATGTCCGCGCCTCCGCCACCGCCTCCTCCGCCGGCAACATTTGAACTCGTTCAAGTCGCGAATGGGTTTTCAACTCCGCTCGACGTTCAGCAACCCGACGATGCCAGCGGTCGTTTGTTTGTCGTCGAACAGGGCGGTCACATTCAAATTATTCAAAGCAATGGCACCCGCGCCACGACCGCCTTTCTGGACGTCACGGGACGCGCCGGGTTCACGTCGGGTGGCGAAACCGGTCTTCTCGGTCTCGCGTTTCATCCCAATTACAAAAATAACCGGCGCTTCTTCGTAAACTACACACGCACCAACGCAACCCAACTGCAAACCGTAATTGCCGAATTCACTGCGTCTTCCACCAATTCAAATTTTGCCGACCCAACCACCGAGAACATTCTTTTCACCGTCGATCAGCCGTTTTCCAATCACAACGGTGGCGGCCTCGCGTTCGGCCAGGACGGCTTCCTCTATATCGGTCTAGGAGACGGCGGTGGCAGCGGTGATCCGTCGGGGAATGGTCAAAATACGACCACGCTACTCGGAAAAATGTTGCGCATTGACGTAGACGGCGCGCACGCTCCGGGTTTGAACTACGCAATTCCTCCTGGCAACCCGTTCGCAACCAGCGGCGGCCGCGCGGAAATCTGGCTGTTCGGTCTGCGCAATCCGTTCCGTTTTTCATTCGATTCCGTCACCGGCGATCTCTGGATCGGTGACGTGGGACAAAGCAGTTTCGAAGAAGTCGACCATCTGACCTCCGCGCAAGGCGGTGCCAATCTCGGTTGGAACATTATGGAAGGCACGCACTGCTTTTTGCCGGCCACGGGCTGTTCCACCGCCGGGCTTACGCTGCCCGTTTTTGATTACGACCATACCCAGGGAGACGACACGGTCATCGGTGGGCACATCTATCGCGGAATGAAAATGCCGAGCCTCGTCGGTACGTATGTTTTCGGCGACTTCATCAGCGGACGAGTGTGGATACTGAGACAAACCGCTTCCACTTTTACGCGAACTTCGCTGTTCACGGTCGCTGCGAATGACCTGTCCGCAATCGGTCAGGATCAACTCGGCGAACTTTACGTAGCCCGCTATTCCACCGGGGCCGTTTCACGTATCCATCAGGTCGGCCAACCATAGCGCCATTTAGCGAAATATGGCCAATTTGGAACTACCCCGGGTTCTGTACGCGAGCAGACTGTGTTCATGCGGGCTCAACCCATCGCGGGATATTCCGTTCGAAAAGCCGGAATTCAGGAATTAGACACTGCGTTTTGCATCGTCGAAGAATATTACGACGCAGCCAACGTCCTCGCGCGCGACTCGAAAGACGAATTCCGGCGATATTATTTTGGAGAACGCAGCGGCGTCTGGCTCGCTTTAATAAATGACCGAGTTGTGGGGTGCGTCGCGCTGCGCGACCTCGCCGAACTCACCGATAGCGCTGAAATCAAGCGCATGTATGTGCAGCCCGCTCATCGAAGGTATGGCATCGCCAAAGAATTGCTTCACGCCCTTGAACAATTCGCCGCAAAGACTGGCTACGAGTGGCTCTACCTCGATTCCGCGCCGGGAATGGACACCGCCGTCCGCTTTTATCTGCGCAACGGATTTGAACCCTGCCCGCCCTACAACGACAATCCACAAGCCAATATTTATCTACGCAAGAAATCCGCTGACCAAAAATCTACAGCTCCGTGACAATCTGCTGCAGTCGCCGCGCGATCTCTTCTGCCGCCGCATCGGCAGGAAATGAAACGGCTTGGCCGATGT
>WNFL01430670.1_pt1 | contig 12645 bp, 14 predicted proteins | sample 5400361 | NCBI WGS metagenome assembly WNFL01 (sample SAMN13153351, study PRJNA577476) | soil metagenome | isolation source: 40 cm soil on Douglas fir-dominated hillslope | place: USA:California | collected 2013-09-17
CGTCCCACGGTCAAGCGCCGTAAGCAGCAGTTGTCCTTGAGGTTAATCGTGTAGAGATCGGTGCCTTCCTCGGTCGCGCGGCTGAAAGCCAGCGTCTGCGCGTCGGGCGAGAAGGCCGGCGTGAAGTCGAGGGCCTTGCCCGTCGTCGCCACGGGCGTGCGTTTCCCCGAGGCCATCTCCTGCACGAACAGCTGGCCCTTCCCCGCCTGGAACTCCATGTACGCGAAGCGGCGGCCGTCCGACGCCCAGGACGGCGACATCGCCTGGCGGTCGCTCGCCGACACGAGCTTCATCTCCGCGCCGTCCTGGTCGATCTGATAGACCTTGCCGTCCTTCACGAACAGCACGCGCGTGGCCCCGATCCCCGGCGTGCCGAGGGCGGCCTGAAGGATCTGGTCGGCGACGCGGTGCACCGCCTGCCGGAAATCGGGCTGGCCCGGCGCCGGCAGGCGAGCGCGGATCGTGCGCCGCACACCGCCCGCTGCGATGTCGTGCAGCGTGGCGACGGCCGTATCGCCCGCCAGCGTCAGGTCGAGCGCGAAGTCCGCGCCGAGCGCCTGATAGAGCGGGTAGTTGAGCGTGGCCGCCTGCGCGCCCCCGCCCGCGGTGGGTCGCGCGGTGGCCTGCCCGCGGACCGGAGGAGGGGTCGTCGACGCCAGGCGAATCGAGTCGCCGCCCGGGAGGGTGATCACTTCGAAGCGGTCGCTGTAATCCAGATCGCGGGCGATGATCGCACGCGCCGAGTCGAGTCCCCCGACTTGCCGCGGCAGCAGGACGAAGCCGGGGCGCACGCCGGGCCGGTAGATGATCCCGATGCGGACGCCGCGGTCGATGGCGGAGGTGTCCTGGGCGGATAGGCGGTTCGCCGGATAGACGGTTAGGCACACTGCGGCCAAGGCGAACACGCGAACCGCCGTCATTGCCTCTTCCCCGAAAAGTAAAACCGCACGAACAGCACGTCGGAGGTCCAGCCGTCGGGAAGGTCGCCGAAGGCCCGGGAGCGGCCGGCTGACTCGACGGCGCCCAGCGCCTCCAAGTCGAAGCTGTAGTTGCCGGAGTGATGGATGAGCTGCAGACCCGTCACCGAGCCGTCACGATGCACGAAGAACGAGACCTCCGCTTCGAGAGGCGTACTCTGGTCCGGTCGTTGCCAACGCTGCAGGACCTGCGACACGACATTCTGCAGGTACTCCGGGAACGGGAACGTCACGCCTTCGGTACTGACGCTGGCGACGTCGTTGCCGGTGGAGGGCCGCTCCCCCGGCAAGGGTTGGTTCGTCGACGTCGTACGCGGCGCTGCTTCGCGACGCGTGTTGTCTTGCGTCGGCGGCGGCGCGGCGCGCGACACCGTGCTGCTCTTCGGCGGCGGCTTGGCCGCGGGCACGGGGGCCGCCTTCTCCTCCGCGGGCCGCTCGAACGCCTGCGGCGCCTTGCGCGTCTCCTGGTCGGCGGCGGGCGCCGCCACCAGCCGCACCGTGTAGGTGGGTGGCAACGGCTTGCGGCGCGTGGGTCCGACAACGAGCAGCGCCGCCGCCACGCCATGCACGGCGATCGTCCCAGCGAGCCCGAACGCCCGTCCGTTCACGGACCGACCGTCTCCGGCTCGGCCACGAGTCCCACGTCCTGGATGCCGGCGGCCCGGATGACGGCCAGGACCTGCACAACGCTGCTGTACGCCACGCGGCCGTCGGCCCGCAGATACACCCCCGACGGCCGTTTGGTTCGCACGAAGGCGGGGAAGGTCGCGCGGAAGTCGTCGTAGGTGAGGGCGGCCTGATCCAGGAAGATCCGCCCGTCGCGATCGAGCGTGACGACCAGGCCTTCCTTGGGCTCGAGCGGACGGGCCTGCGCGCGGGGCAGTCGCACGTCCACGCCGCCCTGCATGATCGGCGCGGTGATCATGAAGATGATGAGGAGCACGAACGCCACATCGACGAGCGACGTGACGTTGATGTCGGCGTTGAGGGGCAGCTCGCCGTGGCCCCGCAGCCCTCCGCCGCCACCCAGGAGGCCGGCCATTAAAGCCGCCCTTCCCGGGCCAGTGTCGCGATGATCTCCTGGGCGAAGCCCTCGAGCTCGCCCGCGAACAGGCCGAGCCGGTTCACGAAGATGTTGTACGCGATGACAGCGGGGACGGCCACGGCCAGGCCGGCGACCGTGGTGACGAGCGCTTCGGCGACGCCGGGGGCGACCGCCGAGATGTTGCCGGACCCGCCGATGGCAATCCCGATGAACGCATCCATCACGCCAAGGACCGTGCCGAGCAGCCCGAGCAGCGGGCTCACCGAGCCGAACGTCGCGAGCCAGGGGATGAACCGGGCGGCCCCGTCCCTCTCCGCGGCGACCTCCTTGGCGAGGACCATGCGCAGCGCCTCCAGCTGCGTCGTCGTGAGGATGGTCTGCGGCGCCGGCGCCGTGCCCGCCGCCGCGGAGGGCTTGAGACTCCCCGGTTTCAGCTCCGAGAAGAAATGCATGCCCTCCCGCAGCAGCCGGTTGTACGGCGAGGGCGGCAGCCGCATCGCGGCATGATAGGCCTCCTCGAGGCGCGGCGCCTTCTCCACCTCCGCGAGGAATCGATCGCCCAGCTGCCGCATGCGCCGGAACTGCCACCACTTGAGGACGATGAAGTACCACGACACCACCGAAAAGACCGCGAGCACCGCGAGGACGAATTGCGTCTCGCGGCTCGATGTGAGCACCAGCTCCCACGGCGTGGTGGGGACCGCCCGTCCGACCTGTAGCAGCACGCTTGCCTCCACGGAGTCAGCTCCTGTACCCGCGCGGGTGCGCGCGGTGCCAGCGCCACGCGCTCGCGAGAATCTCATCCAGACCCGATCGCCGGGGCCGCCAACCGAGGACGCCGGTCGCGCGCTGCGCCGCCGCCACGAGCTCGGGCGGGTCGCCCGGCCGGCGCGGTCGATCGGTCGCGGGGATCGGATGGCCCGTAACGCGTCGGGCCGCGTCCACGACCTCCCGCACCGAGCTCCCCCGGCCGGTCCCCAGGTTCAGCACGACGGCCCCGTCCGGCGGGACGTCGAGCGCGCGGACGTGCGCGTCGGCGAGATCATCCACGTGGATGTAGTCGCGCACCGCCGTACCGTCTGGCGTCGGGTAGTCGGTTCCGAACACGTCCACGGCGGCACGTTTGCCGAGCGTCACGGCGAGCACGTTCGGGATGAGATGACTTTCGGGATCGTGATCCTCGCCGCGCAGCTCCGTCGCGCCTGCCGCGTTGAAGTATCGCAGGCTCACCGACGAGAGGCGATGGCGAACGGCGTAGTCACGGAGTACGCGCTCGAACTCGAGCTTGGTTTCGCCGTAGGGACTCACCGGGGCGGTCGCCGCATCTTCGGCGATGGGCACAGCCGCGGGATAGCCGTACACGGTGCAGGAGGACGAGAAGACGAAGCGCCGCACGCCGGCCCCCACCGCCGCGTCCAACAGGACGCGCGCGGCCGTGACGTTGTTCGCCCGGTACTTCTCAGGGTTCGCCACCGACTCCGCCACGAGCGCGACCGCGGCCATGTGGACGATGGCATCGACGGGATGCCGGGCAAAGAGCTCCGTGACGACAGTGCGATCGCCGACGCCGCCGTGCACGAACGTCGTGCCGGCGGGGACCGCCGCCCGGTGCCCGGTGCTCAAGTCGTCGAGCACCACGACGGCGTAGCCGCGGGCGAGGAGCTGGTCGGCCACGATACTCCCGATGTATCCCGCTCCGCCGGTGACGAGTACGCGCGCCGTCATAAGCCGAACAGGCGCCGCAGCGCCTCGAGCAGCCCGTACCCGCGGCCTTCCTCGGCAGCGGCCTTGAGCGCCACGGTGGGTTGATGCAGGAACTTGTTCAGCAACGCCTGGCTGAACTGCTCGATCCGTGCACGGTCCTCGGGCGCGAGGTGACCGAGGTGCCGCAACGCGCGCTCGACCTCCGCGGCGCGAAGCGCCTCCATGCGGCTGCGGAATTCCTTGATCACGGGCACGACGCCGAGCCCGCCGTACCACGCCCAGAAGAGGTCCGTTTCCTCTTCGACGATGCGCTCCGCGGCGGGCACCTCCTCGTGGCGGCGCGCCGTCGCCTGGGCGGCCACGGTCTGCAGATCGTCGATGTCGTACAGGAAGACGTTCTCGAGCTGCGCGATGGCCGGATCTACATCGCGGGGGACCGCGAGATCGAGGATGCAGAGCGGGCGCCGCCCGCGCGCACGAATCACCGCGCCCACACGCTCCCACGTGACGACGGCGTGCGGCGCGGCCGTGGAGCAGAGGGCGATGTCGGTGGTCGCAAAGTGGGGCCAGGCTTCGTCGAGCGTGAGCGCGCGAGCGCCGAGGCGTTCGGCGATGACGCGGGCACGCTCGTGCGTGCGGTTCGCCACGAGGGTGACCTGCACGCCCTCGTCGGCAAGACAGGTCGCGGCCAACTCCGCCATGTCCCCCGCCCCGAGGATCAGCGCCGCCCGCCCCGCGAGGTCGCCGAAGATCTTGCCCGCGACTTGGACGGCGGCCGACGCCGCCGAGGCGGTGCCCGCGCCCAAGGCCGTCTCGGTGCGGATGCGCGCGCCGACGTGGAGGGCTGTCTGGAACAGCCGGTGCAGCACGGGGCCCGCCTGGGCGCGCGACATCTCCCACGCGTCGCGCACCTGGCCCTGGATCTGCGATTCGCCCAGGATCATCGAATCGAGTCCCGACGACACACGGTACAGGTGGCGGACGGCGTCGCGGTCGCGCGCGATGTAGCCGTAGGCGCGCGCGGCCCCCCCGCCGCTCAACCGCTCGCCCAGCAGATCCCAGACGGCATCCGCGACACGCTCCTCGTCGGCCACCAGGTAGAACTCGGTCCGGTTGCACGTGGAGAGCAGCACGCCACCCGTCGCGCCCGCGGCCATGACGCGCGCCAGCGCGCCCGGCACCTCGTGCGCGCCGTGCGCGAAGCGCTCGCGCACGTCGAGGGGGGCCGTGCGGTGGTTCACCCCAAGCACCTTGATGCCCATCGTGGCTCTGTCGCTCATAAGAATCGCTCGGCGCCCGGCTCGGCCAGCTTGAGCGCCAGGTAGACGAGGAGCACGGCCGAAAACCCGGCGATGCTCGCGAACGCGGCGCGCCGCCCGTCCCAACGGCGCACGACCCGCACCCACGCGGCCCACCCCACCACCACCCACGTGAACAGCCCCCACACGATCTGCGCCTTCCCCACGTGGAGGCCTCCGGCGAAGCGGGCGGCGTACCCGAGGGCCAGCAGCACGCCGAGCGTGAGCGCCGGAAACCCGGCGACGAGCGCGACGCGGTTCAGCTGGTCGAGCCGCTCGAGCGGCGGGAAGAGCTGGAACACCTGACCGAAGCGCTTGGCCTTGAGCTCGCGGAATTGCAGCAGGTAGAGCGCCGCCGCGATGAACGCGAGCGCCAGGAGCGCCAGCCCCAACACGCTGAGGGCGACGTGCAAGATAAACCAGGCATTGCGCCCGGCGGAGGGCTCGGCGCCCGGCGCGAGACCGATGAGGAGCGCGAGCCCGACGAGCCCGGTGGCGAGGGGCCCGGTGAAGAAGCCGACCGCTGAGCCACGCACCAACCGCTCCGTCGCGAGCTGCAACAGCACGAGGCAGAGCGCGAGCATCGAGAGCGCCGGCGCGAGCCCGACGAGGGTGAGCTGGGAGACCGCCACGACGTGCACGGCGGCGCCGGCGCACGGCAACGCGATCGTCAGGATACGCGGCGCGGGGCGCAGCCCCACGAACGGCGCCAGCGTGACCGCCGTGGCCAATCCGTAGAGCGCCAGGGCGACGAGATGCAGGGTGAGAATCACGGCACGTACGCGCCGGGCCCGCCGAGCGGGGGGGGCCCGGCCGCCGGTTAGGAGGGCATCTTCTTGATCAGCCGCACCGGAAGATGCGCGTCGAGCCCGGGGTGCATGATCTGCAGCACGAGCCCCGTCGCGGAGTGCTCGCGGGTGTGGACGATCATCAGAACGGCGCGCACCTCTTCGGACGCGGATCCGAGCTCGCCGACCGCGGGCTTGTACACCTCGAACACGTCACCCGGGACGACGCCGTCGCGGCGGCCCTTATCAATAAAGAAGAATTGCTGAGGAGTCGCGATCGGCCGCGAATCACGACTCGCCAGGAGGTGCCCAGCGAGGCCCTGCTCGACGGGCGTGGGGCGAACCTCCCCTGGATTCTTGAACGGCTCGAGCGGTAGCGCGAGGTGCCCGTTGCGGATGCGCCCGAACTGCGTGATCACCCGGGCCAGCACCTGCTCCTCCTCGACGCCAGTCACGCGCGCGATGCCCAGGGGGACGACCACCTCGCCCCAGTCTCCGAATTGGAGCGCCCGGTCGATGCGCGCGATGAGCAACGAATCCCCCACGTGGTAGGACGCGCGTGAGGGCGGCTTGATTGAAATCTCATCGTAGCTCATCGCGGTGGTGCGATCCGACAACCGGTAGATGGCCGGCGGGGTCGTCACGCCGATGACCGTGCCCCAGGGCAGGCGCTCGTTCTCCGTGAGGAACCCGGCGGCGTAGAACTCGCCCGCCCGCAGCGGCCGGTACGGCTGGTGGATATACGCCCGCAGCACGTCCTGGACGCGCTGTGTGGTGGTGCGACGGCGATCGAACATCGTTTCGTAGGACTCGCCGACCGGCTCCGGCGGCGGAGGCTCTACGAATACCTGGGTCGTATCGGCGGGCATCGTGTCGCTGGGCACCGCGGCGATGGTATCGCCCGCTTGCGCGCGCACCGTGTCGGCGGCGGCGGCGCTCGTGTCCTGGGGCACCGCGACCACCGTATCGCCGCCCTGCGCCACCACCCCCGCCACCGGCGCCAGCACGAGCACCTCGCCTGGATAGATCCAGTGCGGGTCCTCGACCACGTTGGTGTTCAGGCGGTAGATCTCCGGCCACAGGAGCGGGTCGGCGAAATACATCTGGGCGATCGACCAGAGCGTGACGGTGTGGGTGGCGGGGACCTGGCCTATAGCGGCGGGTGCCGCCTGCGTGGTGTCCTGCGCAGGCAGGACCGACCACGTTAGCGGCACCATCGCCAGAACCAGGACTACCGCGCGGCTAGAACGGCAGATCGTCGTCCTCCTCATCCAGCGCCTCCGGGAACGCTTCGAGCGACTCCGCTGCCTTCCCTTCGGGGGCTGCACGCGCGGCGACCTTGGCACCCTCGCCGCCGCCGCCCTTGGGCGACAGCATGATCAGTTCGCGCGCGATGATCTCGGTGACGTAGCGCGTTTGCTTCTCGCGGTCTTCCCAGGTGCGGTACTCGACCCGCCCCTCGATGTAGACCTTATCGCCCTTCTTGAGGTACTTCTCGGCGACGTCCGCCAGGCCCGAGCCCTTGTTGTTCCAGCAGATGACCCGGTGCCACTCGGTTTTCTCCTGCTTTTCGCCGCTCTGCGAGTTCCACTGCCGGCTGGTGGCCACCGACAGGGTGGCAACCCGGGACCCGTTGTTCGTGCTGCGCACCTCGGGATCGGCCCCCAGATTCCCGATGATCATGACCTTGTTGAGACTGCGGCTCACAACGACCTCCGACGATTACGCGGGTTGGGGGCCCAAGGATGCCCCACAGTATATGAATCGCAAGTTATTCTGTCAATCAAAGATACGCCACTTGTAGCGAAGTTACGCATCACCTCCGTCTGCAGGAATGGCAGCACGTAACACGATCGCATCCTCGACCGGTCGACGGTAGTAGCGCGGTCGACGCCCCACCTCCTTGAACCCCACCGCCGCGTACAGCGCCCGCGCCGCGGCGTTCGACTCCCGAACTTCCAAAAAGATCCGCTCCGCACCGCGCTCGGCGAGCACGGCGAGTACCCGCTCGACCAGCGCGCGTCCGATGCCGCCGCGATGTCGCGCCGCCGCGACCGCGAGGTTCAGGATTTCACCCTCGTCCGCGGCGTCCTGTGCGACCACGTAACCGGCGACGCCCCCGCCCTCCGGCATCGCCGCAACGAGGAACACCACGTCCGACGCGACACACTCTCGAAAGTCGCGCAGCGACCACGGGTCGCTGAAGGCGACCTGTTCGATCGCGTGCACCGCCGAGACGTCGGCGGCCTCAGCGGGACGAATGCGGTAGCGGCCGGCCGTGGCGGGCCTCCCATTTCGCCTGCGCCTCCGCGGGCCGGCCGTACTCCGGTTCGGCGGTCGCCGGGTCGTCGAGGGTGCGGGACGCTCCATCGCGGCCTCCCAATGCGAGCAGCGAGCTCGCCACCGGCGGCAGGGCTTCGAGACTGATCGGGGGCCGGCCCGTCCAGGCAACCACCTCCTCGGGGTAACGCACGGCTCCATCCCCGACGGCGACGAGTGGCCGGACGGGGGTGATGCCCGCCAGCACGCCAACCGTAAAGAGCGCAGGCGCGACGAGGGTTTCCACCCGACCCGGTGGAAACGCGTACACGGCCCCAAACACCTGCCCGCGCAGCGCATCGAAGCAGGCCGCGACCGGTCCGACCTCACCGTGCGCTGCGGCGTGCGCGGCCCCCATGAGCGAGGCTATCGCGCGCAACGGGATGCCGGCGTCATGGGCCAGACCCTTCGCGGCGGCCCACCCGATGCGCAGTCCCGTGAAGCTGCCCGGCCCATCCGCCACGATCACGGCTCCGAGGTTCTTTACCCGGACCGCCGCGAGGGTCAGCACCTGGTCGACCAGGGGGACGATCTGCGCGGCGTGCTGGCGCGCCCCGCGCACCGAGCGCACGGCGCGCACCCGCTCGGAGGAGCCGACGGCGACGCTGGCGACCTCGGTCGCGGTATCGATGGCGAGCCAAGGCCCCGTCATGCGTCCTGCTCGACCGTCCGGATCGCCGGATCGGGATCGTGCGCCAGCCGGAAGTGGCGGTCGAGCGGCGGCGCCCACGGACCGGCGCGCTCGGGCCACTCGATCAGCACAATCGCGCGCTCACGAACCATGTCGTCGAAGCCGAGGTCGCGCGCCTCGTCGGGGTGCTTGAGGCGGTAGCAGTCCACGTGGTAGACCGGCGTGTCTCCCGCCCCGTAGTGATGCACCAGCGCGTAGGTGGGGCTCGTCGCCAGTGCCCGCGCGCCGAGCCCGCGGCAGATGGCCTGGACGAGTGTCGTTTTCCCGCTGCCCATCTCCCCCGACAGGCCGATCACCACGGGGGCCGTGAGCCGGGCGCCGACGTCCTCACCGAACCGGCTGAGCTCGTCCGCGGAGAGGCGCATCGGCCTTCAGCTCGAGGACCTGGTCTCGCAGCACTGCCGCCAGCTCGAAATCGAGCTCCTCCGCGGCCGCCTGCATCTGCTGCTCCAGCAGCCGGATGAGCGCGTCGCGCTCCTTGGCGTCGGCGGGCCGCCGGACGCCGGCGTCCGCGGGCTTTGCGGTGCGAGCATCGGCGACGCGGGTGACGAAGCGGATGTCACCCACGGACTTTACGATGGACCGTGGTGTGATGCCGTGCTCCGCGTTGTACGCGACCTGCGTGGCTCGGCGCCGGTTCATCTCGCTCAAGGCCCGCTCCATCGAGCCGGTGACGCGATCGGCGTACAGGATGGCCCGGCCGCTCAAATGCCGAGCGGCGCGACCCACCGTCTGGATGAGCGAGCGATCGGAGCGCAGGAATCCTTCCTGATCGGCGTCGAGGATGGCGACGAGCGATACTTCGGGCAGATCGAGGCCTTCCCGCAGCAAGTTGATGCCGACGAGGACGTCAAATTCCGCGAGGCGCAGACCGCGGATGATCTCGACGCGCTCGATGGCGTCGATTTCGGAGTGGAGGTAGCGGACGCGGACCCCGTGCTGTTGCAGGTAGTCGGTCAGGTCCTCCGCCATGCGCTTCGTCAGGGTGGTCACGAGGACCCGCTCATTCTTCTTCTCACGCAAGCGGATCTCGTTCAACAGGTCGTCCACCTGGCCGGCCACCGGCCGGACCTCCACCTCGGGGTCGACGAGGCCCGTGGGCCGAATGATCTGCTCCACCACGACGCCGCCGGACAGCCGCAGCTCCTCGTCCCCGGGGGTGGCCGAGGTGAAGAGAATGCGCGGCACGAGCCCCATGAACTCGTCGTATTTGAGGGGCCGATTGTCGAGCGCCGAGGGGAGGCGGAACCCGTAGTCCACGAGGGTCTGCTTGCGCGACCGGTCGCCTTCGTACATGGCCCCGAGCTGGGGCAACGACTGGTGCGACTCGTCGAGGATGCACAGATAGTCGCCCGTGATGTAGTCGAGCAAGCAGGCGGCGCGCTCACCGGGTTGCCGCCCCGTGAGGTGGCGCGAGTAGTTCTCGATTCCGGCGCACCGCCCCACCTCGAGGAGCATGTCGACGTCGAAGTTGGTGCGGGACTCGAGCCGCTGGGCCTCGACCAGCTTGTTCTGGGCCCGCAGCTCGACGAGCCGGTCCTTCAGCTCGGACCGGATGGCGGTCACGGCGCGTTCGATCGTGGCCCGTTGCGTCACGAAGTGCGTCGCCGGGTAGATCGCGCAGCGATCGACCAGCGTGATCACGTTGCCGGTCAGCGGGTCGATCTTGGCGATGCGCTCGATGGTGTCGCCCCACAGCTCGATCCGCACCGCCTGTTCGTCGTAGGCGGGGAAGATCTCGACCGTGTCGCCACGCACGCGGAAGGTGCCGCGCTCGAACGCCGCGTCGTTGCGCGTGTACTGGATGCCGACCAAGTCGGCGAGCAGCGCGTCGCGGCCGCGGGCGTCGCCGGCAGGCGGCGGTACGCCTCCGGATCGCCCAAGCCGTAGATCGCCGACACGCTCGCGACGATGATGACGTCCTCGCGCTCCATGAGGCTCGACGTGGCGCGCAACCGCAACCGATCGATGTCGTCGTTGATCGACGAGTCCTTGGCGATGTAGGTATCGGTCGCCGGGACGTACGCCTCGGGCTGGTAATAGTCGTAGTACGAGATGAAGAACTCGACGGCGCTCTTGGGGAAGAACGCCTTCAGCTCGCCATACAACTGGGCGGCCAGGGTCTTGTTGTGGGAGAGCACGATGGTCGGACGGCCGAAATGCGCGATCACGTGGGCCATCGTCATCGTCTTGCCGGAGCCGGTGACGCCGAGCAGGGTCTGGTAGCGGTCCCCGCGCGCGAACCCGGCGGTCAGCTCCGCGATCGCGCGCGGCTGGTCTCCCGCCGGTTGGTAGGGGGAGACGAGATCGAAAGGCATGGCGGGAAAGCTAACCGAGCGAAACCTCGGTGTGGCTCCCCGAGTCGCGGCGGGCGATGTCGGTCACGCCCTTCACCTTCCGCACCGCCCGGAGGACTTTGTGCAGGTGGGTGTGGTTCTCGACTTACGGCGCCGTCCTTGGACGTCAAATCGGCGCTCCTGATGTTCGTTCCCGTGCCGCTGATCGCCTCGCAGATGTCGGCGTACAAGCCGCGCCGATCCTCCCCGCTCACCGCCAGGCGCACCGTGACCACCTCACCCTCGACCTCCTGCCAGTCGATGTCCACCCGGCGCTCGGCCTCGTCGGAGAGCGTGAGCAGGTTGGGGCAGTCGCTGCGGTGAATCGAGATCCCGCGGCCCTGGGTCACGTACCCGACCACCGGGTCCCCGGGCACGGGCTGGCAGCACTGCGCGTAGCGCACCATCAGGCCGTCCACGCCCTGGATCTTGATGCCCCGCCCGAGGCGCAGCCGCTGCATGACGCGGCCGAAGGCGGACGAACTGCGGGGGTTGAGCTCCTCCGCGGGCAGATCGGGATACAGCGCCTTCATTACCTGGCCGATCGGCACGTCCCCCCGCCCGATCGCCGCCTGCAGCTGCTCGGGCGAGCCCACCGACAGCGTCGTGGCCGCCTGCGCGAGTCGCTCGTCGGTGGGTGCATCGAGGCGGCGACGCCGGACCTCCCGGGCGAGGATCTCGCGGCCCAGCGTCACGCTGCGCTCGTGCTCCTCCTGCTTGACCCACTGCCGGATCTTGTGACGCGCACGGCCGGTCTGGACGTGCGACATCCAGTCGCGCGACGGACGCGCCTGCGCGCTGGTGATGATCTCGACCGTGTCTCCGTTCTTGAGGGCCCGATGCAGCGGCGCGATGCGACCGTTGACGCGGGCGCCTTGCGTGCGTTGGCCGACCTCGGTATGAACCGCGAACGCGAAATCGAGCGGAGTCGCGCCTTTGGGGAGGCGCTTCACGTCGCCGCGCGGCGTGAACACGAAGATCTCGTCCTGGTACAGGTCGATCTTCAGGAACTCGAGAAACTCCTCGGGCGTGTGGGCGTCCTGCTGCAGCTCGATGAGCTGGCGGAACCAGGACAAGTGGCGGTCGAGCTCATCCGCGGTCTTGCCCCCTTCCTTGTAGAGCCAGTGCGCCGCAATGCCGTACTCGGCAGTGCGGTGCATCTCGCGGGTCCGAATCTGGATTTCGTAGAGCTGGCCCCCGGGCCCGAACACCGTGGTGTGCACCGACTGATAGCCGTTCGACTTGGGGCTCGCGATGTAGTCCTTGATTCGCTCCTGGAGCGGCGTCCACGTGTGGTGAATGATCCCGAGCACGTGGTAGCAATCGGTGATCGAGTTCACGAGCACGCGCACGGCCAGCAGGTCGTAGATCTCCTCGAACGGCTTGCCGCGTTGCTTCATCTTCTTGTAGATGGACCACAGATTCTTGGGGCGGCCGGTGATCTCAAAGTCGGTGATGCCCGCGCGCCGCATCTCCTCGGCGAGCGG